>ERZ1370068.3189-contig-2307_pt1 | contig 42260 bp, 48 predicted proteins | sample MGYA00561227_ERZ1370068 | MGnify/ENA primary metagenome ERZ1370068 (study PRJEB38410, sample SAMEA6850437) | metagenome | study: Metagenomic assessment of the ecological functions of the soil: analysis of the soil microbiota associated with the... | reverse complement strand
ATGTGCTTCGTTCAGTTTTACGTATTGCTATCGGAGACTTTGATCTGGCGCAGGTCCATGGCGCGCACGGTCCCGTCCTCGATCGGCAGCTGTGGTCACCGGTGCGGTTTGTCGAAGTGACTGATGAAGAACAATTGCTGCCGGCAGAACGATGTGCTCGCGTCCTTGGTCTGCTCCTCGATGGCCATCGCCTCCTCTCGAGCTCTCGATTGTCACAACGGAGTATCGCAGTTCGCCCCTGCTGCCCTGTTACCGAATCGCTTCTGGGAAGCGCTATCCGGCGGTGCGGGGGAGGGACTCGGGTGGGTCATCGCGCGCAGCTGCTCGAAGCGCTCGTCGATCTCCTCGCGGCTGAGCCGGCGACGCGCTCGGTGCCGAACTCCTCGACGTTGAAGGAGGCGAGCACGGTGCCGTAGCCCATCGCCCGCCGCAGGCAGGCGTCGTCGACGCTCGTCGTCGCGGCGCGTCGAGGTAGCCGAGGAAGCCGCCGGCGAAGCTGTCGCCGGCGCCGGTCGGGTCGCGCACGTCCTCGAGCGGAAGGCCGGGCAGGGCGAAGAAGCCGTCGCTCGGTGAACAGCGCCGCGCCGTACTCGCCCTGCTTGGCGACGACCGCGCGCGGGCCCATCGTCCATCACCGCGCGCGCGCGCCGCGGCGAGGTTGGACTCGCCGGTCAGCTGGCGGATCTCGGCGTCGTTGAGGATCAGCGCAGTCGACCTCGGCGATCGCCGCCAGCAGCGAGTCGCGCGCGGTCTCGATCCAGAGGTTCATCGAGTCGAGCGCGCGTCGAAGCGCGCGCCGGCGCACTGCGCCGCGCACCTGCGCGCTGCAGGTCGGGCTGGATGTTGGCGAGGAAGAGCGACGTCGGCGTCGCGCGAGGCCTCGGACGAGCTTCGGCTCGAAGTCGCCGAAGACGCCGAGCTGGGTGTCGTCGGTGTGGGCGACGTTGAGGTCGTACTCGTAGTGGCCGCGCCAGAAGAACGACTCGCCGCCCGGGACGCGCTCGATGTCGTCGGTGATCACGCCGCGGCCGTGCGAGCACGCCGAACTCGGTCGTCGCCGAAGTCGTCGCCGACCGGGCCGACCGGCGCGCACCTCGGTGAAGAAGCTGGCGGCGGCGAGCGGAGGAAGTGGCATCGGCGAGCGCCGTCCAAGGCATGGCGGTCGCGCTCGCCGATACCGGGCGTCTCGACGAGCGTCGAACGGCGATGCGATCCGACCGACGCGTGTAGCGACCTATGGCGGCGGGACGGCAGCGCTCAACGCGCTGGCCGGCACACCGACACTCTCCGCCGACCGATCGGGAGCAATCCGCTCCATGACCGGCCTGAAGGAGGCGATCCTCGAGGCGAACGGAGGAGAGAGAGTCGATGCGGTGCTCCCGCTCAGGCGGCGGCGACGCCTTCGACCGAACAGCTTTCGGCGCTTGCGCCGATGGGGCGAATGGTCGTCTTCGGAATCGCCTCGCGCGAACAGCGCGACGATGCCACCGCGGCCCTGCTGCGCGGCTCGAAGGCGGTGATCCGGCTTCTGGCTCGTCCATCTGCTCGCCCGCCGCGACCTCGCCGCGCCGATGATCCGGCGAGGGCGCTCAACGCGGTGGCAGCCGGGGACCTGGAGGTCACGGTTGGTGACGTCTACCCGCTGAGCGAGGCCGCGCGGGCCCACGAAGGCATCATCGCCCGTCGCACCACGGGCAAGCTGCTCCACTGGATCCGTCCCGATGAGCACAGGCGAGCCCGCAACGAAAAATAACCTTCAAGGACCTGGGCCTTGCGCCGGGGATCCAGCAGGCGCTCGACGAGCTCGGCTCGAGAGCTGACGCCGATCCAGGAGCAGGCGATCCCGGAGCTGCTCGACGGCCACGACGTGATCGGCCAGGCCCAGACCGGGCACCGGCAAGACCGCCGCCTTCGGCCTGCCGCTGCTCCAGTACCGTCGACCCCGACGAACGACGAGGTGCAGGCGGTCGTCCTCACCCCGACGCGCGAGCTCTGCATCCAGGTGACCCAGGCGCCTGCGCGCCTACGCCGACGCACCTCGACGTCGACGTCGTCGCCGTCTTCGGCGGCGCGCCGATCCGCATCCCAGCAGGCCCAGCTGCGCGCACGGCGGCCAGGTCGTCGTCGGCACCGTCGGCCGCGATGATGGACCTGATGTCGCGCCGCTCGCTGGTCCTCACCGCGGCCCGCTACGTCGTCCTCGACGAGGCCGACGAGATGCTCGACCTGGGCTTCATCGAGGACGTCGAGAAGATCCTGCGGCATGTGCCCGAGCGGTCGCCAGACGGCGCTCTTCTCGGCGACGATGCCGCCGCCGATCCAGCAGCTCGCCGAGAGCTACATGTACGACCCGACGACGATCAAGATCACGCCGCAGACGCTGACCGTCGACGCGATCGAGCAGGCCTTCGTCGAGGTCGCCGCCAGGAGAAGGCCGACGCGCCTGGTCGAGCGTGCTGCGAGGCCGAGGAGCCCGAGCAGGCGATCATCTTCTGCCGCACCAAGATCGGCGCTCGCGAGCTGCGACGAAGACGCTGCAGCGACAAGGGCCTCGACGTCAAGGCGCTGCACGGCGACATGAGCCAGGGCTCGCGCGACGGCGTGATGATCGCCTTCAAGGACCGCCGCGTGACGGCTCCTGGTCGCCACCGACGTCGCCGCCCGCGGCCTCGACATCGAGCACGTCACCCACGTCATCAACTACGACGTGCCCGACCTCCTCGGAGGTCTACGTGCACCGGATCGGCCGCACCGGCCGGGTCGGCCGCACCGGCCGCGCGATCACCTTCGTCACCCCGGCCCAGCGCGACGAGATCGACCGCATCGAGCGCGACGTGAAGACCTCGATCGGCGAGTGGGAGACGCCCCGAGGAGCGGCTCGAGCACGCGCCGCGCCCGCGCCGCCGCGAGCGCACGCCCGAGCGCGCCAGCGAGCGCCGGGCGCGACCGGCGAGCGCCAGAAGCTCCCGACGAGGCGGACGGCAACGGCAGCGTGAAGCTGTTCGTCAACCGCGGCGAGCGCAGCGAGCATCGACCGAGGAGGACCTGCGCTGGGCGCTGCGCGAGGGCGCCGTCCTGCCCGACGAGGCGATCCGCGAGGTCAGCGTCCTGCACCGCTTCTCCTTCGTCGAGGTCGACGCCGGACGCAGGCCGAGCGGGCAGTCGAGTACCTCGACGGGACCAAGCTCAGGGCAAGGAAATCCAGGGTGAAATTGCGAAGAGTTAGTGGCGAGGGGCGGGGGGCCGTCCAGGGGCTAGATTTTTCGCCCGCTCGCCACACAAAAGTCTCTCGTCGACTTTTTCGTGGCGAAAAATTCGCACCGCCCTGGGACGACCCCCACTTCCCCTCCGCTCGAAATCGCGTTCGTCTCTCCGGAACGCTTATTGAGGCTTCAGACCGCGGCAGCTTCCTCACTTCAATGACGGCTCTTCAGCAGCATCGGTTTCTGCGGCTTGTGGGAGGCACCCCCTCGGTACTCAAGAGCCGCGTAAGCGGCTCGTTTTGGAGGTGCCTCAAACCCTAACCGTCAGTTGCGCAAATACTGCTGAAGAAGCTTCCGCTTTCATCGGCTTGGTGACGTAGCCGTCGACCTCGAGCGTCCGCGGCGAGCATCGGCGTCGTCACGAGTTCTCGGTGGGCGCTGACGATCAGGGCCGGGCGTCTCGACGCCGCCGGCGCGCAGCTCGCGCAGGGCGTCGATGCCGGACTTGCGCGGCATCATCGCGTCGAGCAGGAGCAGGTCGGGCGGCGGACTGCCGGTCGCGCGCATCGCGCTCGACCACCTCCTGGCCGTCGGCGGCGGTCTGCACCTCGTAGCCCTCCATCTCCAGCCGGGTCCGCATCAGCAGCAGGATCGTCTCGGAGTCGTCGGCGACCAGGACCCTGCCGTCATCGCCCCTCCGCGTCGCGGGCATCGCGCCGGTCGAGGCCGCGGCAGGGTGCGCAGTGGCAGGCGGACGCGGAAGGTCGAGCCGCTGCGCCGGGCGTCGATTCGGCCTCGATCGTGCCGCCGTGCAGCTCGACCAGCGATTTCGGAGATCGCCAGGCCGAGGCCGGTGCCGCCGACCCGCTGGGTCAGGCCGGCGTCGCCGCGGGTGAAGCGCTCGAAGATGTGCTCGAGCTGCTCTGCGGGGATGCCCGGTCCGTCGTCGGTCACGTCGATCTCCACTTCGGCACTCGGCTTCCGCGCGTCACCGTGATTGACGCTCCTTCCGGGCAGTACTCATGGGCGTTGGTAAGCAGGTTCACCAGAACTTGGCGAATCCGGTCGGCGATCGACGTTGACCGGGGCGGCAGTCCGGCTCGATCCGCTCGGTCCAGCGCCTGGCGCGCGGCCTCGGTCTGGCCGCGCATCGTCCGCACCGCGTCGTCGATCAGCGCTGCCGGCGTCGGTCGGACGCGGCTTGATCGTCAGCCGCCCGGCGTCGCTGCGGGCGAGGTCGAGCAGGTCGTTGAGCAGGCGCACCAGGTGGCGGCTGTTGTCGAGGATGATCTCGACCGTCTCGGCCTGCTTGGGGCTGAGCTGCTCGCGCTCCAGCATCAGCAGCTCGGCGAAGCCCTGCACCGAGGTGAGCGGGCTGCGCAGCTCGTGCGAGGCGGTGAGCACGAACTCGTCTTTCATCCGGTCGAGGCTGGTCGCGTTCGCCGGCCCGGCGCTGCAGCTCGTCGGCCATCTCGTTGAAGGCGGCGCCGAGCGTCGCCGGTCTCCGGAGAGGCCGCCGACCTTGACCCGGGCGCTCGAGGTCGCCGCCGGCGAGGCGCGCCCGGAGGCGTCGACCAGCTCCTCCAGCGGCCGTCGCATCGAGGAGATCAGGCCGCTGAAGAGCAGCGCGGCGCCGGTCAGGCCGGCGATCAGGCCGGCGCCGACGAGCAGCGCCGTGTCGCGGGTCTCGCCGTCGATGTCGTCGCGCAGCTGCTGCGCGCTCGCGCTGCTGGGCGACGATCGTCGCGCGGGCCGCCGTGCCGTTGCGTCCCCGCGGCCAGTCAGTTGCGGGCGGCGATCTCCACCTGGTAGGAGCGGGCGGTCGCGTTCTCGAAGTCCTGGCGCTGCTGGAGGAAGCGGGCGACGCCGATCACCGCCAGGCCGGTGAGCACGGCGAAGGCGATCGCGAAGCCGATCGTCAGCCGGTTGGCAAGCGATGGGCTCAAGCCGCGAGCCGTGCGTCGTGAATATGCTTGCGCGCGCTATGGGCGACGAGGCTACAGGCACGCCGACGGCACGCCGCGGCGACGAGGGATCGACCGCGCCGGTGTCGAAGCCTGGTTCGCGCGAGCAACGTGCCCGGCGTGCCGAGCTGCCGCTGCAGCTTCGAGCGGATCTCCGGCGGCCACTCGAACCTGACCTACGGCGTCACGCGACGCCGCCGGCAGCCGCTGGGCGCTGCGCCGGCCGCCGCTCGGCAAGCGGCTCGGCTCCGCCCACGACATGGGCCGCGAGCACAAGGTCGTCTCGGCGCTGGCGCCGACCGACGGTGCCGGTCGCGCCGGTGGTCGGGCTCTGCGAGGACGAGAGCGTCAACGGCGCGCCCTTCTACGTGATGGAGTTCGTCGAGGGGCCGATCCTGCGCGGCCTCGGCCGAGGCCGAGGCGTTCCCCGACGAGGCCGACCGCCGGGCGATCGGCGAGCGCGTCGTCGACACGCTGGTCGACGATCCACGCCGTCGACCCCGACGCGGTCGGGCCTCGGCGACCTCGGCCGCAAGGAGGACTACGTCGCCCGCCAGCTGCACCGCTGGCAGGGCCAGTGGGAGAAGTCGAAGACGCGCGAGCTGCCGGCGATCGACGCGGTCCACGAGCGCCTCGCGGCGCGCATCCCCGAGCAGGGCCCGGCGACGATCGTCCACGGCGACTACCGGCTCGACAACATGATCCTCAGCCGACGCAGCGGCGAGGTCGCCGGCGGTCGCTCGACTGGGAGCTCTGCACGCTCGGCGACCCGCTCGCCGACGTCGGCCTGCTGATGGTCTACTGGCCGAGCGCGAGCGACGAGCCGATCGCGCCTCGGCCAGCCGGCGAACCTGGCGCCCGGCTTCCCGACCGCAGACGAGCTGCGCGAGCCGCTACGCCGAGCGCTCCGGCCGCGACCTCTCCGAGCTCGACTTCTTCGTCGCCCTCGGCTACTGGAAGCTGGCGATCATCCTCGAGGGCGTCTACGCCCGCTACGCCGCCGGCCAGTACGGCGAGGTCGACGCCGGCATCGAACAGTTCGCCCGCTTGGTCGAGCGCCTCGCCGAGGCGGCCGAGCAGGCCGAGTCGCCGACCGCGGCTGAGCGCCGTCCAGGCCGCACTCGCTTGCCATCGCCCTTGACGGTCGAGCCGGCACTGGTTTTGTCGCTGCCCCGAAGTGAGCACGGCGGCTGCCGGCCCTCCTGCGGCGCTCGCAACCCAAGGAGGATTCCGTGAAGCAGATTCGCAAGGCGGCTCACGTACGCGAACGTGATGTCGTCGATCGCCGTCTTCCTCGTCCTCGGTAGGCGCGACCGCCTTCGCCGCGACGCAAGATCGGCAGCAACGAGATCAAGAGCAACTCGATCACCGACCGGCAAGCTCAAGAAGGAAGCGGTCGACTGACGGCCAAGATCAAAAATGGCGCGGTCAGCGAGAGCAAGTTGGCCGATGGCGCTGTCACCACGAACAAGACGTTTACCAACGCCGCGACGTCGCCGAAGCTCAAGCCGCCGACGCCGTCGCCAACGGCGAGATCGCCGACGGGGCCGTGACGAACAGCGAAAAGATCGCCGACGGGCGCGGTCGCGCGTCAACGACCTCGACTCGGCCACGGCGCCCTTCCTCCCGCGTTACGTCCGCCGTAAAGCGCGCGGCGGCACGAGCCTGTGTCGGTCACTGTCGAGCGGAATTCCAAATGGGATAACCGCCACGGGCGTCTACTGCTTCGATCTGGCGTTCACGCCGGTTCACGCGCAGGCAACCGCAGTCAGACGGTGAAGACAACGACATGGCGAGCGTCAACTTCGCCAGCATCCCCGGAGGCGTGAGCGACGCCCCGCCGGAACCGACGTCGTGTCGGGATGTGGGATACGGGTTCAACGCGGCCACCACCGAAGAGCTCTTCCCGTCGTCTGGTAGGTGCCATGACCTGACTCTGGGGTCAGGATTTGCGATCATGGGCCGGGCGAAAGCCCGGCCCTTTGCTTGCCGGCTGTTGCTCACGCCGCCGTTCGAGCCGCCACCACCCCCGATCGCCACCGCAGTCGTCCATGCGGCCGTCGGCGGTGACCAGGGCGAAGCTCTACCTGGCCTGGGCGATCGGCGGCGCTCGAAGTGGACGCTGGTGCATCGGCAGCGTCCCGACTCGATCCGCATGCCTGCGGCGATCGGCAGCAGCTCGGCGCCGCTCGCTTCCAGCTGGTCGAGGCGACCTGCGGGCGCGTCGAGCTCGCCCAACTCGACGCTTGATCGCAACCTCCCAGACGGTTACCGGCGCCGACGACTATCCGGGCTCCCGTCGCCCGAGAGCCGCTATGGCCCCTTTGTCGATGCGATGCCGTTCGCCGCCACCACCAAGCGACGACGGAAAAGTCGAGCAGCAGCGTCAGGGGCGCATGCCGAGCGATTCGCGATGTCGTCGGGCAGCTCGTCGAAGTCGTCGGCGATCTTCACCTCGCCTGCCAGGCGCCCGCTGCGAGGGAGGCGAACCCGCCGCCCTGACGCTCGGGCACCAGGCCGTAAAGCCGCCGCTCTCCACGGCGGGTGATCACGATCTCCTGCCGCCTTCCACTCCGCTCGACCAGCTTCGAGAGCTGGGTCTTGGTTTACGCATGCCGATTTCGGCCATGAGAAAAGGATACCAAGCTAGCTAGATAAATAGCTGTATCGGGCGGGGCGTTTGGCCCAAGGCGCCCGCGGCTTTCGGCCTCGGCGCGCTTGACCAGCGGTTCAGCTCGCGGCGGGCGATCACCATCTTGTGGACCTCGTCGGGGCCGTCGGCGAGGCGCAGCATGCGGCCGTAGCGCCACATGCGCGGCGAGCGGGGTGTCGTCGGTCATGCCGAGCGCGCCGTGGACCTGGATCGCGCGGTCGAGCACCGTCCATGACGCATGTTGGCGGCGACGACCTTGATCATCGAGATCGTCCTGGCGGGCGGCGCGCTTGCCCTCGGTGTCCATCTTCCAGGCGGCGTAGCAGCGTCGAGCAGCCGCGCCTGGTCGATCTCCATCCGCGAGGTCGCGATCGAACTCCTGGACGAACTGCTTCTCGGCCGAGCGGCCCGCCGAACGCCTGCGCGCGTCGTTGGCGCGCTGGCACATCATCTCGAGCGCGCGCTCGGCGCGTGCCGATCGCGCGCATGCAGTGGTGGATGCGCCCGGGCCCGAGCCGGTCCTGCGCGATCGCGAAGCCCGCCGCCCTGCTCGCCGAGCAGGTTGCTCGGCGGGCACGCGGCAGTCCTCGTAGCGGATCTCGCAGTGGCCGGGGCCGCTCGTCGTGGCCCATCACCGGGACCGGGCGGACGAGGTTGAAGCCGGGCGTGTCGATCGGCACGCAGGATCATGCTCGCGCGCGCGTAGCGGCGGCGCGTCGGGGTCGGTGACGACCATCGCGATCGCCAGCTCGGCGCCGATCGGCGCCCGAGGTGAACCACTTGTGGCCGTTGATCACCCACTCGTCGCCGTCGCGCACGGCGCGCGCCTGCAGATCAGCGTCGGGTCGGAGCCCGGCGACCTCGGGCTCGGTCATCGAGAAGCAGGAGCGGATCTCGCCGCTCGAGCAGCGGCTCGAGCCAGCGCTCGCTGCTGCTCGTCCGTGCCGTGCTCGGCGAGGATCTCCATGTTGCCGGTGTCGGGCGCCGCGCAGTTGAAGACCATCGGCGCCGACCGCGGCTGCGGCCCATCTCCTCGCAGAGCAGGCCGTACTCCCAGTTGGTCAGGCCCGGGCCGAAGCGCTCGTCGGGCATGAACAGGTTCCAGAGGCCCTCCGCTCTTCGCCCGCTCGCGGATCTCGACCAGGATCTTCGGGTACGGCGACGCCCGGCGCCACCTCGGCGTCGAGCGCCTCCATGATCTCGCGCTCCTGCGGGTAGACGTGCGCGTCCATGAACGTCGAGGATGCGCTCGCGCAGCGTCTCGACCTGCGGGGCTGGGCTTGAAGTCCATCGGCTGGTTCCTCTCTCGGATCCGGACGGGCCGACCAAGCTGGACTCAGCGCGGCGTCGGTAGCGGGCGAAGAGCTCGCCGTCGTGCCTCGAGCAGCCAGGCCAGCTCCAGCGGCACCGACTCGCCAGCAGCTCTCCCTCGAGGATGTCGGGGCGCCGCCGCCGCCGGAGAGCTTCGGGGCGATGGTCAGGAAGAGCTCGTCGACCAGGCCGCCGCCTGCAGCTGGCGTGCAGGCGCGGGCCGCCCTCGCAGAGCGTCCGGACCCGGCCGCGCGCTCGCAGCAGCTGAGCGCGCCCGCGGGCACGACTCCGCTTCCATCGCGGCAGGCGACTGGCGCCACGGTGTCCAGGCGGTCGCCTCGGAGCCGGTAAGGTCAACACGCCGCCGCCCCGCCGTCGGCGAAGCGCGCGTCCTCAGGGCTCGAGGCGCCGGACGATCACCGCAGCGGGTCGCGGGCGCCGATCCTGCTTCGCGCCGCCGTAGCGGCCGTCGTAGCGCTCGGCCGCATCGTGCCGTGCGCCGATCATCACCGCGTCGAAGCGGGTCCGCAGCCGCTGACCAGCATCGCGGTGTCGGTGTCCGAGCCGATCGGGCCCGAGACGCCCGCCGATCGCCCGCCCGCCGTCGACCGTGGCGGCGAAGTTCATCGCCACGAAGGGGCGCGGTCCTCGCGCTCCTCCGCACGGCCGGTAGGACGTCGAGCTGCTCCTCGACCGTGCGTCGCGCCGGGATCGGGCGGCAGGCGCCGCATCCGGCAGCCTGTTGTCGAGTTCACTCAAGGGCCTCAGGAGTAGTCGTGCCAGCCGGCGAACTCGCGGCCGGCGAACTGCTGCAGCGCGGCGACGTCCTCGCGCGAAGCGGCCGCGGACGCGTCTCGAACGAGGTCGTCGGGAGCTTCGGCTTCGACGCCGAGGGCTTCTCAGGTCGTGGACGACCTTCTCGACCATCCAGCGCATCGACTCCGGCAGGCGGTCGAAGTTGCGGTCGAAGGAGCGGAAGCCCGGCAGCTTGATCAGCTTCTCCATCAACTGGTATTTGTCGCCCTCCTTGGCGCTCGACTTCTCCCACTCGCGGTCGAACTGCTCCGAGGTGAAGTTCTCGTCGACGCCGGCGAAGCGGAAGGCCCTGCGCATCGTCTCCTCGCGTTCGGTCTGCAGCTCCTCCTGGGTGATCGATCTCGATCTGCTCGCGGTCGAAGCGCTCGAGGTAGGGCTGCAGCTGCATCCAGTACTTGGAGCGGTTCATGTAGGAGGTGTCGGGCGTGAGAGGACCTCGACCATCTCGCCGGTCTCGTAGCCGGCGCCGGTCGGCGTGGCACCCAGTGGGAGAGGATCCGCTTGATCGGGTCGCGCACCATGTAGAGCAGGCGGGCGTCGGGGCAGTGCTCGCGGATCCGCTCCGGGACGCCCTCGAAGCGGGGCAGGTTCGTGTAGTGGGGCGAGGACTCGCCGCGGACCGTGAAGCGCTCGTCGAAGCGGCTCGCGTACCAGTCGAGGCCGAGGTCCCAGTTGAGCTCCTCGACGAAGAAGTTGAGCTCCTTCGGCTTCGACATCTGGATCTCGGGATGCAGGCCGAGGTAGTGGTGGATGCTCGTCGTCCCGCACTTCAGCCCGCCGATGATGATCAGGTTGGGCATCGCGGCGTGGCGCTTGCGGCGTCGCGCCCGCAGCGCGCTGCTGCGGTCGGCGGCGTAGCGCTCGCGGGCGCGCGCGCACATCGCCTCGTCGGCGGGGTCGCGGCGGTCCTGGGAGTGCGCGGCTCTGGGGGCTCTCGGCCTCTGACACGAGCGGGCTAGTGTAGCTCCGATGCCCGTCGCCGATCTTCGCATCGAGCGTCGAAGCCTTCTGCCGCGGCGCCGGCGCGCTTCTTCCAGCATCTCTCCGACGATCGACTGGAGCGCCGTTCAGCGCTCGCGCTCGCTTCCTGCTCGGCGATGCAGCTCTGCCCGCGCCTGGGCCTGGCGCAACGTCCTGCGCGCCGCCTACCCGGAGCACGCAGATCTCCTTCCTGCAGCTCAGCGCCGCCTATCTGGCGGGCGCCGGGATCAACGCGATCCTCCCCGCGCCGGGCCGGCGACGTGACCAAGGTCTTCCTCGTCAAGCGCCAGATCCCCGACTCCTCCTACCCGGCGGTCACCTCCTCCTTCCTCGTCCAGACCGTCTTCGACACCACCGTCGGCGTCCTCGTCCTCCTCTACGCGATCACCCAGGGGCTGCTGCCCGACGCCCGCCGCGGCTGCCCGACCTGCCCGCCTTCGAGATCTCCTTCTGGGCCGAACACCCGCAGGTCTTCGCGATCGTCCGGGCGACGCTGCTGATCGGCGATCGCGATCGCGATCTACGTCCTCGCCCACCGCGTGCGGCGCTTCTGGGACCGGGTCAAACAGGGCGTCGTGATCCTCACCAGCCCCGCGCCGCTACCTGCGCGAGGTCGCCGCCTGGCAGGGCATCGGCTGGCTCTGCCGCTTCGCCGCCTTCTGGTTCTTCCTCGAGGCGTTCGGGATCGGCGGCTCGGTCGGCAACGTGCTGCTGGTGATGAGCGTGCAGGCGATCGCCAACGTCGTCCCCTTCACCCCCGGCGGCGCCGGCGCCCAGCAGGCGCTCCTGGTCGCGACCCTGCACGGGCCCTCGCGCGCCGCCGTCCTCTCCTTCTCGGTCGGCACCCAGATCGCGATGGCCGCCTGGTCGGTCGTCCTCGGCTTCGCCGCGCATGGTGCTCGTCTTCCGCACCACCGACTGGCGCGGCCTGATCAAACAGGCCGAAGACGACGGGAAGCTCAGGAACGCGAGGCATGAACGAGGCGCGACGCGCCAGCTCGAGTCCGCTGGTCAGCCTGGCAAGGCCTGACTCTGCGGCATCATGCGTCGAGCCAGCCCGGGTAGCGACTCTTGATCTTCCACTGCCAGGGCGGCTCGCTCGGCGGCCGGGAAGCTCGTACTGGTCGCGGCCCGGCAGGGTCTCGAGCGGGACCAGAGCCGGGTCGTCCTTGAGCGAGGACGCGGACGTGCCATGCGGCTGCTCGACGTCGGCCTGCGGTGGCGCGCGGCACGAGCGGCTCCCAGCCGAGGTCGGGTCGGGTAAAGCCAGTAGGTCAGCTCGACCCAGCCGACGCGAGCGGCGCGGTCGTCGACTGGATCGAAGCGCGGTCGTGCGGCGGCCCGATGCGGTCAGGTGCGGGCCGGCGGCAACCGCGCAGCTTTCGCTGCGGCAGCGGCGGAAGTCGACCGGGACGAGCGGCAGCCCCGACGGCCCGGCGCAGGCGATGCGGCGCGAGGCGCCAGGGCGCGGGCGAGGCGGGCGAGCGGCCAGCCGTAGGCGGGGACCAGCGGGTGGTGGCGGCAGGCGTCGGGCAGGCGAGGGCGCGCAGGCGATCCGCCTGCGCGATCGCGCCACGGCAAGGTCGCGGCCGGCGTCGATCTGCGACCGTCGGCGGCGACGGCGGCGATCGCCGCCAGCAGCAGCAGGGCGATCAGGGCCGACCAGGCCCGCCTGCTCGACGCTCGCCGAGCTCCCGCTCCGAATCGTCCGCCATCGTGGCGACGCTAGGGCCGGCCGGTCGCACGGGTGGCGCGCCAAGTGCGACCGGAGCTGTGCCGCGACGAACGCCTTCTGCTTACATTTGCGGAGATGGAGGGCCGCTTCAACCTTTTCGGCGACCCCGACGAGTTCCGTCGCCCGCATGGAGGAGCTCTCCGAGCAGATGCAGTCCTCGCAGCGGGTCGCCTGGGCCGACTAACGCGATCAAGCTCGCGGTCGAGATGACCGTCGGCCTCGATCGAGCGGCTGCGATCTGACCGGCAGTCCGCGACGAGCAGGCGATGCAGGTCCGCGACGCGATCCGCGATCCTCTTCCCCGAGGCCGTCACCCTGGTCCGCGAGGCCCGCGGAAGGCCTCGTCCTAGAGCACGACCCGGAGCGCTGGCTAGTAGCAGCTCGAAGCGCAGGGCGCACGCTGCCGCGGCGGCGCCGCGCCGATCAGCTCCGATGCGGGACACCGCGGCGATCAGCGCCGGGATCGCGACGATCACAGCTGATCACAGGCGTCGAGCGGCGGCGCTGCCAGGGTGTTCCGCGCCGGGCATCGGCGGCTGACCGCGGCCGAGGGCGCCGAGCGCGACGTTGCGCCCGAAGGTGAAGCCGTTGAAGCACCGTCTGCCACATCGCGGCGATGCCCGCGCCGGGCGACCAGCGGGCGCTCGACCGACCACCTGGTCGCGGCGGGCGACGAGCCGGCGCACCGCCTCGACCGTGAACAGGTAGCGGACGCCGGGCTCCGAGCCCAGCCCAGCCGGCGCCGCCGATCGAGGCCGCGTAAGCCGCCGCGGTTCGGCGATCGTCAGCCGGCCCATCGGACTCCGAGCCGGTCGAGCCTCGCGCAGCGCCTCCGCGGCTCGCCGGGGCCCGCCGACGACACCAGGCCGCAGCTCTCGCAGCGGCTGCACCGGCGCCGGCTCAGGCCCGGCCGTCGGTCGATCCAGCCGAAGAGCGGCTCGCCGCAGGCCGGGCAGGGGCGGGTTCTCGGGGCCGGCGCCCGCCTCGAGCGGGCACCTGACAGGCTGCGCGTCGCTCGATCCACGCGCGTAGCGCGGCACGGAGCTCGCTGATGGCAGTAGCCTCGCGGCATCGTCACCCTCGATGACAGGCTCGGCTGAGCTCGAGCGCGAGCGCGCTCGCCCGCCCGGCGGCCCCTGGCCGCCTTCGCCGTGGTGGCGCTTTTACGTCATCTCCGTGATCGTCGAACAGAGCTCCGGTCATAGACCGACGGCCTGAAGAACGAGCAGCCGCTCTTCACGACGACTCCGGGGTCCTGCTGCTGGCGGCCTGCATCCGCGCCATCGGCTTCGCGCTGATCTCGTTGCCGCTGTTCCACCTCTTCCGCGCCGCCAAGCTGCGCAGCGATCGCGTGCGACCGGAGATGGTCGGGTTCGCCTCTTCGGCCCGGTGCTGTTGGCGGTCCAGGGGTGCTGTCCTGACCGCGACTCTTCAGGTGGCAACGACTTCGTCGACAAGATGGCTTGCAGCGCCCACACCAACAACCCGCCGAGCTGGCCTAGCGGTTGTTGACGACAGCAGCTTCCATGAGGTCGCCCGGCGCTGGTCATCGGCATCTGGGCCTCGCCGTCGGGCTCTTCTACTCTCCCTGCAGGCGATGCGGACCGCTGCCCAGCCGCTTCGCGGGCAGCTTCGATCGCGCCGGGCGGCGACGATCCCGATCTTCCCGGTGGCCCTGCTGATGCTGATGATCTGGCTGATCTTCGTCGGCCTGACCTTCTCGGCAGGCGTCTCGGCGGACAGCCGCCTGCCTGGGAGCCGGGCGAAGCGATCCCTGGCCGACTCCGGGCGAGAGGGCGGCGCTTTCAGCCGAAGCTCCCGACGAGGAGAGGCCCGGGCTAGGCGGCGACTCGCTCGGAGGCTATTCCTCGCGGGCACCTTAGGCCCAGCGGATTCGCCTCCCCGGCGATTGTCTTGCGGTAGGAGTGCCAGCCGCGAAAGTTGCCGCTCCATTCGTGCCCGCCGCTCGTCCGCGCTCAGCGCGGCCGAGCCGGGTGCTCGAGCGGCGACATGTGGCCGCTTTCCGCAGGCGTCGTGCAGCTCGACGTCGGCGCCCAGGTTGCGTTTCCTCGCCTGCGTGGGTCAGGGTAGCTGACCCGGCAGCGTCCGGCCGAGACCTTGATCAGGTCCTCGAGCGAAGCCGACCTGCTCGCGGTCCTCGGGGGGCGGACGAGTGCAGGTGCCACTCCTCCTCGCCCAGGTCCGCGGGCTCGAGGCCGCCAAGTGCATCGTCTCGGCGACGAGCCGGACTCTGGCTGCGCGTCGGGGTGGCGCGCAGGTTCCAGAAGTTCTCCCACTCGGTCGCGGTGACGATCACCGTGTGCCACATGAACGGCTCGAGCAGGCGGTTGGCGACCTGCTTGTGTGGACGTTCAGCCACTCCTCCGGCTGATTTGCGTCGCGGATCGCCCGCTCGACCCGGGCCAGCACGTCGAGCAGGCCCGCCCGGGGAGTCTCACCCGGCCCGGCGACCAACGCGAGCATCGTGCCGCACCAGTCGTCACGGGCGCGCAGCCACTCCGCCTCGGCGGCTTCGAGCTTCACGCCGGCGAGCGCCGGTCCCGCCTGCATCCGGCTGATTCGAGCCGAACTCGATCGGCACGTAGGGGTCCTCGAGCACCTGCCGCAGCTGCTTGGCGATCGGAATCGCCCGCGAGCTGGCTGAGTTGCGCGAGAAGACCCGGTGGGTGCTGAATCCCGGCGCGAGGACGCAAAGCGCGGGAAGGTCGCCTGAGCGTGGTCAGCCGCACCGCGGCGAGCGCGAATCGGCGAGGACCTGGCGTCGAAACCCATCGCCGCTCAATCTTCCACTCGCGGCGGCGTGGAAAAGCCATCAGCCTGACCCGGTGGCCGCCTCGGCATCAGACGGCGGCGCGCGGCGCGCCCCACAGCTCGCGGTGGCGCTCCGGCTCGTGGCCGGCACGGCCCAGGGCGGCGAAGCGTCGCCTCGAAGTCGGCGACGACCACCGCGGCGTGGCCGCGCGGCGGCACCGTCGGCGACTCGGTGTGGCATCAGGTGGATCTGGGTGCCCGTCGCGCTCCAGCCAGGTGAAGTAGTGGGCCGAGCGCCCGGGCGGCTCGACCGCGCTCGAAGCCGAGCAGCGTTCCAGCAGACCGCGCGGCTCGATTTCCGCGCGGCTCGACCTCGATCCCGGACGTGGTGGAGCATCGCTGAGACCAAGAGAGGGAGCCGAGGGCGGCGAGGACGACGATCGCGGTCGACCAGGTGACCGCCTCGGCGGTGATCTCCATGTCGAGGCCGTAGGCGTGGGCGACGACCAGCGAGTTGAGGCCGGAGGGCATCGCCGCCAGCAGCCGGTAGGCGGCGGGCGAGGTCGATCAGCGGCGCCGCCAGCAGCATCAGCAGCGGCCGGGGCGAGCGCGAGGCGGGCGCCGAGTGCGACGAGCGACCGGCCGGGTCAGCGGCGGCGGCATCGGCAGCTCGCCGTGCTCGGCGTTCTCGGCCAGGTCGCGCCGACGGCGAAGAAGCCGATCGGCAGCATCGCGAACGACGACAGCACCTGCGAGAGCGTCGACGAGGACGTCGGGTGCGCAGGACGCCGGGCGCGAGCAGTGCCGGCGATCGCCGCGTAGAGCGGCGAGGTTGCGGGTGAAGAAGGCGCTGACGCGGCTCGCGCGGGCCTTCGCCGGCCTTGGTGCCGAAGGCGGCGCCGACGGCGAAGGCGCCGAGCAGCAGGCAGGGGCCGGTGACGAGGACGTCGTAGAGGACCGCGGTGGACCAGCTCGTCGCGGCCGAGCAGGGCCACGGCCAGCGGGTAGCCGAGGTAGCCGGTGTTGACGCTGAGCACGGTGCAGATCGACGAGCGCCGGCGCTCGGCGCGGCGCGAGGCCGGAGCACGCGGCTCGACCACCCACCAGGCGAGCGAGCGCCAGGAGCGCGTACGGCGGCGACGGATCGCCGAGCAGCAGCCGGTTCCGTGGTCGACGTCGATCTCGCTGGCGGCGAGGTTGAAGAAGATCACGGCGGCGGCATCAACACGTAGAGCGAGTCAGCGCTGTCAGCGCTGCGGCGCGCGGCTGACCCTGCCGCCTGCGGCCACGCGCTCCGGCCACGACGCCGACCGAGACCGCGACGACGATCGCCACGGTGGTTAGGAGGACGCCCATCCAGGCGCGCAGTCTGACGGCGCGGGTGAGCCGAGGCGCGCTCGAAGAGGGAGGCGCCACGCCGTATCGGCGAACTCGACCAGCGGCTGCGGGATGACGCCGAAGAAGACGACCGCCGGCGGCCGGCGAGCAGGGCGGGCACGACGAGGTAGAGGCGGCGCCCGGCCTCGGGGTCGATCGGGTCGGCCTCGGGCGAGGCGCCGGCGATCGCCGGGGTCGCGCCCGCGGCGGTCGCTCGCCCGGCCGCATCCACATCGCCGCCACCACCCGCAGGTAGTAGGCGAGCGAGATCATCGTGCCGATCGCGATCGACGACGCGCGAGCCAGGTGTAGTCGCCCTCGACCAGCGCCTCGATCAGGTAGAGCTTGCCGATGAAGCCCGCGGTCGCCGGCAGGCCCGGCGAGCGCCAGCATCGAGATCGTCAGCGGCCAGGCCAGCAGCGGCCGCTCGCGCGCCGAGGCCCGCGCACCGCGCGCGATGTCGTCGCCGTAGCGGCGTCTCGCGCTCGCGGGCGACGACGACGCGCGAAGGCCGCCAGGTTCATCAAGCGCGTAGGCGGCCAGGTAGAAGACCAGCGCGCTGACGCCGGCCTCGGTGGCGACGACGACGCCGCCGAGCATGTAGCCGGCCTGGGCGACGCCCGAGTAGCCGAGCAGCCGCTTGCAGCGAGTCCTGGCCGAGGGCGCCGACGTTGCCGACGACGATCGAGATCGCGGCGAGCACCGCGAGCGCCGGCTGCCAGTCGTCGGCCTGCGGCGCCGAGGGCGACGTCGAAGAAGCGGATGAAGACGCGCGAAGGCGGCGGCCTTGGTCGCCACCGCCATGAAGCCGGTGATCGGCGTCGGCGCGCCCTGGTAGACGTCGGGCGTCCACTGGTGGAAGGGCGCGATCGAGGTCTTGAAGGCGAGCCCGACGGCGGCCATGCGCGATCCCGATCAGGATCAGCGGGTCGCCGAGCAGCCCTGTCTGGCCGATGCCGTCGGCGATCCCGGTGAAGTCGGTCGAGCCCGGCGCGCCGTAGAGGAAGGCCATCCCGTAGAGCAGCGTCGCCGAGCCGAGCGAGCCGACGATCAGGTACTTGAGCCCCGACTCGAGCGAGTGCTCGCGGCGCAGGTCGGTCGCGCAGAGGACGTAGAGCGGGATCGAGAGCAGTCTCGAGCGCGACGAAGAAGCGTGACCAGGTTCTCGCGCCTGCGCCAGCAGCACCATGCCGAGCACCGAGCCGAGCAGCAGCGCGTGGTACTCGCCCGTGCCGCGCCTCGCTGCGGCGGCCGGCTCGCGGATCGAGAGCAGCGACGCAGAAGGCGGCCGCAGGCGATCAGCGATCAGCGAGATCGCAGATCGCCAGGTCGTCGAGCGCGCAGCGCGCCCGGCGACCAGGTCCTGCGTGCTCGTCCCACTGCCAGATGCAGCAGCCCGGCGGCGGCGCCGAGCGGCGATCAGCGTCAGACCGCGGCACGAGCGCGCTTGACGCCGCGCGCGAAGAGCGCCGACGAGCAGCACGACGCAGAGCCCGACGGTCGAGCGCGATGACCGGCGAGAGCGCCGGCGTAGTCGATGTGCGGGCGTTGAAGTTCATTGCTCCGCCAGCCTGGCCGGTCGCCGCCGGAGGTCGCACGTCTGGCGGCTCGCCGTACTTGCCACCTGCGCCATCACGTCTGCTGCACCGACGCGTCGGTCCGCTTGCAGGATCAGCTGCGGGTAGAGCGCGAGGGCGATGATGCAGAGCGACCAGCGGCACCAGCACGAGCCCGTCGCGCAGGCCGATCTCGCGCGACGCGATCCCGTCGGGCTTGCGGTTGTGCATCGTGCGCTGGTAGAGCCGCAGCGCGTAGTACGCGGCCATCGCGACGCCGGTGATCGCGACGAAGGCGAAGACGATCTTCGCCTGGAAGAGCGCCGTTGAGGATGTAGAACTCGCCGACGAAGTTGGCCGAGCCGGGCATCGCCAGGGTCGCCAGGGTGACGATCAGGAAGAGCGCCGCCAGCACCGGCGCCCGCATCGCCATCCCGCCCATCTCGCGGATGTCCTCGGTCCCGGTCGCGCTCGGCCAGCAGCGCGACGATGACAGAACAGCGGCGCGACCACGAGCCCGTGGTTGACCATCTGCAGCACCGCGCCGTCGGCGCCCGTCGGCGGCGCAGGGCGAAGATCCCGAGCGTGATGAAGCCGAGCTGCGCGACCGACGAGTAGCCGAGCGATCAGCCGCACGTTGGTCTGCGTGAAGGCCATCACCGAGCCGTAGAGGATCGAGGCCAGCGCGATGATCAGCAGGATCACCTCCTGGAAGTCGCGACCGTCGCGCCGGGAAGAGCGGCAGCACGATGCGCAGGAAGCCGTAGGCGCCGACCTTCGACAGCACGCCGGAGAAGACCGCCAGCGCCGGCAGCGGCGCGGCCCGGTAGGCGTCCGGCATCCAGCCGTGCAGCGAGGAAGGCCGGCATCTTGACCAGGAAGGCGGCGGCGAAGAACCAGAAGATCCAGCTGCTGGCTGCCCGTCGCCGAGCGGGTGTCTGCGCGAGGTCGGCGATCGAGAAGGTGATCTGGCCGCCGTCGGCGGCGATGATCGCCGGTCGCGATCGCCGCCGACCAGCATCAGCAGCGAGCCGACCAGCGTGTAGACGATCATCTTCAGCGTCGCCGCCGAGGCGGTCGGCCCGTCCTCGCCGCTCGCTGCCCCAGGCGCCGAACAGGAAGTAGAACGGGACCAGCATCAGGTCGAAGAAGAGGACGAAGAGCAGCAGGTCCTGGGCGAGGAAGGCGCCCAGCGTCGCCGTCTCGCGCGAGCAGCAGCATCAGGAAGAAGAGCTGCGGGCCGCTCCTGCTCGCGGAAGCGCGGCAGAACAGCCGTCGCCGCCCGGCCAGAGCACCGTCGGTCAGCAGGACCAGGAAGACGTTGAGGCCGTCGACGCCGAGGCTGGTAGTCGGACGCCGAGCCCGGAGATCCAGCTCGTCGTCGACGGTGTGCTGCAGGCCGGCGGCCGGTGTCGAAGCCGGCGACCAGCGACGATCGCGAGCCCGAGCGTGACCAGCGTCGCCGACCAGCGCCGCCCACCGGCCGACCGCCGCGCGGCGGCAGCGACGAGGCCGACGAGGCCGAGCAGCGAGCGGCAGTCCAGAGCAGGATCGACAGTTGCGATCGCTGATGCGCACGATCAGGAAGTAGAGGCGCGAGCCCGGCGAAGCCGGCGATCAGGAGCAGCGCGTAGCAGCGCGGACGAAGCCGCTCTGCACGCGCGCGGACGACGCCGCCGGCGCCGCCGACGAGTCTCGCGGTGCCGCTGACGCAGCGCCGTCGACGACGAACGCGCTCGAAGGTCGCAGTTGGCGAAGCGGCCGATCGCCAGCGCCGGGCGGCACGATCGAGGAGCGTCGATCGCCTCGTCGAAGTACCACTTGTTGACGAAGAAGCGTGTGCAGCGGGCGCGAGGCGCGCGGCAGCGCCGCGGCATCCCGGGCCGCGCGCACCTAGAGCAGCTAGGCGATGCCGATCCCGGCGAGCGAGATCGCGGCGCCGATCGCCAGGCCGATGCCACTCGGCGCCGACGTCGTGGGCTCGGATGCTCGTAGCAGCGGCGAGTCGGCGAAGGCCGGCTCGAGGAAGCTGGTGCGAGCACGTCGTCGACGCCCGGGATCTGGATCAGGCCGCCGAACAGCGCGCCGAAGGCGAGCACGCGCCATCGCCGACCTTCATCGGCCAGCTCGCTGCTCGGCGATGTGGTGCTCGGGGCCGGGGAAGCCGACGTCGGTGTCCTCGCTCTCGCCGGTCGCCGGGTTGATCGGCTGCGCGCGTGGTGCAGGTGGCCCGTGCTCGATCAGCTCCTGCGCCTCCTCGCAGGGCTCGCCGCGGAAGCACGCGGAAGATCAGCCGGAAGGTGTAGATCGCGGTCAGCAGCGCGCCGACGTAGCCGACCGACGCCGAACGATCAGGTACCATGCCGCCGCGTCGAGCTCGGCGAAGGCGAGGATCTCGTCCTTGGAGAAGAAGCCCGAGGTGAGCGGGAAGGCGGCCAGCGCCAGGCCGCCGATCAGAGCATGCAGTCGAGGTGAACGGCATCGCCTTGCCGGAAGCCGCTCATCTGGTCGATGTTCTGGCTGTTCGGCCATCGCCGCGATGACCGAGCCGGCGGCCATGAACAGCAGCGCCTTGAAGAAGGCGTGCGTCATCAGGTGGAACATGCCCGCGCGCGTAGGCGCCGATCGAGACGCCCATGATCATGTAGCCGATCTGGCTCATCGTCGAGTAGGCGATGGCCCGCTTCAGGTCGGTCATCGACGAGCGCGATCGTCGCCGGCGATCAGCAGCGTCGCCAGGCCGATGAAGGCGGCGATGTCGGCGGCGGTCGGGCGCGAGCTCGAAGAGCGACGTGGGTGCGGGCGATCAGGTAGACGCCGGCGGTCACCATCGTCGCCGCGTGGATCAGCGAGGAGACCGGGGTCGGGCCCTCCATCGCGTCCGGGCAGCCAGGTGTGGAAGCGGCACCTGCGCCGACTTGGCGAAGGCGCCGACCAGCAGCAGCAGGCAGATCGCGACGATCGGCCACTCGTTGGTGTGAAGACGTCCGGCGCCTGCTCGAAGACCGCGCCGTAAGTCGAAGCGTGCCGAGCTCGCGGAAGATCAGGAAGGCGGCGAGGACGAGGCCGATGTCGCCGACGACGTTGATCACGAACGCCTTCATCCCGGCCTCGGTCGCGGTCGTGCGCCGGTACCAGAAGCTGATCAGCGCGTAGGAGGCGAAGCCGACGAAGGCCCAGCCGACGATCAGCAGGACGAAGTTGCCGGCGAGGACCAGCAGCAGCATCGAGAAGACGAAGAAGTTGAGGTAGCTGAAGAAGCGCGTGGTAGCCCCGGTCGCGACCGCATGTAGCCGATCGAGTAGAGGTGGATCAGGGTCGAGACGCCGGTGACGACCAGGACCATGAAGACCGAGAGCGGGTCGACGAAGATGCCGAGCTTGATGTCGAGCCCGGCGGCGCTGGCGTAGTCCGCAGAGCGAGGAGGCGTGCTGGCGCGCCTCGGCGGTCGTCGCCGAGCAGGCATGAGCAGCGCGCCGATCGCCGCAGACGAAGGCGAGCGCGATCGCCGCGGTGCCGATCCATGCCGGCGACCTGCGCCGGCAGCGCCGCGAAGCCGAGCGCGATCACGATCGAGCCGAGCAGCGGGAAGCGCAGGACCAGCCAGGCCGCAGGTGGTGGCGCTCATCCGCGCAGCTCCCGCAGCTCATCGACGTCGAGCGGCAGCTTGCGGCGGAAGATCGCGACGATCAGGCCGAGGCCGACGACGACCTCGCAGGCGGCGATCGACCATCACGACGATCGCGAAGACCTGCCCCTCCTGGTTGCCGACCATGCGGCTGAAGGCGACCAGCGCCAGGTTGCCGGCGTTCAGCATCAGCTCGAGGCAGAGCAGGATCACCATCGGGCTGCGGCGGAGCAGGATCCCGACGGCGCCGATCGCGAAGAGCAGCGCCGAGAGGACGATGTACCACGTCGATGTTCATCGCGGCCGCCTCGCCTCACGGCGCTCTGCGGCCGGCGAGGACGCTTCGACTCGCGCCGACGCGACGGCGACCAGCGAGCAGCAGGATCGAGGAGGCCTCGAAGGGCAGCAGGAAGCTGTCTCGAGCAGCAGGCTGGCCGATCGCCGGCGGGTCGCCGAAGCCGGCGTCGACGTCGGGGCCGTCGGTGCCGAGCGCGACGAGGCGAGGAGCCGAGCACCGCGATCGAGAGCTCGATGAAGAGCGGCGAGCGCCGAGCAGCGGCGCGAGGAAGCGCTGGCCGGGGATCGGCTCCCAGGCCGACTCGCCGCCGCCGCCGACGTAGGCGACGACGAAGACGTAGAGGACCATCACCGCGCCGGCGTAGACGACCACCTGGGCGGCGGCGACGAAGGCCGGCGCTGCAGCAGCAGGAAGAGCGACCGCCAGCGAGAACAGGTGGACGATCAGCGCCAGCACGCTGTAGAACGGGTTGCGCATGCGCGACGACGCCGATCGCGCCGCCGAGCGCGCCGATCGCGGCGACGAAGAAGAGCAGCACCGCTTCCACGCTACTCGCCCTCGCTTTCGCAGCGGCGTCCGCTCGATCGGCTCGGCGAGCAGCATCTCCTTGGTGAAGATCAGGTCCGCGCGGTCGTAGTCGGCCATCTCGTAGTCGTGGCCCATCGTGATCGCGTCGAACGGGCAGGCGATCTCGCAGTAGCCGCAGAAGATGCAGCGCGAGAGGTTGATCTCGTAGACGGCGGCGTAGCGCTCGCCGGCGCGAGACGCGGTTCGCCGGGGATGTTCTCGGCGGCGACGACGCGGATGCAGTCGGCCGGGCAGGCGGCGGCGCAGAGCGAGCAGCCGACGCACTTCTCCAGCCCGGTGTCCTCGAAGCTGGTGCAGCTTGTGGCGGCCGCGGAAGCGCGGGTAGACCGGCGTCTTCTCCTCCGGGTACTGGATCGTCATCGGCCCCTCGATCAGCCGCGCCGATCGTCGTCTTCAGGCCCGCGCAGGGTCTCGCCGAAGGCGCGGTAGGCGCCGCCGGCGCCGCCCGGCTCGGGCCCGCGCTGGACCTCGACCACGTCGTCGTCGGTCGGTGGCCACGACTCGGTCGACGTCCGGGCAGTCGTCGCTCACGTGACCACCACCAGGACCGCGGTCACGAGGACGTTCAGCGTCGCCAGCGGCAGCAGGCACCTTCCAGCCGAGGCTCATCAGCTGGTCGTAGCGCAGCCGCGGCAGCGTCGCCCGCACCCAGATGAAGAAGAAGACCAGGCCGAGCATCTTGGCCAGCATCCAGATCGGGTCGAGCCAGCTCGGGCCCGGGCCCATCCAGCCGCCGAGGAACATCGCCGCGGCGATCGCCGGAGACGACGAGGATCTCCATGTACTCGACCAGCAGGAAGCGGCCGAAGCGCATGCCGCCGTACTCGGTCATGAAGCCCTGGACCAGCTCGGCGTCGGCCTCGGGCATGTCGAACGGCGGTGCGGTTGGTCTCGGCGAAGCCGGCCAGCATGAAGATCAGGAAGCCGACGAACTGCGGGACGATGAACCAGATCGTCGCCCTGCGCGCTGGACGATCGTCGACCAGCGAGAGCGAGCCGGCCATCATGATCACGCCGAGCAGCGCCAGGCCCATCGAGACCTCGTAGGAGATCAGCTGCGCGGCGCGCGCGCATCGCGCCGAGGAGGCTGTACTTGGAGCCCGAGGCCCAGCCGCCGAGCAGCAGGCCGTAGAAGGCGATCGAGCCGACGGCGAAGAAGTAGAGGATCGCCGATCGGGACGTCGATCCCGTAGAGGCCGACGCCGTCCTGGACGTCGCCCCAGGGGATGATCGCCAGCGCGCAGCACGCCGGAGATGACCGGCAGCAGCGGCCCGAGCACGAACAGCGTCGGGATCGCGTTCGCGGGCCGGAAGCGCTGCTTGCAGATCAGCTTGCCGACGTCGGCGAGCGGCTGCAGCAGCCCGAAGGGGCCGACCCGGTTCGGGCCGTAGCGGTGCTGGAAGCGGCCGATCAGCTTGCGCTCGACCACGGTCAGCACCGGCAGGATCGCCGAAGATCACGGCGAAGATGACCAGCGACTTGACGACCATGATCCAGGTCGCTTCGACGAAGTCGGCGTCGGCGAGCGGCAGCATCATCAGGCGCGACCTCGCTCGATCGTCGACGCTGACCGGGCCGCCGTTGAGCAGCGCGTTGGCGTTGCCGTCTGCGACGCCCTCGACCAGGAAGACAGACGCCTCGGCTGATCCGCTCGCTTGATCTGCGACCTGCGGCCTCGACGCTGGTGCCCGTTCTGGCCGACCCGGACCGCTCGTCGCCGACTGCTGCAGCCCGAGGCGCTCGGCGTCGGCCAGCGACATCTCGACGCTGCTGCTGCGGGCTCGAGGAACTTCAGCGGCGGGTTGCAGCTCGGTGATCGGCCCGGCCCACAGGTCGCGGTAGGTGCCCGAGGGCGAGTGCGGCGTGCAGCTCGGCGCGACGCCGGATGACTCCGCCGGACGACTGTCGCGCGATGCGTCCGGCAGAGTCAGTGCCCTCGATCCGCGCCCGGGTCCAGGCGTGGTCGCGCGGGCGGGCGTCCTGCCAGCGGATGCCGCGGCCGCCGATGTCGGCGTCGGTCGATGCCGTCGTAGAAGGGGACCGCCTCGGTGAGAGCGGCGAAGGCCGAGGGCTGGGAGTGATGCCGGTGTCGTGGCCGAGGCCAGCGGCGAGCTCGGCGAGGACGCCGCATGTTGGGGCGGATGTCGCCGGGGCGGCCGGCGGATGGGCCGGACGCGTTGCGAGGCGGCCGTCGGGGTGGGTGACGGTGCCGTCTTTCTCGGCGTGGGTCTCGAGCGGGAGGACGACGTCGGCCTTGGCGGTGGTGGCGTTCTCGAAGCATCGAGAAGGCTGACGACGAAGTCGGCGGCGGCGAGCGCCGCCTCCCAGGCGTGCGGTGTCGGGAAGTCGCGCAGCGGGTCGACGCCGAAGAGGATCGAGGCCTTCAGCTCGCCGGACTCAGCGCCGGCGCGGATCTCCTCGGTCGATCCGCGTGCTGCGCTGCCGGCGGTCTCGGCTCGAGAGCCCGGGCCGGCGTCGGGGAGGCAGCCGGCCTCGCGCAGGCCGCGGGCGTTGGTCGGCGTCGGGGATTTCGAGCAGGCCGGCGCCGTCGGTGCCGGCGAGGTCGAGGGCCGCGGCGAGCGTCGAGCAGGGCGTCGGTCGCGCCGCGCCTCGCGGCCGATCGCGCTCGCCCCAGATGACGACGACGACCTCTGCCGGCGCTCGCGCAGGACGCTCGGCCAGCTGGCGTGGCGACGTTCTCGGCGCCGCCGAGCGGCGCCGCGCCAGCTCGGCGAGGAAGTGGGCGCCTGCGCCGTGGGGCGTAGCGGGCGATCGCCTCGGCGCCGCCGTCGAGCGGTCGTCGGGCGCTCGGTGGCGACGACCAGGCTTGGCGCCGTTGCGGCGGATCGCCTTGCGGATGCGCAGGTCGAGGATCGGCGAGCTGTGCAGCGGGTCGGTGCCGAGCGACGAGGATCAGCGTCGGCGTCGTCGATGTCGCGGACCTTGGCCGAGAGCTCCGGCTGGGCGAGCCGCACGAGCGTCTCGCGGCGCGGGCCGCGCGAGAGCCGCGAGTCGATGTGCGGCGAGCCGAGCGCCTCGCGCAGCGATGCGCTGGACCAGGTAGCCCTCCTCGTTGGAGGCGTCGCCGACGATCGCCGCGCACCGTGCCGCCGGCCGCGCCGAGGCCCTCGGCCGCGGCCTCGATCGCCTCGCTCCCAGCTCGGCCGCGGCGCCGCCTGCGCAGCCGCGGCCCGTCGACCCGCTCCTCGGCGCCGAACATCTCGAAGCCGTAGCGGCCGCGGTCGCAGAGCCAGCCGTCGTCGACCTCGGCGTTGTCGCGGGCGAGCACCCGCTTCACCTGCTCGTCGCGGACGGTGAAGCTGACGTTGCACTGGCTCGGGCAGAGCGGTGCAGACCGAGCCGGCCTGCTCGATGTCCCAGGGCCGGGCGCGGAAGCGGTAGGTGTGAGTTGGTCAGCGCGCCGACCGGGCAGAGCTCGGTGATGTTGCCGTGGAAGGGCGCGACGTACGGGCGGTCGTCGAAGGTGCCGACGAAGGTGCGGTCGCCGCGCTCGAGCAGCTGCAGCTGGTCGTCCTCGGCGACCTCCTGGCTGAAGCGCACGCAGCGGTAGCAGAGGATGCAGCGCTCGCGGTCGATCGCGACCAGCGGCGAGAGCTCGATCGGCTTCTCGAAGTGGCGCTTGTCGTCGATCACGCGGCTCTTGCCCGGGCCCCAGCCGTAGCGTGATGTCCTGCAGCGGGCACTCGCCGCCCTTGTCGCAGACCGGGCAGTCGAGCGGGTGGTTGACGAGCAGGAACTCGACCACCGCGCTCTGCGCGTGCTTGACCTGCTCGGTCGCGCGTGTGGACGACCATGCCGTCGCGCACCGGGCGTCGAGCAGGCGGTCTGCAGCTTCGGGATCCCCTCGATCTCGACCAGGCACATGCGGCAGGCGCCGACCGGCTCGCCGAGCTTCGGCTCGTAACAGAAGACCGGGATCTCGACGTCGCCCTCGCTTGGCGGCGTCGTGCGAGCATCATCGCCCTCGGTCGCGGTCGACCTCGCGGCCGTCGATCGATGAGCGTCACCTCGCGCCGCTCACGTCGGCGCTCCCGCGTCATCGGCGCGCCTGCACGCGCGGCGCAGGCTCGGCCTCGGCGCAGCTCGGCGATCACTGCCTCGAACTCGTCGCGGAACTTGCGGCACCATCGCGCTGACCGGCATCGCCATCGAGTCGCCGAGCACGCAGAGGCAGTGGCCGATGATGTTGCTCCTGGACCGAGCTGATGATGTCGAGGTCCATCGGCGTCGCCTCGCCGCGCACGACCCGCTCGAGCATCTTCACCGTCCAGTTGCGTGCCCTCGCGGCAGGGCGTGCACTTGCCGCAGGACTCGTGGTGGTAGAAGCGCGCCGTGCGCAGCGCCATGTGCGGGATCGAGACGCGGTCGTCGGCGACGATGATCGAGCCGGAGCCGAGCATCGAGCCCGCCTCCGCCATCGCCTCGAAGCTGTAGGGCAGGTCGAGCTCTCCTCGGCGGTGAGCACCGGCGAGGAGGAGCCGCCGGGGTAGAAGGCCTTGATCTCGCGGCCCTCGGCGGGCCGCCGGCGAGGCCGTAGATCAGCTCGCGGGTCGGGATCCCCAGCTCGACCTCGTAGTTGCCGGGGCGGCTGCACGCCGCCGGAGACCGAGACGACCTTGGTGCCCGGCGACTGCTCGGTGCCGAGCCCTTGAACCACTCGGCGCCCGTGCGCGACGATGCGCGGCACGTTGGAGAGCGTCTCGACGTTGTTGATCAGCGTCGGCCCGCCGTAGAGGCCCTGCACGGCCGGGAACGGCGGCTTCAGGCGCGGGTTGCCGCGCTTGCCCTCGAGCGCGTCGAGCAGCGCCGTCTCCTCGCCGCAGATGTAGGCGCCGGCGCCGCGGTGGACGACCAGCTCGAGGTCGCGGTCGGCGTGCCGAGGATGTCCTCGCCGAGGTAGCCGGCCTCGTAGGCCTCGGCGACCGCGGCGTCGAGGATGTCGGCCTGCGCGTCGTACTCGCCGCGGATGAAGATGAAGGCGTGGCCGGCGTCGGCGGCGAGCGCGGCGATCGCGATCCCCTCGATCAGCTGGTGCGGGTTGCGCTGCATCAGCTCGCGGTCCTTGAAGGCGCCCGGCTCGGACTCGTCGGCGTTGCAGCAGAGGTACTTGGCCATCTCGCCGCGCGGCAGGAAGGAGGCCTTTTGCCCATCGAGAAGCCGGCGCCGCCGCGGCCGCGCAGGCCGGAGTCTTCGAGCTCCTTGAGGACCTCGTCCGGCCTCCATCTCGCGGTAGGCCTTCTCCAGCGTCGCGTAGCCGCCGCAGCCCTTGTAGCCGTCGAGCGTGCGCAGCGCCGGGTCCTCGGCGTGCTCGAGCAGGACGCGCGTCTCAGGCATCGCGCCATCCGGCGCTCGCCGGCCAGCGGCCGCTTCGCCAGCGCCTTCGTCCGGCAGCACCTCGCTCGCCGGCGCTTGCAGCTGCTCGATCGCCGATCCGCCGCCTCGGCCGCCTCGAGCGGGCCGAAGTAGCGCTCGGTCGATCGAGGCCATCGGGCGCGATGTCGCAGGCGCCGAGGCACTCGAAGCCGGTGACGAAGAAGTCCTCGTCCGCCCGGCGGCCGCCGCGGAAGGCGTCGAGCAGCTCGTCGCCGCCGCGCATCCAGCAGCTGATGTTGGTGCAGACCTCGATCCGTGTGCGTGCCGACCGGCGTCGGTGTGGAGCAGGTCGTAGAAGCTGGCGACCGACTCCAGGTAGGCGGGCGTCACCCGCATCACCGCGGCGGCCTGGCGGATCCCCTCCGGCGTGCACCAGCCGTAGCGCTCGCTGCACCGCCCAGAGCGCCGGGATCGAGGCCGAGTGGCGGTCCGGGTAGCGGCGCCATCAGCGTCCTCGATCCGCTCCTGCAGCTCCGGCGGGCAGTCGACTTCGTGCAGCTCCGGGATCGCCTCCGGCGTGCGGCCGGGACGCGGCCCTCGCGTGACCGCCGGGTCGACCGGCAGGTTCGGGTTGCGATGCCGGCGCCGTCGACCGGGCTCATCGGTCCACCCGCCGAGGATCGGGTCGAGCATCGCCGAGGCTGGCAGATCATGTCGGCGACGTAGCTGTCCGACCGCCATGTCGCTTGAAGGCCTGCAGGTTGACGAAGGAGGGGTCGCGGAAGTGGACCCGGGCCGGCTTCGACGAGCCGTCGGCGAGGACGAAGCAGCCGAGCTCGCCGCGCGGCGACTCGATCGCGTAGTAGACCTCGCCGGGCGTCGACCCGGAAGCCCTCGGTGACGAGCTTGAAGTGGTGGATCAGCGACTCCATCGAGGTCGAGAGCTCCGAGCGCGGCGGCAGCACGTACTTGCGGTCGTCGGCGATGAACGGGCCCTCGGGCAGCGCGTCGAGGCGCCTGCTCGACGATCCGCGTCGACTCGACCATCTCCGCCACCCGCACCCGGTAGCGGTCGTAGTTGTCGCCGACCGTGCCGACCGGGATCTTGAAGTCCATCTCCGGGTAGGCGAGGTAGTCGAAGGCCTTGCGCAGGTCCCAGGGCTCGCCGGCGGCGCGCAGCAGCGGCCCGGTCACGCCCAGCTCCGAGCAGCCGCTCGCGCGGACGATGCCGACGCCCTTGGTCCGCTGCGAGGAAGACCTCGTTGCGGTCGAGCAGCGCCTGGTACTGGCCGACCCGGATCGGCATGTCCTCGGCGAAGGACGCGCGCAGCTTCGCCTCGAAGCCGAGCGGGATGTCCTCGATCACGCCGCCGACCTGGAAGTAGCGGGTGTGCATCCGCTGCCCGGTCGCCATCTCGAACAGGTCGAGGATCGTGTCGCGCTCGCGGAAGCAGTACCAGAGCATCGAGATCGCGCCGAGGTCGAGCGCCGTCGTGCCCAGCCAGACCAGGTGGGAGTGGATCCGGTTGAGCTCGAGGAAGATCGTCCGCAGGTACTTGGCGCGCGGCGGGATCTCGAGCCCGACCAGCCGCTCGACCGCGCCGCAGAAGGCCTCCATCTGGAAGAAGTAGGAGACGTAGTCCATCCGCTCGACGAAGGGGATGACCTTCCAGTAGCTCTTGTCCTCGCAGGACTTTTCGATCCCGGTGTGGACGTAGCCGATCACCGGCTTGCAGGTCGCGCACGACCTCGCCTTCGAGGTCGACGATCAGCGCGCAGCACGCCGTGGGTCGCCGGGTGGTGCGGCCCGATGTTGACCGTCATCACCTCGGTGGTGCGGTCCTCGCTCAGCGGCCATCGCTCTCAGCCATAGTCGCGCTCGTTGTAGGTGAAGGTGACCGGCTCGCCGCCGACCGGGAAGTCGCGCCGCTGCGGCCAGCCGACGTAGTCGTCGGGCAGCAGGATCCGGGTCAGGTCCGGGATGGCCGCGCGAAGACGATCCCGAAGAAGTCGAAGACCTCGCGCTCCTGGAACTCGGCGGTGGGGAACAGCTCTACGCAGGAGTCGATGCAGGACCTCGTCGCGGTCCTGTCGGGAGGGACCTGCGCGCAGGTCCCGATTCCGCGTCAGCCGCGCCGGATCTGCCAGCATCGCTTTCACCCGGATCCGCTCGACCCGGTTCGCGGTTCAGCAGCTCGTAGTGGACGCCGAAGCGCGGCTCGGCCGGCAGGTAGTCGGCGGCGTGCAGGCTGGAGAGGAAGCGGTAGCCCTGGCCGGGCGCGTCGCGCAGCCAGGCGAGCACGGCGAGGATCTGGCCGGGTCGACGACCAGCGCCGGCTGGTCGCGGTCGAAGCTGGTGTCGAGGACCGCGCCGGGGTGGTCGCTGCTCGATCTCCCCCGGATCAGCTCCAGTCCGGGGGCGTCAGGCACGGATCAGCTCCCGGCGCGCCTCGTAGGCCTCGGCGGCCTCGGCGCTCGGCGCGCTGCGCGGGCCGCCGCGCGCCCACTCCTCGGTGCCGGCGGCGTTGTAGCGCGGCCGCCAGCCCTGGTCGGGGTTGCCCATGATCTTGCGCTGCAGCTTGGTGAAGCCGTAGAGGACCGCCTCCGGCCGCGGCGGGCAGCCGGGGATGTGGAGGTCGATCGGCATGAACTTGTCGGCGCCCTGGACGACGGCGTAGTTGGAGAACATGCCGCCGCTGGAGGAGCAGGCGCCCATCGAGATCGCCCATTTCGGCTCCAGCATCTGGTCGTAGAGGCGGCGGACGACCGGCGCCATCTTGATCGAGACCCGGCCCGAGAGGATGATCAGGTCGGCCTGGCGCGGCGAGGCGCGCAGCGCCTCGGCGCCGAAGCGGGCGAGGTCGTAGCGGGCGGTGACGATCGGCGATCGGCGCCTCGATCGCGCAGCAGGCGAGGCCGAAGGTGAGCGGGAAGCATCGAGTTCGCCCGCGCCCCAGTTGAGCAGCTTGTCGAAGGTCGTCATCACGACTTTCTCCTCGACGTAGCGCTCCAGGTCCTCGCCCTCGAGGTCGCCGCGCAGCATGTCGCGGGCGCGCAGCTGCCGGCTCGCGCATCGTCTGCGCGCTCTACCTCCAATCCAGCGCACCCTTTCGCCAGACGTAGACGAAGGCGACGCAGCAGCAGGACGACGAAGGTGATCAGCTCGCCGAGCACGAAGACGCTGTCGGCGCCCTTGAGGATCACGCCCGACCGGGTAGAGGAAGACCACCTCGATGTCGAAGAGGATGAAGAGCATCGCGATCAGGTAGAAGCTGACCCCGAAGCGCAGGTCCTGTGCGCCGGCTCGACCGGGATCCCCGACTCGTAGGGCTCGCCCTGGCGCCGGCTCGCCGCGGTCGGCCGCGTCGGCGCGCTTCGGCCCGATCACGTGGTTGAGCATCACGAAGGCGCCGCCGACGGCGAGGCCGAGGAAGGCGAAGACGAGAATCGGCAGGTAGCTCTTGAGCACTGGGAGGTGGTTTCGGCGAGCGCTCGCGCAGCGCATCCGTCGCCCGTGACGCCTGCAGCCGCTGTTATACACCCACCTTGTGACAACTTGCTACATAGTGATTTTCCGCATCAGCAAGCGGAATCCCGACCCTTCTGGGAGGAATTGAGCGGTGGCCGGAGGTCCATCTCGTCGTCGGCTGCGCGCGTGATCCTGCTTCAACCTCGCCGCCTTGCGCGGTCGGCGGCGTCGCCTGGTTCCGCGAGCGCCCCTCGGTTCCCTTCTGGTATCTGCTGCGCGCCGCCCAGGTCGCCGTCTTCCTCCAGGCGATGCTCGGCGGCCTGCTCGTCTTCACCGGCCACGAGCCCGACGACGACCTCCACTACCTCTACGGGCATCCTGCCCCTGGTCGTCTCCTTCATCGCCGAGGGCGCCCGCGCCGGCGCCGCCCAGCGCGAGCTCGGCGACGATCGACTTCGAGGCCCTCCCCGCCGAGGCCCAGCAGGCCGTCGCCCTGGCGATCGTCCGCCGCGAGATGGGGATCATGACCGTCAGCTGCGGCGTCATCTCTCTTCCTCGGCCTCCGCGCCGCCGGCTTTCCAGCGGCGCCTTCTAGGCGGTGCGCCTGGCGGTCCGCGGGCTCCAATCACTCGGATCCCAGGGGCGATCGGCGGCAGCAAGAAGGGTGCCGGTGGCGATGTGGAAGTAGGCGTCAGCGTGGTTGTTGGGAAAGGTGAAGACACGTAGGCGGGCTGCTTGTCGAAGAGGCGCCCAGATACCCGTGTGCCCAGAGGGCGGCTCCGGCGGCGTAGATCGAGTAGTAGACGCGCCCGCTTCGGCCTCGGTCGCGGAAATAGTGAGGCCGGCGGGAAGAGGAGGAAGCCGGCGAGCGCGTGGACGCCGTTGAAGTCGACCCCAGCACCTGCTCGGTGACGCGCGTCTTCGCCGAAGTCGATGCTCGGCTCGGCGTACGACGGCCAAGCAGCGCCCAGAGCAGCTGCAGCGGACGACGATGACCACTGCCCACTGGGCGAAGGTCCACTGCTCCTGCCCGCGGTGCCGTTTGCCGCCTCCATCAGGCCGGGGACACTACTGCGGGAACCTGGCGCGCCGGGGGCGATCAGCCTTGAGATGCGGAAGGCCGGGTGGTCGGGGCGATCGGCAACGGCTCCTCCTCGATGGAATTCGCGCCCGACGCCGCCGAAGAAGGCGCCGACCTCCCACTTCCACTTCTTCAGGTAGGCGCGCAGGACGGGCGGGCTTCTCCGCGTCCGGCGACCTCGGTCGCGCTGAACTCCTCGACGCTTGCGGCCGCGGACCGAGCCGGCCGCCGCCGCTCGACCCGCATGTTGCCGCACCCACTGGGTGTGGCCGCGCGGCGCCACCAGGTAGCGCTCGCCCTCGAACTCGAGCGGGTTGACCGGCGTCCGCCGCCACTCGCCGCTCTTGCGCCCCTGCACTTCCAGCACCCGCGAGCCGGCGATGGCTGATCCGAGCCTGGTCAGCGCCGGCGACGACCCGGTTGAAGACGTTCTTGCGTGAACCAGCCCGGCTCCTGAAATGCGCCGGGCCCTCCGTCCCAGTCGTACCGATTGTCGCAGCCGCCGAGTGAGCCGCTCGCGGCCATGCTCGACCACATCGGTCTCGAGGTCAGCGACTACGCGCGCAGCAAGGCCTTCTACGACGGCAGCCTGAGCCGCTCGGGATCGAGCTGCTGATGGAGTTCGGCGAGTCGCGGCCGGCTTCGGCAGCGAGACCGAGCACGGCCCCAAGCCCTACTTCTGGATCTCAGGTCCCGCGGCCGCCCGGTTGTCAGCGGCGCCCACCGTCGCCTTCGCGCGCCGCCGCGACCGCGAGACCGGTCGACGCCTTCCACGCCGCCGCCCTCGCCGCCGCTGGCGGCGAACAACGGCGCACCCGGCCTGCGGCCGACGTCTACCATCCCGTGCTACTACGGCGCCATTCGATGACGTCCGACTCGCCGGTCTCGGGTCAATCAACGATCGAGGCCGGTCCGCGCCGAACTCGCTCGTAGCCAGCTGGCCGGTACTCGCCTGCCGTGGAAGACGAGCGGGTCGCCCTCGCTCGTCTCCAGGTCGGTGACCGCGCCGGTGACGATCACGTGGTCGCCGCCGGCGATCACGTCGCGCAGGTCGCAGGCGACGAAGGCGAGGGCGTCGTCGATCGCCGGGATGCCGTCGCGCTCGCTCCAGCGCGACGCCGTCCCACTTCTCCGGCGACCGGGCGCCTTGGTGGCGAAGGCGCGGGCGATCGCCTCCTGGCCGGCGTGCAGGACGCTGACCCCGAAGCGGTCGGCCGCCTGCACGGCGAGCAGCGTGCGCGAGCCGCGGTCGAGGCAGGCCAGCATCAGCATCGGCTCGATCGAGAGCGAGCAGACCGCGTTGGCGGTCGCTCCGGCCGGTCCGTCGGCGCCGCTGGCGGCTGACGCATCGGTGACCCCGGTGGGCAGCATCGCCATCGCGGCGCGGAAGCGGGCTGGGTCGGGCGCTGCGGCATGGTCGGAGGCGACATCGAGCTCCAGACAATATGATGCGCGCCGCGTGCGACCTGCACTGATCATCAGCTATGGCGGTCTGCCGCTGCGCTCGGCCTCGCCGCCTGCGGCTTCGGCGAGAGAGGGCATCTCGGTCTCCAAGGACGACCCCAACTACAACGGGGCCGTTCTCTTCGCCACGCACTGCTCCGGCTGCCACACGCTGAGCGCCGCCGGCACGCAGGGAAGCGGCAATCGCGGCGAGCGGACGCAGGGTCCGAACCTCGACCAGCGAACCGAGACCTACGACGACGCCCTCTTCGCGATCCAGAACGGCGGCTTCTCCGGCGCGATCATGCCCCAGAACATCGTCGTCGGCGACGGAGGCCGAAGCGGTCGCCCGCTTCGTCGCCAAGTACGCGGGCGACGAAGCCGAAGAATCGCCGCGCCCCGGCGACGAGCCGTCGCCCTAGCGCCGGGGCGACGATGCTCGACCTGAAGCTGATCCGCTCCGACCCTGAGCGGGTCAAGGCGGCGCTGGCCCGCCGCGGCGCCGCCGAGCAGGTCGACGAGCTGCTCGCGCTCGACGCCCGCCGCCGCGAGCTGCTGCCCGAGGTCGAGAGCGCCCAGGCCGAGCGCAAGACCGCTCTCCAAGCAGATCGGCGAGGCGAAGCAGCGGCGGCGAGGACGCCGCGGAGCTGATGGCGCGCGCGTGCAGGGCCTGAAGGAGCGGATCGAGTCCGGCAAGGCCGAGCTGGAGAAGGTCGAGGCCGAGCTCGACGCGGTCGCCGACCGCGCTCCCCAACCTGCCCGATCCCGACGCGCCCGACGGGATGACCGAGGAGGACGCGGTCGTCGCTGCGCGAGGTCGGGGAGCGGCCCGAGCTTCGACTTCGAGCCGCGCGACCACCTCGAGATCGGCACCGAGCTGGGCCTGATCGACATGGAGTCGGCGCGCGCGGCTCTCCGGCTCGCGCTTCGCCTACCTGAAGGGCGACCTGGTGCTGCTCGAGCTGGCGCTGGTCCGCTTCGCGCATCGAGCTGCGTCCGCGGCGAGGGCCACGAGCCCGTCGTCCCGCCGGTGCTGGTCCGCGAGGAGGCGCTCGTACGGCACCGGCTTCCTGCCCGGCGACCGCGACCAGATCTACGAGGTCCCGAAGGACGAGCTCTTCCTCGTCGGCACCTCGGAGGTCGCGCTGGCCGGCGCTGCACGCCGACGAGATCCTCGACGCCGACGAGCTGCCGCTGCGCTACGCGGGCTTCTCGACCTGCTTCCGCCGCGAGGCGGGCGCCGCCGGCACGCGACACGCGCGGCATCTTCCGCGTCCACCAGTTCGACAAGGTCGAGATGTTCTCGTTCGTCGAGCCCGCCGAGTCGGCGGCCGAGCACGAGCGGCTGCTGGCGATCGAGGAGCGGATCCTGCAGCGAGCTCGAGATCCCCTACCGCGTGCGTCAACGTCGCCGTCGGCGACCTCGGCGCCCCGGCGGCGAAGAAGTACGACTGCGAGGCCTGGATCCCGAGCCAGGAGCGCTACCGCGAGCTGACCTCGTGCTCGAACACGACCGACTACCAGGCGCGCCGCCTCAGTTGCCGGTACCGGCCTGCCGATGGCGAAGCGCCCAGGCGCGTGCACACGCTGAACGGGACCGCGGTGGCCGTGGGCCGAACGATGATCGCGCTGATCGAGAACCGGCAGGAGCGGGACGGCGGCTTCACGCTACCCAATATTTTGCATGCGATACGGCGCGCCTGAGAGGATCGGCCGCACAGTGAGCATGAGCCAGTCGCGTGACGCAAAGCGCAGTCGTCCTCTGCGACGACCACGAGATCGTCCGCGAGGCGATCAAGGCGCGGATGGCCAGCTCGAGCATCGCTCGAGATCGTCGGCGAGGCCGGCAACGGCCGCGACGTCGTCGACGTCGTCAAGGAGCTCGAGCCCGACGTCCTGATCATCGACGTCGAGCTGCCCGAAACGCGACGGGATCGAGGCGACCAAGGAGGTGCTCAAGGTCCGGCCGCGGACCAAAGTCATCATCTTCACCGCCCACGCCCAGCCCGACCTGCTGGCGCTGGCGCCTGCGCGCCGGCGCCTCCGGCTACGTGCTCAAGTCGGCGCCCGCCGAGGACATCGCCCGCGCGGTCAAAGCGGTGACCGGCGGCGGCACCTTCCTCGGCGGCGACTTCGCCGGCGGCAAGCCCTCGGAGGTCGAGAAACTGCTCGAGCTCTCGCCGCGCGAGCGCGCAGATCCTCGAGCTGCTCGCCGAGGGGCTGCGGGTCAAAGAGATCGCCGAGCGGCTGCAGCTCGAGCCCGGCGACCGTCCACACCCACGTGCGCAACGCGATCGCCAAGCTCGAGGTCGACACCCGCACCGAGGCGGTCGCGCTGGCCGTGCGGTTCAGCTACCTCGGCGCTGCGGCGGCAAGGCTCGGTCGGCGCTCAGCCTCGTCGAGCTCCAGGGCGCAGCCGTTGATGCAGTAGCGCTGGCCGCCGCTCGGCCCGGGCCGTCGTCGAAGACGTGGCCGAGGTGGGCGTCGCAGTGCTTGCAGACGACCTCGGTGCGGCGCATCAGCAGGCTGTTGTCGGGGCGCAGCTCGACGTGCTCGAGGTTGGCCGGCTCGGTGAAGCTGGGCCAGCCGGTGCCGGAGTCGAACTTGGTGTCGGAGGAGAACAGCTCGGTGCCGCAGCAGACGCAGCGGTACATGCCCTCGGTCTTCTCGTCCACGTAGGGGCCGGTGAAGGCGCGCTCGGTGCCGCCTTGCGGGTCACCTCGTACTGCTCCGGGAGTCAGCTGCTCGCGCCACTCTGCATCGGTCTTCTCCAACCTTCGTCGCCATGCTACATTCTCCCTTCCGATCTCTAAGTCCAGGTTACCCTCGTTTCATTACAGAGCAGGTGGACATCCGAGTTCCGTATACCTCGCGGTAGGCGACTGAGTCATCGCTCGCGGCGCCAGCTCGTCGCGGTCGCTTCGGCGTCGCCGCTGGTCGTTGCTTCGTCTGCTCTGGCCGCGGCACGCCGCGAGACCACGCGAGCCTGAGGCGCAGCTGTATCGCCCTCGGTCAGCTAGCGTCGCCAGCCAGGACTGACTCGGCGCGCGCCGGCACGTCCTAGGCGGCGGGCGGATGCTCTGCGCGACGCACTTCGCCCGCCGTCATGCCGGTCGCCAGGATTTGGCGGCTGCACCAAGCCGCTCGACACGTCGCCGCCGCCCGCAAGTCCCGGCGAGCATCCTCCGCTGTGACGAGTTCAGCCACGGCGCCTGGGCCGCGCGCTTCACCAGTACTGGATCCGGCGCTACACGGCTACCTAGGGGCTGCTGGCGCGCGGCCGAGAACATCGCCTGGGGCAGCGGCAGCACGCGACGGCGAGCTGTCGATCTTCGCCGCCTGGATGCACTCGCCGGAGTCACCGCGCAGACATCCACTCGGCCCTTCCGACGAGATCGGCATCGGCCTGCGCGAAAGCGGCATGCTCGAGGCGACGCGCGCGTCCACGTCTGGACCCAGGACTTCGGCAGCCACAAGCTGACCGGCGCGCACGCCGTGGCGTCGCTTGACGTGCCCGGTATAGTCGGCAGCAAGTGAACAGCTGGACCCAGCGGGATGGCGCTAGGATCGCGGCGTGCCGAAGCCTTTTACGAACGCATGACGGCGATCGCTTCCTGCGCGACCGAGCTGACCCAGGGGCCCTGGGACCCCAGGGCTGCAGCACGCCGGGCCGCCAGCCGGCGCTGCATCGGGCGCGAGCTCGAGCGGCTGCAGGACGCGGCCGAGTTCCAGGTCGGCCGCGATCACCTGCGAGATCCTGCGCTCGGTCCCGATCGCGGCCGGTGGCGCGTCGAGCGCGCGGATCGCGCGGCCGGGGCGGCGAGGTGCAGCTGATCGAGGCGAGCCTCGGCGACGAGGCCGACGAGCCGCTGATGCGGGCGCCGCGCCTGGCGGATCCGCGCGGCGCCGGTCGAGCTGCCCGCCAGAGGCGCTGGCCCGTCGAAGCACGCCGCCGGGCCCGGCCACGGTACGAAGTCGGCTTCTTCCCGACCGGGCAGGAGCGTCGGCTTACCACACGGCGATGGAGTGCCGGTTCGCTCAGCGGCGGCTTCCTCGAGCCCGGCCCGGCGATGGTCTGGATGCGGATGCGCCAGCCGCTGGTCGCGCGGCGAGGAGCCCACGCCGCTGCAGCGCGATCGCTGGTCGCCGCCGACGTCGGCAACGGGATCAGCGCCACGCCTCGACTACCGCCGCTACCTCTTCATCAACGTCGACCTCCACCGTCCACCTCGAGCGGATGCCGGAGGGGAGTGGGTCTGCGTCGACGCCGTCGACCCTGCCGCAGCCCGAGCGGCGATCGGCACCGCCGAGTCGATGCTCACCGACGAGTGCACGGCCGGATCGGCCGCGCGCTGCAGACGCTCCTGTCATCGCCCAGCGCTGACCGCGGCCGAGCGATGTCTCGAAAGCCCGGTCTCGCGCGGACAGCGGCCGCACCAGCCATCGGCCCGATCGCGATGGCGATCGAGCGCCGAACGAGGGCGATCGCGCGCGCCGAGCAGGAACGAGCCCTCGTAGACTGGTCGAGCGCCGCCGCGGCGCCGGCCAGCGGGCGCGCCGAGGCCGACGCCGGCGTCGAAGAAGGCGGTGAAGGTGCCGAGCGCAGCGCCGCGCCGGTGCTCGCGGAGACCTGGTCGACGACGATCAGCGAGAGCGAGGGTAGAGCAGCGAGAAGGCGTGCGCCCATCGCCAGCGCCCCGGCGATCGCGACCGGCAGGCTGTAGGCGAAGGCGATCGTGGTCAGGCCGACCTGCCTCGACCAGGGCCGCCGCGGTCGCCACCCCGCGCCGGGCCGACCCGGTCAGGGAGGGTCGCCGCCGACCAGCCGGGTCAGCACCACCATCGTCGCGAACGCACCGAAGACGAGTGGCGCCCGTGGCCGACGCCGCGCGTCGTCGAGATGGAGGACGACGAAGGTGGCGACGGCCGCGTAGCCGAGTCGAGCCAAGGGCCAGGGCGCGCGCCCGGCACGCACCGCCTCGCGGGCGATCAGCGAGTGGTGCTCGTTGCTCCAGCCATCTGCCGGGCGGAACGGGTCGCGGCACCCGGGTAGGCGATCAGCGGCGCCGAGCCAGCGGCATCAGCCCCGGCGAAGATCCAGACCGGCGCTGTAGCCGGCGCCGTGCTGGATCAGCTCGCCGAACAGCGGCCCGATGCTGAGCCCGGCCCAGACCGCGAGCCCGTAGAGGCCGATCACCCGCCCGGCCGCGCCGCTCCAGCGGCGCCAGGTCGACGATCCAGGCCGGAGCCGGCGGTGAAGACGGTGCCCTCGCCCGCGCCCAGCACCAGCCGCGCCAGCGATCAGTCCGCCGACTCCGAGCGGCAGCAGGTAGAGGAAGCCGCCGGCGGCCATCAGCAGCGAGCCGACGAGGACGGCCGGCCTGCGGCCGCGGCGGTCGGCGAAGCGGCCGGCGAACGGGCGCAGCAGCAGGCCGGTGATCGCGTAGGAGCCGATCACCGACCCCGACCGCGATGTTGCCGCCGCCGAGCGGCCCGTCGCACGTAGCGCGGCAGCACCGGCAGCACGCGCGCCGACCGCGAGCAGGCCGCAGAAGGTGACGGCGAAGATGCCGGCGAAGGCGACGCCGGGTCGCGCGATCAGCCGGCGCGGCCTCGGCGCTCATCGCAGCAGGCCGGCGAGGTCGTCGATGACGTGGTCGGGCGGCGCGGTCGCCGCTTCCGCCTCGCGCGCGTCGCTGGCGCCGCTGAGCACGAGCACCGTCGTCCAGCCCCGCCCGCCGCCCACCCTCGATGTCGGAGGCAGATGCGGTCGCCGACCATCGCCACCCGCTCGGCCGCTCCGCGGCTCAGAGCGCGTCGCGCAGCGCCATCTCGAACAGGTGCGCGCTCGGGCTTGCCGGCGATCTCGGCGCGCGCGCCCGGAGGCGGTCTCGACCGCGGCGAGGATCGCGCCCGTTCCCGGCCACTCGCCGCCCGGCATCGGCATCGTCGGGTCGCGGCTGGTGGCCGGCGATCGCGCGCCGCGTCGCAGCGCCAGCGTCGCGGTCAGCAGCTCCTCGTAGTCGAAGCCGCGGTGGCCGGAGACGACGACGACGCTCGGCCTCGCGGCCCGCCTCGCCGTCGAGCAGCGGCGCGCCCGCGTCGCCGGCGACCATCTCCTGCAGCGGGGTCGCGGCCGATCACGAAGGCGCTGCCGCCGGCCCGGCGGCCGCCGCCAGCCAGGCGAGCGGCGCACCATGCCCGCGGTGACGATCCTGCTCCGCGTCCGACCTCGACGCCCATGCTCGCGCAGCCGCTCGGCGTAGGCGGCCGGGGCCTGGCTTGCGGGTTGTTGGTGACGAAGACGATCTCGCTTGCCCGCCGCGAGCAGTGCCGCCGCAGCGCCTCCGGCGGCGCCCGGCGCCGACTCGCGGCCGATCCAGACGACACCGTCGAGGTCGATCAGAAGTCCGTCGAATCTCGTCCGCCGAGCGCCACGGGCCGCAGGCTATTGGCCTGATCTCGATACCGTGCCCGGGTGAGCGTCGAACGGACAGGTCGTGGTCGCCACCGACCTCACCCGCCGCTACGGCGAGGGCGACGCCGCCGTCGACGCGCTGGCCGGGGTCAGCATCGAGCTTCGAGCGCGACCAGCTTCACCGCGATCATGGGCCCGTCGGGCTCGGGCAAGTCGACGCTGATGCACATCCTCGCCGGGCTCGACCAGCCGACCAGCGGCACGGTCGTCAGCTCGACGGCGATCGAGATCACCGACGCTCGACGACGGCGAGCTGACCAAGCTGCGCCGCGACAAGCTCGGCTTCGTCTTCCAGTTCTTCAACCTGCTGCCGGTGCTCACCGCCGAGGAGAACATCGTGCTGCCGCTCTCGATCGCCGGCCGCAAGCCCGACCAGCGAGTGGGTCGAGCAGCTGATCCGCACGCGTCGGCCTCGAGCGACCGCCGCACCCACCGGCCCGCCGAGCTCTCCGGCGGCCAGCAGCAGCGCGTCGCCGTCGCGCGCGCGCTGGTCTCCAAGCCGGCGGTCGTCTTCGCCGACGAGCCGACCGGCAACCTCGACTCCGAAGGCCAGCGCCGAGCGTGCTCGACCTGCTGCGCCGGCGCGGTCGACGAGTTCGGCCAGACGGTGATCATGGTCACCCACGATCCGGTCGCCGCCGCTCACGCCGACCGCCTGATCACCCTGCGCGACGGCCAGCTCGTCCAGGACGGCGCTGCCCGGGCTCCGCCGACGACGTGATCGAGGCTGATGAAAGCAGCTTGACTAGCCTCGCGCCTCAAGAGCCTCTGGGCTCGCAAGGTGCTGCGCGCTCACGCACCACCTTCGCGGTCGTGATCGGGGTCGCCTTCGTCGCCGGCTCCTACATCCTCACCGACACGATCTTCGCCGCCTTCGACGAAATCTTCACGCGAGTCGCTGAAGGGCACCAGCGTCGTCGTCACCGCCGGAGAACCCGGTCAGAAGCAGGAAGCGGCGAAGCGCCCGACGGTCAGCCGCCTCGCTGCACTGCCGCCGGGTCGAACGGACGCCGGGCGTGCAGCGTGGCCGCCGGGCGCGATCTTCACGCCGGCGGCTTCTTCGACTGCCGGAAGGCGAGACGATCGGCGGCAAATTCGAACCTCAAGTTCATCTCCTCTGACGCTGCCACGGCCAGCTCGAGTCGCTCAACTACGTCGACGGCGCACGCGCCGCGCGGCGCCGGCCGAAGCCTCGATCGACAAGGCCGCCGCCGAGGACGCCGGCCTCGAGCTCGGCGACACGGATCAGCTGGTCGGCCGGACCAGCGCCAGTCAGTTACCGCCTCGGTCGGCTTCACCAGCTCGGCAACGCCTCAGCTCGGCGGCGCCCAGCATCGCCCTGGTGACGCTGCCGGTGGCGCAGCGCGATCACCGATAAGGAGCGGCCGCTTCGGCCAGATCTCGCGTCGCCGCTGCCGATGGCGTTTCGCCGGCCGTCGCTGAAACGGCGGATCGAGCGAGCGATGCATGCCGCCTCGGTCCAGGTCGAGACCGGCAAGGAAAACGCCGACCGCGCTCGAAGAAATCCGCGACGACCTCGGCTTCTTCAGACCTTCCTCGCAATACGTAACC
>ERZ1370068.2336-contig-1491_pt1 | contig 42260 bp, 59 predicted proteins | sample MGYA00561227_ERZ1370068 | MGnify/ENA primary metagenome ERZ1370068 (study PRJEB38410, sample SAMEA6850437) | metagenome | study: Metagenomic assessment of the ecological functions of the soil: analysis of the soil microbiota associated with the... | reverse complement strand
GGTTACGTACAAGCAATACCCGCTTCCGGCCGTGCCAACCACCTGGCGGCCAGCGCCGACATCGCCGCCGTGCGCAGCGCGGTCGTCAGCGTCATCTCGACAGCAGCACCGGGTACCCGGTGGCCACGTCGGCCAGCACGCCGAAGGCGGTGACGGTGAGCAGTCCCTGCGCCGTGTTTTTCGGGTGGCCGTTGACGTACTTTGAAGCGAGAACTGCCGGCCGTCGCTGGTCGGCATCAGCTCGATCACACCGACCGGCGAGTGACGCCAGCCGCGCCGAGGTCTCGAACCGGGCCAGCGGCGGTAGTCCTTCTCTGATCTGCGTCGCGCGAGACCCGCGATCACGTTGGCGACACCGAGTTCGCCGGATCAGTCTGCGGACCTCTGTTAGGCCCTAAGTAGTCGATCATCGGCGCTTCCCGCAGAACCATATTCGGGGTGAGTGGCCATTCTCCGGCCGCCCGCTGCCAGTAAATAGCCAGAAAAGTGCTTGATTTGCGAGGTCTTTGAAGCAGAATGGCAGCCTGAACTGGCGAAATGGCAGCAGGCGTTGCTTGACGACATTGATCGGCAGCTGATCTCGCTCTGCGGGCCAACGCGCGCGCGACCGTCGCGCACCTGGCCGTCGCTACGCGTCCCGCGGCACCGTGCAGAACCGCATCCGCAAGCTGGAGGCGGACGGTACGATCGTTGGCTGCATCGGTGCGACTCCGCCCCAGGCGGAGCGGCATCACATACGTGCACTCATGACAGTGGCGGTCGAGGGCAATCGCAGCGAAGCGGTGCTCAGGGCACTCACTTCGGTGATCCGGCGGTCGAGGCGCTGCATACGACGAATGGACGCTGGGATATCGTGGTCGAGCTCCGTGCCGAGGAGTCTCGAGGCCTCGATGGCGTTCTCGGCCGGATACGTTTTGCCTCGACGGGATCGCCAGCACCGAGACCAGCCTGCTCCCGAGCTCGCGCAAGCTGCGAGTCTTCTCTCCATACGCTCTGCCTCGCCTGATCGCGCCCGGCTCTGCTGGCAGCGGCGCTCTGCTGCGCCAGCTGCGACGATCGCGCGGAACTCAGCACGGGATCGAGGATGCCTACGCCGACATGAACGACGCGCCGGGTGCGAGTGGTCTCATCGAGTCGGGATACGCGGCGAGCCATGCCGGACGGGACGGCAGGGTCGCCCGGTCGCGCGAGTGCTTCAGGATCGCCGCGCGGCGGCGCAGGCGCCGGATCTCGAGGCGCTTCAGGACGCCAAGCTCTCCGAGGAGGATCAGCGCGCCGTGAGGCTGATGCGCGGGAGCGCGTCGTGCAGCCGACCGACGCTTCGGCGGGTCTCTTGCACCGGCCGCGCGCTGTTCGCTCGACGCGCCGCAACCCGGTCCTCGCACAGCACGGCGCTCAGCGAAGCGCTGCACGCCCGCTTTGATGAGCTCGGCAACAACATCGAGCCCGGAAGTGGCGCGCGTCACACGCGTGTCGCCGCTCTTCTCGACTCCGCTGGCGCGCATCGAGGGAGCCGGAGCGACGCGCAAGGCGTTGTTCATGGCCTTTTGTCCCGCTGTGGCGGGCGATCAACGCCGACAATGGAGCGGGCAGCCCGCATCGCCGCCTGATCCAGATGGCCGCGGCCGAAGCCCGCAAAGCACGGATCGGAAATCGACGCGGCGGCTCGCACCATGGGCGTCTCGAAAGCGCGTCGACCGAGACTCGCTCGCCCGTGTCCTCGATGCCCGGCGCGTCGCGAGCGGCGACGCAGTGATCGAGCCCTGGGACTACCGCTACGCCGGCGGTGGAGTCGAGCGAGCGCTGGGCGACGTCGTTCCTGGGCGATGCGCCGCAGCGCCTGAGCGCACGCCGCTACTACTCGGACCCGGGCGCAGATCTTGTGTCGATGGGCACGCCTGCATGACCGCTCGAACCTCGCGGGCGGGCAAGGCGCCATTGGCTCTATGCCGATTTCCTGAGTCGCGGTCGATACGCGGGCGGTGTCTGGCGGCCGACCACGACCCGAGTTTCCGCCAACCATTCTGCGGGCGGCCTCGGCGTGCTGAACGAGCTCGTGCACGAACACGGTCAGCGTCGTCCACACATGATGGTGCCGTGCGTACAAGCGTCCCGCGTTCATGGATCCCGGCGACTCGCCGTTCCTGTTTCGAGGCACTTTCGCCGACGTCCCGTCATGGAACACCTTCGATCCGGCGTGCAGCGCAGTACTTCGTGACGCAGCGCGCCGGAAGCCGCATCAAAGCTGCGGTCCTTGTAATTCACCGGTGATGCTGACGTGGCTCCGGGCGCGTTCGAGCCTGGAAGCTGCAGCGACCTGCCGACCGATCCGAACGCCGCCTGGATTCGCCGCGACGGCAGAGCCGCTATCTCGCGCATCGTCCCGCATCCGGAAGTCCCTGCGGGGCGGTGCGGGTGCAGCTGGTGGGTTCGCCGGGCTACATGGTCAACTACGGTCCCGGTGCCGTGCGTCACCGCTGACCTGGCAGCAGAGCGCATCGCGCGGATCAGCTCGGCCCGTTCGAGCACGGGTGATCCGCGTGCCGGAAGCGGCTGGCTCACTTTGGCGCGGCTGCGCGCAGTTCGGCATGTCCAGGGACAATTTCCGCGACACTGCGGCAGCGAGCCGGTCGGACCGGTGCCACCCGACGCATCGGATCGGAGACATCCGGCGGATCGGGCGATCAGCGCGTCCGTCGATCTGCTGACGTCCGCCGCGTGCCAGACGCCTGGCTCACACGCCGCGGGAGATGTGTCTCCGCCAGCGTCGGTAAGTCGATCATGAACGCGCCCATCGGCACCGAGTCACGTGCCCGGAGGCCGATGATTGTAGAGTGCCGGCTCGTCGCTGAGGACTCCAGACGTCGAAGATGGATGGAAATCGGCCGAACGTCACGCGCACGCGCCGGATCGAAAACTCGCCGGAAGCGGACGATCGGCAACCGTGTGCTGGGGCCGCCCATCATCACCGCTTCGGTCGTTCGAATGACGCCTTCGATTCAGTCTCGCGGGATTCGGCCTCGCATATCGCGTCCAGCGCGGTTGTTGCCGAGAGGATCTGGCCACCGGTGTCCATCACCGCGATGCCCCGGATCCGGTTTGATGCACAGCCTGGCTTTTGCGATAAACTCATCGGATAACCTGGCGTGTACTGACGGCGGCAATATCGTCCCTGCTAGCTTCGCCGGAGATCGTCACGCGGTTCGCCAGAATGGTAGTTTCCGACGATCAATGAGCCAAACCTGCGCAGACCTGCGATGCCCAGGATGCCGTCCATGTCGCCGACGAGGCAGGCAGCACCGGGTACCCAGCCTTCGAACACCAGCGCACCTGGCCTCGAGCTCGCTCGGATCAAACTGCGGTCACGACCGCCGAGCCTGTCACGCCGTTCATCGTGACCTGTGGCGCGTTGTGATAATCGATTCCGAGGTTGCTCGCCACGGTGGTGCGGGATGAGCTGAGCGTCGCCCGTACGTGACCATCATCTGGACCTGGTCTGGCGCCCATTGATCGTTGATTGGTGGAAGTATCACGATGCGACCGGGATCCGGTCCAGCGTAGCGGGCGGCGAACTCCGGGCCGGTATCCGCGGCGACGGGCGGCGGCGTGCTGGGGGAGCGAGGAGGATCGAGGCGGTTGCAGGACTTCCGTCGCGGGCGTGCCGTTACACTCCACGCCCTGCAAAGCAAGGGCCGCAGAGACCACGCGCTCGCCGATGAGTTGAGCGCGGGCGCCGGTCGCATCGGCGCGCAACAGTCCGTCGCAGTCTGGTACAGTGGCGTGGCCGCGCGCCTGGCCACTCGACGAACGGCAGCCGATCAGCGTGAATCCGGGAGACCTTGCTCGACCGCCCGTTCGGCGCGACAGAATGCAGCTGACCGGGCGCAGCCTTCGCCTGATCGATCCTCACCGGGCTCGCCTCGGTTAGTCGAATAGTCGACCGGGGTGCGATCCTTGAAACGCCACACCTGCCCATTGTCGAGTGTGACCACAGCGCTCGCCGCGCGGTTTGCGCTGACCGAGCTGCGGTTGCCGCGGCCTGGTCAAGTCCCCGTGCTTCCGCGCTTGATCGCCGGCGTAGCCTAAACCGGTCCTCCGGCGAGAGCGTGACGGGGGTGGGGGTCAGGCGCGGTGGCGGGATCTGCTTCGGCGGCACCTGGCGGTTTCGTGGAGTTGGTGGCAGCTGCGGCAGCGTGGTCGGTGCCGCGGCATCCTCTTGCGCAGATCGGCACCGTAGCATCGAAGCAACGCAGTTTCCGGGCTGAATCGTCGGCCTTGTTTACGCACTTGAGCAGGTACCGTCGCGGTAGCGAACGGCCGTGCCGCAGTACGTCCGCAGCTGATTGGGCAGAGCACCGCCAACGCTGTCGCCGCCAGGATCGCCCGATGCCCGTTTCGCCCCTGGCTAAGTGCGCATGCCCATCAATCAGATCTCCCAGTCCGGTTTCGTCCCATTGTAGGTAACGATCGATCTGAACATCGACGACCAGCCGCTGCCGCCCTCCTCGGTGAGTTCAGGCCGCCAAATGTCGAACAGCAAGATGACCCGCGTCCGGTCGCTATCGTTCCAGGCTTCCAGGCCTGATGGTGTCGTCGAACGCCCAGGCGCGACCGACCCACGGGCGAACCTCGTTCTCGACGCGCTAACCGGTTCGGACCCGGCACGACGAGCGGCAGGTGGCAGATGAGTCGTGTTGACGAGGCCGTTGTGCGGAGGAATGTGTGCGCCAGCCTGAGCAGCGAGAAGAGTATCGAGGGCGATCGACCGGTACGCGCGCGCGAGCGGCGCGTTGCGCAATGCGTGCAGGATGCGAGGGCAGCGCTCGGTATTGCCCGGTACCGGGAGCCGTTCCTTCCACAGATGAATGCACCCATGCGGGATTGTTGAGCATGCCCTGCTGATCGTTGCGCGGCCGGTTCGTATGTCCCGCAGACGTGGAGAAAACGCCGCCGGGTCGCGCACGGCGATCAGCTCCGCGCGCATCTCGTCGGTGGCCGCTTCGACCTCGGCCAGCCAGGGGAAAGGCCCCGTTCGGGTAGAACTGATCTGGTGGCAGACCTGGGAAATAGTAGGAGCGCGGGTTCCCGGGAGAAGACTCGCCTGCCGAGGGCAATGTCGAGCGACTGTGCGAACTGGGCGCGCTGGACTGCCCGGGGTCGAAGCCGTTCGGTGTTGGGGTCGATCGCGCAGATACATCCGTATTTCTGGTTGCATACCGCGGCAGGTTTCGCGCAACGGCAGGTTTTGCGGCGAGGTCGGCCGGCAGCCGCCCGGTGGCGGGTGCCGGGCCCACCCGCGGCCGTGGAACGCCGAGGCCGACTGGCGTCGCTGGCCGCGCGAACTGGCTATCCGCTTTACCGATCAGCTCGCTGCGAATGCGCGGATCCACGCAGAACGACCTTCAGGTGGCTCTGATTGCTCGTTTGCCGTTCCGCACCGCGGGTCGCATTGTTGTTGACCGTGACAGCAAGGGACGCAAAAGCCTGCGGAGTGCAGACGCCGTGGCGATAGTCTGACCGTGTGGTGGCGGCGCGGCGCGGAAGCCGATCAGGCGCGAGCTGTGACAGACGCGCCGCCGGTGTTGAACCAGGCTGCGATGCGGGCGATGGCGGCCGGTGACCTCGTGGGAGCCGAGCGCAATGATGGAGGCCGAGTCCTGATCGAACGAGCATTTCCGCGTGGCCCAATCTGCCGCGTCGTCGCCAGCGAATGACCTGATGGAGCGTTCAACGCGATCCAGCAGGTGCTGACGCTCGATAGCCGGAGCCTCGCCCCGCCGGGATGAGCGCGTCGATGCCGCCGGAAAGCGAGGGTCGGGCGGTGTCAGCCGCCCAGCCTACGGCGCTGCACCGCGAACGCGCCCTGGATCAGGCTCGGATGCGCCCACGCCAGGCGGTCAAGCGCGCCATGAGCTGCCCTCACGGCGTGCTGCATAATCAGCAGCTCGGCGAGCACGCGGCGCAAAATCGCATCGCGGATGCCGGAGCACGTTGTTCGCAACCTGGAAGCGCGCGACCGGCTCGACGCGTCCATCGACAGCGACGCTGCGCGCCCGCCGCCGCTTACCGCGCGGAGCCCCACCGAGTACCACTGCTCCCGGGCTGCTCGGCGATCGAGCCTTGCACGAGCGCAGGCGCGAGTTTCCGTGGCTGCCGGAGCTGGAGGCTGCCACGGCGGCCATCGGCCGTGGAGCTGCTCGACGTGCTGCGCGAGGATCGCCGCCGGCTTTGCGCCGTATATCCACTACGACGGATCACATGCCGCTCGACCAGTGGCGCGAGCTCAACCACTCCGCGCGCTGGAGCGCGTATTCACTTCTACGATAAGGCGAAGCCGGTCGACGAGATCGGTATCGCCGCGCGCCCGGCGACGATCGAGGCCGTGTCGCGCATGCCACAGTGCGACGGTCGCCGCTGCGGTCGCCGTGCGCGATGTATCTGGCGCTCCAGCCCCGAACGCGGATTCCGCCGCACACCGGGCGTGGCGAACTTCCGCCCGTGGCTCACCTGCCGCTGGTCGTCCCGCCGGGCTGCCGTTTCCGGGTCGGTGGCGAGACGCGCTGAGTGGCGCGTGGGCGAGTGCTGGGTCTTCGACGACACCGATCGAGCACGAGGCCTGGAACGACAGCGAGCACGCCAGCGCTACGTGCTGATCCTCGACGTCTGGAGCCCACGGCTGTCCCCGGAGTGAGCGCACGGCGATCGCCGAGCATCATCGCCGCGACTGACGGTTCAACGGCACGGTTCCCGCGGCGCACGTCTGAGGGATCGGCGGCGCACCGTGTTCCTGAAGATCAAGAACGCCTGCGCTGCCGCCGACATCGCGCGCGCCTGACCGCGAGCTCGCCGGGAGCTGCGGTTCGTCGACGGCGCGTGGTCCAATCCCGCCAATGCCACCAAGGAGAACCTGCAGGCCGACCCGCGGGACGCCAGAATTTACGCCGAGTCGGTGCAGATAGTCCAGAGCAGCGATCCTCCGCTCGCGCGCGCTGCACGGAGTTCGCGGATTCGCCATGCCCCGTCGGATCGCGCCACCGCCGCTGTGCCGGTACGAGCCGGGATGAAGTACGGAGCCCATGCGGACTCGGCGACTCATCCAGCTCTCCGGCACGCGCCTGCGTTCGACCTCTCGTGCACCGATCTTCGTCGCCGACCCGTGGAGCTACGAGGGCGGCGAGCTCGCGATCGTCGCCGGAAACCAGACGGTCGCGTTCAAGGCGGCGGCGGGGAGGCGATCGTCTATCCGTCGACGCTGCTGCACGAAGTGGCTCCGGTGCGCTCCGGTAAGCGCCGTGTCGCAATCACGTTCGTCGAAAGCCTGATCGTGGATCAGCACCAGCGCACGCAGGTGTAGCGAGCTGAACGAGATCGCGGCCCTGAAGGCAATACGATGGAAGGGGAGAATCGCGTGCGGCTCGACGTCGTCCGGCAGAACCTGATGCGGATGTGGTCGTCGACCTAGCGGGCGTCGGACCGCATTTCCCGGTTTCGACCAGACGCCGGCGGCAATCAGCCGCGCCAGCACGGGACCCGGAGCTCCGCGGGATCGACGCCCGAATGTCGGGCGAGAGCGTCGCCAAGCGAGAACATCCAGCTGCTTGAGAATCCATTCGACCGTCGGATGGGTGGCCCCGGAGCGCGATCTCACCGGCGGTCAAGGACGACCGGCGTAGCCACTGTCGCGCCGAATGACCCGAGCTGGGCGCGCTGATCGAGTACCAGGCCGGGCGGTCGCTCGTGCGGGCAGGTCGTAGGAGGGCGGTGCGCCGGCGAGGCCGCGCTGATGGTTCAGGAAGGTCAGATTGCAAAGGCGGGCGAAGTGATCACCGTCCTGACCCGATCCGCGAGCTGCGCAAGCCGGTCGCTCAACTCCGCGCGGTTGCGGGCATCCGGCAGATAGGCACGAAACGCGCTCTCCTAGGTCACGACAGTCTCGAGCAGCTTGAACAGCGCGCAGGGCCCGTCGCCGGCGAAACGCCGAAGCGGACGTGAGCGAAGCCCGTGCGCCGGTCAGCGCATCGTGGTACTGCCCGCGTGGCAGGTAGAGGATATCGCCCGGCTTCATCTCTGCTTCGAACAGCAGCTCGTCCGCGACTCGCGGTCAGCCACTTCTCGATCTCGTCGCCGGGCGGCAGCGGCGCGACGGGTGTGTCCGCCCGCGCCTCGTAGACCCGCCAGGTCTTCTCGCCTTCGGCCTGGACCGCGAAGACGTCGTGCAGGTCGTAAATGGGTCTGGAACGCCTGCACGCCCTGAAAGGAGCAATAGACGTTCGCCGCCACGCGCGCGGCGAGCTCGCGTTCGAGCACGTGAGCGTACAGCCGCAACTTCCGGACAGACGCGATGGACGTGATTGGCGATCAGGCTCGCACCGAGCCCCAGCAGGGCCCTGACCTTCGCAGGGATCGGCCGGCGCCTTCATCCCGGGCGCAGGTCGGTCGGTGTCGCAGTAATTCTCGCGCAGCGCCGCACGGCTCTTGAAATAGACCTTGAGCGTGTCCTCGTTCCAGTACGGCGTGATCCCGAGTACCTCTGTTGAACCGCTGCCAGCCGAGGATGCAGCCGGATCGCCCGCGGAATGACGGCTGATGTGAACCGGACGCTTGCCGTAGTACTGCGTTCTGAAACGTGTCGGCATCGAACGGCGCGACGAAGGCGGCGAAATCCGTCATGCCGCCACGCTAGCATCGTCGATCAATCGTCTGTCGAGAAACGGTGCAGGTCGTCGGTAGCGGCCACGATGCGCCCGCAGCAGCTGATGGCCGGACGTTGACGCCCCCGGACGCTCTGCCGTGTTTTCTTCGACGAATGACGCAGGGTGGAGGATGTCGGACTCCCGGTGCGCGCGGGACTGCACCCGACGGGTTTGTATCTGGCACTCGCGCCGGATCGGCGCCGAGGATCTCGCAGGACGCGTCGTCATGCAGGAGACGATCGCGCGTATCCCTGCGCAGGAGCGGATCGTGCACGTTTCGCGGGAGGACGTCGGCCGGGTGCCTGGCGATGCGGCCCTGGCGGGAATTCATTTTCCGACGTCGCCCGCTGTGGATCGACGCTGATCTCGCAATCGCTCAAGCATCTCGGACGACCTCGTCGTCTATGCGGAGCCGCAGCCGGTCAACGAGATACTCGGCCTCGCCTCACCGATGGCCGCGCGCCGCGCTCGTCAGGCGCCCTTCGAACGCTGGGCGCGGCCTTCGCACGCCATGCGCGTCAAGCCTTACGTGCTGAAGCTCAGCAGCTGGAACACGCTCTACTGCGACATCGTCGCCGAGGGGCATTCCCGGACTACGCCCTGGATCCTGAGTCTTCGGGACCCGATCGAAGCTAGCGTGTCGCTTCTCGCCCAACCTCCGGGGTGGATGCGGGACACGGCAGAGGCCTCGCGCGGACTCGCTAGCGCTCGTCGATCCCGATGGCGCCTCGAAATCACGCGAGGAGTTCGTCGCGCGCGCACTTCGGCGCCTTCTGTGACAGCGGCGATGCGTATCGACGTCCGCGGTGGACGGCTCGTTCCGTATGAATCCCTCCCGGCGGCTGTGTGGGACGTCGTGGCACCCGCATTTCTCGCTGTCGATGGATTCCACGGCACGAGACGACATGGCGCGAGCGGCACGGGCAAATGCAAAGGCGCCGCTCGGAAGGCCATGGAGTTCGTATCCGACGTCGCGACGAAACAGGCCGCCGCGTCGCCTGGAGCCTGCCGGGCGATCGAGGCACTCGCTCGCCCGCACCTCGAGCGCCTGAGAACATTGCACGCGGTACAATGCGACCGTGAACACCTCGACCGTTGATGAAGCCAGTGCGGGCGGCGCGCGAGCTGATCGTGGGTGGCCGCCAGGAGGCAGCGGAGGATCCTCCTTCCCTGCGGCTGCGGCAGTCGAGCCCCGGGGCGGCGGCTGAGCCTTCCGGCGAGCGAAATCGAGAGAGGCACGCGGTCCGAGTTCGCGAAGGCCCTCGATGTCATCACCTCGGCAAGCCGTGCGCAGCCGTGCACTGGCGAACACACGCGGCACTGCTGCTCAAGCGCGCCCAGATTCTCATGGTCGCATTCGCCGACGCACCTGAGGTGCGTTCGCCGTCGGCGTCAGGTCGGTGCGCCGGATCCGCGCCTCCTCCTGACGGTTGCCCAGATGCACATGAACACCAACGATCCAGCGCGCGCCAGGCCGCTGCCGCTACCAGGCACTCGAGCTTTCTCCGCTGATCCACTCATCTCCTCTACAACGCCGCGCTGCTGTCATTTCTACCTGAACGAGATCGACGACGCCGCCGGTGCAGCTGCAACGGGTGCTGACATTGGCGCCGACCAGCGGCTTCGCCCTGCATGTCCAGTCGCAGCTTCGAACATGGACGGCTGATAACAACCACATCGCGCAGCCTGCGCGCGGTGCTGTCTCGGCCGCGATTGCGCGATGCGGATGTGATGCTGGCCTCCTTCGCCCTGGCGCGAGGAGCTGGACGGATGTCGGCGAGTTCGAGGAATCTTTCGCCGCGCTGCTGCAGGCGAACTGGGCGAAGCGGCGATCGCTCACCTATGACGTGAGGCCGGACGTGCGCGCGATGGCGAACGTGGCGACGCAATTATTCCAGCAGGCGATGGACCGGATAGCCGAAGGGGATCAGACACCCGGACCGGTTCTTCATCGTGGGTATGCCTCGCACCGGGACGACACTGGTGGAGCGGATCCCCGGCCAGCCACGCCGATGTGGGCTCGGTCGGCGAGTCGGTCGACTTCCGATGGAGATGGCGGCGCCCGCGAGATCGGCCCACGCCCGTTCCGGCTCGACCGATACGGACCTCGTCCGCGCCTCGCGACTGATCGATTTCGGTGAGCCTCGGCCGCAACTACCTCGCGGCCGCCCGGCAGCTGGCGGGACCCGAGCCGTATTTCGTCGACAAGCTGCCGTTCAATTTCCGCTACTGCGGCCCGATCCACAAGGCGCTTCCGACAGGCGTCAGATCGTCCATCTGATCCGCGATCCGATGGACACCTGCTGCCGGTGCTCAAGACCCTGTTCATCAACGCTTATCACTTCGCGTATCAGCTCGACGAACTGGCCGAGTACTACGTCGCGTATCGCCGCATGATGGATCACTGGCATGCCGTCATGCCCGGGGTCATTCTCGACGTGAGCTACGAGCGAGCTGGTGTCGGATCCGGAGACGCAGTGCCGTCGGTTGCTCGCGCACTGCGGGCTGCCTGGCAGGACGAGGATGCTCGACTTCCACCGCTCGACGAAAGGCGTCCACGACGGCGAGCACCGCGCAGGTGAGGCAGCCTTCTACCGCTCCTCGGTGCAGAAATGGCGCAACTACGCGGCGGAACTGCAGCCGGTGGTGCGGGCGGCTCGCCGAGGCGGGCCTCGTCGACGCGGAGGGTAGCCCGCTGCGCTGAGTCCGCTTAGCCGGCCTCGGCATCCAGGACGTCCGCGACGGTCTCGTCCGACCGCGCGAGGCTCGCAAGCCACGCAGCCCTCGCCGAGCTCGTCCCGATGCTGGCGACGCGCACCGTCGAGCACTTGCGCCCTGACGGCGGGGCCATATGGGTGCTCAGGCGCCTTTGAGTATTGGATGAGCACCGGGAGTGACCGGCGAGCTGCGCCGTGAGCCGATCGTCCGCCGGCAGTCCGAAATGCGTGAGCACGCGCCGCATCCCGCCGCTGACATCGGCGAGGAATGCATCGAAGTCGACGGCCATGACCTGGCGGAGCAAAGCGCGCAAGAGTATCGCGACCGGCACAGGGATCTCGGCCAGCCAGCTCATCGCGTGCGAGCTCGCCCGAGCGACAAGCTGTGCAGCGGCGCGAGCGGGCGCCCGATTCGAGCGCACGAGTCGCTGCATGCGCCCGGGGCCGTGACCGCGCAGATCGAGCGGTGAATTCTGACCGGCGAGCAGGGTGGCGATCGCCCGACTCCGCGCCGCTGGTTCAGGTATATGGCCCGCGTGCCGTTGCGCGAAAGGATCGCCGGCGCGAGCCGCGCCGCGCTGCTGGTCGCCTTCACGATTACGCACCTGGTCGCGGCATACAGCCCCGACTCCAGAGCCGGAGCTGTCCCGCGAGCAGGTCCTCGAACTGCGCAGGCGCGCAGGAGGGACTCGGGTTGATCCAGCGTGTCGTACGCGTCGGCCAGCGTGCGCAAGGGCAATGGCCGCGCAGCGGCAGCATGACACCCGTCTCGTCGAGCAGGCGACTCACCAGAGTGGAGCCCACGTGACCCGTGTGGAAGATGAAATGCAGCGGCCGCCGGTCGATGGCCAGCCGCGCAGCGTCGAGGACGCGATCCAGAGGCAGCCATCCGCCGCGCGTCGCCGGACTGAGGATGCGGTCATCGAGAAAACTCGCGGCACGGTAGGCGGTCTCGCCGAGCTCGATCACCAGACAGCTCTCGCGCACCAGGTCGAGCTTCTGCGGATATACGTCCGGTGTGGTCCGGAGACGGGTCAGCAGCTCATCCGGCGGTCGTCGGTCGTACGTTTTGCGTCATGTGATGCGCGATGAGGCCCGTCGGGCCTCGCCCAGCTTACCGGTACCGGCGGCGGTGGACACCGCCCCGCAACCGCGGGTAACTTCCCGGACCTGATCGCCGCCCCTCAGTCGGAAGAATCTCCGCGGCCCGCTCGCTCTATGCAAGCTCCAGTATCCATTCATGCAGTTGCCCTTGTCCTTCGACGCCGCGGCTCTCGCAGGCCGAGGTCGGCGCCGTCGAAGAATCCGCCTGGCGCCCGCACCCGCAGGGCTACGCCGGCAACGACGCCCTGACCCTGGTCACCACGGGCGGCGATCCGGACAGCGATGCCGTGGCCGGACAGATGCGTCCGACCCCGCACCTGGAGCGTTGTCCGTACCTGCGGCAGGTCCTGCACAGCATCGGCGCGACCTGGGGTCGCACGCGCCTGATGCGGCTCTCCGGTCAGGCGGAGGTGACCCCGCACGTCGACGTCAACTACTACTGGCGCGAGCGCGTGCGGGTACACGTGCCTATCGTGACCCAGCCGACCGCAGTGCGGTTCACGTGCGGCGACGCCGAGAGTCGAACATGCGCGCCGGCGAGTGCTGGATCTTCGACACCTGGCGGATGCACAACGTCGTCAACGACCATGCGCTGCCACGGATCCACCTGCGTGGCCGACACGGTCGGCGGCACCGGTTTCTGGCAGCTGGTGGCGCGGGCACGCCCGCATGGTCGCGTGAGCCCGGACTGGCAGCCGACCTTCGTGCCGCACGACCCGAGTTCGCGGTCTGCGCTCGATTTCGAGTCCGAGAACCTGCCCATCGTCATGACGCCCTGGGAGATGCGCGCGCATATCGCCTTTGCGCTCGGTGAGGCGCTGCCGCATCGGAACTCTCGCCGCTGATCCAGCAACGCCTGCTGACCTTCGTGCGGGAATGGCACGGGCTGTGGTCGGCGCTGGGCGACGGGCCGCGAGGGCTGGCCTGCGCTATCGAGGGCTGCTCGATGCGGCGCGGCGGGATGTGCTCGCGGTCGGTGCGGCGGAAATTGCGCTCGGCAACACGATCGGACTCGTGCAAGCACTCGATGCGTGGGTGTTCATCCCGGCGCTCGCGGATCGTCGGAGCGACGCAGATCCCGAGGTCCGCCAACGCCCTGGGGCTGTGGCGCAGGCGGAGATCGCTGCGCCTGCAATCGTGGCGGCGACAGGTCGCATCCTGTGTTCGATCGCCCGGTGTTCATCGTGAGCCCGCCGCGCTCGGGCTCGACGCTGCTGTTCGAGACGCTGGCGCGCGCTCCGGATCTCTACACGATCGGCGACGAGAGTCACCAGCTGATCGAGGGTCTTCCGCAGCTCAACCCGCAGTCGCGCGCGGTTCGAATCAAATCGACTGACCGTCGCACGACGCAACGCCCGCCGTGGCCGACGCGCTGCGACGCCGCTTCTTCGAGGCGCTCCGGGACCGCGACGGCCGGCGTCCGGCTGCCTGGGACAGCGGTTCGCATGCTGGAAAAGACGCCGAAGAACTCGCTGCGCGTTCCATTTCTCGCGCAGGTCTTTCCGGAGGCGCGGTTCATCTACCTCTATCGCGATCCGCGACAGGTGCTGTCCAGCATGATCGAGGCCTGGCAGATCGGGCCGGTTTCCGCACCTATCCGCAGCTCCCCGGGCTGGACCGGTCCGGCCTGGTCGCTGCTGCTCGTCCCGGCTGGCGCGCGCTCATCGGACGGCCCGCCGCACGAGACCGTGGCGGCGCAGTGGGCATACTGCGACACGACTCCTGATCGACGATCTCCTGCGCGCTGTCGGCCGATCGGTGGACGATCGCGCGCTACGACGCCCTGGTAGCCGACCCGGCGGCCGAAATCCGCCGGCTGTGCGAGGCGAGCTCGCTCGGTTGGGATCACGGGGCACAGTCGACGCTGTCTCTTGTCGAAGTACACGGTCTCGCCGCCGCGATGCCGACAAATGGCACGCCATGCGCGGCGAGATCGAGGCCGTACTGCCGTCGCTCGCGGAGCTCATGCCGCGCGTCGAGCGCTTCGCAGCGCGCTGACCCAAAAAGCGGCGGCCCCTTGCGAGGCCGCCGCCAGTTTGCTCGAACCTAGAGACCGCGTATCAGAACCCGATCGAGCCGCGCAGGAAGATCCAGCGCCCCAGCGCGTCGTAGGTCTGCGGGAACGTGTTGCCGTTGCCCGTCGTACCCACAGCCGAGGTGATCGGTGGATCCTCGTCCAGGACGTTGTTGATGCCCAGCAGAACCGACGCCTTCTCCGGTGACCTGCCAGTTCGCCGCGAGGTCGAAGTAGTTCTGGCTGTCCAGGCCGAAGTCGATGTTGTCCGTGGTAGCCGGACTGAAATTTTCGACGCTGTCGTAGTAACGCCAGGTGAGCGAGAGGTCCACGTTCCACGGCGTCTCCCATGCCGGTGCGGAAGTGATGCCGCCATTCCGGGTTCGGGATGCCGCAGGTGGCACGCCGAGTACAGGCCTGCGCAGTCAGTGGCTCGACACCCTGCACGCCAAAGTCCGTGACCAGCTCGTCCAGGTAGCGTGCCGGTCGAGGTTGAAGTTCAACTGGCCGAACGTGCCCATTTCCACACCGTTGTAGGTCACGTTCAGGTCGCATACCCTTGGTCGTGCAGCGCACCGATGTTGATGTTGAGGTCCTCGACGTTGCCGTCGCCGCGCCACAGCGATGCCGTTCTCGGTTGCGATCGATGCGGGCGCAGGGCTCGGCGTCGTCCGGCGAAGTAGCAGGCGTTCAGCGTCGTTGTCGGGTCCGACCGTCGAGATCGTATCGTCGATCTCGATGTCGAAGTAGTCGATCGACATCGCCAGCTTCGGCAGGAACCGCGGCTGGAGGATGACGCCGTAACGTGTACGTGTCCGACTCCTCCGGCACCAGAGTCCGGGACGCCGCCCTGCAGGAAGTTGTACTGACCGGCAGGGCTGTCGAGCTGGCCGCGCGCAGTCGGTGTCGCAGCACGCTGCAGGCACGCCGGTCGCGAACGCTGCCGCGGCTGGTGGCGTTCGCCAGCCGTTCCGATCAGGTCGGCGCCGCACGGATCGCCCGGCAGGTCGAACAGGTTGAAGCCCTGCGCGGTGAACAGCTCGACGACGTTCGCCGCACGCACCGCACGCTGATAGCTGCCGCGGAACTTGATGTCCAGGATCAGGCGCCCAGTCGAGCGCCGAATCTTGTACGTGTCGGTCAGTGATCCGTATCGTAGTCAGAGTAGCGATAGGCCGGCATCGAGTCCGAGCTGGTCCGCGAACGGCGCGTCCTGGACCAGCGGGATCCGGACCTCGGTGAAGAGATCCAGCACCTTCGTCTGGCCCTGATGCCGATCGTCGGGCCGCCCGTGCCCGACAGCTGTGCAGTCGACGAGCAGGTCGTCCGTGACGTTGTCGAGGCGGTCGAACCGCGTTTCTCGACGCCGAACGCGACCTGCGATGCCTCTCCGAGGCGAACGGGCTCTGCAACCCGATGCCGCCGAGGTCGCCGGTCATGGACGCCGTGGTAGACCTCCTGCTCGATCGTGCCGTGTCTGGATGCCGGGGACCTGCAGGTAATCGAGCGCCGCCGTGCGTCACGCCGCCGATCCTGAACATGGTTGTACGGGACGCAGCTCGGGTCGGCATCGACGGTCCGAGCGGCAAACCGACGTTGCCGTTGCGGGGCGAGGCTCGCCGTGCGAGCCCCGTCGACGGCGTTCAGCGAACGCTCAGACGCGTCGATGTGGAAGTAGTTGTTGGTCGACGTGATCGCGTCTTGACCTTCGAGTACTGCACCGACGCGTCGTAGTCCCAGTTCTCGGTGATCGCGCCGCGGACGCCGACCAGGCCGCGCGGAACGAGTTGTTCTGGAAGCCGTGCTGGCGACCGCCGCCTTCGACGTTGCGGACGCGCGATGTACAGCGTCACGTGTGCCAGCCGCGACATCCGCGGCGTGCAACCGATGGTATCGCCTGCTGCTGCGCGGAGAGGATCGGGTTGTCGCAGTTGATCGTGTTCGATGTCGAAGAACGTCGCCACCCGGAGCGATCTGGGCGATCGACTCGTAGTCGGTGAACATCAGCTGCGTGTAGACGTCGGCGTCTGTCAGCGTCGTAGTGACCCATCGCGCCCAGGCTGTAGCGCGGTCCGGCCGCTGGTAGTAGTTCGCCGGGCCGAAGTTGTACAGGTCCGTCGTCGCGTCGAACGGCGGAACGTGTGCCCGTCGCTCTGGTCGATCGTGAACGCACGCGCCGCCTGTGGTAGAAGTAGACCCGGGTAGCTCGTGGCCGAGCCGCCGCAGGCGATGAACGACACCGTCGGGTTCGGCGTTCAGCGAGCAGGCGGAGTAGTCGCGGTCGCGCTGCAGCACTTCGTCGTTGTCGCGCGACGCCGGCGTAGGCCGTGATGTTGCCGCGGCCGTCTTCGGTGCTCGACGCCCATCAGTGACGTTGAACTCACGTGCTTCGCCGTCGGTCACGTTGTCGTCAGGCAGCGCGAACTGCGGCAGGGTTGCGTCTGCGCGCACGACCCGCGATCACGTCGCGCAGCTTGACTGCGCCCGGACCGCCGAAGTCGTTCGTTGTGCTGATAGAAGCCGTACTGGGCGTCGAACTGCACGCCCTCGAAGTCCTTCTTCATGATGAAGTTGACGACGCCGGCGATCGCGTCCGAACCGTACACGGCGGAGGCGCCGCCGGTCAGCACTTCGACGCGCTCGACCATCGCGGTCGGGATCTGGTTCAGGTCGGCAGCGACGAGCTCGGTCACGCCGCCATACAGGCATGCGGCGGCCGTCGATCAGCACCAGGGTGCGCGGCGAGCCGAGGCCGCGCAGGTTCACCGTCGCGGTGCCCGTTGCGCCGTTGGACACGGTTGCGTTCTGCGCAGCGAACGCCTGCGGCAGCTGGTTGATCAGGTCTTCGACACGGGTCACGCCCTGCGTGGCGATGTCCGCGCTCGTGACCCGTGTCACGGGACTCGTGCCTCTCGAGGTTCGCGCTGCGAATGCGCGACCCGTGACGACAATCGTGTCGACCTCATCCGCTTGCCAGTGCGTGCGCAGGCAAGCGTTGGCGGCGGCGGCGACGGCACTCGCTCCACGAGTGTCTGACGCGCCCAGCGTCGGATTTGACTGTTTCTCCCATTAGCTGGATCACACTCCGAGAACGGTGAACCGTTCATTGCCGCAGCCATTGCTTTCGCTCTGTAAGCGAACGATAGCGCGACGCGTAGACCGCCGTTCCGCTTTGCGGCGGATAATAGCAACAAACGCAGCCGATAAGCAAGCTTTGTGGCAAACAAGCAGCGACGGTTCTTTGGACGAGCGGAAGAAGCAGCTCTGACTCCCCGGAATCAAGTGCGGTCGACTCGGCATTGCAACGGGTCGTCGCGAGGGGTATGCGCACAACAGCCGGCACCCCTGTTGCTGGGTGGCAACAGCGACCGGGGCGTGCATCCTTTCGCGCCGCAGTGCTTCCCGGCGCCCTCGCGGTCCCCCTCGAGCGGCGAGGAGCACACCGACGCAGCCAAACGGATAGCGCGCGATCAGGCGCCCGCTGACACGCCGCGGCTTTTTACATAACTTTTCAATGACTTCGAGAAGCCGATGGCGGAGGCGTTGGCGCGCGGCGCCGACTTTCACGCAAGGCAGGCCAGCCCGCGCAGGCCTCGGCCCGGTACCAGGCCGCGCTGGCCATGGACCCGGACGATGCTGCCGCACAAACGAAGCCTTCTCGGCCTGGCCCTGGTGCATGCCGGGCGGCGAAGGTCGAGGGCACCTCGTGCCTGAAAGCGTCGCGTCTGGTCGAGCTGGAGCCAGATCAGGCCGCCTTCCGGTTCAATCGTCAGGTCCACGCCCGCGCGGCGAGGGCCTACGGCGCAGCGCTTGCGGAGCGCGGGGCCGTGCTACGCCCGCGATCCCGAGAACGTGCTCGCCTGGGAACTGGGCCGGCGACATCGCCCGGCAGCAGGCGGACGACGACGGCGCGGCGAAAGGCGTGGGGCCGAGCCTGCGAGCGCTCCGACCGCGCCGGACCCGCTGCAAAGCTCGCCGATCTGCATGTCGCAGCCGGCCAGCTTCGATGCGGCGCTGGCGGTCCTGGCGCGCGGTGGCCGAGCGGGGCGGGCGAGGACGAGCGCATCTACACGCTCTCGCTGCCCCGTCGACTCATGTCGGGCTTGCGCCGGCTGGGCCGCGCCTCCGCCGGAGAGCGCGCCCACGATCGTGGGCGGACGGAAATCCCCCGGTCGGTCGATGCCTGGCGGCACCTGGCTCAGGCGAATCCTTGAGCAGGGCCGGCAGCGCGAAGCGATCGACGCGTTCTACCGGGTGCTTCATCCGGGAGCCCCCAATGCCTGGAGAGCTTGAACACGCACGCGGTCCTCTCGCCGGTACGCGCTGCAGTTCGACGCGGCGGAAGCGGCGCTGAAGCGGGCACTGGCCCTCGACCCGGACAACGCCATCACGCCGACCAACCGGGCCCAGATCAGCATGTATCGCGGGCGATTCTGGATTCGGAGAGCGACGCCCGCCAGGCGATCAGAGCCGATCCGAGGCACGTCCCGGCGTACGCGGTGCTCAGCACCCTGCATGCGGGTGCGCTGGACGATGCCGACCTCGAGGCAGTGTCGACAATGGCGCGAGATCCCGAGATCGCCCTCGACCGCCGGATCTCGGCGGCCTTTCGTCCCCGGGCGCACGCTCTGGACGCACGAGGCGAGGTCGACACAGCCTTTGCCGCGTATCGCGACGCCCATGAGCTTGCGATGTGGTGCGCGACCGCGGCGACCGCCGGCGACCTATGACGCGGTGGGGGAGAGGTGCTTCGAAGGCGATCCCCTCGTGGACCAGGCGGCAGGGGGCGCCATCGCCGTCTCGTTGCGCCGGGCGCCGGCCCGCGAGCCGGATCTTCAGCAGTCAGGATGCCCCGGGACTTACGGTCGTTCGAGCAGCTCGTCAGAATGCGTAGCTGGGCGCCGCATTCGCGAGGTTTCGCACTGCTAGGGAGGCAGCTCGGCGATGCGGGAATCGTCCGGGCATTCCGCCAGATGACCGCTCAGGCGCGCCAGCGTGCCCGGACGATCGGGTGCTCAGCGAGTGGTCTCGGCGATACCTCGACGACCTCTGCCGGCGCTCGGCGGCGCGACCCATGTCACCGACAAAGAATCCGCTCAACGTCGAGTCGGTGGGACTGATCATGCGATCCTGCTGCCACATGCGCATGGTGCTGCACGTGCGCCGCGATCCGCTGCCGAGAGCTGTCTATCCGCCTACCGGCAGGAGCTGAGCCGCCTCTGGACTTTTTGCGCACCGGCTTGCAGGACATCGCGCGCTACTACCGTCGCGGCGAGCGGCTCGCCACGCATTGGGCGCTACGCGGCATTCCCGGGCCGGTTTCTGGCCCTGCCGAAGTACGAGGAGTTCGTGCAGGCGGAATTTCTCGACAGCCGCACGCGCGCGCTGCTCGAACGCCTGCGGGCTGACACGTGGAGCCTGCAGTGCTCTGACATTCCAGAACTCACCGCAGCCGGTCACCAGCGAGCGCGGTCAGGTCCGCGGACCGCTGATCCCGAAACACCGGGCGTGCTGCGTCGATACGCGGCGCATCTGGCCCACGCACCACCGCGCTGGCGCGTCGCCGATCGATCCTGCAGGGAATTAGGACGCCTGCCGAAGGTCCGGCGGCGTTCCCGTTGCGCTACGGTTCTGGGAGGCCACTGCTTTCTCGACCGGAGGTAGCCAGACATGCTCATCAGCGAAGTCATGACCCGCGACGTCAAGCTCGCATCACCCACGGACAGCCTCCAGCGCGCGCGCAACGCGGAGGCCGAAGACTTCGGCGGCCTGCCGGGTCGGCGAGAACGATCAGCTCGTCGGCATGCTGAGCGACCGGGACATCGCAGTACGCGCCGTCCGCGCGGCTCGTCGCCGACCGCCGAATGCACCGTGCGTGACGTGATGTCGGGCGAGGTGAAATACGTGTTCGACGACCAGACGGTCGAGAGGCCGCGCGCTGATGGGCACCGCTCCAAGGTGCGCCGGCTGCCTGTGCTCAACCGTGACAAGCGGCTGGTCGGCATCGTTCGTCTGGGCGATCTCGCGCAAACCAGAGGCGAAGCCCGCCGACGCGCTGAAGTCGATCTCGAAGGCGCCAGCCACGAACTGACCGCGTCGCTGCGCGCAACGGACTCAGGCCGCTGCGAGCGCCTGGTCCAGGTCGGCGATCAGGATCGTCGGGTCCTCGATTCCGATCGAGATCCGGATCATCGAGTCCGTGACGCCGAGGCGGTCGCGGGTCTGCTGGCACGCCGGAATGTGTCGTGGACGCCGGGTGCGAGATCAAGGGACTCAGTGCCGCCCAGGCTCACCGCGAGCTTGATGACCTGCAGCGCATCGAGAAACCGGAACGCCTCGGCTTCGCCGCCCCGCGCAAGCAGAAGGCGAAGGTGGAGCCGGCACTGCCGCACTGGCGCCGGAACACCGCGTGGCGCGGATCGCCGGGCTCGAGGAAGCCCAGGTAGTTCACTGAGGTCACCTTGCTCCTCGCGGAGGAGGAACTTCGCGACCTGCTCGGCATTACGTCGGCGGCGCGATGCATGCGCAGCGACAGCGTCTCCATCGAGCGCATGATCATCCATGCCGTGTTGGAGGTCGAGCTGGCGACCCGACTAGCGCTGCGCAGGGTCTCACGGGTTTGACGAGTGAGGCGGGGCCCACTATGCCGCCCGCCACCAGGTCCGAGTGACCACCGATGTACTTGGTCAGGAGTACATGACCGAGTCGGCGCCGAGCTCGAGGGTCGCTGGAACACCGGGTCCGAGAAACGTGTTGTCCACGGTCACCGGTGGGCGAGCGCCCTCCCTGTTCGCGGAGCGAGCCGCTCCGACGCCTCCGCATCAGCTGCAGATCGACCCAGGCTGTTCGGTCGGGTTCGCCGGCGTCTCAGTGACGATCAGCGCCACGCGAGCCGCCGCGTTCGCCGGGCGAGCTCGAGCGCCTCCGCGGCCTGCCGTCATGACGGCCCTCCGGCGTCTGCAGGCCTCGGACACGAGCATTGCGCGGATGCCGAAAGTTCGGCAGGGTCTTCTCGATAAGGGTTTCAGTTCCGCCGTACAGCGGCTGGCTCATCAGGACCACGTCGTTCGGCCGAAGATAGGTCCAGAGCGTGGTCGCGATGGCCGACATCCCGCTCGAGGAACACGAGCCCGGCTTCGCCGCCCTCCCACAGCGCCAGCCGATCCTCCAGCACCTCGAGGTTGGGATTATTGAGCGGAGTACACGAGCCCGGCAGCGCCTCGCCCGCCGGCGGCTCACGTCGGCCCGACGTGTAATCCGAAGAAGTCCTTGCCGTCCTGGGCGCTCTTGAGAAACGAACGTGAGAGGTGAGGAATACCGGCGGTTTGAGCGAGCCTTCGGACAGACTCGCATCGTAGCCGTAACCCATCATCTGCGGTCTCCGGTCGCAGCAGGCGATTGCCGACGCGGCGCTTGTGGTAGCTCTCATAGCCCATAGGACGGTCTCCCGGAATCGATGGGCGGATTCTACGAGGCCGGAGGCCACCGGGCGACCGACCACCTGCGAGGCACAACTGCGCTAGAGTCGAGCGGGCAGGGTTACACATGACGTCCAAACCGGCTGCGACTGTGCTGCTCGTACTTGCTTCGCTCTTCCGCGGCCGGCGCGTGGCCGTCCGACCCGACCGTGATCCAGTGGAAGTTTTCCTACACCGGGCACCGCGTCAAGGCGCAGGGCATCGTGGGAACCGCTGGCCGAGCCCGAGCCCGATGGCAGCTACCGGATCCTCTCGGTGACGGGCAAACGCAATGGCAAGCGGATCGTCGAGCTGCTCCCTGAAGGCGACGATGCTGACGAGCGCCGAACAGTTCATGTTCGCGGACAACCGCCTTCTGCCCGCAGCTCCCTACGCTGAGCGAGGGAGGTTTCAGCTGCAGACCTCCGACTCGAACTATTTCAATGTCTGCCATGCCGGCGAAGACGGGACTTGCGGTTCGAAGGGGTACCGCGGAGTACGACGGGAAAAGGGTGAGCGCACACGTGCGGTTCGAGCTCATCCGCTTACCCGGCGAGACTCCAGCGGCGATGCCCGCCCCGGAGCAGAGCAGCGTCGCCGATTCCGGCTGACCGCCGGTTGTCCGGGTGATGTCGATGGGTGTCGATGCGGACACGATGCTGCGCGACGCTCTCCTGCTGGAGCGCGCGCCGGGCGGCTGGGCCGGACCATTTCCGCGTACGAGCGGCCGCAACCACGCTGGCCCGACCGGCCGGACGCCTGGTACAACCTCGCGCTGCTGCGAGCGCAAGGCGCGGCGCTTCGAGGCAGCGCTGGCCTCGTATCAACAGGCGCTGAACCGCGGTAGTGACGCAACCCGAGGAAGTTCATCTCAACCGCGGCGTCATCTACGCGGACCATCTGCGCCGCGATTCGGCGGCGGAGGCCGAGCTCAGGGCGGCGCTCAGAGATGAGTCCGCGCTACGTGCCGGCGCTGCTCCAACCCAGCCAATCTCGATGAGGATCTCCGGCGACGCGACCAGGCGCCGCAAGCTACGGAGCGGATCCTCGAGATCGATCCGGATTGCCATATGGCACTTGCGCGCCTCTCAGGGCTGGCATCCGTGTCCGCGCCCGACGATCCGTTGATCGCGCGACTGCGAGGCACAATCGAACGCACCGCTGCGGGCCCGGCCGACCGCGCGAGCCTCGGCTTTGCGCTCGGCCGCGTGCTGGATTCGTGCGGCGCATACGAGCAGGCCTTCGATGCCTACCAGGCGGCGAACCGGGCCAGCCGCGAGAGCGCGGGGCCGGCCGCGCACATACGACCGCCAACGCCAGGAGCGTATCGTCGACGCGCTGATCACCGCGTTCCCGCAGGTCGGGATGCGGCCGCCACGCCGCCGGGCGGGTGAAGCCTACCTCGTCTGCGGCATGTTCCGATCGGGCTCGACGCTGACGGAGCAGGTGCTGGCGCGCATCGTCGCGTAGTCGCGGCGAGAGATCGATTTCATTCCGCTGCTGGTACGGACCGAGCTTGCGCCGTATCCCGCTTCCATGACCCACGTTACGGCCGATGTGCTCGCGAACATGGCCGGCCGCGCAGTTCAGGCCTCTGTCAAACCTCTATCCCGGCGCGGAATACGTCACCGACAAGCGGCCGGACAATTTCCTGAACATCGGCAGTCAAGACGCTGTTTCCGGGACGCCACATCGTGCAGTAGCCACCCTCGAAATCCGCTGGACAACTGTCTCTCGATCTACTTCCTGCACCTCGCGACCACGGCATGAACTACGCTCTCGATCTGCTCGGCATCGGCCACTACTACCGGGAATACCGCCGGCTGATGGCTCACTGGCAGGCGCTCACGGGCCGGATATCTTCGATTTCGACTACGACGCGTACGTGTGCGCGACCCCGGCCCCGCCGTCGAGCGGCTGCTTGCGTTCTGCGGCCTGGAGCCGGATGAGAACGCCTGAGGGCAGCGGCGCGTGCGGCGCCGTCAAGACGGCGAGCGTTTGGCAGGTTCGTGAGCCGCTCCACAGGCGGTCCTCGGGCCGCTGGCGGAACTACGCGCGCCAACTGGCGGCGCTCGAGGCGGACCTGCGGCGATATGGTTGCGGAAGGGCGTTGAAACCTGAAGCGCTGATCAGTCCGACAGCCGGAGGCTCGTCGCCGATCCCTGTCAGCTCCCAGCGGATGAGTTCCACCGGTATCACACCGGCGCCGTTGACCTCGTCGAACCAGCGGGAAAGTGTGAGACGCGTCGCCGAGCTGGTTCGAGCGATCCTTCATCAGCTCGCTCGAGCAGGTACTTGCCGGTCACGTAGCTCGTGCCGTACCCCGGCTGGCGCAGGTAGAGCTGCTGCTCGAAGTCCGACCAGGTCGAGCTCGGGACGCATCCAGCCGCGCGGTGTCCACTTCGACCTGCAAGTCCTTCGCCTGCTTGAGCGTGAACATCGTTGGCCTGCGCATAGAGTGAAGCGAGTCCGCGCGCCGCGCGTTGCGCGAGCATGATCCAACGACTCTCTCGGCGCGCGGGTTGTCGTCGTAGAGGCCCGCGTGCAGCATCATTTCTTCGACGTCTGGTCGCCATGCCCTCGGCGCGCGCTGTCCCAGATGTTGTAGAGCAGCGCTCGCGGCGGATCGGGCTCTTGATGCGGATCCTCGCGCATCTGTGCCAGGTCCCACCAGTGATAGAAGTGCGTGTAAAGCGTCAGCGGCTCGTTGTGTGTCGCCATGGCGAAGAAGTTCGCGCGTCGCCTCGGGCACGAACTGCCCAATGTGCGCACGCAGCGCGGGGTCCATGTAGTCGTGCATCGGGCAGGACGTCCGTGATCGTGCAGGAACGCGATGTATCGCGTGGCGGCGTCCTCGGCACGGCGCTGGATATTCGTCGGCATTGCGACAACCGTGCAGCGGCGGCAGGCGCGCGGTTGCGCTGCTCCTCCAGGCGCGATGACGCGTGCGCGCGGCCGAGCTCCCGCTCGAGCAGGCTGACTTCTTCCTCCCAGGTCATCGGCACGAGGTGCACGTTGCGCAACGCTCCAGGTGTAATTCTCCTTGCCGATGCCCGACGGGACCGTTCCTGGATGGCGCTTGGCTGCTCCAGCCAGTCCGCGAACTCGTTCGTCGCCGCGATCCGCCGCCCGGATCGCGCGTTTCAGACTCGCGACGCCGGCCTTAGGAACACGACGACTCCTGCAGGTCCTCGAGGTCCTTGCGTCTGCTGCCGCATCGTGCCCGCTGCCTGTCGATCCACAGGTCGTGCGCGTCACCGGTGAGGTTGCCGCGACCTGGCGCGAGCAGCGGCGGAATGCCGCGCAGCTCCGCACGCGAGACGGCCTTCCCGACGGCCGTGCTCGACGGGAAACGAGGTACATCCAGAGCTCGATCGGCCGCGTGGTGCGTCGTGTCCCTCGTGGGCCGAGCGTGTCACTCTGCTCGATGTCAGACGGACTTGATAGAACGCGGGATCGCGAGTCCAGGCTTCAAAACGCGAATGTAGAAGTCGAGCCCGTTCATCTCCGCAAGGACGAGGCGGTAGTCCACCTGCTGCGCGACCGGCCACTCTCAGCGGGATCGATGCCGCGCAGGCGCGCCCGAGCGCCGTGAGCTTCCGTGCGCTGCGCTCGTAGGTTGCGGCCGTGTAGTCGGGATGCGCCCTCGCGCGGAAGCGGTGGCCGCTCGAAGACCCGCCACTCCCGGAACAGCTCGACGAGCGCCTGGCAACCGTCTCTTCACGGATTTTGCTCGCTGTGCAGGCCGGCGCGCGGGGCGGCGGCCAGGATCGACGTAATGAGGATCGACGAGACGAGCTCAGCGGCGCGAATGCGGGTTCGCATTGATTCCCCTCGACGAAAAGGGCCGCGGTGTGGCGAAGGCGGATTATCGGCGACTGCGCGGCGCGCATCAGCGGCCGCTCCGCGCGCTCGCGTCTCGCGCCGGCACGGGTCGTCGTATGCGGCACTCCACTCGGCGCTGCGGACATTCCGGCATTTCACTCACCGCAGGCGCCGCTCTGCTCACCGCTTTGCCCCATCGGGGCCCCGTGTGGCGTGACAGGATGCGCGCCGTCAATCGACAAACCGGTGTTGCGGAGTCCTGCGCCATGGAATTCACGGCCATCATCATCTCTACGGCTGTCGCGCTCTGGTCTGCAACTGAAGTTGGCGGCGAGAATCCCTATTCGACGCGCCGGCCCCGGTCGCCGAGCGCGTCGTCGGCTGGTCAGCGCGTGAGGCGCGCCTGACAGCGTAAAATACCGCGACCCCGGGGACCGCTTGCAGGGCATGCACTCTCGTTCGCACGCCGGGGTGGAGGGTCCCTGGATGCGCGACGTCCGCAGCGGACCTGCTGCGCTGGACGCGGCTTGGTTTTTTCTCTTGGCGCTGCGGCGCTGTTCGTGCTGTACTGGCGCTGCGCCATACGCTTGGTCGTCAAATCCGGCCCGAGGCGCAGCTGCGCGCGCTTCACGGTCGCGATGGTCTCTGTCCCAGGGCGTCGTGCTGGCGGGGCTCGGCAGCACTCCTGCGGTGCTGCCGTTGGTGCCCATCGTCCCGATGCGGCGCGGCCCCGCGATGGCGGTGAGCTTCCTGCTCGCCCCTCACCGGTCTCTGCTCTGGCGGTAGGTGGACGGCCTTTAGGCTGCGCGGCAGTGCCGCCTTCACCCTGGACGCGAGCATCGGGAACCTGGTCACCGGCAGGGCTTTCGGTGAGACCTTCGTGTTTCTAGCGACGAGGACCTGGCTCCAGCCAAGGGTTAGTAGTCCTCAAAGCTGGGCTCATTGCCCGCCGGGTGCGCTCTGCAACTGGCCACACGCCTGGTGCGACGTCGCGGCCGGCTCTCCGCAGGCGTGGTGTCTCAGCAATCTCGCTCGGCACCGGCTTCGTCGTGCACCAGCGGAATCTACGCCTGGGCCGGCGCGGCCGGGTAATAATACACCCATCACCAGCCAGGCGCGGATCCTGCCCGCCCACCGCCCGCCGATCGGCGAAGCGCGCTGGTTCCGGGAGCACGGGCTCGGCGCCGCGCGCGCAGCGCCCATCAAGCTCGCAACGGGCGTGGGACTCAGCTATCCGCGTGCCGCGCGCTCAGCTGCACCGCGCCGGAGTCGTCGCCTCCGAACGTGCTCTTCGTCGTGATCGACTCTGGCGCGCCGACAGCTCGGGCTCTGAAGGCGGCGACGCCCAACCCGGCCCGAAGCTGGCCGAGGAGTCGCGGCGCTATGACGAATCACGTCTCGGGCGGAAACGCGACGCGCATCGGAATGTTCTCGCTCTTCTACGGGCTGCCGGGGACGCAGTACTGGTGCGAGCATGCTGGGCGAGCGGCGCGGCGCAGTGTTCAGTCCAGGAAGCTGATGAGGGCGGAGGCTACGACGTGGGGGTGTTCCGGGCGCGCCGCTTTTCAGCCCGGAATTCGATCGCACGATCTTCGTCAGGGGTGCCTGACCTTCAGGCTGCGATCGGATGGCGCACGCGCCTGGCAGAGGACCGCGACCTGACTACGGACTTCGAACACTCTGGCTCGACAGGCGCGACTCGGAAGCGACCCTTCTTTGCGTTGCTCTTTCTATGATTCGCCGCACAAGGTACGACTTTCCGCCCGACTGGCCGCTGCAGTTCAAGCCGAGCCTGGCCGAGGTCGACTACATGGCACTCTCGAATGCGACCGACCCGGGTGCCGTTTCACAATCGTTATCTGAATTCGGTGCTACGTGGACCGAGCTCGCGGGCGAGGCCTCTCGACGAAGTACGGGCGCGAGGCCTGCTCGAGGACACGGTACTGCTCGTCACCGGTGATCACGGGCAGAAATTCCAACGACCAGCATCTGAACTACTGGGGCACAACTCCAATTTCCTCGCGCTTTCAGACCCAGGTGCCGCTTGTTGGTCCGCTGGGGCCGGGCGAGGCGCCGTCGGATCGGCTATCCGACCAGCCATTTCCGACGGTCGTACCGACACTGATGAACCGGGTGCGCTGGGTGCAGCAACCCTCGGCCGACTACAGGCGTCGGCCGAGACCTCGTCGACAGTTCGTCGCGCATACTCACGCTTGCCTCGTTCCACGACTATGCCGCCGTCGAGCCCGGCAAGCGTACGTCGTGGTCTGGAGCACGGGCGATATCGACACGCTCGGTCCGGATTACCGACCGCGACCCATGACGTCCGCCGACCGGCAGGCGTTGCAGGATGCGCTGAAGCAGCGCTCCATGTTGAGCCGACCGCCGACCGGAGCTGAGATCGAAGGTGCGAATACGCCGGTGACAGTCGTTCGAGCAGCGGCGAGAAATGGCTCTTCTCGCAATGGGTCCGCGGCCGCCCGGTTTCTGTGAGATGCGCCCTTACGCGACGCGGTTGCGCCCCCCGCGTGCTTCGCGCTGCAGAGCCGGGTATCCGCCGCGTGCGGAGCTCGTCGGCGCCGCAGGCGCCGTCCATTGCGCGATCCGATGCTGAGTGTCACCCGCAGGCCGGGATGCACTGCGGTCCAGGGATGCAGTTCGACCGCGCTGCGCAGTGCCTGCAGCGCACCGTCGCGGAGGTGAGATCCAGGCCCGCCGGGATGAACGCGAACTCCTCGCCGCCGATGCGCGCCACGAGGTCGACCGGCCGGCAGTGCCGCTGCATTATGTTCGCGCTCCGCCGCAGTACCTCGTCGCCCACGCGGTGTCCCATGCAGTCGTTGACGATCTTGAAGTGGTCGAGGTCCGCGACCGCGAGCGCCAGCGGCTGGCCCATGGCGCGAGCCACCTCGATTTCGGCCGCGGCGGGGACCGAAGCGCGCGGCGATTTGCGATTGCGGTCAGCGGGTCCTCCTGCGACTCGCGCTCGAGGACGCGGCTGCGCTCGCCGAGCGCGTCGATCAGGCGCTCCTTTTTCCCTGGTTGGCCCGATCGAGATCCCGTGTGCGCTCCGCACCGCTGTTCCAGGTGCCGGCGATAGTCTCGGGAGGTCCTCGAGGCGCTGGCGTCGACACGGCGGCACCGCGCCGCCCGTCCAAAGCCGCTTTGCATCAGGTGGAGGTCGGCGTCGGAGTAGTGTGGCCGGACGCGAGTGGCGGACACCGAGCATGCCGACAGACTCTCGGCCGTCGTCCTCGAGCGGCAACGATAATCATCGAGCCTTGAGTGATACCCGCGGCCGCCCCGGCGCGCGCGGGCCTGCGGCGCCCTGCGCCCAGGTTCTCGACGAGGCACGGCTGCGCCGCGGCGCTGCCACCAGCCAGAACGGGCCGTGGTCCAGCGCCATCCGCTGGCGCGGCAACCGCTCTCCGCCGCGCCTGCATCGCGCGCAGGTCGAGCATCTTTTGCTCGCTGGTCACGATAGCGAGGCAAAACTCATCGAAGCGCAGCAGCGGCGCACCTCGAGGAGGTGCGTTCTCCAAGCTCGTCGACACGACGTGCGCCGCGCAACGAGGCGGGGCGATCGGGGAGCACGGCAAGAGTGTCACTCGCGGCATCGGCGGTGCAGAGTGCGCTGCCGAAGCCGTTGAAGGAAAGCACGAACAGCTTGAGCATCAGCGCCGCGAAGAGCCCGAAGGTGACGCCGGCGCCGCGGTGTTGTAGAACACCGGCGGCGAGCACGCCGGCAGGAACGAAGATGAGGTCGGCCAGCGTATATACCGGCCCGGATGATGGCCGTCCCTGGCCATCGAGCCCGGAAGTACACCGCAAAGCAGTGTGACGTTCACCGCTTGCGCCGTGATCGCCATCGCCACCAGCGGGCGATGTCATCGAGTGTCACCACGCCGAGCGGGTGACGGCCGCCGGCACGCCAGGTACGCCTCTCCGGCGAGCAACAGGCATCAAGCGTCATCGCTGCGTTGTGTAGCGGCGCGCAGCACGGCGGCGCGCGGGGAGCCATGGCTGTACCGCCTGCTCGAGCAGCAGCCAGATCATGCTGAGGCCGCCGCGCATATGGCGGCCGCGACCGAGCGAGGCTCAGCACCAACAGCATCCCCACCTGCAGCACCCGCTCCGATCAGGCTCAGGTCCCACGCGCGGCACCGGGATGCTAAAGCTGCCAGACCAGGAACGGGCGGAGTGCCGATGAGCAGGATGACGACCCAGGCGGGTGGAAACCCGTCGCCGCCCGCCAGGGTCGAGACTAAACCAGCCGGCGGTGATCGCCGCCAGCAGAAACGAATAAAGTGCCAGCCAGTGATATCGCGGCGTCATGCCCGGTTCCCTTGGGCGCCGGGCAGTTCACATCTTGCCTTCGCCCGGCGGCGCTGGCCCTCGACGATATCGACCAGGCTCCCTTGCGGTGACACTGTCGACGGTTTACCCGCACTCGCGGCCGGCTGACGCCAGGCATCGCACTGCGAACATCGATCGCCTTCGCACCCGCGAGCACCAGAGCGCGGCGATGCGCTAGAACGGAGCTCGGTCGAGCTCTGGCGACACGAGCTGGCAGATTGACCTGCGCACGGAGCACGCGCCACGCTCACGCAATCGAAACGGGGGACGACATGCCAACGGTAGGGCACAACGCTCGTCTCAAGCACGCCGCGTGGCTGGCGCTCGCACCGCGCTCGCGGCCGTCTGCCCTGGGCACCATCGCCCGGCGGGCGGTGAGACCATCAGCGCGCTGTGGCTGGTGACCGCGGCGGTCTCGGTTTACCTGATCGCATTCCGCTTCTACTCGCCCTACATCGCGACGCGCGCGCGCTCCGCATCGACGGTCGCCGCGCGACCCCGGCGCAGCGGCGCAACGACGGCCTCGACTTCGTGCCCACCGAACGCAGCGTCCTGTTCGGGCACCACTTTGCGGCCATCGCCGGCGCCGGGCCGCTGGTGGGGCCGGTGCTCGCAGCGCAGATGGGTTATCTGCCGGGCACGCTCTGGATCATCGGTCGGCGTCGTGTTCGCGGGTGCCGTTCAGGACCTGACTCGTGCTGTTCTCTCGACCCGGCGCGACGGGCGGTCGCTCGGCGAGCATGATCCGCTCGCGAGATGGGCGCGGCCGCAGGCGTGCACCGCGATGGATCGGGATCCTGATGATCATGGTGATCCTGCTCGCGGTGCTGGCGCCTGCTTGTTGTCGTAGGCGCTGCTGCGGCAGTCCCGTGGGGCACCTTCACCGTCGCGTATGCACCATTCCTATCGCGATCGTGATGGGGTCTGTACCTGCCGCGGTGTTCCGGCCGGGACGCATCGCTCGAGATGTCTCGCTGCTTGGCACTGGGTCTGCTGCTGCTGGCTCTGATCTCGGATCGAGGCCGCGTCGCCTTCGATCCGGTCTGGCGGCCACGCTCACTGCGACGACCACGCTCGCGTGGCTGCTGATCGGCTACGGCTTCGTGCGCCGGTCTGCGTTCTGCCGGTGTGGCTGCTGCTCGCGCCGCGGGATTATCTGTCGACCTTCCTGAAGATCGGTACGATGGTGCTGCTCGCGATTGGCCATCCTGATCGCGCGGCCCGACCTGCAGATGCCGGCGCTCACGCGGTTCGTCGACGGCACGGGTCCGGTGTTCGCCGGGCAGCTCTTCCCGTTCCTGTTCATCACCATCGCCTGCGGCGCGGTCGTCGGGCTTTCACGCGCTGATCTCGTCGGGCACGACGCCGAAGATGATCGCCGACGAGCGACACATACCGCTGATCGGCTACGGCGCAATGCTGATGGAGTCGTTCGTCGCCGTGATGGCGCTGATCGCCGCCTGCGTCGCTGCAGCCGGGCGTCTACTTCGCGATGAACTCACCGCCGGCGCTGATCGGCACCACGGTCGAATCCGCGGCGGCGGCGATCGCGACCTGGGGCTTCGCCATCACGCCGGACGTGCTGGCTTCGACGGCGCAGCAGATCGGCGAGCTTACGGTCCTCTCGCGCACCGGCGGCGCGCCGACACTGGCCGGTGGGGATGGCGCAGATCCTGAACGACCTGGTCGGCGGCAGCGGCATGCTGGCCTTCTGGTATCACTACGCAATCCTGTTCGAGGCGCTGTTCATACTGACGACCGTCGACGCCGGAACCCGGGTCGCGCGGTTCATGATCCAGGACCTGGTCGGCGTTGCCTACGCGCCGTTCCGTCGCACCGAGAGCTGGACGGCGAACGTCGCATGCACGGCGGTCGCGGTCAGCGGCTGGGGCTGGTTTCTCTACCAGGGGTGATCGACCCTCTGGGCGGGATCAACACGCTGTGGCCCCTGTTCGGCATCGCCAACCAGATGCTCGCCGGGCATCGCGCTCACGTTCTGCTGCGTGGTCATGGTCAAGATGAAGCGCGAGCGGTACCTGTGGATCCCACTCGCTGCCGACGACGTGGCTGCTGATCTGCACGCTCACGGCCGGCTGGCAGAAGCTGTTCCATCCCGACCCGAAGATCGGCTTCCTCGCCAACGCCGAGCGATTCTCCGCGGCGGCCTCCCGCGGTGAGGTCCTGGGGCCCGCCAGCTCCCGTCGCAGAGATGCAACGAGTGGCGTTCAACAACACGCTCGACGCGGGCCTGTGTGCGTTGTTTATCGTGGTCCTTCTCGCGACGGTGTTCTTCGCAGCGAGAGCCGCGCTCGCTGCGCGCCGCACCGGCGTCGCCGACGTCCAAGGAGAGCGAGGCATGTCGCGCTCGAGTCCCTGGCACGCTGAAGCGTCGACGGCGACCGCAGCCGCGGTGGCGGGCCGGTTGCAACCCGCGTGGTTGACGCGCGGTGTCGTCCGCTGGGCGCAGCGCGGCTGGCACGCGGCCGCTCGCGCCGCGCGTCTTGCGATCGGTATCCCGGACTACGACGCCTACGTGGCGCACATGCGCGAGCGCCACCCGGGCGGAGAGCTCATGGATCGCGCGTGCATTCTTCCTCGAGCGCATGCAGGCGCGCTACGGAAGAGGGCGGACGCGCTGCTGCTGGAGGCGGGCGGTCGCAGGAATCAGCGCAGCCGAACGCGATCAGAGCTTCTGGTTCGGTTGCAGGTCCGCGGGCACGGGCGAGTTCTCCTTGAGCTCGCTCAGTCCTTTGACGCAGATGTTCGCCCAGGACTTGAAGAGCTGGAGAAATCCGCCCGGTTGGATACGCTGGTGGCCCACTGCACGCCGCCGGACTGGCGTGTCTCACGCCGGTCGAAAACACGGCCGAGCAGCGCGCCGTCATCGAGTCGCGCGCTTCGAGCACGAAGGTCGCCTCCCCGCCTCGGCCGTGTAGAGTCCGCGACCGGCCGGCGGACATCGTATCCGGCGCGTTGATATAGAGATTCGCCACGCCGGGCGAGGGCGCAGCACGTCCGCCGCCGGTGTCGTCACGACCTGGATGCCGGCCTTCTCGAAGGTCTCCTTGAAGATCTGGTCGAGACCGTCGCGAGCCGCGGCGAGGATCTTCTGGGCATCCTCGTCCGTCACGTCCTTCGAGACTCCCGCCGAGGAGTCGTTGACGTCGCGCATCCAGTCCTTCTTGAACGCGGACCTCGCCCGGATCGAGCATGACCTTGGTGTAGGTGCGGAAGTCCGTGCCCGGCGCCACGTACGCCGCGTCCATCTTCTTTCGGTTTGACCCGCACGAGCCCGTCCCAGTTGTCGGGCATGTCCTTGCCGAAGGCGGTGCCCACGAACGCAAATGCCGCCAGTAGGGCGACGGTGACGACGGGTCTGGTAAACATCATCAGTGCAACCCTTCCTTGATGAAGCGGGGGCCGAGCATCGTCGGCCCCCGCCGGTCCAGTGACTCAGTTGATCAGAAACTGACGCCCAGGCGCAGGTAGTAGAAACCGCCCGTTGAACCCGTACTGGCGAGGTCAGCGCGTAGTCTCAGGCCGAGGAAGTCCAGGGTGCCGTCCTTTCGTCGTCCGGGTACTCGTCGAAGACGTTCTCGCCACCGAGCGTGACCGTGAACATGTCGTTGAACGTCATGCTGATCTCGGCGTCGACGAGCAGTCTCGAACCGTAGTCGTACACGACCTGGTTTCCTCCCGGCGGCGTCGGATCGAACAGCCTGGAGGTCGTCGACCACGAGTCGTAGTAGTTAGGCGCAGCGCGCCGAACATGCCACCGGATGCCCAGTTGAACGACAGCACCGCCCGGTTCTCGGGGATCTGGTTCTCGAGGTCGTACACGCGGGCATTGTTGATCGCGCCGGCGCCACGTCGGTAACCTCCTGCGTGTTGTAGTTGTGTAACTGGAGGTCGGCGACCAGGTCGCCGCCGGCGAGATCGAACCCACTCGTCAGCGCAAGGTCAATGCCTTCGATCTCGGAGTCGTAATCCGTTGACGAAGAAGTTCGCGTTGCTGCCGTTCAGGAGCGCCGCATTGGGTATACCGGCTGCGGTGAGGAGTGCGACCTCGGTGGGACCGATCGTGCTGGTGAGCAACGCGTACCCGGTCGTCGATTTCGATGTGATAGAAATCGAGCGTGACGCTGGTTCGCCCCGGCGGCGTCCCACACCAGGCCTACCGTGCAGGCGTCCGATTCCTCCGGCTTGAGCGGCACCGCGCCGAGCGCAATCGCGACAGGATTATTGATCGGGATACGTGCCGTTCGGGATCAGGTTACCGCTCGAGTCCGAAGTCGTGGTGACGTTGAGCGTGTTGACCTGCCCGGGGTCGGCGCACGGAACCCGGTATTCGCCGTGGCCTGACTGCAAAGGCATCCGTGAACTGGTAGCGCCCCGAGACCTTCCAGTCGGTCGTGTCTCCGAACTCGTCGTAGTCCTCGTAGCGCAGTGCGATGGCGCCCGACAGGCGATCGGTGAGATCGGTCTCAACGTCGACATAGCCCGCCCAGCTGTCGCTTTCGAAGCTGCCCGCCGACTCGGGGCGAACCCTGAAGCCGTCGGAGCCGACACCGAAGATCGCCGCCGTCGGGCCCGCACGTACGGACGCATCATCGCCGGCCTCGATCTTGTAGGTCTCGTTGCGGAACTCCGCGCCGAAGGCGACGTTGAGGGGAGAGTTCGCGAACGACTGGACGAAGTCCAGGCTGATCCCGCTCTCCCTCCCGGGTCAGCGTACCGGGATTGAACGACAGCGGCGACAACCGCCCGAGACTCGGGCTGATCGTGTCCGAGAGCGTGTATTCGACCTTGTTCTCGGCGTAGCGCCCGTCTCAAGTCCCAGGTCAGCGTGTCGGTGGATGTCTCCTTTCAGGCCGAGGACGAACGACATGTCGGTCATCCCCTTAGCTCTTCGCAGGTTTGACTCGAGACGCCGACCTCGACGAACTCCTGCCGCCAGGGCCACCCTGCGTTCGCCGCCCACGCCTCTTATTGCCCTCCCCTCTGCTCATCCACCGAGATTCTGACCGTTCGCGTGCCCGCGACTGCCGATGTAGACGAGGGGGCCGGTCGACTTCGCCATGTGAAACTTAACCTAACTGCCGGACCGACAAAGTGAACTTCTGCTGAAACTATCTCAGCAGGTGGTAGAGCCCTGACGCCTTGAAGGCGTCGCGGAGTTCCGGAGTCGATGCCCTCGTCGGCACCGAGCACGACGCCGACGACGAGAGCGACTCGGCGCTCACCTGTTGTTCCGAGTGGCAGAGCCCGCTTGCGATTTCCGTGCAGCCGATCGCCCACGCCACCGATCCCGCCCCGCCGGCCGACGACATGCCAGGCCCACTCGCGTGCGGACGACATGGATCCCACGCCGCTCGAGCCATCCTCGCTCGTCGAAGCCGGTCTCGCGCCCTCGCGGGCGACCGGCGCGCCCGGAGATCGAGCACGGCGCCCCGTGAGGGGGCGCGCGGTGGCAGGGAGCTCGAGCAGCACCCGCTCGCGCAGCTCGACGCCGTCGAAGCGGCGCACATCCGCCGCCACCCGTACGGCGCAGGGCGAGACCTCGCGGCGCCCGCGACCACGACCTGCGCCCCGGCAGGATCGCCGATCCGCGCGTCGCGAGGTAGCTGCGATCGAGCTCAGTGGGCCGGAGGCCGCCCCACCAGAGGCCGAGCGCCGCGAGCGCATCGCCGCCAGGCCGAGCCGCAGTGGCGGCCGGCAACCGGCGAACGCCGACCGCGGCGCGCGACGCTCAGCGACGCCCTGCCGCCAGCGGGAACGCGATCCGAGTTCGCCGCGCGCGAGCCCAAGCCGAGCGGCTTGCAGGGCGCGACCGCGGGCCAGCCGCGATCGAGCAGCCTCCTGACGCGGCTCACGGCGTCACCAGGTCCCGCAGCTGCTCCCACGCGCGCGGCCCGATGCCGGGATCGCAGTCGAGGTCGTCGACGAGAGGCAGCGGCCCATGGGTCGGCGCCAGTCGACGATCTTCTGCGCTGTCACCGGGCCGATCCCGGCAGGCGTCGAGCTGCTCGATCGTGGCGCTTCGCGAGGTCTGCACTTTCGCCGAAGCTGCCGACGGCATGCTCCGCCGGCGCCGCCCGCGCCGGGAACGACTCAGCTGGGACGACGATCTGCTGTCCGTCGGCTACCGTGCCGCAGATTGACGAGCGCGAGGTCGGCCGTGCGGCTCGACCAGCCCGCGCTCGAGCGCATCCGCCACCCGGGCGCCCTCGGACGGCGCACGAGACCGGCGGCGCGGACGGCTGCCCACGACGGTGCACGACCAGCCGCGGAGCCGCCTGCACCGCCGCCCGCCGACCTGTCCCCCTGAGCAGAGCGAGACGGCCCGGGTGCCGCCGGCGCTCCGCGCCGTGCCCTGCGGCGGCAAGCCGCTTCCCCACGAGCGCGATGCGCGATGAGCGACGCAGACGACCAGCAGGATCGCGTCCGCCGGCGCGGAGCGCCGTTCGAAGATCATGTCGTCCAATCGTGTGGCAACCAGACGTGACATCTGACCGTGCTCGAGCCCAAAGCGCTGCGACCGCGCCGATCTGCTCCACAGCGCCGGAGCACGCAGGACTTGCCGCGACCGAACACGCGCCTCGCCAGTAGTCGGCTGCTCGCCGACCCCCGCGCATGCGCCGCGAGGAGGAGCATGGCACCGAGTACGGCGACTGCGGACCTACGAGCGATCGTTCGAGGAGCTCTTCGAGCACGCCGCGCACGGGCACGATTCGAGGCCGACTGCCGCCACTCATCCACCCGCCTGGTTCGCGGCAGGCCGCCTGGCCCGGTCAGCCTCGCGCTCTGGTCGTAGCCGGCGCGACGATCGTGCACGTCGATCCGGCGCGAGCGCCGCGCCCACGAGTTCCGGCCCGAAGCTGCTCTTCGAGACGGGGGACCTGCGCAAGCTCTCGACGCCGCACGAGTCCAGGAGCTTCTGACGGGCCCCGATCGCCGAGGCGTTCGGGATCGAGCCGACGGCGCCCACGCGAGCGCCCCGGAGCCGGAGCCGGCGATCGACGGTTATCGCCGGCGCAATGATTCATTGGCGCATGCCCTCCGGGTCACGCAGCGGCGCCGGACATCCTCGCAGCGGCAGTAGCCTCTCCCCTCGAGCCCCGAGGCCTGAGCCGCTGAGCCTCACGGTCGCGGGCCTCGTTTCGCGGCCGAGCTTCTCGCCCGCGTCATCCACGCCAGGACGCGGCGCTCGAGCGGGTCGCTGGGGCGCTAACCGTCGCCCAGCTCCGCAAAGCGCCATCCTGGCCCGCTTCCGGGCTCGGTCGACGCTGCTCGGGCCGACTGGCTGCCGGCAAGACGGCGATTTCGGTCGAGGCGCTTCACCGCCAGCCGCGCTGAAGACGCCATCGGCCACGGAACGCGCCAGGGTCTTCAGGGCAACGACCGCGGCGAGCGGACTCGGACTCGATCCAGCCTTCACCCGCATCTTCGGATCGCCGCCTGCGACCAGCCGGCACGCCATCGACGCCGCTGCTGACCGCGCCCGAGCGGCCGGGCTGCGTCCTCCTGGTCGACGAGGTCGAAAAGGCGCGATCCAGACGTGCCTCGAGCTGCCCTCGGCCAGGCCTCTCGACGCCGGACGGATCCGCAGCCCCGCCGGTGTCAGCCGTCGACGCGCGCCACACCGTCGTCGATGCCATGACCCACTGAGCAGCGACGCGAGGCACGGAGCTCCTGCTCGAGCTGGGCGCTGCCACTGCGCCGACCGCCGGGCTGTGCAGCGCACCTGCGCCGATCATCGCGAGAGCGTCGTGGCTTCCCATCATCCGATCTCGTGCCGATCGGCATCGGGGCATTATCGCCGCTGCGCGGCGACCGAGGCGAGGGTGTCGCGCCGCGGCGTCGCCGATAGCGGCGATCGCGGCGTTCCGGCCGCGGAGTACGGGGCTCGTCGTCGCGACGCTCGACCCGCGATCGTCGTCGAGGTCGTGAGGACATCGCCGGGGATATGATCGGCGGCGGCCGGTGCACGTGCGCTCAGCAGCACGCGGCCCGCGAGCTCCTCGCCGAGTGCTTCGCGGCGACATCGGCTGCCGATCGGACCGCCGGTGCACGTCACGATCGACGCCGGCCCGCCGCTCGCGGTGCGGGTCAGCGAGGAGCGCGACACGACGGCCTCAGGCAGTGCCTGGGCGAGAGACTGCAGCGCTCTCCTGCCGGCCGACGAGCGAGACGAGCTTGCCGGGCACGACGACCGTCTTCCGCAGCTCCTCTGCCGTCGACGTGCGCCTGCACGCGCTCTGAGGCGAGCGCCAGCGGCGAGCAGGCTCGTCGTCCGACGATCCGGCGCCGAGACGCGGAGCCGGTCGCGCACCTTGCCGTTCACCTGCACCGGCGATCTCGACCTCGTCCGCGACGAGCAGTGCCGGATCGGCCACCGGCCACGGCGTGCTCCCACAGCCGTCCCGCGCGCCGAGCACGCCCCACAGCTCCTCGGCCACGTGCGGGGCGTACGGCTGGATCAGCGACACGGCGGTCTCGGTCGCGAAGCGCGCAGCAGGATCGTCGGGGCTGCCGCTGGATCTCGTTGACGAGCTCCATCACCGCCGCGATCGCGCGTGTGGAACGAGAAGCGGCGGTCGATGTCGTCGGTGACCTTCGCGATCGTCTGGTGCGTCTTGCGCGCCAGCGCGCCCGTCGCTCGGGATCGCCCCGGCGGGCACCGCGGCCTGCTCGTGCGCGATCCGCCAGATCCGGTTGAGGAACCGCCAGATGCCCTCCAGGCCGTTGTCCTGCCAGTCCATGTCCTCGTCGGCCGGGCCCATGAAGAGCGTGTACATGCGCACCGTGTCGGCGCCGTAGCGATCCGGCGTACTCGAGCGGATTGACGACGTTGCCCTTCGACTTCGACATCTTCGCGCCGCCGGCGCGCGATCATCCCCTGGTTGAAGAGGCGGGCGAACGGCTCGCGGAACCGAGCAGAGCCCATCTCGTTCATCACCTTCGTGAAGAACGCGCGTAGAGCAGGTGCAGCACGGCGTGCTCGATGCCGCCGATGTACTGGTTGACGGGCAGCCAGTAGTCGGCGATCGCGCGGTCGAACGGCTCGCTCGGTCGTTGGCCGGGTCGGTGTAGCGGATGAAGTACCAGGACGAGTCGACGAACGTGTCCATCGTGTCCGTCTCGCGCAGCGCCGGTCCGCCGCAGGACGGACAGGTCACGTTGACCCAGTCCTCGGCGGCGGCCAGCGGCGAGCGGCCCTTCGGCGCGACGTCCGTCGATGTCCGGGCAGCAGGACCGGCAGCTGGTCGTCCGGGCACGGCGACCTCGCCGCAGGCCGGGCAATGGATGATCGGGATCGGGCAGCCCCAGTAGCGCTGGCGCGAGAACAGCCAGTCGCGCGAAGCCGGTAGCCGATCGTCGCCTCGCCGAGACCCCGCTCGGCCAGCCAGGCGACGATCTGCTCCTTCGCCTCGGGGCTCGGCAGCCCGGTGAACGGCGCCGGAGTTGACGAGCACCTCGTTCGTCGGTGTGCGCCGAGTACGCGCCGTCCTCGGGCAGCTCGCCGCCTCGCGGGCGCGACGACCGGCCGGATCTCGAGCCCGTAGCGCTCGGCGAACGCGTGGTCGCGCTCGTCGTGCGCAGGCACGGCCATGATCGCGCCGGTGCCGTAGCCCCATCAGCGACGTAGTCGGCGACCCAGATCGGGATCCGTCTCGCCGTTGACCGGGTTGACGGCGTACCGCCCGGTGAAGACGCCGTCCTTCTCCTTCGTCTCGCGCTCGACCTCGGAGCGGCGCGGCGGCGTGGCGGACGTACTCGAGCACCTCCGCCTCGTGCTCGCGGCCCGCGACGAGCTGCGCGACGATCGGGTTCTCGGGCGCCAGCACGAAGAAGGTGGCGCTGAACAGCGTGTCGGGCCGCGTCGTGAAGACCGGCAGCTCCTCCCCGCTCCCTCGACGCTGAAGACGACGCGGCGCGCCGTGCGAGCGGCCGATCCAGTTGCGCTGCATCGTCAGGACGCGATCGGGCCAGTCCTCGAGGAGCGCCATCTCGTCGAGCAGCGCGTCGGCGTAGTCGGTGATCCGGAAGAACCACTGCGTCAGGTTCTTCGCCTCGACCTCGGCGCCGCAGCGCTCGCAGCGGCCTGTCGATCACCTGCTCGTTGGCGAGCACCGGTCTGGTCGATTCGGGCACCACTTGACCGGCGCCTCCTTGCGGTAGGCGAGGCCCCGCTCGTAGAACCGCAGGAACAGCCACTGCGTCCAGCGGTAGTACGCCGGGTCGTGCGGTCGAGATCTCGCGCGCCCAGTCGATCGCCCAGCCCATGCGGTGCATCTGCTCGCGGATCGAGACGATGTTGCGCTCGGTGACGGCGCGCGGATGCCCGCCCTCCTTGATCGCGGCGTTCTCCGGCCGGCAGGCCGAACGCGTCGTAGCCCATCGGCCGCAGCACCTGCATGCCCTGGCGCCGGCGCGGTGTGCGTGATCACGTCGCCGATCGTGTAGTTGAGCGTGTGCCCCATGTGGAGGTCGCCCGAGGGATACGGGAGCATCTCGACGACGTACGACTTGCGGCGCTCGCGCGCTCGCCAGCTCGGCGGGATCGCGGGTTCGGGACGTGGAACGACTCGCTCGTCGGCCCAGACCTTCTGCCACTTCGCCTCGATCGCCTGTGGGTCGTAGCGCTCCATCGTCTCCGTCACTCGTCGTCGTCGCGGAATCCGGGTACAAAAAAGCCTCTCACTGCGAGAGGCTCAGGGGAGATCGTCACGGCTGTCGCCGCAGGTCTCCCTCGGTCACGTAAGAAGCAGGAACATCTCCCTGATCGTACCACCGTCGTCGCGCTTCCGACCACCCTTGCGCGCTGCGCCGAGTACGCTGGCGAGACGACAACCGCGAACAGGGAGAACGCGCACATGCCGCTCGTCTCGATGCGCCAGCTCCTCGACGAAGCCGCCCGCGGCGGCTACGGCGTCGGGGCCTTCAACGTCAACAACATGGAGCAGATCCAGGCGATCATGGAGGCCGCGCGCGAGACGTCCTCGCCCGGTGATCATCCAGGCGTCGCGCGGCGCCCGGTCGTACACGAACGACCGCTTCCTCTGGCACCTGATGCAGGCCGCCGTCGAGCTCTATCCCGGAGATCCCCGTCGCGCTCCACCTCGACCACGGCAACGAGCCCGCGACGTGCATCTCGGCGATCGACCTCGGCTTCACGAGCGTGATGATGGACGGCTCGCTCGAGGCAGACGGCAAGACCCCGGCCTCGTTCGACTACAACGTCGCGGTCACGAAGGAGGTCGTCGAGTACGCCCACGCGCGCGGCGTCACGGTCGAGGGCGAGATCGGCACGCTCGGCGGGATCGAGGACGGACATGGCTCGGGCGAGGTGCACCTGACCGATCCGGACGAGGCGGTCGAGTTCGTCCACGCAGACGGGCATCGACGCGCTCGCCGTCGCGATCGGCACCTCCACGGCGCCTACAAGTTCGCCGCAGGAGCCCGACGGCGACGTCCTCAAGATGGACCTGATCGAGGAGATCCACCGCCGCCTGCCCGAGACGCACCTCGTCATGCACGGCTCGTCGAGCGTGCCGCCCGGAGCTCGTCGACGCAGGTCAACCGCTACGGCGGCGCGCTCTGCAGCCCGCCTGGGGCGTGCCGGTGAAGGAGATCCAGCTCGGCATCCGGCACGGCGTCCGCAAGATCAACGTCGACACCGACTCGCGGCTCGCCGTCACCGGCGCGATCCGCAAGGTGTTCGCCGAGATCGCCGGAGAAGTTCGACCCGCGCGACTACCTCAAGCCCGCCCGCGCCGCGATGCAGGAGCTGATCGCCGGCGGATGCGAGACTTCGGCCAGGCCGGCCACGCCGGCGACTACGAGCCGCTCTCGCTCGAGGAGATGCGCGAGGGCTACGCGGTCGCCGCGACGGCCTAGGCATCGCATGCGGCTCGTCCGATTCGCAGTCGAGAGCGCGCGACCCATCGAGACCCACGGTAAAGTCGCGGCTTCTCGATCTCGCCGCTGGCGTCCTCCCTGGGCGCGAGCTTCCAGGCAGTCGCCCGCTTTGAGCCGGGCGGCAGGACCGGCCGGCATCCGACGAGCAATACGTAACTGAACGAAGTACAAT
>ERZ1370068.11050-contig-9699_pt1 | contig 42266 bp, 43 predicted proteins | sample MGYA00561227_ERZ1370068 | MGnify/ENA primary metagenome ERZ1370068 (study PRJEB38410, sample SAMEA6850437) | metagenome | study: Metagenomic assessment of the ecological functions of the soil: analysis of the soil microbiota associated with the... | reverse complement strand
CGCTCGGCGGGTCATGTCGCTCACCACTGCGGGTGTGTCGACGAGCGTTCCTCGTTGCCGAGCGTGGTGTTGGGAGGTATTTCACGCGCCTCGATCAGCCGGTTCTTCGGCATTGTCATTGCCATCTACTACAAGGAGCACGCACCTCCACACTTCCATGCGCGCTACGGCGAGCACGACGCCCAGGTCGAGATCGGAACGGGTAGACCATGGCCGGTTCGATGCCGCCGAGAGCCCAGCATCCGTGGTCGAGTGGTCGCGACTGCACCATTCGAACTGGTCGAGAACTGGTGCTTGTCGAGCAACGGCAGCCCCTGAGGCGGATCTCACCGCGCTGGAGTGATCGCCATGACCCCGCAACTCGTCTCCGTTTTCGCACGACGCCCGGCGCCTTACCGCATCCGCCTGCGCTTTAGCGACGGCAAACGAGGGCGTCGTGGATCTCGGAGCCCGATTCTGGGGCGAGTCTCGAACCGCTGCGCGACCCGGTGCGGTTCCTCGAGTTCCGGGTGGGATCCCGAGTTGCGCACGCTCGTGTGGCCCAACGGCGCGGACCTCGCTCCCGAAACGCTCTACGAGATGGCCAGCGCGAGCCACTGAGGCTTCGGCTCAGAATAAGTCCGCGGCTGGCTGCGCGACCCAGAATAGGCCCGCGGCCGCGACACCGGCCGACGCGACAACGTGCGAACGACGCGCGGCGCGGAGAGCCGGCGCGATTTCGCCCGCCGTCTCCCACGCCGCAGCACGCGCCGCCCCATCCACAGCAGCGCGAGCATCGCGGCCACGAGCATCAGCTGCCCCGTCTCCACGCCGAGGTTGAAGCCGACCAGCGGCAACAGCCGCCGCGTCTCGCCCGCGAGCAGTTCGCGCCGTCGCAAACCCTGCAGCCCGTGCACCAGCCCGAACACGAAGGCCCCGCGCGACCGGCCCGCGCTGCAAGAGGTTCGCGATGCCGACCCACGCGATGGACGCCGCGATGAGCAGCTCGACCGGCGCCGACGGCGCGCGCACGACGTCGAGAGAGAGCCGCGAGCGCCAGCGTGGATCGAGTGCGCCAGCGTGAAGGCCGTGATCACGCCGAAGCAGCGAGGCGAGCGAGCCCGCTGCGACAGCAGGCCGATCACGAAGGCGATGATCGGAGCCGGAGAGGATGCGTGATGCCCTAAGTGGATCCACTCGACCAGTGGCACGCGCGCCTGGAATGGCGCCCGGCTACGCTCGGCCGGTGCCCTCGTCGCCCTTGGGCGCAGGCCGGTAGTACCAGCGTCTCGCCGGCCTGTAAATCCTTCGCCCGCCCGGCGGCTCGTCGTTGAAGTGCACCGTGCACAGGTCGCTGTGGTTCGGGCCGCGTCCTGGAAGATGCGGCTCCCCGATCAGCAGGTCCGCACGGCGCGTCGGCTCCCGGAAGGTGAGCGAGGCGGCGATCCACTGCTGCACGCCGAAGGTGTCCGGCTCGAGCACGTCGGGCCGCAGCTCGACGAGCTTGCCGGCGAGACGCGCGGCCTGCGTGGCGTCGCTGCCACCCACGGAGATGCGGTAGTGGTCGAGCAGGTAGGCCTCGAACTCGGCGCGGCCGGCGTGTCGAGCTCGGCCTGCGAGAGCAGCTCGTCGTGGTCCCCGTCGGCACGGCCGAGGCCCAGCACCTGACGGAGCGCGGCCTGGCAGCGGATGGCCACGTCCGCGTGCGCGCCGCGGACGGTGATGTGCGAGGAGCTTCTTTGCGGAGATCCGGATGCAGGGCGGCCAGCGCGGCGGTACGAGCAGCGGCGCGAACACCATGGAGAACTGTACGCGGCGCGCGGCGGCGCCGGATGCTCGACGCCCGCGGAGCGCGAGACCCGCGGAGCTCGAGGCCGGCGGATGCTTGACCCCGCTGCCCGGGCCGTGCTGCGATGTCTCCCGCCGCCGCGAAGCCGCGGCCGGGAGACGCGCGCGGCCTCCATCCTCTGTGCCGGTGGTGGTGCTGGCCGTCATCGCGTTCGCCCTCATCGGCCTCTACAACGGCCTCGTGCGCGGCCGCAACGGCGTCGACGCCGCCTGGGCCGACGGATGGACGTCGAGCTGCGCCGCCGCCACGACCTCGTGCCCAACCTCGTCGAGAACGGTGAAGGGCTACGCCGCCCACGAAGCGCGGCACGCTGGAGGCCGGCGTGATCTCCGCGCGCTCCGCCGCCGCCAGCATCGCGCGAGAGCCGCGCGCCCGGCGGAGCTGGAGCCAGCGGGAGAACGCGCGCTTTCCGCGGGCCTGCGCCAGATCTTCGCCCTCTCTCCGAGCGCTACCCGGACCTCAAGGCCAACGCGAACTTCCAGCAGCTGCAGCGGCAGCTCTGCGCATCGACGCCGAGGATCCGGCATCCAGGCCTCGCGCCGCAGCTTCAACAACCAGGTGCAGGGCTGCACAACAACCCAGGTGCAGGCCTTCCCCGGCAACCTCGTCGCGGGCTCCTTCGGCTTCGCCGACGCGCGGAGGATTCTTTCGTGCTCGACGGTCCCGCGGCGCGGGCCGCCGAAGGTTTCGTTCTCGCGCCTGAGCGCGCGACCGCCGCTCAGAACTCCGTCGCGATCCGCCGCGATGGGCTACCCCAGCTGCTCGAGGTCGCGCAGGTCCAGCGTCTCGACGCGCGAGTGGCTGCAGCGCTGCGGCCAGGCCAGCGGGCAGTCGATCGCGCCCTCGGGACGAAGCGGCTGCCGTCGTTGCGCCGCCCATCGACGCCCGGTCTGCAGCGCGACGCCGGCCGGCTCCGCGCACCGCGCGCACGCGGTCCAGCGCCGGACGCGGCGTGATCGAGGAGTTGTCCAGCGCGCGCAGCACGGGCCGCCGCCCAGCTCGCGCGAAGGCGTAGCGCGGATCCTCCATGCGGGAGCTGTCGCTGGTCACGAAGGTGTCCACCGCGAAGACCACCTCGGGCACGGGGCGCAGCGTTGCGGGCGAGGGACCTCGGCGCCCTGAGGCCGATCTCCTCGCGCGTGGCTGCAGGCGAAGCCACGCGCGCGGCGGCCGGCGGCGCGCAGCCTCGCGTCGGCATCCGGGCCCCAGCCTCGCGCAGCGCGAGCAGGAGCGCCGCGCAGCCGACGCGATCGTCGTTGCTGCGGCCGGCCGCGCGGTGCGCGCCAAGGGCGTTCGGCTCCTTCGGGCACGGTGGCGACGTCGCCGACCGCGACCCCCAGCGCCGCGGCCTCGGCCGCGCTGCGCGCGCCGGCGTCCACCACGAACGACCGGCTCCTGGTCCGGCGCGGGAGCTTGGGCGCGTCCTTCGGCGCCGGGCACGATCCCCGGCAGCACCGTGCCGCTCGCGCGTGACCAGCTCGACGACCGTCTCGCGGAACAGGCGACTCGATCAGCCCGCCGACGCGCTTGCACTCCAGTTGGCCGTCGTCGCAGATCTTCGTGACCTCGCAGGCCGATCTCGTCCATGTGCGCGGCGAAGGCCAGCGTGCGCGTGGCCGTCGCCCAGCACGAGCACGAGGTTGCCGGCCGAGTCCTCGACCGGCGTCCAGTCCGGGCGAGATCGAGCGGCGAGCTGCCTGCGCGGACTCTCGCTCGGCGCACGCGGGCCGCTGCGTAGGCCCGAGACGCGCGCGCGCGGCAGCACGAGACCTGGAGCAGGCGTGATGGTGCCGCAGCAGCGCACGCCGTCGTTCCGCGCGCCACAGCCGCGGCAGGCGCCGCGACCGGTGGACGGCTCGCCCCGCCGAGGACCGCGTCCGAGGCGTTCGCGATCGAGCGCGGCGCACGTCGGCGTCGTCCACCAGCTCGACCGGCGTGCCGGCATGGGCGACGCGCACCTCGAGCGCCTGCCACTCGCGTCTCGACGCCCTTGATCGGGCTCGGGCCCTTCGCTGCGCCTCGTCCGGGCCGTCGGCGCCGCGCAGGACGATCGTCGTCGCCGGGTGCAGGCGCCGCACGACGGCCTCGCCGCCGCGCGCCGAGCGGACCGGTGCCGCCCTTCGCGACGGGCACGCTGGTGGTCCCCTGCGACTGCGCCACGAAGGCCACGGCCACGCTCGGCCGGACAGCGGCGGGCCGCTCGCGAGCCGCTCGGCGAGCAGCCGCAGCGCGCGCGCGCGCCGGCGAGCGGCTCGGCCGCGCGGCCGCCGGCGAGCACGCCGAGTCTCGTGCTGGACGACGGGATCGAGCAGCTCGATGCCCAGCGCGGCGACGTCGTCGGGCGAGTCCGCGCCCACGTCGAGCCACAGTGGGCCTCGCCGAAGTCGTCGGGCCGCGGCGCGCGGAGGTGCACGGAGTTGCCAGATCAGGACGCGCCGGCACTTCGCCGCGCGCGCGTCAGCGACAACGCGATCGGGCGGCCCTCGCGGGCGAGTGGAAGGCCGGATCGGCCGAGCGCGCCAGCGCAGGCGCAGCGAGGCCGTCCTCGCGGATCTGCGAGATGCGCGTAGCCGGGCTCGTCCACGCCGACGCGCGACGAGCAGGCGCACGGCGCGGCGCCGTCGCCGAGGCGCGAGCGCGATCAGGCTGCCGCAGGCGTCGCGCGAGAGGGCGAGAGCGTCGTGCCGGCGACGCGCGCGAGAATCAGCGGCGAGCGCCGTCGAGCAGGATGTCCTCGCGGCCCATGGGCGCCGGCGTCGTACCCAGCTCGCGCCAGGCGCGCGCCAGCTCGCCGCCCGGCAACGGCGCGGGTCCCGAGCACGCGACCAGCAACGCCAACGCCATCCATCCTGCCCGCATCGCACCTCCTCGCGCAGCCGTGCGCGCCGCTCGCGCGCAGGCCGCGCGCCGCGAAGCCGGCGAGCATAAGCACCGCGGGCCGGATCGATCATCATGACCCGGCCCGCGGCAGGCGATCGGTCGGCCCGTCGCGTCACCCGCTGGTCTGAACGACCCCGTCGATGACCGCCGGCGGCTCATCGATCACCGGCTTGGGGCCGATGTTCGGCGCGACGTAGTCGCTGCCGTCCAGGAAGCGGCAGCGCCCCACCGGGCCGATGGTCTGGCCGCGCGCACAGCGCTCGGGTCCGCGAGCAGCAGCGTCAGCTCCTTCTCCACGCCCTTGATCACGTATTCTCCTCGCCGTTGGGGCCGAGCAGCACGCCGTCCGCGATCGAGAACTGGGGGTAGAAGCGGTCCCACTGAGCCGTCGCCGTCGAGGTCCGTGGGCTGCATCGGGATGCCCCACAGGTCGCCCGGGCCGTTGTAGTTGAGCAGGAAGGTTCTTGCCCGCGTACGTCGGGTCGCCGTTGGCGTCGTTCTCGAGCGAGTGCTGGTAGCTGAACTGCAGCGGCGGGTCGAAGGCGATCGGCGTCGCCGTCGTCGTCGAGCAGGATGGCTCAGCTTGTTCCACGAGTTCGCGCCGGTCTCCCAGGTGTAGAAGACGTCCTGGTTCCACAGGCCGAAGGTGTCTCGAGGCGCCGACGTGTCCGTGAGCAGCGGGCCGGTGCGCAGGCCCCACTGGAACGGGCCGCTCCTGCGCGGTGCGCGCCGGGGCACGAGCGTGCAGGAGACGAGGTTGACGCGTCGCCCTCCTCGTCTAGCCACAGCGTCATGTCCGACTTGCGCAGCAGGTAGCGGTGCGGCTCCTCGACGTCGAAGGAGTTGGCCTGGAAGACGTCGCCTGACTGCGCCTGCTGCTCGGTGGGATCTCGCCCTTCAGGCAGTCCACGTAGCCGTAGAGCGCGACGTCGTCGCCGCCCGGTGAAGAGCTCGTCGGCCGGGTTCACGAAGGTCTGCTTGAAGTAGGTGATGTGGTCGTCGCCCGCGACGTAGGACACGTTGCCGCCGAGGCTCTGGCCCCACATCTGCAGGAAGGGGGCATCGCCTGAGGTCGATCGGCTCCGGCTCCTCGACGTCGGTCCAGACGCCGGCCATTCTCGTCCATGGTCAGCGACCTTCATCCACTCGTTCGTGCCGAAGTGGTAGACGACGCGCCAGTGGATCGGGGGCGCGAAGGGCGGCGGCCGCCGGGCGGATCGCCGTCGCCGGGCGGAGGCGGAGGCGGACCCATGTTGGGGAACTCCATCCACTCGAAGCGCCAGGCCGTCGGCGTCCTCGGAGCGCGAGCTGCTCGCGCGCGTTGCGGATCAGGTGGCCCGGGCGCGACGAGCACGCTGTACTCCGGTCGCGTCGGGCGAGCCGAAACTCGGCGTGCGTGACGACGTCGCCGGTCTGCAGCAAGTCGTCCATCGCCGCTTGCGGCAGCCACAGGCCGTAGTAGCTGGCCCAGCCGTAGGTGCCGTCGGCGGTCTTGATGTTGAAGCCCGGCCGTTGCGCTCGATGCGCGCGCCGGCGTTCTCGCCGCTCGGCCTCGTAGCAGCGTGTAGCGGAAGACCTGCGTCGCGTACTCGCTGCGCGAGAGTCACTGGCCCTCGTCGCCGTTCGGCGCCGCGGATCACCGAGTCGCCGTCGAAAGGCCAGCAGGAACTCCTCGGTCTGGATGCCGGTGATCGCCCTGCTCGCCCCAGTTCTCGCGGAACTCGCGGTGGATGCGCGCGACGCCCCGCGCTGGTCGTCGAACATGTTCACGTTGGCCTGCGTACGCGAGGCGTGGCTGCCCTCGGGGAACACCTCGGCCTCGGGTCGCCTTCCTCCTCGAAGAAGGAGAAGCCGATGAAGCCCTGCTGCACGTCGAGCGTCTGCAGCGTGCCGTGCATCTTTGGGAGTGATCGAGGCTGGCGCCCGGCGGCAGGCCCACGAAGTTCAGCTTGAACTCGCCGTAGGGATCCTGCTCCGTGACGCCGGCCTCCACGACCAGCTTGGGCGCGCACGTAGCTGTGCCTGGCGGCGAGTCGCCGTCGGAGTCCATCGGGATCCACAGCGACACGATCTCGGGCGCGTCCTCGGCCTCGCGCTCGGAGCGCACCACGAAGAGGCTCGGCTCCTCGGCGCCCGCGCTGCTGGACTGGTTCTCGCCCGAGTCCTCCTCGCCCGACTGGCACTGGCTCCAGTCCACCTGCGCGACGTAGGTGCCCTGGTTGACCATCTGGTCGTAGGCCGTGTGCGCCAGCAGGCACAGGATCTCGTCCACGGTCGAGAGCACTTCCATGGAGGTGTCGAAGACGTGCGGAGTGCACCGGGTCGGTCACGTAGTCGGACGTCGGCGAGTAGTCCGTCGGACTCAGCACGAAGCTGCCGCCGCCGCCCCAGAAGCTGGCGCCACCGCCTTCGCCCCTGTCGGAGGCGGTGATCACGTCCATCGCGTCGGGAGCCTGCAGCCCGTCGATGCCGGAGAAGTGCTCGGGGTCCAGGACCTCGATCACGGCCGCGAGCAGGTCCACGCTCTCTCGTTCACGGTCGCGAGCTTGTCCTCGGCCTTGTCCAGCTTGGCCTGCAGCTTGGCCAGCTTCTTGGTCGCCTTCGCGATGGCCTTGTCCTTGGCCTTGCCTCTCGTCCATCGCCTCGGCGGCGTCCAGCTCGGCCTGCGCCGCGGCGAGCAGGTCCGCTAGCTCGCGGCCTTCAGCTCGGCCCTTGTCCTGCTTGTTCTGCGCCTTGTTCAGCTTCTTCTGCAGCTTGTCGACCTGCTTCGGCGCCGCACACGCGCAATCGTGCCCGCGGTGGGCCGCACGAGCCCGCCGCGCTCTTGACCAGCGTCGACTTGCCCGCGCCGTTAGTCCCAGCAGCTTCACGAGCTCGGCCTCGCCGCCGACCGTCAGGTCGACGCCGCGCAAAGCGCGGCGGTCGCGCCGTAGCGCTTGGCCAAGCCTTTGACCTCGAGCGCGGGCGTCAAGAGCGCGCCGGACGATACCGGGCGTCGGCTGGGCGATCGGCCGGCAGCCACGACGCGCCGGCAAAGCCCGGCCCGGCGCGCGCTACCCTCGCGCACACCGGGGTGCTTGACGGAAGCGCCTCGGCCGCGCGTGCGTCGACGCGATACGGGCGCCGCCGGAAGCGAGCGAGGACGCTGACGACGTCATGCCCGCGACGCACCGACGCCGAAGACAGGGCACCGCCGTCGAACGCAAAGTGGCGGCCTGGCAGCGAGTGCCACGGCCCGCTCTCGCGGACCGGCTGCGTCCCGACGGTGGCCGAACACGACGCCGCCGGGTATCGCCGGGCGCTCACTGCGATCGGTCCGCTCGGTCAGCAGGATGCGCGGCTGCGCCTGGATCTTGGCGTCGCGCAGCCGCAGAACGTGGTAGCCGGTGGCCGGCGTGTGCTCGACTGACCCAGGTCCCGGGAAGGAGTTCACGACGTAGAAGCCCGCGCAACGGCCGACGACGAGCAGGTCGCCGACGCGCCCGCTCGCCGGTGCCGGCAGCCCGGCCGCCGTCTGCACCGTGGCCGGCGCCTCGAGGAAGCGGTCGACGCCATCCTGGGCACGCACGAAGGCCGCGCGGTCACCGGAGGAGGGGGCTGGCTGGCGTTGTCGACAGCCCGTGTGGCGGCGTTGATCGCGAGCCCGCCGAGCGCGAGCACGCCCGCGCCCGCCAGCATGCGCGCGGGCAGGAGCGCGCGCGAGCAGCAGCTGAAGGCTGCAGAGCGTCTGAGCTGCGGCGGCAATGAGGTCGGCGAGGTAGCGCGTGGTCACGTAGCCGATGGTCAGTGCGCCCACGTATCCCGCGGCGGCGGCGACGAGGACGGCCAGCAGCGGTCGCAGCTGCCCGCGCGCCAGCAGGCCGACGATGCGACGAGCGTGAGCACGAAGAGCGCGGCATCGAGGTCGGAGCGCCCAGGCTGCGCTGCAAGGTGGCCGAACCGCACGTCGCCCACGACGCGTGAGAGGGCACGTCCGCCGGCACGCCGACGAACGGGAAGGCGCGCACCGCGCCGACCGCGCTGGCCGCAGCGGCCATAAGCGTCGTGGGACGAACTGGGGCCCGGGAAGATGGTGCCGCTGTTATGCGGCCAGCGCGGCGCGCTGCCGGGCGTCGAGCGCCAGAAGACCTGCTTGTCCATGGGCAGCCCGAAGGGCATCCCGAATCCTTGGCCTCCTGGCTTGACCCGCCGAGGAGACTCGTACCGGCACGAGGGTGGCGATCGCGAGCGTGACGACCACGGCCCGCCCGCGCGCAGTGACGCAGCGGGCCGAAGCTCGCTGCCGCTGCGAGCCAAGTGCGCCGCTGCGCCGCGCCGCGCCGACGGGGCCAGGGGAGCATCGCCGCGCTGGCGGCGGTCAGGAAGGCCAGCGCCACGATTGGGCCCAACCCGACGGCCACGCGTGTTGGCCGTCAGTTGCGAGCCCACCCGCCCAGCGATCCGCGCGCGATCGTCGGTCGCTCGATACGGCCACGATCGCGACAACGCCGCGAGCGCGAGTGCGGCGCCCCACAGCTCGGTCTCTCGCACCACCGGCGTGGCGGCGAGATAGAGAACCACGCTGCCGGCCCCGACGGTGAACGCGACGAGGAAACGCGAGGGGGCCAGCTCGGCGCGTCCGACCGTCGCCGCATCGTGACGGACGAGCCGGGCGTATTTGGGCCTCGTAGAGGGCACCCGTCGCCCCAAGCAGTGATCACCAGCGCCAGCAGCATCGACAGCTGCAGTCGGCGTGACCGTCGAGGCGGTGGGTGACGAGCAGGACGGGAGTCGCAGCAGGCGAGGACAGGCTAGCACAGGTAGGTCCCGCCGTCGATTCCGAAGCTCCCGGAAGCCTGCCTGCGACGGCGGGACGGCCAGGTGCCCGTCGAGGAACGCGCGGCCTCTGCGCCGTAGAAGCCGCCCAGCGGCCCGGTGTCGCGCGCGTGAGGCTCCAGTGGGGACCCGCGAGCATCCACAGGTCGATGGCGAAGGCGGACAGCGAGCCCGCCACAAGGGCCCGGCGCAGGGACACGGATACCGCGCGGTCCTACGCGTGTTTGCGCCTGCGCCGCGGGTGACCTACGATGCTCGTGGCCTTGCGGATCGCTCCCGGTCGCCGCCGCCGCGGCGTCGGTGCTTCGGCACGCGGCTTCGCGACCACGATAGCGGCGCAGGCCGCGGTGCCGCCGCGCGTCGGCGAGATGGCGCAGATCGTGTCGCGACCCTGACGTGCTCGCCGGCGTGTCGCCCACGCCCGGGGCGGCAGGCTTAATCGTGCCCGAGCCTGCGCGCGAGAGCGTGCGATGCGCGCCCGACAGTTTACCGCGTGGGTCGCGCTGGGCCTTCGCGCCGCAGCAGAGCGCGATCCCGCGGGGCGCGGCGCGCGCTGGCGCACGCCAAGGCGCTCAACCCCACGCTGGCCGGGACTGGCTTCCGCTGGTGACGCCTCGGACGCCGTAGCGGGTGGCGGCCGGCGGCGGTCTTGAAGCGCAGGATAGGCCGCTCGACGGTAGCTGGCCGCGGCGATGGCCACTGACACGATCCCGACGCTGAGCAGCGTGCTCACGAACGGCATGCCTGGATGACTTCATCGCCGCCCGCGTCGATGATCGTGCCCATCAGCGGCTGGTGCCAGAGGAAGATGCCGTAGGGGAGCAGGCCGAGCCACGCCAGCACAGCGGTGGCCGAGCATCCCAGCGCGGCAGTCCACGGCGCCGGCGCTCAGGCCGCCGGGGACGAGCAGGAAGGGCGCGGAGCACGCCGACCGTCGGGAAGATCCGGTGCTCGGCCAGCCAGCGGGCGCCGGTGTAGGCCGGCGGCAGGGCGCGCGCTCATGCCCAGCTGGGTGGCGTCCAGCCACCACAGGAAGGCTGCCAGCGCCCACGGCAGCCACGCGTGGTCTGAGATCACCCGCACGACGCGCGACTCGCGGCTCGCGACCGGCCAGGACCACCGTGGCCGAGCGCGAGCGCCCATCCCGTAAGGGCGAACCAGTCGGCGTTGCCCAGCAGCAGGATGTCGACGCGGCTCTGGGTCCCGTGCACGGCGAAGGCGATCGTGCGCGCGACGCGATCGAGACGAGCGAGATCGCCAGCAGCGCGGCGATCTCGATGCGCACCATCGCGCGGGCCGGCCGCCCGCGCTGCAGGCGGGCCATCGAGCAGCGCCCAGATCGGGCAGCGCGACGGTGAACGACGACGCCTCGATGGCCAGCGACCACGCCGCGCCGATGCCGCACAGCGTCGTGGACAGGCTCGTGTTCTGCAGGCAGCCCGTAGTAGATCCACCAGTCGCCGGTGAAGACGCCGCACAGTCCCGACCGTCGCGGCGAGGATGGTGAGCGCCACCCAGTACGCCGGGCACGATCCGCAGCAGCGCGCCGGCGCGCGTAGTCGCGGATGCGCGGCACCGGGCGGCCCGCGAAGCGCGCGGCCAGGAACGGGCGGTAGAGCAGGAAGCCCGAGATGACGAAGAAGAACGACGCCCATGTTCAGCCGCGCCGTGTAGGCCCCCAGCGGGTTGAGCCGGTTGGAAGCTCGTGATCGCCGCCACGTGGGTGACGAGGATGGAGCCGGCCGCGATCGCGCGCATGCCGTCGAAGAGCGGGAAGCGCGGGTTGCCGGGGGGCGGCGCGATTCGGCGTCGGGAGCGGCGTGGCTGCTCACGGTGCGGGCAGCTTACTGGACGCCGACGTAGGCTCGCGCGCGTGGCGCCCGCAGTCGGCTTCCGCGGACGGCTCGCGATCGTGGCGCTCGCCGCGCTGGCGATCCGCACCGCGGCGACGATCTATCACCGCGCGACTACCCGGTCATCGGCGACGCGCTGACCTTCCACCTCGAGGGCGGCCACCTCGCCCACGGCGAGGGCTTCCGGCGCGTCTTCGAGGACGTCCCGACGGCCGAGCACCCGCCGCTCTTCATCTGCCTGATCGCCCTCTTCACGCTGCTCGGCGCCGACGGCTTCCTGCGCCCAGAAGCTCCTGCTCGGCCTCGTGGGCACGGTCACCGTCGTGCTCGTCGGGCCTGCTCGCGCGCCGCGTCGCGGGCGACCGCGCGGGGCTCGTCGCTGCCGGCGCTGGCCGCCGTCTACCCGCTGCTGTGGCTGGCCGACGGATCGCTGATGAGCGAGTCGCTCTACGGCCCGCTGATCGTCGCCGTGCTGCTCGCGGCCTACGCGTACTTCGACGCGCGCACCGTGCGGCGCGTGGCGGTGCTCGGGGCGCTCATCGCCCTGGCGGCCCTCACGCGCGGCGAGGCGCTGCCGCTCGCTGCCGCTGCTCGGGCTCGCGCTCGTGGCCCGCGGCACGCTCGCCGGACGCGAGCGGCTCGATCCACCTCGCCGTGCTCGTGGGCGCCTTCGCGCTCGTGCTCGCGCCGTGGTCGATCCGCAACGCGACGACGTTCGCCTCGCCCGTGCTCATCTCCACCAGCGGCGAGGGCGTCTGGGTCGGCGCCAACTGCCATCAGACCTACTACGGGCCGATCATCGGCCTGTGGGACTTCCCCTGCTACGGCGAAGACCCCGCCGGGCGACGAGGCACAGCAGTCGCGCGAGTACCGCCAGTCGCGGCATGCGGTACCTGCGCGACCACGCCGGGCGCGTGCCGCTGGTCCTCGCGCGCGCGTCGGGCGCCTGTACGACGTCTTCCGGCCGGCGCAGATGCGCGTCTACGAGGCCAGCGAGGTCGGCCGGCGCGCTCCGGAGCGCCTCGGCGTGTGGCTGTTCTGGCTGCTGGCCCCGCTCGCCATGGCGGGCGCGTGGCTGCTGCGCCGGCGCCGCCAGCCGCTGGCCATCCTGCTTCGTGCCGCTGGCCATGGTCACGCTCACCGCGCTGCTGACCTACGGCTCACGCGCTTTCGCTTCGCGGCCGAGCCGTCGATCGTCGTCCTCGCGGCGGTGGCCGTCGACGCTTCCTGGCGCCGGCGCCGGAGCGCGGCGTGAGCGACCGCGCTCGACTTCCCGCGCGGCGAGCTGCGCGCGCGCGTCGTCGCGCGGGACGGTCGTCAACGCCACGGTCGCTCGGCCTCGTCGACGCTCGTCCTGGCGCAGGGGCTCATCGTCACGCGCCTGCTCGGGCCCGAGCGCGATCGGCCTCTACGGCGTGGTCACCGTGACGGCGATGACGATCGTGTCGCTCAAGCGGGTCGGCATCGACGAGGCCTTCGTCGCCCAGGAGGCGGCCGACCAGGAGACCGAGTTCCAGCACGCCTTCACGCTCGAGCTGCTGCTCTCGGCCGGCTTCGCGCTCGTGCTGCTGGCGGCCGGCGCCGGTGGTGGCCGCCGTGTACGGCGACGACCGGCTGCTGGCGCTGACCGCCGCCACCGCCTACCTGCCGCTGGCCTTCGCGCTGCAGTCGCCGGCGTGGGTCTTCTTCCGCCGCATGGACTACGCGCGCCAGCGCCTGCTGCAGGCCGTGGTGCCGGTCGTCGCCTTCGCGGTCACCGTCCCGCTGCCGCGGCCGGCGTGGGCGTCTGGAGCCTCGTCATCGGCCCGGCGGCGGGCAACCTCGGCGGCGTCGTCGCCGCGCTCGCGGCGTCGCCCTATCGCCTCGGCGCTGCGCTACGACCGCGGCGTCGCGCGGCGCTACCTGCGCTTCTCGGTGCCCGTCTTCGTCGCGCTCGTCGCGGCGCTCGTCGTCGCCCAGGGCCAGATCCTCGCCTTCGACGTCGATCGCGGCCTGGCCTGGGTCGGGCTTCGTCACGCTCGCCGCGACGCTCTCGCGCTACATCGATCGCGCGCGACACCATCGTCACCGTCGACGATCTACCCGGCGATCTGCGCCATCCGCGGCCGCACGCGGGCGCTCGAGGAGCTCTTCGTGCGCTCCAACCGCGCGACGCTGCTGTGGGTCGCTGCCCGCCTGCGCGGGCGCCGTGCTCTTCGCCGGCGACCTCATCGCCTTCGTCCTGGGCGACGCGTGGCGGCCCGCCCGCGGGCTGATCCAGGGCCTCGCGATCGCCACCGCGCTGGGGCAGCTCGGCTTCAACTGGTTCTCGTTCTACCGCGCGCACGAGCGCACGCGCCCGCCGGCGGTCGAGGCCGTGGTCGCGGCGGTGGCCTTCTGCGCGCTGGCGGTTCCGGGCCTCGCCATCGCCGGCGTGACGGGCTTCGTCGTCGGGCGCTGCGCCGCGGTCGCCGTCCAGCTCGGGGTGCGCGCGCTACGTCCGCGCGCTGCTGCCCGCCGTGCGGGCGCGCGACCTGCTCGCGCGCGCCCGCCTGCGTGCCGACGCGCCGCCGCCGCCGGCGGCGCTGCGCGCTGCGCGCCGCGCTGTGGGGCTCAGGCCGGTCTGAGGCCCAGGCGGTCGCCGAGCTCGCGCTCTCTTCGGCGCCGTCGTCGTCGTGCTGACCCTGCGCCTCGAGCGCGGCCTCATCGCCGAGCTGATCGGCGCCGTCCGCCGCGCCGGCCCGGCACAGCAGCAGCCCGGCGAGGGCGACCGCGACGAGGGTGACGGCGGGCATCTCCCAGTCCCAGTCCAGGCCGGCGTGCAGGGCCCAGGTCGAGGACGCCGGCGGCGGGCCCGGCGGCCAGGGCCCGGTCGGCGCGTAGGCGCGCGGCGCGCCGCCAGCGCGGTCGCCGCCAGCGCGGCGGCCGAGCAGCGCGAGGCCGACGAGCCCGAGGTCGGCGAGCGTCTGCGAGCTCGAGCGAGTGGGCGTTGCGCACGCGCTCGTCGATCGTGCGCCGGCGCAGCCACTCCACGGCGAACGCCCCCGGCCCGCGCCCGCGACCGGATGGTCGGCGGCGACGTCGACCGCCACGCGCCAGTAGCTCAGGCGATGGGTGCCGACGTCCGACAGCCGCGCGTTGGTCGCGCCGAAGGCGGCGTCGCGCGACGGGCCGCCGCGCTCGGCCGAGGACGACCGCGGCGTACGGGAGCAGCGCGAGCGCGACGACGACCGCGACGACGGGCGCGGCGCGCAGCGCAGCGGGGCGGCTCGCGCCGCCGCGCGCGCCTGCAGGCAGCGCCGGCCGGCGCGACGACCGCGAGCAGCGCGAGGACGCGCCAGACCCTCGCGCCGTGGCGTGGCCCGGGTGCAGGCGCGCACGGCGCCGAAGGGCGGCCGCGGCGCCCGCCAGCGCCCCGGCGCCGAGCGCGATCGCCGCCGCGCGCAGCTGCGCGCGTGGTGCGGTCGAAGGCGACGAGCGCGGCCAGGCCGCGACCAGGCACGCGATCGCGCCGCGCGAGAAGCTCAGGTAGGCGCCCATGCCCGAGCGGCGCCGCGGCGGCCGCGGCGGCGATACGCAGCGCGCGCGCGCGGGCGCGTCGCCGGCGAGGCGGGCGCAGAGGACGAGCCCGATCGCCGCCAGCGCGCCGGTCGCGTTCCAGTAGGTCATGCGGCTGCTCCAGGCGCCCGCCCGCGCGCGCGGTGGCGTGCAGGTGCGACGACGCCGGGCAGCAGCCGCCCGCTCAGCCCGTAGCCGATGACGACGAGGGCGCCGGCCGCCAGCGCGGGCTCGACCATGCGCGCCGCGCGGCGATCGCTCCACGCCAGCGCGCCGGCGGCGAGCGCCGGGCAGGTACAGCAGCGCGAGCTCGAGCTCCTGGTCGGCGCCGGCGCGGGCTCGACGACCAGCTCGCCGCGATCCACGTCCACGCCGCCAGCCCGGCGAGCGCGAGGATGGCAGCGCGCGCGGCCCGCTCGCGCCCGGAACGCGGCAGCGCGGGGCACGGCGAGCGCGGCCAGCGCGAGCAGCGCCCAGGCGCAGATCGCGGCGATGCAGACGCGCTCCTCGAAGAAGGCGCCGCTGAAGAACGCCAGCACGACCGGGAGCAGCGGGAGGCCGGCCTGGACGGCCGTGAGCGCTGCGCGGCGCATGGACGCGCAGCGTACCTGCGCTATCCGTGCGCCCCGACCCGCCCGACGGCCCTGCGCAGGCCGACGGCGCCGACGCAGCCGACGCAACCGTGGCAGTCCACGCACGCCGATGCAGCCGATGCAGCCGCGTGCACCCGACGTTGGCGATCCCGCCGAGGATCCCGGCGCTGCCCACGATCCCGGCGCTGGCGGCCACGCCGGCGCTGCCGACGACGGCGGCGCTGCGCCGCGACGCCCGGCGCTGCCCGACGATCGCCGCGCTGCCCGGCGCACCCCGGCGCTGCCGACCACGGCGGCGCTGCCGGCGACCCCGGCGCTGCCGCACGACCCGGCGCTGCCGGCGATCCCGCGCCCGCGTCGACTCCTCGCATGGCCCGGACTGCGCGGCGTGGTCATGCAGGCAGGCTAGCCTCCCGGCCCCGTGAGGTGGCCCCGGCGCGACACCTCATCCCACTCGCGCTGGGCGCGCTGGCCTTCGTCGTCGCCTTGCGTGCAGCGCCCCGGCCTCGAGGTGGCCGAGACGAAGGTCGACCTGCACGTGGCGCCGGGCTCGTTCCTGCGCGACGTCCTCAGCGCGTGGACGCCGAGTGGCTCGCTCGGCCACGTCTTCGCCGGCCAGTACGGCGGCTACCTGTGCCGATGGGGCCGTTCTTCGCGCTCGGCGACATCGTCGGCCTGCCCGGACTGGGTCGTCGGGCGGCTGTGGATCGGCGCGGTGCTGGCGCTCAGCGCGTGGGGGATGGTGCGCCTGCTCGACGCGCTGGTCGGGCGCTCGCGCGGCGCCGGCCACCTGGCCGGCGGGCTGCTGTACATGCTCAACCCGTACGTCGTCACCTACGTGGGGCGCACGTCGATCACGCTGCTGGCCACGGCGGCGCTGCCGTGGCTGCTGCTGGCGTGCACCGCGGCCTGCGCGACCCCGCGGCTGGTGGTGGCCGGCGGCCTTCGCGCTCGTGCTGACGTCGACCGGCGGCGGGGTCAACGTCGCCGTCACCGCCTGGCTGCTGCTCGGCCCCGGCGCTGCTGGTGGCCTACGAGCTGCGGCTGGGGCGCGCGTGGCGTCGGCCGCGGCGCGCGTTCGTGCGTGCGGCTCGTGCCGGTGGTGGCGCTCCGCCTCGCCAGTGGTGGGTCGCCGCCGATCCTCGTCCACGCCGCGCTACGGCCTGGACTTCCTGCGCTACACCGAGCAGCCGGGGACGATCTGGAGCACGCACGTCGCTGCCCGAGTCGCTGCGGCTGCTTGGCTTCTGGACGAGCTACATCGGCGTCGGCTGCACGGGGACGCTGCGCGCCTCTTCAGGCCGACGCCGGCGTCGCTACCTGGGCTCTGCGCCGGTCGTGCGTGGCGACGCTGGCCATCCCGGCACTGTGCCTGGGCGTCGTTCGCGTGGACGCGCGCGCGCTACGCGCCGTTCTTCCTGGCCCTCGTCGTCTCGCCGGGCCTGCTGGTGATGACGTTCGTCGGCTTCCCCGAGGGCGCGCCGCTGCGCCGCGCCGCGACGCTTCACCTACAACCACGTGCAGGCCGTCCGCTTCCTGCGCACGTACGTACAAGGCGGGGCCGCTCGTGTCGCTCGGCCTCGCCGGGCCTGGGCGCGCTCGGCGCGTGCACGCACTGCGCCCGCGCCTGCGCGCCGCGGCGCTCGTCGCCGCGCGGTGGCGCTGCGCGGCGGTCGCGTGCTGGCCGCTCGCGCGCGGCGGTCGGCCTCGATCGTCAGCTCGGGCTGCCCGACGGCGTGCCCGCCGCCTGGCGCGACGCCGCCCACGATCTCGACCGCACGCTGCCGCGCGGCCGGCGCGCCATGGTCCTGCCCGGCCAGCTGTTCGCGCTTCTACGACTGGGGCGGCACCTACGCACCCGATCCTGCCCGGCGCTGACCGACCGGCCCGTGGCGGTGCGCTTCATCGTGCCGTTCGCCGACCTGCAGCGCCGTCGACCTGCAGTGGACGACCGACGCGCTGGTCAGCCAGCAGCGCGCCGTGCCCGGGCAGCTGCGGCCGCTGCTCGACCTCGATCGGCGTCGGCGCGGTCGCTGCAGGGGCCGACGACGACCGCTCGCGCAGCGGCGCGGTCCCGCCTCCTCGGCGGCCGGCGTGCCTGCGCGGGCTCGGCGTCCCGCGCGCGCCTACGGCCCGCCGCGCACGGTCCCGGGCGCGGCGGGGACGCTCGAGCCGGCGGCGCGCCTCGCCGCAGGTCCGCCGCTGGAACGTGCGCGACCGGCGGGATGGTGCGCGTGCTGCCGCGCGACGACGCGCGACCGTGGTCGACGGCTCGGCGACAGGCGCATCGCCGACCTCGCGGCCTTCGGCGCGCTGCGGACCGACCGGCGCGCTGCGCTACGCCGCCGACCTCGACGATGGCGGCGCTGCGCGCGCAGGCGCGCGCGCAGCGCGTCGTTCGTGATCAGCGACTCCAACCGCCGGCGCGTCTTCGTCGCCGCCCGCCTGCGCGGCAACACGGGCTGGACGCGTGCCCGCCGGCGAGAAGCTCTCCGAGGACGCCGCGCAGCTGGACCCGTTCCCGCGCCGCGGGACCGACGCGCAGACCGTGGCGCTCGTGCGGCGGCGGTGCGCTCGGTCCACGCCGACTTCTCGCCCGGCTTCGCCCAGTTCCCCGAGCGCCGGCCGTTCGCGGCGCTCGACGGCGACCCGCGCGACGGCGTGGCTGGCCGACCGCGCGCTGGCCACCGATCGCCACCACCTCGACGTGGACTTCACGGCGCCGCGCGACGTCGACCACGTCGACCTGATGCCCTACAGCGACGGCCAGGGCCGCGTGGACCGCGTGGCGGTCAACGGGCGCGCAGTTCGCCGTGCGCGACGGGTGGAACCGGCTGCGCCTGGGCCTGCAGCGGCGTGCGCTCGCTGAGCGTGCGGATCGCGCACGTCACCCAGCCGCCGACCGGGGAGAGGGGCGCCGGCGGCATCCGCGAGCTGCGCATCCCCGGCGTGCGCGCGACGCGAGGCGCTGCGCCCGCCGGTGCTGGTCGAGCGCGCGCTGCACGGCGCCGACCTGCGGCGCTCGGGCTGAGCCTACCTCTTCGACCGCACCACCGGCGACGACCCGTCGGCGCCCGCACGTCGTCACCGGCGCGACGCTCGCGCGGCCTGGTGCGCGACCAGCAGGACGGCGAGCGCGGCTGGGCGCGCGCGATCGCGCCCCGCCCGCGCGCGCGCGTGGCGCGCCGACGCGTGGGTCAGCGTGGCGCCCGAGACCCCCGACCACGTGCTCGATCGCTGGACCGCTGCAGGCGGCGCACCGGACGGCGCTTCGACGGCTCCTCGCGCTTCGAGGGCCTCGGGCGCAACCGCGCCTCGTCGGCCTTCGACGGCGACCAGCGGCGATCGTGGATCGCCGGCTGGATCCGCTCGCGCGGCGCGTGGCTTCAGTGGCGCACGCGCGGCGCCGCGGACGATCCGCACGCTGCGGCTCGAGCGCGCCCCGGTGCGCGGTGCGCTTCCCGACCGCGCGTGCGCGTGGTCGCCGACGGCCGGCCGACGGCGCCGCTGGCCGTGGCGGCCGACGGCACCGTGCCGCTGCCCGACGCCGCTGCGTGCGCGCACGGTGCGCATCGAGGTCCTCGACGCCGCGTTCCCGCGCGGCACGCCGGGCATCGACTCGCCAGCGCCGCGCGGTCGGCGTGGGGGAGGTGAGCGGCGACGGCGTCCCGCGCGCCGCCGTCGAGCGCGGCGGCGGGTCGCTGCGGCTCCGCTGCGGCGATGGCCCGACGCTCCACCTCGGCACGCAGGTCGCGCGCGCCTGCGCGTGGCCGCGACCGCCGAGCCGCGATCGACGCCGGCCACCCGCTGCATGCGCGCTGCCTGCGGCGCGCCCGGTCGCGCTGCCCGCCGCGCCGCTGACCGTCCGCGCCGACGCCGCGCCGTGGCGCCCTGGACCACGTGCGGCTCACCTCGCGCGGCGCCGGCGAGCACGCCCGGTCGCGGGCGGCGGGCGCGTCATCGATCCCGGGCGCGACGGGCGCGGCGCGCGCGACGGCGTGCGCGTCGCGGTCGAGCGGGCCGAGCTGGCTCGTGCTCGGCGAGTCCTACGACGCGGGCTGGCGCGCGCGCTGCGACGGGCGCTCGCTCGGCAGGCCCGTCGCGCTGCAGGGCTACGCCAACGGCTGGCCGGTGCAGCGCGGCTGTCGCGACGTCTCCTTCGCCTTCGCCCCCAACCGCGCGCTGCTCGCCGGCGACGCGATCTCGCTCGTCGCGTGCCTGGCGCTGCTGGCGCTGCTCGTCCTGCGCCGCCCGCGCGGCGCCGGCGCCTCGCTGGCGCCGCTGCCCGACGCGCCGCGCGGCGCCTGGCCGCTGCGCAGGGCGCTGGCGGCGGGCGTGGCCGCGGGGCTCGTGCTCGGCTTCGTCTTCGCCCTGCGCGCCGGCGCGGTCCTCGGCCCGCTGACCTTCCTCGTGCTGTGGCGCGGCGGTCTCGGCCGCACGCTGGCGCTCGCTCGCCGGCGCGATGCTGCTCGTCGTCCTGCCGGTCCTGCACCGTGGCGGTCGGGCTGCCCGACGTGGGCTATGACACCAACTACGCGGTCCAGCGCATCGCCGAGCACTGGCTGGCCGTCGGGCGCCGTGTGCGCGCTCGGCAGGCGCGCTGTGGCGGACGCTCAGCCCGGCGTCGCGCGCGACGACGAGGTCCCTGGTAGCTGACGCCGGCGCCGCCGCGCCAGCTCCCGTCGTGGACGCGTCGCCGTCGAGGCCCCGCCGCGCCAGCGCGTCGAGGATCGAGGCGCGATCGTGGGCGACGGCCGCCATGGTCACGTCGCGGTCGGCGATCGCCTGCTCGCCCGCCGGCTCGGCGAAGGGCTGGCCGTGCGCGCCCGCCGGCGAGCGCTGCGCGCGAGTCGTCGTCGAGCAGGAAGAAGGTCAGCAGCGCGACGCCGCCGGGCGCGAGCGCGCGGCGGGTCTCCGCCAGGTAGTGCTCGACCGCCGGGCGGTCGAGGTGCGTGAAGACCGACGTCGCGACGACGAGCGTCGCCCAGCCGTCGTCGCACCGGGAAGCGGTAGTCGGTCGCGGCCACGGCGCCGTCGGGGTTGTAGAGGTCGTTGCGCAGGTCGGCGTGGACGAAGCGGAAGTGCGCCGGGTAGCGCGCGGCGCACCAGGCGACCGCCGGCGCGACCGGGATCGAAGCCGACGGTAGGCGCCGCCGGCGGCCGGGTCGAGGACACGTCGGTCAGCGTCCGGGCCAGGCGCCCGATGCCGCAGCCGACGTCGAGCACCCGGCTGTCGCGCGCTCAGGCCGCCGTGCGTGCGCAGCCAGCCCGAGCAGCTCCGTCGCCCGGTGGCCACGGAAGTCGCTGTCGCCCGCGAAGCCGCGCAGCCGCGCGCGGCGGCACGAGCGGTCGGCGCGCCCGCGGGCGCGATCGCCGAGGTCGAGCGCCGCGCAGGCGCAGGGAGGTCACCGCGCGGGCGAGCACGGCCGCCAGCATCGCGAGGCTCTAGTGCGGCCAGGCCCGCGGCGCAGCACGCGCCACGATGAGCGCCTTGACCGCCACATTGCGGACGAACCACGGCAGCTCGCGCAGCTGGCGCAGCGGCGTTGCCCGCGACCGCGGACGTCGTCGCGCACGAACTCCGCCAGCGATCCCGCGCGGCCGACGTAGCGCCAGCGCCGGGCGAAGACGGTCGTCGTCAGCAGCGCGAGGGTGACGCCGACCGACGACCACGCGTCGTGCACGAGCATCCGCCCGCCGGCGCGGACGCGCTCGCCCCAGCGCACGAGGTCGGCGCGCGCGGGCCGAAGCGGTGCGCGCCGTCGACGAAGAGCACGTCGACCGGGCCGGCGACCTCGCTCCAGCGCCGCGTCGGAGAACGCGCGCACGTGGCGCACGCGGTCGGCGACTCCGGCGCGCGCGAGGTTGGCGCGGAACGCCTCGCAGGTCAGCGGCGCCGCGGTCGGCGTCGGCGGCGATCTCCTGGCGGCCCGCGGTCCGAGCCGGCGTGCGGGTCGATGCAGACACGACCTCGACGCCGGCGCCGGCGCAGCACGATCGCCGAGCGCCCGCGGAGCGAGCCGATCTCGACGATCCGCCCGCCGGGAGCTGCGGCGCGCCCGCGGCGCCGCGAGCAGCGCGCCGCGCCTGCGCCTCGGTCAGCCAGCCCTCGACGTCGCGGGCGCGCCGCCCACGCGTCGTCGAAGCTCACGACGCCGCGGCCGTGCGGCGGCGCCGCGCGGCCGCCGGGCGGTCAGCCCGAGCGCCAGGACCGACGGAGCGGCCACGCACTGGACGCCGAAGCACGATCGCCGCGAAGCGCGACGATCCCCTCGTCGCCCGCGGTGAGCAGGAACGGCTCGGCGATCGCGACCACGCCGAGCACCCACAGGAAGCGCGTCTCGCCCAGCGCGACCATGTACTGGACGGTGAGGTAGGCGACGGCCAGCAGCGTCATCGCCGCGCCGAGGAGCAGCAGCGCGTCGGCGGCGTCGGTGAAGCCCGGCGCCGAAGGCGCAGGCGCAGCAGCAGCTCGGGCGCGACCGCGAAGATGAGCAGCGCCGGCGCGGCGATGATCGCGAGGATCGCCAGCGCGCCGCAGCGAGCACCGGGCCGCGGGTCGAGGCCCGCCGCGCGCGTCGCCGCGTCGCCTCGGGCAGCAGGTGCAGGCCGACGCCGATCGCCACCCAGACGACGGCCTTGGCGGCCACCGCCGCCGCGGCGTAGGAGCCGGCCGCGTCGCCGCCGCAGCTGGTGCTTGGCGACGATCACGTCGACGTTCTGCAGCGAGGCGAGCAGGAAGAGGCCGAGGATCGGCACCCAGCCGTCGCCGACCAGCGAGCGCAGCGTGCGCAGCGGCTCGTGCGACGACCTGTCACGCGGCCCACGACGCCGGACGCAGCTCGCGCCGAGCCACAGCGGCCACGATGATGAAGGCCAGCGGCGTGCCGAGCAGCGCGCCGGTCACGCCGAGGCCGACGGCCGACGAGGATCGAGGCCGCAGACGAGCCGGCCGGCGCGCCTCGGCGACGATCGAGCACGCCCACGGGCCGGTAGGCGCGCAGGCCCTGCAGGCGCTCCGCGCTGCGAGTCGACAGCAGCATCCACAGCACGCCGGTCGGCAGGATCGCCGCGGCCGCCCACGGCATCGTCCGGCGACCCCGATCAGCGCCGCGAGCTGCTCGCGCAGCAGCACCGACGCCGCGGTCACGGCGACGAGCGCGACCAGCAGCGCCGCGTCCACGCGCGCAGCGTCGCGCGCAGGACCTGCAGCGGTGGCCGAGGCGGTCGAGCGCCGCCTCGCGCGCGGCCGCCAGCTGCACCGACTGCCCCGCCACGGAGCAGGATCAGGAAGGCGCGAGACGAGGCGCGGCCGAGCGTGCCGTAGTCCGGTCTGCCCGAGCAGCCGGGTGAAGACGACGGTGAAGACGAGCTGGATCGCGTTGTTGCCCAGCGTCGGCCGCCGCCAGGCCCGGCCGCCTTGCCCGAGTCCGAGCGCGCCAGCGCGCGCGTCGCAGCCGCGGGCGCTCGGCCGCCATCGCGCCGTCCGTATGACCGCAGAGCGTGCCTGGCGCCGTGGAGTCCCACGTGTGAAGCCGCGCGCCCGCTCCGAGGCGCCGGCCTGGCCGAGGCGGCCGCGCGCCGCTCGGGCTCGGTCGACGAGCTCGCGCACGCGGCGACGAGCTCCGGCGGGCTCGTCGGCGAGCACGCCGGTCTGGCCTGTCGACGATCGCCTCGCCCAGCCCGCCGACGCGCATCGCGGCCGAATCGGCGTGCGCGCACGCGCCGCCTCCAGCACGGTCAGGCACCAGCCCTCGGCCGACGAGGCCGGTCAGCGCGACCCACGCGCGCAGCCAGCAGCCGCGCTCGGTCTCCTCGTCGACGTGGCCGTGCAGAAGGTCACGCGGTCGGCCAGCGCGACGGCGCTGACCTCGCCTCGAGCGCGGCGCGGTGGTCACCGTCGCCCGGCGATGTCCAGCGGCGCGCCTCCGGGATCGCCGTCGAGCACGTCGAGCAGCAGCTCGATGCGCTTGTACTGCTTCAGGCGCCCCAGGTAGACGAGCGTCGGCTCCGGGCGCCTCGGGCGCCCGGCGCGGGAGCAGCGCCGGCGTCGCAGCCCGCAGTACGACCACGTGGATGCGGTCGCGCATCGACCCCCAGCGCGACCAGGTCTCAGCGCGAGGACTCGCGAGATCGTGAGGACCGGCACGCCGCGGATAGAGCAGCAGCAGCGGCACGTGCTCGAGGCAGGAACGGCGCGCGATGCGGCCGCGCAGGCCCGAGCTCGGTGACGTAGTGGTCCTGGTGGACGTGGAAGACGAGCGGCACGCGCGGCTTGCGCAGCCAGCGCCAGCAGCGACGTGAAGAAGGCGATCCCGTTGCACGACCTCGAGCACGACGTCGGCGTCGCGCCCGACGCCGCGGACAGCCGGTGGCCCACGCCGCGCGCGGGAAGACGGTGAGCGCGCGTGCCCATCCGGTGCACGGTGAGGCCGTCTCAGTGCATGTCGAGACGCGCTCGGCGCCCTGGGTAGTCGCCAGACGATCACCGTGACCCGGTGGCCCCACGCCACCCAGCAGCTGACCTGACCGTAGAGCACGGTGCCGGCCGCCGCGCCTGGATGGGTCAGTCGCGATCCGGTGAGGACGAGGATGTGGCGCGGGACGCTCCACGCAGGGGGCGACGCTACCATCTGTTCGCGGCGATGCCTGCCCCGCGTCGCATCGCCGCTGCTCGCCGTCAGCCTCGCGGTCGCCGCTGCGCCCGCGTCGCGCCGCGCGCAGGACGGCGCGGCGACGAGCAGTACGACCGACCCGTTCGCCGGGCCAGCGCCAGGCCAAGCCCAAGCCGACGCCGCACGCCGGCGCCCGCGCAGCAGCAGCAGCAGCAGGCCCAGCAGCAGCCACCACGCCGCAGCCCGCCGCGTCCGGCGCACGCAGCCCAGCAGGCGCCGCGGCGGGCGAGCTGCCGCGCACCGGCTTCGACGTCCTCCCGCTGGCCCTGGTCGGTCGTGGCGCTCGTGCTCGCCGGCTGGCGCTGCGGCGGCGCGCGCCGGCCCATGGCCGCGACTGAGACCGCGGTCGGCCGGCCGAGACCGAGGCCGCTGGCGGCGCGACTCGCCGCGGCGCCTGCGCCCCGGCGACGTCGTCCTCGTCTCCGGCGAGCTGGGGGCGGGCAAGACGACGCTCGTGCGCGGCGCGCGCGCGCGCTCGGCGTCGAGCGGTCCCGGTGACGAGCCCGACCTTCACCATCGCGCGCCGCTACGAGGACGGCCGCGTCCCGGTCAGCCACCTCGACCTCTACCGCCTCGACGGCCTCGACGGCGAGGAGCCCGACCTGCTCGCCGACGAGCTGGCCGCCGACCGCGTCGCCTTCGTCGAGTGGCCCGAGCACGGCCGGTGCCGCGCGACCTCGGCGACGTGCGCGTCGCGTCGCCCGCGTCCGGCCTCGAGCACCTCGGCGGCGACCGCCGGCGCGTCATCATCGAGCGCGTGATCCTCGGCCTCGACACCGCGACGCCGGCGACCGCCGTGGCGTCGCTGCTCGACCGACGGCGAGCCCGTCGAGCTGCGCCACGAGCCGGCGCCGGGCGAGCGCCCGGGCCACGCCACCCAGCTGCTGCCGCTGCGCGCGCCGGCGCTCGATGCCGTCGGGCGTGACGCTTCGGCGGACGTCGACCGCATCGGCGTCGGCGTCGGCCCGGCACGTTCACCGGGCTGCGGATCGGCGTCGCCACCGCGCGCGCGCTGGCCCAGGCGACGGGCGCCGAGCTCGCGGCCGTCTCGACGCTCGAGGCGCTCGCCGCCGCGGCCGCCGGCCGACGCGCGCGCGTGCTCGCCGTGCTCGACGCGCGCCGCGGCGAGGCGTTCGCCGCCGCCTACCGCGACGGCGAGCGGCTGCTGGCCGCCGCGATCGCCATCGCGCCCGAGGCGCTCGCCGGCGCTGCGCGATCGGCGCCGCGCCGACCGCTGGCTGGCGGTGGGGGACGGGGCGGTACGATTTCGGGACCGGCTGGAGCCGGCGGCCGAGGTCCCCGGCGGACGACTCCACGCTGCACCGCGTGTCAGCGCCCTGGCCGTGTGCCGGCTCGGCGCGGAGGCCCGCCCGTCGACCGCGACGCCCTTCTGCCGGAGTACGTGCGCCTGCCCGACGCCGTGCCCCGCCGATGACCGCCGCGCTCGACATCCGCCGCCTGACCTACGCCGACCTCCCGCAGGTCATCGCCATCGAGCGCCGCGCGTTCCCGACGCCGTGGTCGCTGGCGATGTTCGTGCTCGAGCTGTCAAGCCCGGCGGCGTCTGCCTGGCGGCGCGCGCCGCGACGGCAGCCTCGTCGGCTACCTGATCTGCTCGCGCTACGACACGGTCTGGCACGTGATGAACGTCGCCGTCGACCCGGCCGGCCGCGCACGCGGCGTCGCCACCACGCTGCTGACGCGCTGCTCGAGCGCGTCGGCGACGACAGCGCGCGCTTCACGCTCGAGGTGCGCACCGTCCAACGCCGCCGCCATCGCGCTCTACGAGCGCTTCGGCTTCCGCGCCGCCGGCACGCGCCGGCGCTACTACCAGGACAACGGCGAGGACGCGCTCATCATGTGGCGCACGCCGGCGACGCTAGCGCGGCTCGCTCGAGGACGTGCCGAACGCCGGGCCGGTCAGGTAGATGGCGCACGCGATCGAGGTCTCGAACCTGACCAAGCGATTCGGCGACGTACTCGCTGTCGACGATCTGTCGTTCACGGTCGACGAGGGGCGGATCGTCGGCTTCCTCGGACCCAACGGCGCGGGCAAGACCACGACGCTGCGGATGCTGCTCGGGCTCGTCTACCCGACCGGCCGGCAGCTCGACCATCGTCGGCGCCGGCTATCGACCACCTGGACGATCCGGTGCGCACGCGTGGGCGCCGTCCTCGGACGGCGGCATGCTGCACCCAGGCCGCACGGGCCGCAACCACCTGCGCGCGCTCGGCCGAGGCCGCCGGCGTCGCCGGCCGCGCGAGCGACGAGGTGCTCGAGCTCGTCGCGCTCGCCGACCGCGCGACCGCCGTGCGGGCAGCTACTCGCTCGGCATGCGCCAGCGGCTCGGCCTCGGCGGCCGCGCTGCTCGGCGACCCGCGGGTGCTCGATCCTCGACGAGCCCGCCAACGGCCTCGACCCGCAGGGCATCCGCTGGCTGCGGGACTTCCTGCGCTCGCTCGCCCGGCGAGGGGCACGGCCGTGCTGCGTCTCCAGCCACGTGCTGGCCGAGGTCTCCCAGACCGCGGACGACGTCGTGATCATCAACCGCGGGCGCTCGGTCGCCCAGGGCACGCTGACCAGCTGATCGCCCGCAGCGGCGGTGGAGATGGTCGCCGGGCCGGACGTGCGCCGCCTGCGCGAGCTGCTGGTCGCCGATGGCGCCGACGTGAGCGGCGACGCCGACATCGTCGTGCGCGATCGCAGCGGCGAGGACATCGGGCGCGTGATCACGCCGAACCAGCTCGTGCGTCTCCGAGCTGACGCCGGTCGGGTCCTCGCTGGAGGAAGTGTTCTTCGAGCTCACCGAGGCCGGCGGAGGTCCGTCGTGAGCGGCTGGTGAGCGCCGCGAGCTCTTCAAGCTGCGGACCACCCGCACGTTCTACGGCGTCGTCGGCGGCGCGCATCGGCCTGGTGCTCCTGATCGTGATCATCGCCTCCGCGACGGCGACCTGGAGCCCGGGCGACATCGCCGCTGCGCGACCTGCTCGGGATCTCCGGCTTCGCCCAGGTGTTCGCGCTGGTGCTCGGTATCCTGGCGGTGACGAGCGAGTTCCGTCACGGCACGATCACGCCGAGCCTGCTCGTCGTGCCCGATCGCGTCAGGCTGACCCTGGCGAGCTCGGCGCGAGCCTCGCCACCGGCCTCGCGCTCGGCCTGGCGGCGACCGGCCTCGACGGCGGCGATCGGCGCCGCCATCCTCAATGCGCGCGGGCATCGACACCGGGCTGATCGGCTCGCAGCGACGAAGCATGATCGTCGGCGGGACGCATCGCCACGGCGCTCTACGCCGCGCCTCGGCGTGGGCGTCGGCGCGATCGTGCGCAACCAGGTGGGCGCGATCGTCGGCACGCTGGTCTACCTCTTCGTGCTCGAGAACCTTTCGCTGCAGATCGTCAGGGTCTCAGGGACCCCTGGCCAAGTACGGCTTCGGCGGCGTCGGCCAGGGGCTGACCGGGCACCGGCGACGCGGGCGCCGATCACCCGCCGCTCGGCCAGGTGTCGGCCGGGCTCAGCGCTCCGCGGGCTACTGCGCGATCTTCCTGCTCGCCGGCATCGCCATGATGAAACGCCGCGACATCACCGCATGATCAGCCACGGCAAGAGCCGACCGCTTCGCGACCGAGTGGATCGGCCGCGTGGAACGCGCACGACCTCGACGCGATCGTCGCGCACTACGCCGAGGACGTGAGCTTCGTCTCGCCCTTCGTGGCGGCGCTGACGGGCGAGGAGTCCGCCAGGATCGAGGGCCGCGCGGTGCTGCGCGAGTACTTCCGGCCTGGGCCTCGAGGCCTATCCCGACCTGCACTTCGACCTCTTCACGGCCCTGGCCGGCGCCTCGTCGGTCGCGCTGCACTACCGATCGGTCGGCGGGCGGCTGGCGATCGAGACGATGGAGCTCGACGCGCACGGGCGTGGTGGTGCGCGTCGCCGCGCACTACTCCGAGCCGCAGGACTGATACTCCAGGAGGCCCGATGATCCTGGCCATCGAGACCAGCTGCGACGACACCTGCGCGGCCGTCGTCACCGCCGACGGGCGAGATGCGCTCGAACGTCATCTCCTCGCAGGGCGTCCACGACCGCTACGGCGGCGTGGTGCCCGAGGTCGCCGCCCGCCACCACCTCGCGCTCGTCAACGACGTCGTCGACGACGCGCTGCGCACGCGCCGGCGCGACGCTCGACGACGTCGACCTCGTCGCCGTCACGCAGGGCCCGGGCCTCGTCGGCGCCCTGCTCGTCGGGCGTGGCGACGGCCAAGGGCTCGCCGCCGGGCGCGGCCTGCCGCTGGCCCGGTCGACCACCTGCAGGGCCACGTGGCGGCCGAACTTCCTCGGCGACGTCCTTCGAGCCGCCGTTCCTGTGCCTGATCGCCTCCGGCGGGCACACCTTCCTGGCGCGCGTCGAGGACCACGCGGGCTACACGGTCCTCGGGCGCACGCTCGACGACGCCGCCGGCGAGGCGTTCGACAAGGGCGCGCGCCTGCTCGGCCTGCCCTACCCCGGGCGGGCCGGCGCTCGAGCGCCTCGCGGCCGACGGCGACCCCGGCGCCTTCGACTTCCCGATCGCCGCCCGGCGTCGCGGGCCTGGACTTCTCGTTCGCCGGCCTGAAGACCGCGCTGCTCTACAAGGTCCGCGACCTCGGCGACGAGGCGCACGGCGCGGCGCGCCGACCTCGCCGCCGCCTACCAGCGCGCGATCGTCGAGGCGCTCGCGCTGCGCGTCGAGCGCGGCTGCGCGACGACGCGGCCTGACGCGGCTGGCCGATCGGCGGCGGCGTGGCGGCCAACGGCCGCTGCGCGAGCGGATGGCCGGCCTGGGCGTCGAGCTGCACGTCCCCGAGCGCGCGCTGTGCACCGACAACGCGGCGATGATCGGCGTCCGCCGCGCGGTGGGTGACGCCGCTGCGCGTACTTCGGCGACCTCGACGCGCTACGCGCAGCGGGGAGCGCGGGCTGCTGAGCGGCTCGCGTCCTCTACGGCCGCCCGGGCTGCCACCTGTGCGACGACGCGCGCGCGGTGCTCGAGCGCATCGGCCACGCCGTTCGACGTGAGGTCGACATCGAGGCCGACGACGACGCTGCGTCGCCGCTACCTCGAGCGGATCCCGGTCGTCGCGCTCGACGGCGACGAGCTGTACGACTTCTTCGTGGACGAGGCTCGACCTGCGGCGAGCGGCTCGCCGCTAGAGTGAGCCGGCGCATGAGCGTCGGCGACGCGCATCCACCCGTGGCGGCCGACCCGGGTGACGACGCGACTCCGAGTGCCGAGCGCCTGCTCGCTCGGCGTCGCCGCGCGCCTGTCGCGCTACCTGCAGGTGCTCACGCAGGCCAGCAAGATGGGCAAGGAGACGATCTCCTCGCAGGAGCTCAGCGACTACACGCACGTCAACTCGACGCAGATCCGCCGCGACCTCTCCGGCTTCGGCAAGTTCGGCAAGCGCGGCGTCGGCTACAACGTCGACTCGCTCGTCTCGCAGATCCGCAAGATCCTGCGCACCGCCGGGCCAGCACAACATCGCGCTCTTCGGCGCCGGCCACCTCGGCCAGGCGATCGCCAGCTCGGACATCTTCGCCGACCACGGCTTCCGCGTCGTGGCGATCTTCGACACCGACCCGCGCAAGGTCGGCGACGCCGGTCGGCGACGCAGGCGGTCGCGCCACGTCGCGCGACCTGCAAGCAGGTCGTCGAGGAGGAGGACATCGTCGTCGGCGTGCCTCGCGGTGCCCGGCGCGCGGCGCCCAGCGCGCTGGCCGACGACCTCGTCGACGCGGGCGTGAAGATCATCTTCAACTACTCCGAGGCGCTGCTGCAGGTGCCGCCCGAGGTCACCGTCCACACGTCGAGCCCGCGCCGTCGACCTGCTCTACGCGCTCTACTTCTACCTGACCTGAGGCCGTGCACGTCTATCGACCTCGACCGCCGCCGCGAGAGCTCTTCGCGTCCTCGACCGACCTCACCGTCGGGCTCGAGGGAGGAGTTCGCCGTCCTCGACGCCGGCGTCGCTGGACCTGGTGCCGCGCTTCGAGGAGCTGCGCGACCTGCGCGTCGCCGACGACCCGGTGCTGGCCGAGTCGATCGCCGGCGAGCTGATCTCCTCGCGAGATCGAGATCCGCTCGGGCCGCGGCGAGGACGTCGCACGACGCGCTGCGCCGCCAGCGCGACGCTGCGCGACGCGGCTGTTCGCGCTCGCCGAGTCGCGCGGGGTGGCGCTCGGCGCGACCGGCACCCACCCGTGGGCCGACTACCGCGAGCAGCGCAACATCGACACCGAGCACTACCGCCGCGTCGTCGACGGCCTGCGGTACGTCGCGCGGCGCAACAACACGTTCTCGCTGCACGTCCACGTCGGCGTCGCGCGGCGCCGACCGCGCGGTCGCGCGTGTGCGACCGGCTGCGCCCGGTGCTGCCGCTTGCTGCTCGGCGATCAGCGCCAACTCGCCCTATCTCGACGCGCGCGACAGCGGGCTGCACTCGGCGCGCTCGCAGGCGTTCACCAAGACGCTTCCGCGCTGCGGCATCCCCGACGCCTTCGGCTCGTGGGCGGCCTTCGCGACTACGTCGACCTCCTCATCGCGCACCGAACTCGATCGTCGAGTACACGCAGGTGTGGTGGTCGATCCGCCCGCACCTCACGCTTCGGGACGGTCGAGGTGCGCATCTGCGACGCGCAGACCACCGCGCACGAGGCCGACGGCGCTCAGCGGGCTGATCGTCGCCTGCGTCGGCGCAGGCCGCTGCGCGACATCGACGAGCGGCGTGCCGTTCGCCGACCCGCCGCGCCGGCTGATCGAGGAGAACTTCTGGCGCGCGATCCGCTACGGGCAGGACGGGACGCTGCTCGACCTCGATCGCGCGCCGAGCAGTTCCCGGCCGCCGCGGCGATCGAGCGGCTGCTGCAGTGGACCGCGCCGGTGCGCGCCGAGCTGGGCATCGACCCGCCTTCCCGAGCCTCAACGGCGCCCAGCGCCAGCGCCGCGCGATCGACGCCGGTGCGAGCATGCAGCGAGGTCTTCGCCGCCGCCGTGCGCGAGACCAGTGAGACCTACGTCCAGGAGGCCGAGACCGCATGAGCGAGCAGCGCACCACGCAGCCAGTCCGAGAGCTCACCGAGGAGGAGCTGCGCGCCGCCTACGAGCAGCAGCTCAAGCAGATCCGCGTCGAGGACGTCCTCGTCCAGACCGTCGCTGTCGCTGCATCAACCTCGGCAGCCTGCGCGCCGGGCTGCGTGCCCGGACGAGCGAGGCGAGGCCGACCTCGCAGCAGCTGCGCGCAGGCGATCGAGGCGCGTGCGCGCGCTGCTGCCGCTGGTCGAGCCGGTCCTCGGGCCCGACGCGCGCCAGATCCGCGACGCGGTGTCGCGGCTGCAGATGGAGTACGCGCGCCTCGGCCGTGCGCGGGCTCGCACGCCGAGGGCGCGCCGACGCAGCCGGCGCGAGCCGCGCCGGAGGGCGCGCCGGCAGCCGGCCAGCCCGACGACCCGGGCCGGCGCAGAGCAGCGGCAGGCTCTGGGTTCCGGGCGTTGAGCCCAGCGCGCGGCGCGTCCGCCGCGCGTCCTCGATAGGATGCCCGCCTGTCTGAGCAGGTCTGGCGCCCTCGCGGGCGCCTTTGCCGTTGGCTCACGCGTCGCGCGCTGCTCGCAGCGGCCGTGACGCGGCATCCGGATGACATCGCCGGAGGGCTTCCGAACTTGAGTGACTTCCTGACCGACCACGGGGTGGTCGTCGCGCTGCATCTGCGCGGGCTGCGCCGTGGCCTACGGCGCTGCTGACCACGCGTGCGCTGCTCGCGCTGTCGCCGGGCAACGCCGAGCATGCAGCGCATCTCGCGGCGCCGTGCAGGAAGGCGCGCAGGCCTACCTGAACCGCCAGTACACGACGATCGGCGATCGTCGGCGTCGTCCTGTTCATCGCGCTGATCTTCGTCCAGGACGGTCGACGTCGCCGATCGGCTTCGTCGATCGGCGGCGTCCTCTCGGCGTCCGACCGGCTACATCGGCATGAACGTGTCGGTGCGCGCGAACGCGCGCGTGGCCGAGGCGGCGCGCGGCGGCGTCGGCGCCGGCGCTCGACGTCGCGTTCCGCGGCGGCGCCGATCACCGGCATGCTCGTCGTCGGCCTCGCGCCTGCTCGGCGTCGCCGGCTACTACGGCGCTGCTGACCGGCGTCTTCGACCGACAGCCAGAAGGAGGCCGTCGACGCGCTCATCGGCCTCGGCTTCGGCGGCTCGCTGATCTCGGTCTTCGCCCGTCTGGGCGGCGGCATCTTCACCAAGGCCGCCGACGTCGGCGCCGACCTCGTCGGCAAGGTCGAGGCCGGCATCCCCGAGGACGACCCGCGCAACCCGGCCGTCATCGCCGACAACGTGGGCGACAACGTCGGCGACTGCGCCGGCATGGCCGCCGACCTGTTCGAGACCTACGCGGTCACCGCGGTCGCCGTGATGCTGCTCGGCGTCCTGACCTTCCAGCAGGCACACGCGCGGTCGCGCTGTACCCGCTCGTGCTGGGCGGCGTCGCGATCATCGCCTCGATCATCGGGACCTTCGCGGTCAAGTCGGCGGCCGGCAACGTCGAGCGCGCGCTCTACCAGGGCCTGGTCCTCGTCGGGCCTCATCGCCGCGATCGCTGTTCTACCCGGTCACCAAGTGGCTCATGGACGGGCATCTGCCGGGCGGCCGGCACACGCCCGAGCGTGGGCGACCTCTACCTCTGCTCGCTCGATCGGCCTCGCGCGTCACGGCGTGCCTGTTCCTGCATCACCGACTACTACACGTCGACGCGCTTCAGCCCGGTCAAGAAGACGTCGGCGGCGTCGCAGACCGGCCACGCGACGAACATCATCCAGGGCTTCGCGCAGCGGCCTGCAGGCCACGGCGCTGCCCGCGCTCGTGCTCGTGCTCGGCATCTTCGGCGCCTGCGAAGCTCGGCCGGTATCTACGGCATCGGCGTCGCGGTCGATGGCGCAGCTCTCGCTCTGCCGGCCTGATCGTCGCGCTCGACGCGTTCGGCCCGATCACCGACAACGCGGGCGGCATCGCCGAGATGGCCGACCTGCCCGAGGAGGTCGCGCAACGTGACCGACCCGCTCGACGCGGTCGGCAACACGACCAAGGCCGTGACCAAGGGCTACGCGATCGGCTCGGCCGTGCTCGCCGCGCTCGTGCTGTTCGCGGCGCTTCAAGATCGAGCTCGCCGAGCCGCAGGCCGGCAAGCCGGTCGTGTTCGCGCATCGACGACCCGCCGGTGCTCATGGGCCTGCTGATCGGCGGCATGATGGTCGTGCCTGTTCGCCTCGCTCTCGATCGAGGCCGTCGGCCGCGCCGGCGGCGCCGTCGTCGAGGAGGTGCGCCGCCAGTTCCGCGAGAAGCCGGGGATCATGGAGGGCACCGAGGCAGCCCGACTACGCGCAGCTGCGTCGACATCGTGACCAAGGCCGCGCAGCGCGAGATGATCCTCCCGTCGCTGATCCCGATCGTGATCACGCTGATCGTCGGCATCCTCAGCGTCAAGGTGCTCGGCGGCCTGCTGATCGGCGTCATCGTCGTGGGCCTCTTCTTCGCCGTGCTCATGACCGCCGGCGGCGGCGCCGTGGGACAACGCCAAGAAGCTCATCGAGGACGGCGCCTACGGCGGCAAGGGCTCCGGAGGCCCACGCCGCCTCGGTCACCGGCGACACCGTCGGCGACCCGTTCAAGGACACCGCCGGCCCGGCCATCAACCCGATGATCAAGGTGGCCAACATCGTGGCCATCCTCATCATCCCGATCATCACGTAGCGGTCGGTAGACGCTTGGTCCGTCCGCGCGGCGCCTCGGCGCCGCGCGGCGCCTCTGCATCACCGAGGGAAGCAGCCCCGGGGCGGCGCGACCGCTTGGCGGTCGTCCTCCGCGCGGGTGAGCTACCCCGAACTGTGCTGACTTTTGGGGCTCCTGGCCATGAAAGCTGACGCACGGTGGCTACGTGCTGCCTAGTGTTGTCCCGCAACAGTAATCCAGCACGCTTACCGCCGGCGCGGCCCGCCGGGCGCAGCGGAGGCCTCTTCCCTCGGTGATGCTTAAGGCGCGGCGCAGCGACGCGCGCGCCGTAGTTGACCGCCACCGCAAGCGCAGCGAGGATCGCTCGCGTGACCCTCAGCGAGACCGTCCCGGCGCCGCCGCCCGCACTGAAGGCCGCGACGATGTGCGAGGCGCTGATGATCGACCGCGGCCCAGCGCCCCGATCAGGTCGCCCTGCGCACGCCCGACGACTCCTTCTCCGCTGACCTTCGCCGAGCTCGACGCGCCGGCTCGCCGCCGACGGCGTGAGTCCTCCACGACCTCGGCCTGCGGCGCGGGCGACGCGCTGGGCGCTGATGCTCGTCAACCGCCCCGAGTTCCACGTCGTCGACGCCGCCGCGATGCTCCTCGGGGCGACGCCGTTCAGCCTCTACAACACGTCGCCGGCCGAGCAGATCGCCTTCGTCATGGGCGACGCGGGCAACCGGCTGGTGGTCACCGAGCCGCGCTTCGCCGACGTCGTGCGCGAGGCCGCCGGCGCCGGCGTGCGGGTCGCTCGAGCTCGACGAGCTCGACGGCGGCGACGAGGCCTTCGACCTCGAGCGTCCACTGGCGCGCGGTGGCGCCCGAGGACCTGCTGACCCTCATCTACACCTCCGGCACCACGGGGCCGCCGAAGGGCGTCGAGCTCACCCACGCCAACATGCTGGCCGAGCTGCGCGGCGTCCACGCCGCGGTGCCGCTGCGCGAGCGGCGGGCGCTGGGTCTCGTTCCTGCCCTCGGCTCACGTCGCCGACCGCTGGGGCTCGCACTACTCGGCGCTCATGACCTACGGCCACACGGTGACGCCGGTCGCCGACCCGGCGCAGGTCTTCGCCGTCGTGGCCCAGGTCAAGCCCGACGCTGTTCGGCGGCGTCCCGCGCGTGTGGAGAAGCTCAAGGCGGCGCTGGAGGCCTCGGGCGCCGCGACGCTGCCACCCGATCAGCTGCGCGCGCGGCTGGGCCTCGACGAGGCGCGCTGGCTGGGCGTCGGCGCGGCGCCCGACGCCGGTCGAGGTGCTCGAGTTCTTCGACGCGCGGGGCATGCCGATCTGCGAGGTCTGGGGATGAGCGAGACGTCGTGCATCGGCACCACCAATCCGCCCGGGCGCGATGCAGCTTCGGCTCGGTCGGGCCAGCCGGTCGACGGGATGCGAGCTCGAGCTGGCCGACGACGGCGAGCTGCTCGTCCGCGGGCCGCTCGTGATGGCGCGGCTACCGCAACCAGCCCCGACCTGACGGCGGCGGCGATCGACGCCGACGGCTGGCTGCACACCGGCGACGTCGCGCGCATCGACGACGACGGCTACGTGCGCGATCGTCGACCGCAAGAAGGAGCTCATCATCAACGCGGCCGGCAAGAACATGTCGCCGGCCAACATCGAGGCGCGCCTGAAGGCCTCGGGGCCGCTGATCGGCCAGGCGTGCGTGGTCGGCGACCGCCGGCCCTACAACGTGGCGCTGCTCGTCGCTCGATCCCGACGCCGCCGCCGGCCTGGATCCCGCCGACCGCCGCCGTCGTCGACCCGCGTGCAGGCGGAGGTCGACGCCGCCAACGCGCACCTGTCGCGGGTGGAGCAGATCAAGCGCTTCCGCCTGCTGTCCGCCGAGTGGCTGCCGGGCGGCGACGAGCTGACGCCGACGATGAAGCTCAAGCGCCGGCCGATCGCCGAGAAGTACGCCGACGAGATCGACGCCCTCTACGCCTAGACTCCCGGTGCGGCATGGCCGAACGCCGACTGCACGGCCTCCAGCGGGTGCTGGGGGTCAACGCCCTCTTCGCGACCGCCTACGGCAACGTCGGCTCGTCGATCTATTACGCGCTCGGCCTGGTCGCGTCGTTCGCGCTCGGCCTCACGCCGGTCGTCTTCGTCATCACCGGCGTCATCTTCTACCTGACGGCCGCCACCTACGCCGAGGCGACGGCGATGTACCCGGAGGCGGGCGGCTCGTCGACGCTTCGCGCGCCGCGCCTTCAACGAGTTCTGGTCGTTCTTCGCCGGCCTGGGCGCAGATGCTCAACTACACGATCACGATCGCCATCTCGGCGTTCTTCGTGCCGCACTACCTCGGCGGCGTGTTCTGCGCCGACGCGCTGCGCCACAGCCCGGGCGACATCTTCTTCGGCATCGGCGTCGTCGTCGTGCTCGGCGCTGATCAACGTCGTGGGCGTCAAGGAGTCGGCCGGCGTCAACGTCGCTGCTGGCGGTCGTCGACTTCCTCACGCAGCTGCTGCTCGTGCTCGTCGGGCTCGTTCCTCGTCTTCTCGCCCAGATGCTGGTCGACAACGTCCACCTCGGGGTGGCGCCGACGTGGAAGGACTTCCTCCTCGCGATCCCGGTCGGGATGATCGCCTACACCGGGCATCGAGACGATCTCGAACATGGCCGAGGAGGCCAAGGACGAGACGAAGACGATCCCGGCGGCGATCAACCGCGTGGTCATCGCCGTGTTCGCGATCTACGCGCTGCTGCCGATGGTGGCGCTGCAGCGCGCTGCCGGTCACGCAAGCAGGCCGACGGCGCGTACTACGACGCTGCTCGGCGTCCCGGAGGACCAGGGCGGCTACGCCGGCGACCCGGTCCTCGGCGTGGTCAAGCAGCTCGACCTCGGCGCGCTGCAGCAGCCGGCGGAGATCTACGTCGGCCTGCTGGCGGCGACGATCCTGTTCATCGCCACCAACGCGGGCATCATCGGCGTGTCGCGGCTGGTCTACTCGATGGGCCTGCACCGCCAGCTGCCCGACCGCCTGCGCCAGCTGCACCCGCAGCTACGGCACGCCGTGGATCGGGATCCTCGTCTTCGGGGCGATCGCGTGCGTGACGATGATCCCCGGCCAGGCCGAGTTCCTGGGCAACATGTACGCGTTCGGGGCGATGCTGTCGTTCACGATCGCGCACGTCTCGGTCATCGCGCCTGCGCAAGCGATACCCGGACTTCAAGCGCCCGTGGACCGGGCCCGGGCAACATCCCGTTCCGCGGCTACGACGCTGCCGCTGTTCGCGGTCGTCGGCGGCATCGGCACGGGCCTCGCGTTCGTCGTCGTCACGGTCGCTGCTACGTCGACGTGGCGCTGGCGCGGCATCGGCTGGCTGCGCGCTCGGCATGCGTCGTCTACGTCGTCTTACCGGCGCCGCCAGGGGCTCGACCTGACCTCGACGGTGCAAGGTCGCGATCCCGCGCCCGGTCGTCGACCACGAGGCCGAGTACGAGTCGATCCTCGTCGCGCTGGACGGCAAGCACGTACCCCGAGGGCGCGATGGCGACCGGCGATCAAGGTCGCGGCGCGGCGGCGGCGCGGCATCCACGTGCTCGTCACCATCCCGGTGCCCGGCGTCGGCGCCGATCGACGCCGAGCTGCCCGAGCTCGAGCGCGGCGCGCAGACGCATCATCGAGCAGGCGCAAGCTGCAGGGCGGGCGGCGCGTGACCGGCCACTGGGAGAAGGTGCGCGCGGGCGGCGCCGGGCCGGCTGATCGTCGAGGAGGCCGCGGCGATGGGCGCAAGGCGATCGTCATGCCGCTGCCCGCGCCGCGCCGGCGGCGACGGTGTTCAGCAAGACGGTCGAGACCGTGCTGGCCGAGCGCCCGTGCCGGGTGATCATCCAGGCCGGACGCCGGCGACGGACGCGGGCGGCGACCATCGCCGCACCTCGCTTCGCGGCGTAGCATCAGGTCGTGCCCAACTCACGCGACGTCCATCGGGCGCGCCACACGGGTCATGTCCGCCGTGATGGTCCTCGATCGGCGTCGTGCTGCTGGTCTCCACGCTCGCGCGTGGCGGCGGGCCGCTCGGCCATCGGCGTGCTGCTCGGGCGCTGCTCTTCGTGCGCCGCCGGCGCCGGGCGCCTGTACCTGCGCCGCGGGAGGCGCGCTAGGTGTTCCGCCGCACGGCCTCGGGCAGCCGGCGCTCTTCGCGATCATCTACACGTCGGTCGCCAGCGCGATCTACTTCTCGCTCGGCGTCGTGGCCGACAGCGCGCGCTCGGCCTCACGCCGGTCGTCTACGTGCTCGGCCGGCGATCTTCTTCGCGCTGGCGTGCACCACCTACGTCGAGGGCGCCTCGCTGCACCAGGACCGCGGCGGGCGCGACCGTCTTCGCGCGCTACGCCTTCAACGAGCTCGTGAGCTTCGTGGCCGGCTGGGCGATCCTGCTCGACTACATCATCCTGCATCGCGGTCACGGCGTTCTCGGCGACGAACTACCTGGCCGCGTTCTACGCGCCGCTCGGGCCAGGCACGCGACGAGCTGCTGCTGTGCTTCGCGATCATCGGCCTACGTCGCGATCCGCAACATCCGCGGCTTCTCCAAGACGCGCGTGAACCGGATCGCGGCGCTGGTCGTCGCCGACCTCGCGCTCCAGGCGCTCGTGATCGTCCTCGGGCTGATTCGTCTTCTTCCACCTCGACACGATCACCGACACGATCCACCTCGGCGACACGCCGACGTGGGGCGACACGGTGTTCGCGCTCGGGCTGGCGACCGTGAGCGTTCACCGGCCTCGAGTCGGCGTCGGGGCTGTCCGGGCGAGGTCGCCGTCGGGCCGGCGCGGGCTGCAAGCGGCTCGTCGGCGCGGCGGCGATCATCGTCATGGTCGTCTACACCGGCATCGGGATCGTGGCCGTCACGCGCGCTGCCCGTGCGTCGGCAACGCGACCTCGCTGAGGCGCAGCTTCCTCGACGCGCCGATGCTCGGCATCGCCGAGTCGCTTCCACAACGACTGGCTGCGCCGACACGCTGAAGTACACGATCGCGGCGGCGGCGGCCGCGACGCTGATCGCGGCGGCCAACTCGGCCATGATGGGCTCTCGCGGCTGGCCTACTCGCTGTCGACCAACCGCCAGATCCCCAGCGCGGTCGGGCCGCCTGCACCCGACGCGCTCGACGCCCTACGTGGTCATCACCATCGCCGCGCTGCTCGCCGCCGGGCTGACCGATCCCGCAGGACCTCGAGCTGCTGGTCGGCATCTACGCCTTCGGCGCGCTGCGTCGGGCTGACGATCGCCCACCTGTCGATCGTCGTGCTGCGCTACAAGCGAGCCCGACCGCGGCCGCCCGTACCGGATCCCGCTCGGCGATGCGCGTCGCGCGGCGGCGACCTGCCGCTGCTCGGCGGTGATCGGCGGGCGCTCAGTCGCTCGGCGCGTGGGTCGGGCTCGTGGTCACCGCACGGCGGCGCGCGCTGGGTCGGCACCGCGCTGGCTGGTCGGCGGGCTCGCGCTCTACGTCATCTACCGCACGACGCAGGGCAAGTCGGTCCTGCGCGCGTGCTCGTCCCCGAGGCGCGCGCTGCGCGGCGAGGCGCCGCGAGGCCGAGTACGGGTCGATCCTCGTGCCGCTCTTCGGGCTCGCCGCTGGACGACGACATCATCCAGACCGCCGGGCCGGCTGGCCGGCGAGGAGGACGACGAGGCCTTCGACGAAGGACAAGGGCGCGACGATCGAGGCGCTGTGGATCTTCGAGGTGCCGATGTCGCTGCCGATCGACGCGCGCGCTGCCCGAGGCGCAGCTCAAGCAGGCGCGCGCGGCGCTGCGCGCGGGCCAAGGCGGTGGGGGAGGAGTACGAGGGCGTCGAGGTCGCCACCGCGACGGTCGCGCGCGCGCCGCGCCGGGCAGGCGATCGTCGACGAGGCCAAGCGCCGCGGCGTGCGAGGCCGATCGTGCTGGCCGCCGAGGAGCCGTCGAAGATCCGCGGCGGGGCGCTGCTGGGCGGGCGCGGCGGGCCGCTGGACGACTTCGTGGGGAGGCGACCAGAGTACGTGCTGTCCAAGGCGCCGTGCCAGGTGATCCTCACCGCGCCGCCCGCCTCCGACGCGCCCGCCGCGATCGCCCCCGACGTCGCCGCGGACGCGCGCCGCCGTGCGCGATGGCGCCACGCCGAGCGACGACGCCGCTGCTCGGTAGAGTCCGGGCCAATGCCCTCATACTCATCGTCGGCGCCGGCCGCGTCGGGTCCTCGGTGGCGCGCTCGATGCTGGCCGCGGGCAACGAGGTCTCGATCCTGGACGAGGACCCGCTCTCGCACGAGCGCCTCGACTCCGGCATGGACACCACGTGGGAGGACTCCGGCGGGCGCTTCACCGTCGGGCACGGCGCTGGAGATCGACGCGCTGCGCGAGGCCGGGCATCGCAGAGGCCGACGTCTTCATCGCCTCCACCGACGGCGACAACACGAACCTGATCGATCGCCCAGATCGCCCAGCGCAGTTCGGTGTGCCCAGGTGATCGCCCGCGTGATGGATCCCGCGCGCGCGCGGCGTGGTACGCCGAGCAGGGCCTGCACACGATCTGCCCGACGCAGCTACGCGATCGAGATGTTCGAACGCGCGCTCGAGGTCTAGGCGATGTACGTCGTCATCGCCGGGGCCGGCAAGGTCGGCTGGAACCTCGCCCGCGAGCTCATCGCCAAGGGCCACGAGGTGACGGTCATCGAGAGCGAGCGCTCGCCGCTACCTGACCGATCGAGCAGGAGCTCGAGCACGCGATCCAGTACGGCGACGCGACCGAGCTGTGGGTGCTCGAGCGCGCGGGCATCAACCGCGCCGACCTGACCATCGCGGTCACCGGCGACGACGAGGACAACCTCCTCATCTGCCAGATCGCCAAGGAGAAGTACCTCTGCTCGCGGATCATCGCCCGCGTCAACAACCCCCGCAACCGCCCGTACTTCGAGCTGCTCGGCATCCAGCCCGCGGTCAGCGCCACCGACCTGATCCTGCGCCTCATCGAGCACGAGGTCCCGTCCTACGGCCTCGTCCACCTGCTCGACCTGCGCGACGAGCAGCTCGAGATCATCGAGGTCGAGGTCGGCCAGGGCGCGCCGGCCGCCGGGCGCAAGGTCGGCCGACGTCGAGCTGCCCGACGGCTCGCTGATCATCTCGGTGCTGCGCAACGGCGAGGGCTTCGTGCCCAAGGCCGACACCGTCATCGAGGCCGGCGACGAGGTCCTGCTCGTCCTCGACCCCGGCCTCGAGGAGCGCATCACGGCCCAGTTCCTATCAGGCGGCGGGGGCTGACCGACCGAGCCGCCCGCTGCTTCGCGGGTTGGCTCCTCACCTTTCGCGCCCGATTGCGACCGGCGAAGTCCTCGGTCTGGCTGTGGCAGTTGGGGCACAGCAGTTCGCAGGTTCTCCGAGCGGTTGTCGTCGCTTGACGCCGTTGATGTGATGCAGGCAGAGCGAGTGCGGAGCCCGCGCCAGTCCGCGATGCCGCACTCGTTGCATCGCTCCTCCAGCAGGCCCAGCGGACGAGCCGTTGCTTGGAGGTGCGCTGCGATTGCGACGGCCGGAGATGAGCTGCCTCGACCGGCATTCCAACACGGCTCTGGGCTCGACTGGCGCCGCGCTTGCACGGCCGTCGTACCAGGCGGCGGTCGAGAAGCCGAACCTCGCCCGACATTCGCGCGACGGAGTGGCCGGCGTCGTAGTGAGCTCGCGGATGGCGGCCCAGTCCTGGCGCTTCTGCGGCTGGGGCGGGAAAGCCCGAGTCGCCGCATGTGGTGGAGATCGGTCGGGCGCGGTGACGCCGAGCCGTGCCAGCGATCTGCGCGCTGGCGTCAGACCTTCGGCGTACAGGCGGAGGACTGAGGTCCCGGCGTGACCACGAACAGATGTTCGCAGCGACCGCCGGACGGCGTCGAACCCATAAGCCGTGACGAAGAGCTGCGGGACTAGGATTCGAACCTAGACTAACGATTCCAGAGACCGTTGTGCTGCCGATTACACCATCCCGCAGAGTATTGGAGCGCCAAGGATCAGCTCATGAGGCGCTCTGATCGGCAGATCGGCGGCCGAGTATAGGCCACCCTGCAGCGGTCTCGCGGCCCGCGCTCGTCACCCTCCGGCCACGACCTCCACGTCCTCGCTTCCGGGCATGAAGACCGACGGGATGGTCGCCGTGAAGGTCGTCCCGCGGCCGGGCTCGCTGGTGACGCCGACCTCGCCGCCCAGCAGGGTCGCCAGGCGCTTGCAGATCGACAGGCCCAGGCCCGAGCCGCGCAGCTCGCTCGCCCTCGCCGGGCCGTCCGAGCTGGACGAACTCCTCGAA
>ERZ1370068.2111-contig-1273_pt1 | contig 42271 bp, 46 predicted proteins | sample MGYA00561227_ERZ1370068 | MGnify/ENA primary metagenome ERZ1370068 (study PRJEB38410, sample SAMEA6850437) | metagenome | study: Metagenomic assessment of the ecological functions of the soil: analysis of the soil microbiota associated with the... | reverse complement strand
TGCTGCGATCCCGAGACCTTGATTTTCGCAACGCCTCCCTTGGAGAAAAATCTCTCGCTCGTCTCCTAGTAACCTGATGAGTCGAGCAGGGACGGGAGGGACCATAGTTCGGTTGTTCGCCGAACTTGTAAGCCAAAGCCGCGGTAGAATCCTCGCCTTGCCGATCGATTAACAGGGAGAACATCTTCCGCCCTTCCCGGCAGTTAGAGCAAACATAGGTGAGATACGTCATTTTCTGCTCCCCTCGGGTTAGGTTGACTGAACCCTCTTCATAGCGGAAGAAGCGAGGACCATTACATGTATCGCTTGTACAATGCAGTTCTAGCTCAGGTTTAGCTAATTCGTGATACGCAGCACCTGCTGGAGTGTGCTTGATCGAACAACCATCAAGCACTTTCCTCCACTGGTTAGGTGGTACGCTTTCCAGAAACTCCGCGAATGAAATTGGTGCTGGCTCTTCGCAGTTTGTTGAAGCTTCATTGGATTTGTTTGTCTGGCTCATGAATCTATCCCTCTTCACGCGCAGGCATTCCGCGCCCGGTAGGCGCGGTGCCGAAGTGCGGCGAGATGCCCGGTCTTCAATGTAACCGGTAAAATCAAGATTATTCAATCCAATCAGAGACTTAGAACAGCTCATCTTTAGGCGCCTGAGCCTGAGGCCTGTGTAATGGGTCCCATCCGGCCACCCCGTGTGAGCGGGAAGCAATCCTGTCGATCAGCGCCCCGGCTTTGCCGAGATGCTGCAACGGCTGGCAGCCGAACGGCGCAAAGACCATCATCGTGGAGTCGCCCGATAGGTTCGCCCGTGACCTCGCCGTGCAGCTCGCTGGCCATGACATGCTCAAGGCTCTCGGCATCGCGATCATTCCTGCATCCGCACCCGACTTCTTCACCGAGGACACGCCCACCGCTGTTTTGGTGCGCCAGGTGCTAGGGGCCATCGCTCAATTTGAGAAGGCCAGCAGCGTTGCGAAGCTGGCAGCAGCTCGCAAGCGCAAGCGTGAGCGTGAGGGACGGTGCGAGGGAAGGAAGCCTCTCAGTGAGACGAGACCTGAGGTTGTCGCTCTCGCCCGTAAGCTGCGCACGGCGTCGGCCCAAGGGCGGGCAGCTATCATTGCGTGGCGTGTCGAAGGAGCTAGCGGCTCGTGGCTTTCTCAATGAGCGTGGCAAGCCGTACGCCGCGAAGTCTGTGGCGAGCATGCTGCGCCAACGACTGGATTCATCTTCATCCGTTCGCTTGAACCACGCAGAATGTCCCATCTGACCCCGGGGGTACTCTAAATTTAAGGCGGGGGAGTTGCTTTCTCTACTGGCGCGCGGCAGTCCCACGCTGAGGGTCCCCTTCACGGCCAATCGAGTTCATGGGGACGATTCTACTGCGCTTCTGTTCCGCGTGTTGCGTTCGACTCTTTCGTTCACCTGCTCAAGATGACGGTTGACCTGCGGTTAGTCGGAGCGCGCCAGCTTAATCGCCGCCTTTTCATCGCACCGGAGCCCGAGAAGTCCGAAGCCGACTGCGCTGAGGGTCGAGGGGGTTCGGGACGGCGCAAGCGGCGAGGGGCGCGGATGGGCCAGAGTGCGCCGACCGAAGCCGAAAAGTCCCGCAACTCTGACGGTCGGCTTTTATGGAGGCAGGAGATGGTTTGGGCACCAACGAAAGCGAACTGAGAGGCAATTAGAGGCCAGCCCGCATACCACCTTGATCCAGCCGCCGTGTCCCCGCTGCAGCAGACAAGTTGAAAAGAATGGACGCGCCGAGACGCTGACGCCGGCGTCCAGTTCACCAACGGCAAGCGGCCAGGGGTGAGCGCCAGCTGACTAGCCGACCATGTGAAGCCCCGGCCTTTGGGGAGACTCGGGGCTTGGGCTTCATCGCGGCAGATGGCTTTCTACTGCTGACCATCGGCCATCAGGTACCGCCTGAGTACGCACAACCATCTGTGCGGCACGCTGTAACTTGCGGGCAACGTCATAAAGGAAAGAGCGCCGACCGAAGCCGACGCCCCTTCGTAACCGTGAAAAAGCCGAAACTGTAGGCTTACATCTTTCTCTGCGCACGTGTTGGTCGCAGCATCCCACGTGCCACCAGCCTTCACGCAATCGGCCTCGGTCTTTGCGGCGGCGGCCCCCGCGAAGGCTGGACCTGTGAAGGCAAGTGCGAGGGTCACTGCAAAAATCGAAATAAGAGTTTTCATGGCGTTTTCTCCCCTTACGCTGGACTAAGCCGCTGTAGCAAAGGCTCATTACAGAATAGTTGCAAGATACCAGACGTGCCGCAACACGCCATCCTGCAATGCGATAAAGGACGCGCCGGCCGAAGCCGACGCCCTTCTTTGACCACTGCTCAGTAACCGCAAATCCAAATATAGCCAGCGGGGTCCATCGCCAGCATGAGCCTACGCCATAGCCCCACTAGTGACCATGCCACCAACGCCCGCCATGACCATGCGTGTGCCGTGACCATGACCATGTCCGTGACCATGACCATGTCCGTGCCCGTGACCATGCCCATGTCCGTGACCACCGTGATGCTTCCCACCGCCGCCGCCGTGATGCTTGCCACTGCCGCCGTGATGCTTGCCACCGCCGCCGCCGTGATGCTTGCCACTGCCGCCGCCGTGGTGTTTGCCGCCGCCGTCGCCTTCTTCCGACCAGGATCAGGTCGGAGAAGTTCAGCGGTTGAAGTGACGTAGTTTGCGATACCGGCAGGGCCCAGGCTCCTGTAGCGGCGGCGAAGGACAATGCGGCTGCCGTCAAAATTGGTTTGATCATCACGAAAACTCCTTGCTTGCACGAAAAACAACGGCGCACGCTCACAGAGCAAGCCCCGGAGTGGTTAATCGCACACCCCGGGGCTCCTGACCTCGTTACGCGATACAGGGGAACCGGCAGTTCGCAGGGAGTTGAGGATACCGGCTCCGCGTACCTGCTAACAACGGGTGCCTACACTCCTGAGTTCCCCGAGGTCGAGGAAAGATGCGCGGGGTATACCGTGAAATAGATACTTCATAGCCTCCCCATGCGTCCGGGGGCGGTTGAACTAGGAGAGCTTGCAATTCGTTTTGGTCTCACGATCAGCCATTTGCGAGAACCCACATGGTGGATTTCGTGAGAAGTGACGGCGGCGGTTTTCTGACCGGAAGCATGATTGCCATGCTGGTCTTGTGTGCCATCTTTTCGTGGCGGGAAGTTTCAACTAAGTCCACGCTCGCAACAGGCGGCTCGATGAACAAGGCCGTCCGCCGCGCGCTCCCGCGTGAGCAAGAACAACTGGCGCTTGTCGCGTCCACTCCTAAACCCATAACGAACAGTTTGAAGGGCGCCGACCGAAGCCGACGCGTTTGTTGAGGGGAGGCGACCGTGTTAACTTCAGCGCGGGATGGGCAATATTCGTCTCACTCTCGGGATTGTGGCTTACCTAACTACGTTAGGGACGGGCTGCACTTCGAGCGGGCAGGTCGGCCAGGTAAAAGAGGTTGGCCCAGGGACCTACAGCATTGGCGTCAGCCGTGCGCTGGCTGGCGGTATGTTACAAGGTAACGAGGCGCTTAAGGCCACTGTGGATAAGGCGGGCGAACATTGCCACGCGAAGGGACAAAAGCTCTCGAACGCGAGGGCCGTTGACAACAGCATCATCTTCCGGTGCGTCTCGGGGGAGCCGAAGCCGCAATGATTTTAGCAAGCGCGCTTCGGCGCGCACGTATTTGGATGCGCGACTGCTCTGGACGAAAACCCGGTTCGCAAAAGCACAGGCGCGGTCATGGTCGCGATAGCGCTGGCGATCACGGCGGCGCGTGCGCCGATGCCTTGGGGGAAGCGATAGCGTTGGGTACCCTCGCATGGTGGGGCATGCACATGGCGGCGGGCCTCAAGATCAAGTGGCGCTATCCTGACCAATGATGGGGGGCTTCTCTCTGCCGGCACCCACTCACCGCACGTCAAGCACCCTGGTCTATGAGGTCCAGACTGCCGACTGGGACTGCCTTTCGTGCTGGCGAGAGCGCGACTTCCGAGACCGATGCGGCGGGGCGTCGGGATTCACCAACCGGCAAGCGGCCAACGGTGTAGCTTGTGCGCCGACCAGAAGCCGGCAACGCTTCAGAACCGTGGGTTCACTGCTTTGGCGTCTCGTTGCCGGTTGTGGGGTTCCGGCGCTCGGGTTGATCCACCTTGCTTGTATCGCTTTCCGGCGGAGCACCGTGACCCGGCTCGGTGTGAGTGCCCTCCTCCTTACCCATTTTGGCTGACTCTTCCGCATTCTTTTTGCGCTGAGCCTCCCGCTTGGCCTTGCAGGCTTCGCTCAGCTCAGCCGCGTGCTTATCAAAGCAAGCGCCAACGTCGCTCTTCGCCACGTCCTTGCAAAACTTCTGCCTGTCCGCCTGACACTCACCCTCGGCCATTGCCGCACTTGAAATTAACAAGGCAATTATCAGGATCACCAAGTGTTTCATGATTTTGCTCCACGGGTGCAGCCTTACTGTAGGTCGATTGCCGCAAGAATAACAGGGCGCGCCGACCGAAGCCGACGCCCATTTTCAGTTACACTGAGTAGCCGAGGCCGGCACCAAAAAGAAGAAGCCCCGGGCCGCGCACGAAATGGTGCGCATCCGCTTATGCAGGGTGGGGTCGGATGCGCTTCAATTAAACCTACAATATGCGAGCGGGTTCCCAGAAGACGAGCGTCCTAGAAGGGACTAGAGAACGCAGGCGTTGAGTTCACCAACGGCAAGCGGCCAGGGGTGCAGGAGCGCCGACCGAACCTCGGCAGCTTTAAGGAACCACCTAAAGTGAAGCCCCGGCGCAGCGGCTGCTACCGGGGCTTCTAGGCTTGGGTCCTGGTTGAGGGGGATAACCTTACCGTGTGATCCTATCAATGCTTCGCAGCCTCACCGTGTCTTGCCCATCACTGTGCAATGCAAAATTCGCGACCAAAGAGAAGCCCCGAGAGGGGACTGATCCCTCGGGGCCATAGCAGGGTCAATGAATCCCGGGATTCTGCTACACGACGCGATGCGTGGATAAAGGGGACGACGCTCAGATCGTTACGCGGTGTGATATTGGTGCTACTCCCGAGACCGTCGGCAAGAAGCCTGGGGTGCGCTGGGGTGAGCGCCGACCAAAGCCGACGCCTTGCGTTTCTGCAGCACAATTTAGGCAATTCTACTGTCCCTTTGTATCTGCCGTGCCCATCAGCGTCTCTTTTTCTTTTGTCAGTTCCTCTAGGGTGTGCAAGTGCTCGCCGCCACTAGCACCTTCGAATTTGCCCGTGCCACCGGTATTCTTGTACGTGTATTCCTGAGGTGGGAACCCTCTTCCCAAGTCATGTTTACTTGTTTCTCCGCCTTTATGGGTGTAAGGCGCAGCGTCCCGCTGCCCCTTCCAGCTCTCATCAGGCATGTACTGTATTTTCCCACGCAGTCCGCCGTTTGCTTCCGGTGCGGCGGGATCGTCGGGGACGTTTACGCATCTGACCAGCGTAGTCGACCAGCTTGTGGCCCTTCTCGACTTCCTTCTCGTCCCACTTGTCATTGACGCAGGCGATAGCGCCCACCTCGTTGATGGTGTCGTCCGGCGTTGGCCACCGCTCCACTGCCAAGAATGAGAAGCGCTGGCGGGCACGGCTACGAACAGCTGCGGTTGAGGGTCATGGTGACGCTCCTCCAGTTGCAGGCTTCAGCACGGATGCCGCCGCCGTCGCGCAACTCTTTAAGTGTGTGGGCTAGTTGTTTGGTGGCGCACTCCGAGCCTCCTTCACAGGCTCGAATGCGAAGTGGTGCCAGGGGAGGTTACCGGCCTCTTCCCTGGTGCCCGCAAATTCTGGCAACACGTCTTGTGCAATAAGTCGCCAAACATTTGACGTTTCAGTCATGCTCCTGGCAGACGGTTGATCTCGGTGCGTCGAGCTATTCGAGAATGGGATCATCTTCCCGAGGCCGAAGGGGAAGCCTCGTTAGCCAAATAAAAGAAGCGCCGACCGAAGCCGACGCGATAAAGTGCCCCGGCGAAACGGAACCGCTCCTGAATTTTAGATCAAGGTCAATACTTCGGCCGCCAAGCGATCGTTCTTCACGAAAAATGCTCTGTTCGATTCCAGCACGTTCATGAGTAGGTCTAAGTCGTCAACGCTCTTCAAGCGAGCCGTGACCTCTAAGGAACTGGATAAGAGCGAGATGCGATAACATGATGGTGCATTCACGGGTTCGATGTTTTCAATCACTTCCCGCACCCTCGCAGGCCATTGAAGCTGACCATTGCCATTGCAAGCCTGTGCCATCGCGCAACGGTGACATGGGGCATTTAACAAAAGAGTATCTTAGCACCCGGAGTTATATGAAAAAGCCCGCGATTGATGACCGGCGGGGGTGACGCTGGAATGCACTGGCCAAAGCGGGCAGTCGAGCTTGGCGAGAATGGAAGTATCTTCCCGAGGCCGAAGGAAGGCTCGTTAGCCCATATAAGACATTCGAGAGCCAAGCCGGGCCGTGCTGACGCCCGTTCGCTCGCGAAATCTGCAAAAGTTGCCCAGGCGTTTGCCCAAGAATGAGAAATGTGATAGTGATGCTAACTATGCTGTTGATTTTACTGGCTAAAAATGGTGGGCGGTACTGGACTCGAACCAGCGACCCCTGCGATGTGAACACAGTGCTCTACCAGCTGAGCTAACCGCCCGCTTCAGGCCTCGAAGCCGGATTTAGCGATTGGGAGGCGGGCAAGTCAAGGAATGGCCGGCCAGGGACGGCCTGAAGGCGTAGGACGGCGTGAGATCACGCCGCCCCTCAGTCACAAAGCCTATTTGCCCACGATCTTATTGACGGCGGTAAGCGTCTCGGTCGCCTTGGCGAGGTCGTCCTTCCGTGCACTGCGCGTCGGCCTGGTCGAGGAGCTCGTTCACCTTCTCGGTGTCCTCCTCGCTCATGGTGTTGGCGTCGATCTTGTTCTGTACGGCCTCCTCGGCGGCCGCGAGCTGCTGGGTGCACTGATCGTCACCTTCGGCAGGCTCGTCAACGGCGTAGGCGGCGCCCCCATCAGGCAGGCCAGGCTCGCGCCGATCACGACACGTCTCAGCATCGTTTTCTCTCCCTTGGGAAAAGCGTGTAAGCGAAATGACCTAAAGGCGGGTGAAAGTGGCTTTCGACTGTGGCTCCACGTTGAGAGCAGTCCGGTCGAAATTGGGCAAATCTGTGGCGTGCGTGGGCGCGGCTAACGGCGCCGGCGTATCGCCTGGCGAAGCGCCCAGGATGGACGCGGCGCTCGGCACGAGGCTCGTCGAAATGGTCTGATCACCGCGTCGGGAACAAGCTCGCCCAGCGCTTCCCGCGCATAGCCGAAGCTCACCAGGATCGAAGGCACGCTTGCGTCTTTGGCCGTGCGGATGTCGACGTCGCTGTCTCCCACCATGATGGCGCGGGACGGCACCCCGCCGGCCTGCGCGATCACCTGGGTGAGGTGACCAGGGTCCGGCTTCGACACGGCGAAGGTGTCGCGCCCGGCGATACCACGGAAGTAATGCTGAAGGCTTGAGCGCTTCGAGCAGCTTGCGCGTCAGGTATTCGCGCTTGTTGGTGCAGATCGCGAGCCTTGCCCCGGACGCAGCCAGCATCTCGAGCGAAGCCACGGCGCCGGGAAAGGGCCTGCTCTCGGCGGCGATGTTCGCCTCGTAATGAACGAGGAACTCGGCCAGCATCTCGTCGATGTCCTCGGCGGCGCCGGCGCGCCGCAACGCTTCCTCGATCATCACCCGGGCGCCGAACCCGACCGCGGGCGCGGATGGTCTCTTGCGAAATCGCGGCGTGGCCGCGGCGGGTGAGCGCGTCGTTCAAGCGCGTTGGTGAGGTCCGGCGCCGTGTCGACCAGCGTGCCGTCGAGGTCGAAAACGATCGTCGCATCTCTCAAATCGGCGCGCGGCACGTTAACATCCTCGCTTGGCTTGCGCATTGACCGGGGAAGCCGCCCCGGCATATCTCATCCTGGCTTTGCAAGGCTAGGCCCAACTTCATCCGAAAGGGCAGCTTCCGGTGAAACTTGGCGATTCCTCTTTGCTCAAGGAAAGTGCCGCGTTGCGCGCGCTCGACCTCGTCTGCGACGGAATGTGGCTCGGCCTTGGCAGCGGCTCGACCGCGGCGCGCTTTGTCGAGGCGCTCGGCGTCAAGGTGGCGGCGGGGCTCAAGGTGCTTTGCGTGCCGACCTCCGAAGCCACGCGCGTGCAGGCGGAGGCGCCTCGGCATTCCGCTCGACCACGCTCGATGAGACGCCGCATCTGCACCTGACCGTCGACGGCGCCGACGAGATCGACGATCAGCTGCGGCTGATCAAGGGCGGCGGCGGGGCGCTCTTGCGCGAGAAGATCGTGGCGACGGCGTCGGACCAGATGGTGGTGATCGCCGATGACAGCAAGCTGGTGAAGACGCTTGGGCGGTTTCCGCTTCCCGTCGAAGTGGTGCGCTTCGGCTTTGCCGCCACGCGCCGCATGGTCGAGGCCATGGCCGCGCAGGCCGGATGCAAGGGCGAGATCACCCAGCGCCGGGGCAAGGACGGCGCGCCCTTCCTCACCGATCAAGGCAATTTCATCCTCGATTGCGCCTTCGGCCAAATTCAAGAGCCCGAAGTGCTCGCCTTCGCGCTGAAGCGGGTGCCAGGCGTGGTCGAGCACGGGCTGTTCCTCGGGGTGGCCGATTTGGCTATCGTGGCGACGGCCGACGGCGTGCAACTCCTGCAGCGGACTCCATCAGGTGAATAATTTCGACTACGACCTGTTCGTGATCGGCGGCGGCTCCGGCGGCGTGCGCGCCGGCGCAGGCTCGCGGCAGAGCTCGGCGCCAAGGTGGCCATCGCCGAGGAATATCGCGTCGGCGGCACCTGCGTGATCCGCGGCTGCGTGCCGAAGAAACTCCTCGTCTATGGCAGCCGCTATGGCGACGCCTTTGCCGATGCGCGCAATTTCGGCTGGACCAGCGAGGGCCTGCGCTTCGACTGGCCGACGCTGATCGGCAATGTCCGGCGCGAGGTCGATCGGCTGAACGGCGTCTATACGCGGACGCTGGAGAAGGCCGGCGTGCGCATCATCCTTGACCGCGCCGTGCTCGAGGACCCTCACACGGTGAGGTTCGCCAACGGCGAGGCGCCGGTCAGAGCCAAGACCATCCTGGTTGCCACCGGCGGCCATCCGATGATCCCCAAGCTGCCTGGCTCTGAGCATTTCATCAGCTCCAACGAATGCTTTCAGCTCGAGCAGCTGCCCGCGAGCATCGTCATCGTGGGGGCCGGCTATATCGGCATGGAATTCGCCTCGATCTTCGCCGGGCTCGGCGTGCACGTCACCGTGCTTCATCGCGGCGATCAGGTCTTGCGCAACTTCGATGCGGATCTGCGCGACGGGCTGGCCGAGGCCATGCGCAAGCGTGGCATCGATATCCGCATCAACACCGACATCGTGCGCATCGACAAGGAGGCGGAGGGCTACCGCGTCCATTGCAAGAATGGGGACAGCGTTCGGGCCGGCCTCGTGATGGCCGCCACCGGCAGGCTTCCCAACACCATGGGGCTCGGGCTGGACAAGGCCGGTATCGATCTCGGCTGGAACGGCCATGTGGTGGTCGACGAGTTCTCGCGCTCCTCAGTCGGCAATATCTATGCCGTGGGCGACGTGACCGACCGCGTGAACTTGACGCCGGTCGCCATCCACGAGGCGACGGCCTTCGCCGAGACGGTGTTCAACGATCAAGCGACCCCCGTCGATCACACCATGATCCCGACCGCCGTGTTCTCTGATCCCGAGATCGGCACGGTCGGCCTCTCGGAGGAAACGGCGCGGGAGATGGGCCATGTGGTCGACATCTACAAGATCGCCTTCCGCCCGCTGAAATACACGCTCGCCGGCCGCGACGAGAAAATGCTGATGAAGCTCGTGGTCGATATGGCGACCGACAAGGTGCTCGGCTGCCATATCCTCGGCCCCGACGCCGCCGAGATCGTGCAGATGGCGGCGATCGCGCTCAAGATGGGCGCGACCAAGGCGCAGTTCGACATGACCATGGCGCTCCACCCGAGCGCGGCGGAGGAGCTCGTCACGCTCAGGCACAAATGGGAAGCGCCAGCACCCATGGCGGGGTCGGATGCGGCGGCTTGAGGACAAGATCGCGCTCGTCACCGGTGCTGGCGCCGGCATCGGCCGCGCCGTCGCCGAGACCTTCGCCCGCGAAGGCGCTCACGTGGTCGTGGCCGACCGCGACGGCGAGGCGGCGCGCGAAACGGCCGACGCCATCACCAAGAGCAACGGTTCGGCGTTAGCCGAGACCGTCGATGTGACCGACACGGAGCAAGTGAAGGCGCTGATGGGCCGCCTGGCCGAAAAGTTCGGACGGCTCGATGTGCTGGTCAACAATGCCGGCGTCGGCGAACGGAGCGACTTCCGCCATCTCGACGATGCCGCCTGGGACAAAGTGTGGAAGACCAATGTCGACGGCACGGTGCGCTGCGCGCGCGAGGCCTTCGATTTGCTCAAAGCCTCTGGCAAGGCATCGATCATCAACCTGTCTTCGGTGATGGCCACCAAGCATACGCGGCAGATGTCGGTCTATTCGGCGACCAAGGGGGCGGTGTCGGCGCTGTCGCGGAGCCTCGCGGTCGAATATGCGCCTTACGGCATCCGCGTGAACGCGCTTTGCCCTGGCTATGTGGAGACGGCGCTGATCGGCCGGTACATGAACAATCCGATGATCGCCAAGGCGCTGCTGACTCAGACGCCGCTCAGGCGCTTCGGCACGCCTCAGGACATCGCCAATGCCGCGCTGTTCCTCGCCTCCGACGAGGCCGCCTACATCACCGGCGCCGGCCTCAATGTCGATGGCGGCATGAGCACGACGTTGTAGGCTGAGCGCGTCTGGTTCGAGGCCCGGCCGTCATCCTGAGGTGCGAGGGCGAAGCCCGCGCCTCGAAGGACGGCCGGGCACCTCACCATGACGCGCGGGGCCGTCTCGAACCATGATGCCGTTTCAGCCAGGCACCATCTTGGTGTCGTCGATGATGCCGTCGACCACGGCGACCAGTGCCGCCTGCTCGCTGCCGCCCAGCGCCTTCACCGCCTCGAAACGCGCGAGCTGCCGGTCGGCACTCGTCCCTTCCTTGATGATGTCGCGCACCCTGGCGACCTCGGCGACGCAATCGAAATGCTTGGCGTCCTCGGCGATCAGCTCGAGGAGCTCCTCCATCAGCTCGGGGAAAGCCACGACCGTGCCCTTGCCGAAATCGACCATGCCCTCTCCGGTGCCGTAGCGCTGGGCGCGCCAGCGGTTCTCGCGCACGAGGAAGGGCGGGTAATAGCGCCAGCGCTGGTTCTGACGGCGCAAGCGATAGAGCATGCGCAAGATGCAGCGGTAGAGCGCGGCGATGGTGATGCCGTCGGCGAGCAGCGGGCAGACGTCGGTGATGCGCATCTCAAGCGTGGGGAATCGCGCGGAGGGCCGCAGATCCCACCAGATCTTGGTCGCGTCCTCGATCAGCCCGGCATTGACCAGGACCTCGATGGAGCGGGCATATTCGCTGTAGCTGCCGAACTGATAGGGCATGCCGGTGCGGGGAAGCTCGTCGAACACCGCGAGCCGGTAGGATTTCAAGCCCGTCACCTGGCCCTCCCAGAAGGGCGAGGAGGTCGAGAGCGCAAGCAGATGGGGCAGGAAGTAGGCGGCCTGGCCGAGCAGGTCGATGCGCAGGTCGTCATCCTCGATCCCGACATGAACGTGCATGCCGCAAATCACGAGCCGGCGCGCGACCTGCTGCAAATCCTCGGCCAGCACGTTGTAGCGCTCCTTGTCAGTGTGCTGCTGGCTCCGCCAATTGGCGAAGGGGTGGGTGGATGAAGCGATGGGGGCGAGGCCGAACTCGTCGGCGATGGTGCCGACGGTGGTGCGCAACCTGATCAGCTCTTCGCGTGCTTCTTCGACGGTGTGGCAAACGCTGGTGCCGACCTCGATCTGCGAGCGCAGGAACTCCGGGCTGACCTGGCTCCCATAATCGAGCAAGGCCTCCTGACATTTGGCGAGGAGGGCGGGGGCGGCTCCTGCGCGAGGTCGCGGCTGTCCTTATCGACGAGGAGGTATTCCTCTTCGATGCCGAGGGTGAAGCTTGGTTCGCGGATCGCCATGGCGGCGCAATGTGGCACAACTGGATGACAGCGTGTAGCCGCTTCGCGTCTATTGGATGATGCCGCCGAGAAGCACGCCCACGGCATAGGCGATGATGGCTGCCGATATGCCGATGGCGAAGGTTTCAAGTCCCGTTCTCCACCACGGCGCCGGCGACCAGCGGCTGCGCAGCGAGCCGATGGAGAAGAAGGTCAGCCCGGTCATGACCGTCGAAGCCTCGATCGTGGCGGGAAAGCCGAGGACGAAGGGGATGAGCGGGATCGAGCCGCAGACGATGAAAGGCGAGGAAGGTCAACAGTGCCGCTTTTCCGGGGAGCGGCTGATCGGCGGCAGTCCGTGCTCCTCGGTCATCATGGTCTCGATCCAGCGCTCGCGCTTCTGAGTGATGACCTTCACCGCGCTGTCGAGCGCTTCGCCCTCGAAGCCCTTGGCCTGAAAGATCTGACGGATCTCCTCGCGCTCGCCCTCCGGCGCGATTTCGACGTGGCGCTCCTCCATGTTGCGCACAAGCTCATATTCCTCGATCTCGGCTCTGGTGCCGGAGAAGTTGGCGGCGGCCATGGAGAAGCCGTCGGCGAGAAGATTGGCGACGCCGAGAATGAGCAGGGCTTTGGTGGAGAGCGCCGCCCCGACCACGCCGGCGACCACGGCGAAGGTGGTCACGGTGCCGTCGATGCCGCCATAGACCCAGTCGCGCAGATAGCTGACGCGCGGCCCGTCCTCGAGCCGCTTGGCGATTTCGCTCGGGCGATGGCCGTGCTCGAGATGTCGGGGGTCCATTTACGCTCTCCTTGGGCTTGTGGAGCTATGTGGCACGGGCGAAAGAGGGAGACAACGGCTGGCTGCTAGCCAGGCGCGGGCGAAGCGCCTATATAGCGTCAGCCCTTTTTTGGAGAGATTTCAGATGGCACCGCGATGGAGCCCCGACAGCTGGCGCTCTAGGCCGATCGAGCAGGTTCCGGTCTATCCGGACCGCGACAAGCTCGCCGAAGTCGAGCAGCAGCTCGCCACCTTTCCGCCGCTCGTTTTCGCCGGCGAGGCGCGCGAGCTGAAGGCGAAGCTCGCCCGCGTCGCCGCCGGCGAGGCCTTCCTGCTGCAGGGCGGCGATTGCGCCGAAAGCTTCGCCGAGCATCGCGCCGACGCCATCCGCGATTTCTTCCGCGTGTTGCTGCAAATGGCCGTGGTGCTGACCTATGCCGGCGGCTCGCCGGTGGTGAAGCTCGGCCGCATCGCCGGACAGTTCGCCAAGCCGCGCTCGGCGCTGACCGAGAGTGCAGAACGGCAAGGAGCTGCCGAGCTATCGCGGCGACATCATCAACGGCATCGAGTTCACCGAGGAAGCGCGCACGCCCGACCCGCAGCGGATGCTGATGGCCTACCGGCAATCGGCGGCGACGCTCAATCTGCTGCGCGCCTTCGCGCAAGGCGGCTACGCCAATCTCGATCACGTGCATCGGTGGGATCTCGGCTTCGTCAAGGACAGCCCCGCCGGGCATCGCTATCAGGAGCTTGCCGAGCATATCGCCGAGAGCTTGCGCTTCATGCGCGCCTGCGGGCTCACGCCGGAGCGGACGCCCGAGCTGCGCACCACGAGCATCTATACCAGCCACGAGGCGCTGATGCTCGGCTACGAGCAGGCAATGACCCGCGTGGATTCGACCTCAGGCGACTGGTACGCGACCTCAGGCCATTTCCTCTGGGTCGGCGACCGCACCCGCAGCCTCGACCAGGCGCATATCGAATTCCTGCGCGGCATCAAGAACCCGGTCGGCGCCAAATGCGGACCTGGCCTCACCGCGGACGAACTGCTGCGCCTGATCGATGCGCTGAACCCGGCGAACGAGCCTGGGCGGCTCACGCTCATCTGCCGCTTCGGCGCCGACAAGGTGGGCAAGCATCTGCCGCCGCTGATCCGCGCCGTGAAGCGCGAAGGCAGAGAGCGTGGTGTGGGCCTGCGATCCGATGCACGGCAACACCATCAAGGCGGCGGGCGGCTACAAGACCAGGCCCTTCGACCTCATCCTGCGCGAGGTGGAGACCTTCTTCGACATCCATCGTGGCGAAGGCACGCACGCCGGCGGCATCCATATCGAGATGACCGGGCAGAACGTCACCGAATGCGTCGGCGGCTCCAAGGCCGTGACCGAGACGGACCTGTCCGACCGCTACCACACCCATTGCGATCCGCGGCTCAATGCCGACCAGTCGCTCGAGCTTGCCTTCATCGTTTCCGAGCGGCTGAAGCGCGAGCGCGAGGGGCGGCCTGAGCCTGAGATCTCCATTGCGGCGGGAGAATAGGTGGACCGCATAGACGCCACGCCGCTGGACAGGTTCGCGTCTGCCGCTAAGTTCCGCTGATGCCGAACGAAATCAAGGTCAGCCCAAAGCTTGACAGCTTCAAGCTCGCGCTCGCGCAGCTGAACCCCGTCGTGGGCGACATCGACGGCAATCTGAAGAAGGCGCGGGCCGCGCGCGCCGAGGCCGCGGCAAAGGGCGCCGACCTCATCGCCTACACCGAGCTTTATCTCACCGGTTACCCAATCGAGGATCTGGTGTTGAAGCCCGCGTTCCAGCAGGCAGCGCGCGAGGCCTGCGAGGCCTTTGCCCGCGACACGCGCGACGGCGGCCCTGCCGTGATCGTTGGCCTCCCATGGGCGGAAGGGCCGTTCGTCCACAATTCCGTAGCCTATTTGGACCAGGGCCGCATCGAGGCTGTCAGGCTCAAATATAATCTCCCCAATTATGGAGTGTTCGACGAGAAGCGGGTGTTTGCGCCAGGTCCGCTGCCGGAACCGATCGTGGTGAGGGGGTTTCGCTCGGCGTGCCGGTGTGTGAGGACATCTGGAGCGAGGAGGTGTGCGGGGCGCTGGCCAAGGCAGGCGCTGGGCTCCTCATCGTGCCGAACGGCTCGCCCTATTGGATGGACAAGCAGGGCCAGCGCTATTCGATCGCGCGGGCGCGCATCGCCGAGACCGGACTGCCGCTCGCCTATATCAATCAGGTGGGTGGCCAGGACGAGCTCGTATTCGACGGCGCCTCCTTCGTGCTCAACGCCGACGGCAGCCTCGCCGTGCAGATGCCGGCCTGGGAAGAGGCGCTGGCCGTGACCGAATGGCGTAAGGACGGGAAGCGCTGGCGCTTGCGAGCCTCAGCCGCTCGCCGAGATCGAGCAGGGCGACGCCGCCAACTACCTCGCCTGCGTTTTAGGGTTGCGCGACTATGTGGAAAAGAACGGCTTTCCTGGCGTGGTGCTCGGGCTCTCGGGCGGCATCGACTCTGCGCTCTGCGTGGCCATGGCCGTGGATGCGCTGGGCGCTAGCCGCGTGCATGGCGTCATGCTGCCTTACACCTATCACCAGCAATGAGAGCCTGAACGATGCCGCGGAGACGCGCCGAGGCGCCTCGGCATCCGCTACGACATCATGCCGATCCATCCTGCGGTGGAGGGCTCGACCAGAGTCTCGCGTCGAACTCCGACGGGGGCGACTCCGGACACGGCCGAGGAGAATCTGCAGTCGCGCGCCCGCGGCACGCTGCTGATGGCGCTCTCCAACAAATTCGGCCAGATGGTGATCACCACCGGCAACAAATCGGAGGTGTCGGTCGGCTATGCCACGCTCTATGGCGACATGAATGGCGGGTTCAACCCGATCAAGGATTTGTACAAGACGCAAGTCTATGCCCTTGCCCGCTATCGCAATCGCGAGCGGCCGAAAGGCTGCCTCGGGCCCGAACGGCCGCGTCATCCCGGAGAATGTCCTGACCAAGGCGCCGACGGCCGAGCTGAAGCATAACCAGACGCGATCAGGACACGCTGCCGCCCTATGACGTGCTCGACGACATTCTCAACTGCCTGGTCGAGCGCGAAATGCCGCTGGCCGCAGATCGTGGCCCGCGGTCATGCACCTGAGATCGTGAAGAAGGTCGAGCGCATGCTCTATCTCGCCGAGTACAAGCGCCGGCAGGCGGCGCCGGGCGTGAAGATCACCGCCAAGAATTTCGGCCGCGACCGGCGCTATCCCATCACCAACAAGTTCCGCGAGAAGCTGTGAGCATGAGCGTCACCGTACGCTTCGCGCCAAGCCCCACCGGCCGCCTGCATGCCGGCAACATCCGCACCGCGCTGCTCGAATTGGATGTTCGCGCAGCAGCGGGGCGGGCGGCTTCTGCTGCGTCTCGACGACACCGACCGCGAGCGTTCCACCGAAGAGTTCGCCGACGGCATCCGCGAAGACCTGACCTGGCTCGGGCTTGGCTGGGACCGCGAGGTGAAACAGTCCGACCGCTTCGCGATCTATGACGCGGCCGTCGAGAAGCTGAAAGCGAGCGGCAGGCTCTATCCGGCCTACGAGACGCAGGACGAGCTCGAGTTGAAGCGCAAGCGCCAGCTCGCCCGTGGGCGCCCGCCGGTCTACGACCGCGCCGCGCTGAAGCTCACCGATGCCGACCGCCAGAAATTGGAGTCGGCGGGACAAAGTCCTCATTGGCGCTTCAAGCTCGAGACGCGCGACGTGGTGTGGAACGATCTCATCCGCGGCGAACAGCATGTCGATGCAGCTTCGCTCTCGGACCCGGTGCTGGTCCGCGCCGACGGCACCTATCTCTACACGCTGCCGAGCGTCGTCGACGACATCGATCTCGGCATCACCCATGTGGTGCGCGGCGAGGATCACGTCGCCAACACGGCACCGCAGATTCAGCTGTTCGAGGCGCTGGGCGCGGAGCCTCCCGCCTTCGGCCATCACAATCTCCTGGTTGGCCCCGAGGGCCAGGCGCTGTCCAAGCGCGAGCGGGCGCTGTCCATCCAGGGCCTGCGCGAGGAGGGTCTCGAGCCGCTGGCGGTGGCGAGCTATGCCGGCCATCGATCGGCACCTCCGATACCGTCGCTCCGCATCCAGAGCCTGCAACGAGCTTGTGGTCCGCTTCTCCTTCGGGAAATTGTCGCGCGCGCCGGCGCGATTCGATGTCGAGGAGTTGCGCGCGCTGAACGCCAGGCTGCTGCACGCGCTGCCCTATGAAGCGGTGGCGCCTGCTTTGCGCGACATGGGCATTGAAGACGGCGAGGCGTTTTGGCTCGCGGTGCGCTCCAATCTCGCGGTGCTGTCCGATGCAGGGCGCGTGGTGGCAGGTGGTGAAGGGGCCGCTTCAGCCGGTGATCACCGACGCCGCGCTGTGCCAGCAGGCGGCGGCGCTGCTTCCGCCGGAGCCGTGGGACGAGATCGACCTGGGAGCGATGGGCCGCCGACGTGAAGCAGGCGACCGGCATCAAGGGCAAGGCGTTGTTCCAGCCCTTGCGGCTCGCGCTCACGGCCCGCGAGCATGGACCGGAGCTCAAGCTGCTCTTGCCGCTGATCGGCCGGGCGCGCGCTTTGCGCGGCTCGAAGGCAAGACGGCCTAATCGCTGAGGCTATTGCGGCGCTGGGGCAGGCGTGCGCTTGGCGACGCTCGACTGCTGCGGCGCTGCTTCCGCTGCCGCCGGTGCGGGGCTGCATCCGCAGCCGGCGCCGGAGCTCGGCTAGGGCGGGCGCGCCGGCACGGCGTTGAGCCGGTCACGTCGAGATCGAGCTGCGCGGCGGCTGCGGGGCCGGAGCTGCCGCCTGGGCCGCGGGTGCGGCGCCCTTCTTCTTGCCGGGCTTGCCGGGCGCCGGCGTCGGCTTCGGCCTTCTGGTTCGCCGCCTCGATCTCGGTCGGATTGTATTCGTCGGCCTTGCAGGAGCAGCCCTTGATATACGCCTTGCGGTATTTGAAGCGCGGCCGGCAGATCCGCATAGGCCGTGCCATTCAGCGAAATGGCCTGATCGATCTCCTGGCCGGGATTGCGATAGACGTAGAGCTCGGCGGGCGCCGCGCAGCTCGACTGGCAGACGGTGGCGTCCTGGGCCAAGCGGTTGGCATAGGTCTGATAGCTCACCGGGAAGAAGAAATCCGTCGCAGGTCCGCACGCAGACCGAACGGTAGCGTCCGTTCGGATCGATGCTGCGATAGACCGGAGCTTCGGGCTGCGCCGGCTCCTGCTCGTCGTTGCCACGGCCGAACCAGCCGAACAATCCGCCGCCGCCGCTGTCGCGGCGCGCCTGCTGCTGCATCGGCCTGCCGCCGGTGCACGCCGTTGCGGGCGAGCGCGTCCATGAGCTCCGCCTGGCGCCGGCGATTGCCCCGGCCGCCCGCAATCGCGTCGCGTTGTGCCTGGAGCTGCTCGACCTGGCGCCTTGCGTCCTCGACCTGGTCGTTCATCTTGAGGCATTTGGGGCTGCGCACCAGTCCGCGTCCGAAGATGAGGAAGCCCCTCTCGAAGCAACCGGCATCCTCCATCGCCGCCTGGGTCCCCTGGTAGACGCGGGTCGCACTTTGAATTTGCTTATCGATGCCGGGCAGCTCCTCGCGGCCGCCGCCGCCTTGAGCGCTGGCGAGCTCCTGCTGCAGCTGCATGCAGCGGATCTGGTGGTCGCTGTCCTGGGCGAGCGTATCGCCGGCCACGAAAGCGACGGCCACGCCGCACAGGGCGAAAATGGCAAGGCTACGGTGAGCGGCCGCCGCGGCGCGCCGGGAAAGCGGGCGAAAGCTCGTGACGGGCGTTCAAGTCTTGGCGTTTCCGACTGATGGCGACCCCCGAAAGGCCGTTCCGGCCCGGGCCTTAGGCCGTCCGCATTATGCCCGGCCAAGCTTGGGGTCAATGCGGCATGAATAAGATGCGGCTGCTTGACGCGAGTTAATGTTTGCGGCCATAAGCTGAGCCGTCATGGCGCAAGCAACAACGCATCCTTATCATTTTCTGCGGCATTATTCCGGTCTAGCAAAGAGCTGGCCCGGTCGTTCTTCCCTTACCTTTCACCTCCGTAAAAGAACCGAACGCCGGCCGGCCGTAAGGCAAAGAGGCTATTGGTGGCGCTCAGGCTCTACAACACGCTCACTCGCAAGAAGGAGCCGTTTCAGCCCATAGATGCGGGCAACGTCCGCATGTATGTGTGCGGGCCGACGGTCTACGACTTTGCCCATATCGGCAATGCGCGCCCGGTCATCGTGTTCGACGTGCTGTTCCGCCTGCTGCGCCACCTCTACGGCGCCGAGCACGTCACCTATGTGCGCAACATCACCGACGTCGACGACAAGATCAACGCGCGGGCGGCGCAGGAGTATCCGGACCTGCCGCTGAACGAGGCGATCCGCCGCGTCACCGAGAAGACCGAGCAGCAGTTCCACGACGGACGTCGCGGCGCTCGGCTGCCTGCCGCCCACCGTCGAGCCGCGGGCGACGGAGCACATCGCCGCGATGAAGGAGATGATCGAGCGGGCTCGTCGCCAATGGCTGCGCCTATGTCGCCGAGGACCATGTGCTGTTCGATGTCGCCGGCGATGCCGGACTACGGCAAGCTGTCGGGCCGCTCGCTCGACGAGATGATCGCCGGCGCCCGCGTCGAGGTCGCGCCGTACAAGCGCGACCCGATGGACTTCGTGCTGTGGAAGCCGTCGAAGCCCGGCGAGCCGTCCTGGCCGTCGCCTGCCGGCATCGCGGCGCCGGGGCGTCCCGGCTGGCATATCGAGTGCTCGGCCATGTCGTGGAAGCATCTCGGCGAGACCTTCGACATCCATGGCGGCGGCATCGACCTCGTCTTCCCGCATCATGAGAACGAGATCGCGCAGTCGCGCTGCGCCGTTCCATACGCCGGTCATGGCCAATTACTGGCTGCATAACGGCTTCCTCCAGGTCGAGGGTGAGAAGATGGCGAAGAGCCTCGGCAACTTCGTCACCATCCATGAGCTGCTCACGAGAGCTTGGCAGTGGCTATGCCATGGCCCGGCGAAGCTCTTCGCTTCAGCATGCTCGACGACACATTACCGGCAGCCGCTCGACTGGACGTCGGGTCAGGCTTGATGAGGCGCACAAGACGCTCTGGAGTGGTACTGGCGATCTTAAGCGAAGGACGCTGTCCGAGCCGGTGGGCGTGACCTGGATCAGTGGTTTGCTGAATGCGCTTCCGGACGATCTGAACACGCCGAAGCGCGATCGCCGCGATGCATAGTGCTACAGTGCGGGCAAATGGCGTGCGAGCTTCGGTGCCGCACTCGGCATACCTCGGCGTTCTCGAACGACCGCTGAACGCACGTCTGGACCGTTGCAGCACGCGTAGGCTAGTGGATTGGCTGTCGGTGCATCGCAGTGCCCGAGCGGTTGGACAGGACTCGACGTTGACTGCGAGCATCGCGCAGCGCTCGCAACGCTGCGCGCAAGGCGAAAGACTTCAAGGAGGCCGATCGCATCCGCGATGAGCTTGCCGCCATGGGCATCGAGTTGAAGGACGCCAAGGACCCGAAGACCGGCGAGCTGGTCACCACCTGGGAGGTCGCCCGATGAGTCCTTCCAATAATGTTAGCGGCTCAGGTCAAGGAAAGTCTCAACGGCGTGAGCGTTCTATCTCTACGACACGACGCTCAGGGACGGCGCGCAGACCCAGGGCGTCGACTTCTCGCTCGAGGACAAGGGGCTGATCGCCCAGCAGCTCGACGTGCTCGGCATCGACTATATCGAGGCGGGATATCCCGGCGCCAATCCAACCGACACGAAGCTCTTCGCCGACACCGCAGAAGCTCGGCTTGGCCAAGCTCACCGCCTTCGGCATGACCAAGCGGCCTGGCCGCTCGATCTCGAACGATCCGGGCTTCCAGGCGGTGCTCGCGGCGAAGGCGCCGGCCATCTGCCTCGTCGCCAAGACCTGGGACTTCCATGTCGATGTGGCGCTCGGCATCAGCCTCGAGGAGAATCTGCAAGCCATCGCTGAGTCGGTGGCAGCCGTCGTCGCCTCGGGGCGCGAGGCGCTGCTCGACTGCGAGCATTTCTTCGACGGCTACAAGGCCAATCCCGATTACGCGCTTGCCTGCGCCAAGGCGGCCTACGAGGCCGGCGCCCGCTGGGTGGTGCTCTGCGACACCAATGGCGGCACGCTGCCTGAGGAGATCGAGAGGATCGTCGCCGAGGTGGTGCAGCACATCCCCGGCGACCACGTCGGCATCCACGTGCATAACGACACCGACAATGGCGTGGCCAATTCGCTCGCCGCGGTGCGCGCCGGCGCCCGCCAGATCCAGGGCACGCTGAACGGGCTTGGCGAGCGTTGCGGCAACGCCAACCTCACCTCCATCATCCCGACGCTGTTGCTGAAGGCTGACTATGCCGAGCGCTTCGAGACCGGGCGTGACGCCGGACAAGCTCAGCACGCTCACCCACGCCTCGCGCATTCTCGATGAGCTGCTCAATCGCGCGCCGAACCGCCGCGCACCCTATGTCGGCGAGTCGGCCTTCGCCCATAAAGGCGGCATCCATGTCTCGGCCGTGCAGAAGGACCCGCGCACCTATGAGCACGTGCCGCCGGAGGCGGTGGGCAACCGGCGCAGACTGCTTGTCTCCGACCAGGGCGGCCGCTCCAACATCCTCGCCGAGCTCGACCGCATCGGCATCGCCGTGCCGAAGAACGATCCGCGCGTCGCCAGGCTGCTCGACGAGGTGAAGGAGCGCGAGGCCAATGGCTATGCCTATGAGGCGGCGGACGCTTCCTTCGAGCTGCTCGCCCGCCGCATGCTCGGCAATGTGCCGCAATTCTTCGACGTCGAGTCGTTCCGCGTCATGGTCGAGCGCCGCCACAACGCCGTCGGCGACCTCGTCACCGTGTCGGAGGCGACGGTGAAGGTGCGCATCGACGGCGAGACCATGCTGTCGGTGGGCGAGGGCAACGGCCCGGTGAACGCGCTCGACACGGCGCTCCGCAAGGACCTCGGCCGCTATCAGAGCTATATCTCCGACCTCGAGCTCGTCGACTACAAGGTGCGTATCCTCACGGGCGGCACCGACGCCGTGACGCGGGTTTTGATCGAGAGCCGGGACGGGGAGGGGAACCGCTGGTTCACCGTCGGCGTCTCGCCGAACATCGTCGATGCCTCGTTCGAGGCGCTGCTCGATCTCGATCAACTACAAGCTGATCCGCGACGGCGCGACCGCGCCCTGACAGGACACTCAGAACTTCGCGGTGACCTTGGCTTCGGCCTCGGCTTCCGCGGTCTCGTCGCGGGGAATAAGCGCGCGGGTGATGGCGGGAATGATCGCGTCCACCCGGTCGACCACTTCGAGGTGAAGCTCGAGCCCGGGGCGGATGAAGCTTTCCTCCCGCATGCGCGCGAACAGCGACAGCAGCGGGTCCCAGAAGCCGTCGATATTGGCAAGCACGATCGGCTTTTGATGCTGCTCGAGCTGCGACCAGGTGAGCTGCTCGACGAACTCCTCCAATGTGCCGAGACCGCCAGGCAGCGCCACGAAGGCGTCCGACTTCATGAACATCAAATGCTTCCGCTGATGCATGTTGTCGACCACAATCAATTCGTGAGCTTCGAGCAGCATGTGCTCACGCGCGCTCAAGAAAGCGGGGATGATGCCGCGTGACCCTGCCGCCATGGCGGATCACCGAGCTGCGCCGTCTCTCCCATGAGCCCGAGGCTTCCTCCGCCATAGAACGAGACCGATGTTCTCGGCGGCAAGGATGCGGCCAAAGTCGCGCGCGGCCTCGGCGAAGGCTTTGTTCCGGCCGGGGCCTGACCCGCAATAGACGCAGATATTCCGAAGGTTAGCTGCTTTTTGCATGGAACCCATGTGCCATTGGCTTCTTTGAAACGTCAAGGAAGCCTACACCGTTCGTATTGGCAGCGGCTTCGTCCACGGATGTAGGGTGCGGCCATGAGCATGCGCGGCAGGACTCGGCCCTTCGGTCCTGGCGGCTGGATAAGCGACAACAAGGGGGCGTTTGCCGGAGGATCGAGCGAGAGATGGGCGGCAGGTTTGTGGCGTTGTTGGTAGCAGTGATCGGCGTGATCGCCCTCGCTGCGGCGGGCGTTTACCTCTACCGGCATCACGGTGCCGCGCCTCGGGGTCGAGGACAAGGTGGCGCAGGGCGAGAAGCCTGCTGAGCAGCCAAAGCCGGGAGAGTCGCAACCGGCCGAGACGGCGCCCTCCAAGCCCACTTCCGTGCCGAGCTTCGACGTCGTCCGCATCGAGCCGACCGGCGAAGGCGTCATTGCCGGCCGCGCCCAGCCAGGCTGGACCGTCACCTTGGAGAGCGGCGGAACCAAGATCGCCGAGACCGAAGGCCGATGAGGAGGGCGCCTGGAGCGTCGTGCTCGACAAGCCTCTAGCCGCCGGGGACCATTCGCTTGAGCTGCGCGCCACCTCGCCTGATGGGACGCAGGCGCTGACCGGGCAGCAGCCGGTCCAGGTCGCTGTCGGCAAGCCGGGCGAGGAGGTCGCGCAGAAGGAACCTGCCGCGCCGAGAGCCGGCGAAGGAAGCCGCTCCCGCCGCTCCTGAAGAGCAGACGCCTGCGGAAGCCGCGGCACCGGAGGCGCCAAAGCCCGAGCAGCAGGCCGAGGCGCCGCAAGCCGTCCCAGGCCAGCCGGAGCCTGTGGTTCCCGACGAGAATGCTCCGCCGCCTGAGCGGCCGAAGCCTCCGTGAGAATTGGCAAGCTCGACTATGAGGATACCGGCCCCGATAGCGGGAAGATCACGATGTCCGGCGTCGGCGTACCCAATGTGCATGTGTTCTTCTTCTATGACCAACAGCCGATTGGAGACTTGGTGATCGGCAGCGACGGCACTTGGACGTTCGAGGTCGAGAAGAAGCTCGGGAAGGCGAGCACACCGTCCGCGCCGACACCTACGACGAGAAGACCGGTGTGGTGGCAGGGCGCGCGCTCGCTTCGTCTCGGGCGTGAGCCGAAAGCTGAAGGCGCCGAAACCGCCGCACAAGAACCGCCTCCGCCTCAACCGGAGTCGGCGCGCGCGCCTGAAGCCGCCCCGCCGAGCCTGCCGTTGCCCAAGCGGGACAGCCGTCAGGCCAACCCGAGCCGGTCTATCCGGATGGCCTGCCGGAGGAGGCGGCTTCGCCTGCGCCGTCGACTTCCGGTTGCCGCGGCGGAGCCGCAAGATCTGTCGTCGCAGCCTCAGCCGGTCTACCCGGAAGGAGAGGCGGCGTCGAGGCTGCGCCTCGAGCCGTCGCGCCAGCCGCCGCGGCGCAGCCTGGACCTATCGTCGCAGCCTCAGCCGGTTCATCCGGAGGAGAGGCGGCACGAGCCTCGGACCGGAGCCGGCTCAGCCGGAGGCGACCCGGCCGAGCCTTCGGCGCCGGTCGTGGCCGAGCGGCCAAGCGAAGCCGAAACCGCCAGAGCCGGCAAAGGCGCCGGTCGTGTTCAAGAGCGTCGACTACCAGGATACCGGCGCAGAGTCCGGAAAGGTCTGCGCTTTCCGGCACCGGCGAGCCCGGCGCGCGCCTCTTCCTCTATTTCGACGAGACGCCGCTCGGCGAGGTGAGCGTCGGAAGCGACGGGACCTGGACGTTTGGGGCCGAGAGGAAACTCGGCGACGGGCGAGCACAAGTTCCGTGCCGACAACATCGAGGAGGGTACCGGCATCGTCGTCGGCAGCGCTTCGATCGGCATCATGCGCATGGAGAAGCCTGAGCCGCCGAAGGAGGAGTCGCTGCTGCGCCGACCTCGCCAACTCCACCGGCGCCGCAGCTCCCGCGCCGGAAGCGGCCACGCCCGCGCCGGAGCCTGAATCGCAAGTGGCCGCAGAGGAGGCGAAGCCTGCAGTGAGCGCCGAGAAGCGCGCGAGCGCAGGCCGCATCGTCCGAGGGTCTACACCGTGCGCCGGGGCGACACGCTGTGGGAGATCGCCGAGGCCTATTATGGCGGCGGCTGGCACTATCGCGCGATCGTGCGCGACAACAAGCCGTAAGATCCAAAATCCGCATTGGATCTACCCAAGGCAGAAATTCCACATTCCTGCGGGCAGATGATCGCTGCGGGGCCGGCCATTGCGGCGGCGCGCTGCTTGAGGCCGCCTGACCCCGGTACTATATGCTTGGGAGGCTAGGGGTAGCGCTTCGACGCTGCCCCTTTTGCCGCGTGGGCACGCCAAGGGGTAAAACAAGTTTCCATGCAGGACCTGCCGCAAACGAGGAGCGACGCGCTGATGGCCGCGCGTACCGGACACCTCACGGTCCTGCGCGAGCTTGCCCCCTATCTGGCCTGCCGGGCGTCCCGATCTCCGCATGCGCGTGGTCATGGCCCTGGTGGCGCTGATCATCGCCAAGGCGCATCACGCTCATGGTGCCGATTGCCTACAAGGCGGTGGTCGACCTCCTGACCGACGAGGCGACGGGCAAACAGATCACCGCGATCGGCCTCGCCGCCAGTCCCGTCTTCCTCATCGTCGCCTATGGCGTCGGCCGGGTGCTGATGGTGCTGTTCGCCCAGTTCCGCGACGTATGGTTCACCGTGGTCGCCCAGCACGCGGTGCGCGAGCTCGCCAACCGCACCTTCCGCCATTTGCACGAGCTGTCGCTTGCGCTTCCATCTGGAGCGCCGCACCGGCGGGTTGAACCGCGTCATCGAGCGGGGCGTGACCGGCGTCGACACCATCGTGCGCATGGCGGTGCTCAACTCCATTCCGACCGCGGTCGAGCTGCTCATGATCTCGGGCCTGCGTCGCTTACTATTTCGGCTGGATCTATGTGGCTGGTCGTGCTCCCGACCGTCGGTCTCTATGTCGCCTTCACCTTCTGGGCGAGCGAGCGGCGCATCGCCATCCGCCGCGACATGAACGATTCCGACACCGAGGCCCACGCCAAGGCGGTGGACAGCCTGCTCAACTACGAGACGGTGAAATATTTCGGCAACGAGGATCACGAGGCGCGCCGCTTCGATTCCTCCATGGCGCGCTACGAGAGGGCGGCGATCAGGACCTACACGCTCGCTCGGTCGTGCTCAATACCGGGCAGGCGGTGATCTTCACCATCGGCACCGTCATCTGCATGCTGCTCGCGGCCCGCGACGTCGCGTCCGGCGCGCTCACCATCGGCGAGTTCGTGATGATCAACGCCATCCTCATGCAGCTCTATCTGCCGCTCAATTTCATGGGCATGGTGTATCGCGAGATCAAGCAGGGCCTCATCGACATCGAGACCATGTTCGCGCTGCTGCATGAGCCGCCGGAGATCGTCGATCAGCCCGGCGCCAAGCCGCTGCGCGTGACCAAGGGCGAGATCAAGTTCGAGAACGTGTCCTTCGCCTACGATCCCGAGCGGCAGATCCTGAAAAATGTGAGCTTCGAGGTGCCGGCGGGCAAGATGGTCGCCATCGTCGGTCCCTCAGGCGCCGGCAAATCGACGATCTCGCGCATCCTGTTCCGCTTCTATGAGCTCAGCGGCGGCCGCGTGCTGATCGACGGGCAGAATATCAGCGACGTGACGCAAAGCTCGCTGCGCGCCGCCATCGGCATGGTTCCGCAGGACACGGTGCTGTTCAACGACACCATCCTGTACAACATCCGCTACGGGCGCCCGGAGGCGAGCGACGGTGAGGTGCGCGAGGCGGCGCGGCTTGCCCAGATCCACGACTTCATCATGATCCTGCCGCAAGGCTACGATGCGCTGGTCGGCGAGCGGGGCTGAAGCTTTCCGGCGGCGAGAAGCAGCGCGTGGCCATCGCCCGCACCATCCTCAAATCGCCGCCGATCCTGATGCTGGACGAGGCGACCTCGGCGCTCGACAGCCACACCGAGAAGGAGATCCAGGATGCGCTCGAGCGGGTCGCGCGCGAGCGCACGTCGCTCGTCATCGCCCACCGGCTCTCCACCGTGGTGCATGCCGACAACATCATCGTGCTCGACCATGGCGAGATCGTCGAGCAGGGCACCCATCTTGAGCTGCTCGCGCGCGGCGGCCTTTATGCCAGCCTGTGGGCGCGCCAGCGCGAAGCTGACCAGGCCCGCGAGCGGCTGGCGCAGGTGCTCGATCACGAGCCGGAGCCAGAGTCGAGCGCTGCCGAGCGGCTCGAGGACGAGGCCCTTGCCGGCAACTAGGACTGTGATCTGACCCATGAGCGAACGCCACACCATCCTCGACAGCATCACGAGCGCCTTCGTGCCGATCCACCGCGAAGGCCACAAGTTCATTGCCGGCTTTGCCGTGGCGGCGCTGATCCTGTTCCTGCTCGCGCCGCCGCTCGGCTGGCTCGGCGTGATCGCCACCGTGCTGTGCGCCTATTTCTTCCGCGATCCTGAGCGGGTGACGCCTCAGCGCCCAGGCCTCGTGGTGAGCGCTGCCGACGGCAAGATCGTCAACATCGGCACGGTCGTTCCGCCGAAGGAGCTTGCGCTCGGCGAGGCGCTGCTCACCCGCATCTCGGTGTTCCTCTCGGTGCTCGACGTGCATGTGGTGCGGGCGCCCGTGGCAGGACGCGTGGTGCACAGCGTCTACGTGCCGGGGAAGTTCCTGAATGCCGAGCTCGACAAGGCGAGCGAGGAGAATGAGCGCCGCGCGATGGTCATCGAGACTCCGGCAGGAGAGAAGATCGGCGTGGTGCTGATCGCAGGTCTGATCGCGCGGCGGATCGTGACTTTTGTGGGCGAGGGGGCTAGCGTAGCGGCAGGCGAGCGTATCGGCCTGATCCGTTTCGGCAGCCGGGTTGATGTTTATCTGCCGGCCGGCGGCGACGTTCTGGTTGCGGCCGGTCAGACGGCGATCGGCGGCGAGACGGCCTTGGCCGAGCTGGGCGCCGAGTGTTCGCGCCGGCGGGCCTTAGGATGGCGGAGAGGTTTTCGTTCCATGTTTCCTCCCTTCGATCCTGAAAGAGACGACCGCAAGCCGCGGGCGCGGGTGTTCTCGCGCGGCCAGGTGCCGACGCGGGTGCTGATCCCCAACATCTTCACTTTGCTCGGGCTGTGCGCCGGGTTGACCGCGATCCGCATGGCCATCGAGCATCGCTGGGACCTGGCCGTCGCCGCGCTCGTCTTCGCGGCGTTTCTCGACGGCATCGACGGGCGCGTCGCGCGGCTGCTCAAGGCCCAGTCGCGCTTCGGCGCCGAGCTCGATCTGCTCGCCGATTTCGTCAATTTCGGCGTGGCGCCGGCCATCATCATGTTCAACTGGGCGCTCGACGATCTGAAGAGCATGGGGTGGATCGCCGTGCTGATCTATGCGGTGTGTGCCGCGCTCAGGCTTGCGCGCTTCAATGTGGCGCTCGACCGGACAGATCTAGCCGGCGTGGAAGAGCAGCTATTTCGTGGGCGTGCCGGCGCCGGCCGGCGCCATCGTGCTGCTGTTGCCGATCTACGCGCAGGATCTCGGCCTGCATTTGCCGGCCCTCACGCCGCTCGTGCTGCTCTATACGCTCGCCATCGCGCTTCTGATGGTGAGCCGCGTGCCGACTTTCTCAGGCAAGCTGATCGGCCAGAAGATCGCACGCGAGCACGTGCTGCCGGTGTTCGTGCTCGTCGCGCTGTTCATCGCCTGCCTGCTGACCTATCCGTCGCTGACGCTCGCCGTGGGCTCGGTCATCTATCTCGCGCTCATCCCGGTCAGCGCCTATCGCTATTTCCAGGTCGAGCGGCAGATGGAGCTCATTGCGCAAGGGCAAAACGGCAAGGGCGCTTCGGAGCCGACGGCGATCGAGCCGCCGTCCTTCCCGCGCTAGATGTGCGCGTCGCTTTCGCCCGGGGCCAGCACGCCGGTGATGTCGTAGATCAACCCGCCGGGGGCGAGCAGGGCGCCTGAACGATCGCGCCCGAGCGCCATGATCTCGCGATGCTTCACGGCGAGCACCACCGCCTGGAAGCGATCGTCGGGCAGTTTATCGACGATGCCGATGCCATATTCATGCAACGCGTCGTCGCGGTCGGCGACCGGATCGTAAACCACCACATTGAGGAAGCCGCCAAGCTCGCGCACGAGGTCCACGACCTTGGTGTTGCGCGTATCCGGGACGTTCTCCTTGAAGGTGAAGCCCATGACCAGCACCTTGGCGTCGTCCATCTTCAGCTTGCGGTGAAGCATGGCCTTGATGATGTCGCGGGCGACGAAGCTCGCCATGCCGTCATTGATGCGGCGGCCGGCGAGGATCATCTCCGGGTGGAAGCCGATCGATTGCGCCTTGTGGGTCAGATAGTAGGGATCGACGCCGATGCAGTGGCCGCCGACAAGGCCGGGACGATAGGCATGGAAGTTCCATTTGGTGCCGGCGGCGGCAAGCACCTCGCTGGTGTCGAGGCCAAGATCCTTGAACAGCATGGCAAGCTCGTTGATCAGCGCGATGTTCACGTCGCGCTGAATGTTCTCGATGACCTTGGCGGCTTCCGCCACCCTGACCGAGCTCACCTTGTGGGTGCCGGCGGTCACCACGCTGCCATACACCTTGTCGACGAGGTCGGCGGCTTCCGGCGTCGAGCCTGAGGTGACCTTGACGATGCTGGGGAGCCGGTGCTGCAAATCGCCGGGATTGATGCGCTCCGGCGAATAGCCGACGAAGAAGTCCTGGTTGAAGGTGAGCCCCGACGTCTTGGCCAGGATCGGCACGCAGACCTCTTCCGTGGCGCCGGGATAGACCGTCGATTCATAGACCACCACGTCGCCGGGCGAGAGCACGCGGCCGACCGTCTCGCTTGCCCGCATCAGCGCCGTGAGGTCAGGGCGCTTGGCCTCATCGATGGGCGTCGGCACCGTGACGATGTAGAAATTGCAGTCGCGCAGAGCCTCGGTGTCGGCACTGAAGGAAATGGTGCGGGCGGCGGCGAATTCCTCGTCGGTGACCTCGCCGGTGCGGTCGCGTCCGCCGGCCAGCTCGCCGACGCGAGCCTTGTTGACGTCGAAACCCACGCACGGGAAAATGCCGCGCCATATAAACGGCAAGCGGCAGCCCCACATAGCCAAGCCCGATGATCCCGACCCGTACGTTCTCGAGCGCGGGCGGGCTTGCTTGCCCGGATCCCCCACGCGTTGCCGCCTTAATTTGGTCATTCATGGGCAGGTTCTATCGTCCCTCGACATCGGGGCGTGGCTTAGCATTTCGCGCAGTTTTTCGCAAAGTTCGGGGAAGGGCGGCAGCGCCGTCCTGATTTGTCCTAGGCCCGCTAAGATGCTAAGGCCAAAGCCGAAAAATTGGCAGGGGCGGCCGCGCATGAAGCATAGACTTTCAACCTATCTGCGCCAGCTCGAGGCGGAGAGCATCCAAATCATGCGGGAGGTAGTGGCGGAATTCCACCACCCCGTCATGCTCTATTCGATCGGCAAGGATTCCTCGGTCATGGTGCATCTCGCCATGAAGGCGTTCTATCCGGCGAAGCCGCCGTTTCCGCTGCTGCACGTCGATACCACCTGGAAGTTCCGCGAGATGATCGCCTTCCGCGACCGCGAGGCGAAGCGGCTCGGGGTCGATCTCATGGTGCATATCAATCGAGCAGGGCGTGCGCGACGGCATCTCGCCCATTACCCATGGCAGCGCGCTCTACACCGACATCATGAAGACGCAGAGCCTCAAGCAGGCGCTGGAGCAACATCATTTCGATGCGGCCTTCGGCGGGGCGCGGCGCGACGAGGAAAAGTCGCGCGCCAAGGAGCGCGTGTTCTCCTTCCGCAACGCCGCCCACAATTGGGACCCGAAGCGGCAGCGCCCCGAGCTCTGGCACCTCGCCAACACCCAGATCAAACCCGGCGAAAGCATGCGCGTGTTTCCGCTGTCGAACTGGACCGAGCTCGACGTGTGGACCTACATCTATCTGCGAAGATATTCCGGTGGTTCCGCTCTATTTTGCTGCCGAACGCCCGGTGGTCGAGCGTGGCGGCATGCTGATCATGGTCGACGACGATCGGCTGCCCATGGATGCCGGCGAGACGCCCACGATGCGGCGCGGTGCGCTTCCGCACGCTTGGCTGCTATCCCCTGTCCGGCGCCATCGAATCGAATGCCACGACCGTGCCGGAGATCATCGAGGAGCTGGTCGCGGCGCGCTCGTCGGAGCGCCAGGGCCGCGTGATCGACCACGATCAGACGGGATCGATGGAGAAGAAGAAGCAGGAAGGGTATTTCTGATGGCACGGTTGAGTGTTGTCGACACTAAGCGTGACAGCGCCGAGGAGCGGCTGAAGGAGCGCCTCGCCGCCGAAGAGAATCGCGGCCTGTTGCGCTTTCTTACCTGCGGCAGCGTGGATGACGGCAAGAGCACGCTGATCGGCCGGCTGCTCTACGACTCGGCGCAGATCTACGAGGACCAGCTGAAAAGTGCCGAGCGCGATTCAAAGCGGGCCGGCGGCAACGGTGCGCTCGACCTCGCGCTGCTCGTCGACGGGCTGCAGGCGGAACGCGAGCAGAAGATCACCATCGACGTGGCCTATCGCTATTTCTCGACGCCGCGCCGCAAATTCATCGTCGCCGATACGCCGGGGCATGTGCAGTACACGCGCAACATGGCGACCGGCGCGTCGAATTGCGATTTCGCCGTGCTCCTGGTCGATGCGCGGAGCGGCGTGCTCACCCAGACGCGGCGGCACGCCTGCATCGTCTCGCTGCTCGGCATCCGCAAGCTCGCGCTTGCCGTGAACAAGATGGATCTCGTCGACTTCAGCCAGGCGCGCTTCGATGCGATTGCCGAGGATTTCAAGAGCTTCGCCGAGCCGCTCGGCTTCGAGGCCATCACCTGCATCCCGGTATCGGCGCTGAAGGGCGACAATGTGATCGTCCCCAGCCCCCATATGCATTGGTATCGCGGCCCCACTCTGCTCGGGCATCTCGAGACGGTGGATGTGTCACGGGAGGAGAAGGAGGAGCCGTTCCGCTTCCCCGTGCAGTGGGTGAACCGGCCGCATCTCGACTTCCGCGGATACGCCGGAACGATCGCGAGCGGCAAGGTGAAGCCCGGCGACGAGGTGATCATCCAGCCTTCCGGCAAGCGGGTGCATGTCGCGCGCATCGTCACCGCCGACGGCGACCTCGAGGTTGCCCATCGCGGCGATGCCGTGACGCTCACCTTTGCCGAGGAGGTCGATGCCAGCCGAGGCGATATTATTTCCGGGACGGAGGCCGTCCCCGCGATCGCCGACCAGATCGCGGCGCGCATCGTCTGGTTCGATGAGGAGCCGATGCTGCCTGGCCGCAGCTACGCCATCAAATGCGGCTGTCAGACCACGACCACCACCATCTCGAGCCTGAAATACAAGCTCAATGTCGACAATCTGGAGCATGTGGCGGGCAAGACGCTCGAGCTGAACGAAGTCGGGTCCTGCAATCTGAGCACCGGAAAGGCGCTCGTGTTCGACCCTTACGCGGAGAACTCCGAGACCGGCAGCTTCATCCTGATCGACCGCTTCACCCATGGCACGGTCGCCGCAGGGATGATCGAGTTTGGCTTGCGGCGCGCCACCAACATCCAGTGGCAGGCGCTCTCCATCGACAAGGAGGCGCGGTCGCGGCTGAAGGATCAGCAGCCTTGCGTGCTCTGGTTCACCGGGCTGTCAGGCTCGGGCAAGTCGACCATCGCCAACATGCTGGAGAAGCGGCTGCACGCGCTCGGCCGGCACACTTACGTGCTCGATGGCGACAATATCCGCCACGGGCTCAACAAGGACTTGGGCTTTACCGATGCAGACCGGGTGGAGAACATCCGCCGCGTGGCGGAGACGGCGAAGCTGTTCGTGGAGGCCGGTCTGATCGTCATGGTGTCGTTTATCTCGCCCTTCCGCTCCGAGCGGCGGATGGCGCGGGAGCTGTTCCAAGAGGGCGAGTTCGTCGAGGTCTATGTCGATACGCCGCTTGAAATCTGCGAGGCGCGCGATCCCAAGGGGCTCTACCGCAAGGCGCGGGCAGGGCTGATCAGCCACTTCACCGGCATCGATTCAGACTACGAGGTGCCGGAGCAGGCGGAGCTGACCGTCAATACGAGCAAGGCGACGGTTGACGCGCTCGCCGAGACGCTGCTTGCCGAGCTCAGGCGCCGCCACGTCATCTAAAAAGTTGGGCCGCAGCCGCCGATCCCCCGATTTGGTCCCTCGGTTAGCGGCTGCGGCCCACCTCAAGCTAGTCTGAGAGACTAGCGAGGATCTTCAAGCGCTCGGCGGCCTTCACGCTGCCGGTCTCCGAGGCCCATTCGTACCAACCCACGGCGCGCGTGCGGTCGGGCCCACGCCGCGCGCGCCGAGCTCGGTCAAGACTTCCGCATCGAAAGTGCGCGCGAGCTCATAGGCCGCGTCGCTTTCGCCCTGCTCGGCAAGATGCATGAACAGCAGCCTCGCCCCGGCGATGTCACCCTCGCCGAGCAGACGCATGGCGCGCGCCATGAGTGGAGATGTCTCGGCCGCGGCGCCCGGCTGAGCCGGTGCGCGTGCCTAGGGCCATGTTGAACAGCGTCCCCGAGGCGCCGGTGGCCGACGCCAAGGTAGGCCCGGCAGCGACGCGGAACACTAAACGCTGCCGGGCCTGGGGGGCGCTACTGGCGCCTAACGCGTAGACCTCCACGGGATAGTCGCCGCTCGCGGTGCCACCGATCGACAAGGTCAGGTGGTCAGCGTCCTTGTCCTTCACCAGCCAAGCACCGCTCGGGTTGCGTTGGCCGGCGGAGAGTTTGGCTTCGCTGGGGAGGCCGCGCACGAGGATGTAGCGCGCCTGCCGCTGGGTGAGCAGGGGAGCAAGTTCGAGGGTCCGGCCGGCCTGCACCATGATCAGTTGCGGTGCCGTATTGGCCGCCGATGACGAGCCTGTCACGGGCTGGGGCAGAGGGCTCGAAGCCTCTTCCTCGACCGGCGCCGGCTCGGTGAAGGGGCGCCGCCTTGGCGAGGATGAGCTTTGGCAGTGCAGCGTCTTGCGACTCGCGCCAAACCACGGAACTCGAATTTTTGACCAGAGGGTCGGCGTCGGCGGGGAGGGCTTGGCGAAACTCGCAAGCGCGGCAATGCCGACCACGGTCAGCACAATCGATGTGGCAACGCAGCCGGCGACCAGCATGCTCGCTTGGCGTTGACGCCGGCGGAAGTCGTGAACGAGCGCTTGCATATGCGCTTGCGGAGCAGCCCTCGGTTCGAGCGGCAAGCCCGCTTCAAAGGCCTCAGAATCGCTGAGGTCGTAGCCGCTGCCGGTCTCGGCGCGTACCGCGAGCGCAAGGTCCTCAAGAAAGACGCCGAGCTCCTCGTCGTCCGGCGCCAAGGTGCGCAGTCGAGCCGCAAGCGAGCGGGGCAGCGCCATCCCGGAGGCTATGCGCCTCGTGTATTGCGGCGTCTCGATATACGGAAAGGTGCTGCGGTGGATTGCGTCCCAGCGCACTCCGGGAATTGCCGCCGGACGAGCCGCCTCGAGATAATCGCGGGCGAGCGGTTGAGGCAACGGTTGCAAACCAGGCTCTGCGGGGCAGGGCGCGGTGGAACCGATCATAGTTGTACTCCATGTTTACTCCGCCGAGCGGCTTAGCCGCCCGGCGTTACGCGCCCCGTTTCCTCACACAAAAAAGCGCGCTAGTGCCCCTTAGCGCGCTGCCACTCGATATACCTGTTTGAACAATACGTCCCTCTGATCTTCGCCCACGGGCAGATTTGACTGAGCTGCGCCAGCTTCGATCTTTGCCTGTGGGCCTTTGCGCGCGCTTTCGTTCGGATGCTGTGCCAACCATGCTTCAGCCGCGGGCTCCGGGTCCAGCCCGGGAGGCTCGCGGCGAGATTGATCTCGCGCCATTTCGGATGCCGGCCGTCTTTCTTGAGCTCGCCGAAGCGCGAGAAGAGCGTGTCGACCAATTGCGCCACGCGGTCGGCGTGGCCCGGATCGTCCTTGGACGCGGCCGCGAGCAGCACCATGCCGGTCGCGACCGACGGAATCTCGGTCTCCATTTCGATCAGGTTCGGATAGTCGTCGTGGTCGAAGCCCGTCGGCAGATAGACGGCTTCGAGGCCGGCGCCGAAGGCGACGGGCAGAAGATGCAGCCCCTGATTTTCCGGGATCCCTGCGATCATGGGCATCGGCTTGGCGCCGACGATCACGCTGGCGGCGATCGCGCCTTGCGTCAGTTGCTCGATCGCAGCGCGGCCATCGAGAGCAACCGGCTCGACCGCGATATTCAGAGCCCGGAACAGAATTCTTGCCGTGACCGCTGAGCTTCCGCCGTCAGGGCCGAAATTCACCTTCTTGCCGGCGAGATCGGCGAGGCTGTCGATGTCGGCCGCGCGCCAGGACATGCACCTCTTGCGGACCGAGCCGCGCGACCACCTGAAGGCTCTCGGCGAGATTTGGGACAGAGCTCTGCGTCTCAGTGTCGGCGAGCACGTCGGTCGAAACAAAACCCGCATCAATGTGCGGGTCGTTCAAAAGTCGTGAAATGTTGTTAAGGCCGCTGTCGCCTGGAACCGGGACGACGCGGAATGGGGCTGCGTAGGCGAAGAGCTCCAGCCATCTCGGCAGCAAGCTCGATTTCCGATCCGGCCTCGTCGCCCGCGATCACACCGAGCCAGTCTGCGCTTGAATTGGGATCCAGGTCCTTGCCGGTACCTAGGGTCGCGTCGCCCGAGGCGACCATGCCGACGATGGCGACAAAAACCAACGGCAGTCGGATACGCAAAATGCGCGCCGCCATGACACCCGTCCCTCTTCACGGCAGGAGCCGGAGCTGCCTGAGCGCCGGGCGCCTCAACCGTCGAGCATGTGGACGGGCAACGCATGAAATCGACACCCCCTGCATCTCGAAGGCCGGCAGCCAAACTCCTGTCCGGCATTCTTCCCGTGTCTCAAACCCCGTTCGGGGCAAAACGTTCACTTTTTGTTAAACATGAGCGTAACTCGCGACTGGGGCGCCACTTCGTCCTGATTGCGGCGAAGCCGAGGCTTGGTGCTTGACATGTGTCGGCGAGGTAACAGGACGCGCGACGCGCGACGGGAGGGTTATCGGTCGGCGGGTAGAACTCGCCTGCGCTCGTGGGGCGCGTAGGCGCAGAAAAGCTTATCCATCATGCGCGCATAAAGAGCGTAGGCGAGACGGTCTAAGCCAAGCCGCGCCGCCACGGCGCTCGGCAGGATGAAACGCATATAGACTGACAAGAGTCTGCGTCGCGCGCTCCTCTTGCGGAAGCCGCTCCAGGATCGACGGCGCCACAAGATAATACGCGGCGAGGGCGGCATGGCCGCCCGGCATGGCGATGAAGCACGCGGTCGCGATAGCGGCGAAGCGTGCGGAGCTCGAAGCAATCGTCGCTCAAGCCCAACACCTCGCAACAGGCGGTGGTGAGAAAGCAGCCTTGGGCAGGCGGCGTGCACTTCTTCTCGTCGAAGGATTTCGCCAACTCGTCCTTGCGTTGCACCGCCCAGTCGAGGGCTTTGCGCAAATCTTCGCAGTTTAGGGTGAAGCGGCATTCCTCGGCGTCGCCGAGCTTCACCGCCATCTCCACCGACTTGGCCGAGCGGAACAGCGCTCCGGTCGATAGCGGCAGAACGATGCTCACCTTGTCGTCGCGGATGTCGGTGCACACCCCGCAGAGCGGCTCGTCGACGGCAGTCGTGCCGTCCTCGTTCTTCGCGATGATGCGATTGTCGGGCTTGACGAGAAAGTCTTTCGGCAGTGGCGTGCCGTCCGGATCGCCAAAGACCACGAGCTTCGCATCGTAGCTCGCCGCCACCTGAATTTCGGCGCGGAGATCGCAAGCGTCAGGATCGGAAAAGGTCACCTGGCCGATGCGGGCGCCGGCTTGCGTGTTGGTCGCCGTCCCTTCCAATCGCCGAAGGCCTGCAGCGCGAAGCACTCCGGGCTTCTTGGACGCCGGCTTCTGCTCGGTCTCGGCCGCGAAGGCTGACGGGATAAGTTGAACGAGGCGCGGCGCGCCGATCGCGGCGGCGAGCAGTCCGAGCATCCTGCGGCGCGTATTTAGAAGCATGTGCCGATCCTGAGAAACTGGCGCGCGAGGCGTAGCCCGCGGAAAACGGTCAATGCCTGTTTCACGAGAACGGCGGCTTGTCAAACCGGCCGTCGGGTGAGGATAATAGACAAGAAGAAGCCCCGAGAAGAGGCATCCCGGGGCTTCGAAGATTGGAGTTGCGGCCATAACCGATCGTTGCCGCAAATTCCGCTAAGTGCGCGGCTCAGACAGAGTCACCCTGGGGCAACCTCACAGACACCAAACGCGGTCAGCTGGCGGCCTTCCTCAATCCAGGCCGCGCGTCATCTGTGCCTTGATCGGTTCGGCCGCGTCGGCGGTTACCTTGGTCGACAGCGTGCGCATCTCTTCGGCTTGCGATTGCAGGGCACTGATCTGGTTGCGCCAGTAGGACGCCGTGCAGCTCCATGGCTTCGGCAATGTTCTTTGCCGCCGCCAATCTCTTCGCAAGATCGAAGCTGGAATTGATGTTGCGCTGGGCGATGTCGATGACCTTGCGGTTGAGCGCGACAGCGCCCTGACCGACCGCGTCGAACGACCTTTCCCAGCTCTCGAGCACCGTGTCGAGCGCGTCCTTGGAGCGCTCATAGATCTCGCGCGTTTGAGCGATGTTCTTCTCGGCCAAAGCGCGCATTGCCTCCGGCACCTGAGCGTCGCCGGCTAAGTCCTCGAATTGAGCAGCGGCCTTGCGATACGTGTCGCGCGCCTTCTCGGCGGCAGCTTTTGAACTTTCGGTCATGGTACTGGCCTCTTGGGGTTACGCAGAAGGTTAGCAGGGGCTGGACGACCCGAGCCGGCACGCTTCCATGCGCAAAGGCCGGGCCGCCATTGGGCAGGGTAAGACCTTGGCGAGAGACTTTGCAAGCGCGGCGCGCAAGCACGCTTCGCGCCCCGCAAACCGAGTTCTCAACTCTATGGGTTAAGCGCTTCGAACTCGGCGCTTCTTGGCGTGGCACAGGCCGCGATCGCTCGGCGGCACGCGAGGCGAAGACCGTAACCGTCTCGCGGGCGCTCATTTTGCGCCGCGCGCTCAATCTTGGATGCGAGGCTGCTTTGCGGCGACCGACGAAGGCTGGGATCGACGGTGGCTGGGGGACTTGGATTCGAACCAAGACTGGCTGGAGTCCAGGGTCCGGCCCGCCCCCCTGATTCGCCGGGGTGATTCCCCAAACCGAGCCCCGAACCGCACCAGCGACATCAATGGCTTGGGTCCCCTTACCAACGCCGGGAGGATGGCTCAATGAGGCCAGGAGGACTCCTCGTTGGAAGGGGCGAAGCGATCTTCGCGGAACGTGAGAGCGGGCGCTGACTGCCATGAAGTTTGGACTGGTGATTATCTTCGTCTGCTCCTGTCACGTAGCGGACCAGCTCCGATCTCGCCGCTGTGAATGTTCGACTTTCATGACCCGTGGGAGGACATCAAACCGATATGGAGACGGATTGCGATCGAGGACGTTAGATCCGACTTAAAAGGAGGCCGCGTGTGGGGAGTTCTGGCCGACTGATGCGCGCGCTTTTGTTCTTGAGCCTAGTGGAGCGCCGCTTATCTACGAGTCACCTGCAGTCGTCACTGCCGAAGATGCTCTTTCCTGGACTCGAAAATCAAAAAATGGCTAAGCTATCAAACTCAGCATTATCGTTCAGCTGGACCGGTGCCAGCTGAAGCTCCTGAGGGCTCTTTACCTGCCCAGCCAAGCCAGCCGAAATCCGCAACTGGCGACCTCCTCAAACAGCCGGCTTTTTGCGTCGCGCCGTCCTCAGGAGAATGAGATCCGGCCCAAAACTCGAGGCAATGCCTGACTTGCGACCTCTGGCGCAGACCGTTGGCCTGACACCAGGGCCATCAATCGCCGCTCCAGGCCCGGCTCAGGTTCGCAGCGGGATCGACCACTGAGCCCCTGGCACGGGCCCAGACCCCCGGTTCGAAATCAAGCAAGCAGGAGCCGGTCCGCCAGGCACAGCGCTGCGCTTGCCACCGCGGATCCGTGGAATTGGCCGATGGTCTCGTCGTATTGAGCGGCGGCGTGGATTTGAGGTTGTTTATGATCGCCCATTTCCAAACGGCAGGTGCTGACAATACCTGCGGCGGCCTACCACTTGCCCTCGACGCGCGCGGCAAAGACGTTCCAATTCTTCCTTCGTCGAGGCTGCTCTAGCCAGCATTCGCGCGCTTGCTCAGCAAGTCCTCGAAACGCAGCCTACTGAGGGCTAGGCAGACATTGAGATATCAAGCTATTTACGCCATCTTTGGCCGTGCTGGCGGAGACTACACTCAGCGATCGTTACCCCGCCGCCCCCTGCCGTTCACGTGCGTGTCGTCGGCTCTTCAACGTCTGAGAGGAGCGAGCCATGATGACCGAAGCCCACAATTTCTGAACAGATTTCAGCGTCAGCCCAATGGGGAGTGGGCCTGCACGAAGCCCATCAAGATCCATGGTCCTAGCGGACCAGTCATGATCGAAGAAGGAACGAGCTTCAGCCCGGGAGCCCTGTTCGCTGGGACTCGATCTCGCGATGGGACTCGTCAGATGGCGGCAGGCGCTTGCCTACCTGCTGGGCAGCACTTCGTCTCGCCGAGCGTGGCGAGAGCTGTAACGACTGAGTCCCGAGTTGGTTTCTGGCACGAAGCAGACAAGCCCGCCGCACGGTTCCGACATCCCCGAAGGGGTTGAGTGACGTCTTATTGAAACGCAGGACAGCCCTGTGAAACTGTCTTGAGTTGACGAAATCGAAAGTTTCCGTCGAGGTCCTGGACGAGGAAATTCTCGTAACGATGCCGGGTACTAGCTTCAGCATCGTCTACGAGAAAACGAAGCACAATCAGCTCATTTTGCAGAGCTCCTTTTCTGGGAGGAAGATTCAGGACGAAAGATGCAGTGTGAGCTTTCCCACAGTTTCCTATCGACGATTGCCTACCGGACGTGCCGCCAGCGATAAGGCGCGTTTGCCGGCTGGAGGATCAAATAGAAACACCCGTGACGACAACCGGCATCCCATTTCGATCCCATCCATCGAGCTATGCTGGGGACGCGCGCCGCCTCGTTGCGATTACCTCGGGCGGCCGCGCGGACTGTCAGCCGGGCCAAGACACCCTTCAGCGCGCTCATTCGTTCAAGCGCTGAATGGATGTCAACTCATTTCGGCACTCACCCTGACGGCGCGAACCCGCGGCAGCGGCGTGAGGGCCGGCGATCTGTTGCAGGCCATGAGTGCGCCAAGTTGAGTTCGGGCAAGGCTGCCCATGTTCTGCCGATAAGCGTCAGTTTTGACGAGAAGTTCAGATCGGCGTGAACACAAACTGTTGAGATCAGAGGCGTGAGGCAGCGATGTGACGGACCCCGATCATCCAGGATGCGCAAGCGATGTTGAGAACTGTTCCAATATTGTTCACTGCCGCGCCCACCGCGCGGTCAACTGAAAAAATCCAGGTCACAGGACAAAGCGGAATTGAATACCAGTTGCTCGTGGGAGGCATCTCGACTGGAAGAGTCAGATGAAAAAGCTTCAGTTGGTTTGCTTCCTCTTTCAGATCTTGTTGAGTTCCTCTGCCTTCAGGGGCGGACGTCGAACCGGGCGGCACGGCTGAGTGACGCGCCTTGCGGTTACAAACCCGACGTACGCGTGAAACTGTTCTTTGTTCATAAATCAACAGAGCACGAAGAGCAGGCGCGCGGGTTTTGCTGATCAGAGAAAACTCCTGACCTGGCATGATCCCGTAGAGACCCAGAATGCCACTCCATGGTCCCTATTGGGATGATGCTCGACTGCAAAAATTCAAGGGTTGGATGGACGAAGGCGAAGGCTGATGAGCTGACCACCGAGCCTCTGGCAGGGTTTGGAATGTCGGACTGTCGCAGCCTGTGTCAGTTCCTGGCACTGCCGGTTCTCCTATGGGGGTTGCGGGAAATAACGCATCACCTCGTACATGCGGCGACTGTACACACTGCAGGTCAGGCCGCGGACTTGTCGCCATGCAGAGAGGTCGCTCTCACTGGCTTGATCGGCAGCACGAGGCTGCCAGCTGTGCGCCTCAAGACCCCGCGGCTCCGGCCTCCGCAACGTCCCGTGTAGGCGCGCGCGGCTGCAAAGGTTTTCTACCCGAGACTTCAGCCAGCGTCGCCGAGGAAGCCCATCGCAAGGCTGCCATGGAGGCGGCGGCGGCATGGCGCCGCGCCCCAGCAAGTCCTGTCGTATCTACGGTGACGGCGACGACACACTTTTCCGGCTGATCGCGATTGGCAATGCCAAAGTTTGGGTCAGATCTGCCAGCCATTTCTCATCCAAATGGGTGATGCCAAAGCACACAAATGGATGATGCCAAAGCACGGGTAACATGGGTTAACTGAGGCCAGAAGAATCCGATGTGAAGGAGGATTCATGATCATCCGCTTGGCTCAAGAGAGTCTTGAAGCAGGCAAATCTCAAGGAGATTCCTGATGTTGAGTCGTATTCAGCTGTTGAAGTTCGCTGCGGCCGGCGGCGTCGTCGTCGTGCACTCTGGGAACCCCGCACGGGCCGATGAACTGGTCCAGAATTTGGGACCGGTTGGGCCTCACGAGCCCATTCTCACCGAGGTTGGCAGTGAACGTGTCATAGCGTTTTATGAGCCGGACAACGGTCGCTGCGCTGTCCATGCGGTGGTCTTTGACAAAACGGACGCCTACACCGGCATGACCACGGCGGCGCGCGTTCGGGTCAGCCTAAATCCGCGCGAGATGGTTCATATCGATAGCGCCGACAACGAGTCGGTCAAGTCGCTCAATCTGCAGTGCGGTAAAAATGCTGAAAAGCTTACGATCATCGACACCGATAGCTTGGTTGCCTCCGGCATCACGATCCAGCCACCCAGCACAACCCATCAAAGCCAGTGCATCGGGCTTTTGACCGGGAGGACGGGTAAACCCGGAAACTGCTCGTTTCATTCCTTGCCTCTCTCCCTGGGCCTTGGACGGCGCAATCGTTTGAGGCCCAGCTTTCTGCGACGTGATGCATCGTATGCCCGCGAGGCCGAAGTGCCATGCATCGGACAGTCGGTGGGATTCTAGTTGTTCTGACGCTAGCTGGCTCCGACCGGAGGCGGTGAGGTCACGGCAGCGGAAACCATGACGCCTTTGGAGCGGGTAGCAAGCACGCCTAAAGGTCAGCTGAAAAGTCCCTACCGAGACTTCGCCAGCGTCGCCGAGGAAGGCCATCGCAAGTACATGGCGGCAGGCTGCAATGGCTGCCACGGCGGGGGCGGCGGCGGTGGCATGGCCGCACCTTTAACCAATCCTATTTGGATCTACGGTGATGACGACGACACACTGTTCCGGCTGATCGCACTTGGCACGAGGTAAGTTGAGTCCCGGCGATGCGTTTGGAAAGCTTAGGCTACCGGCGAGCTCCTCAAGCTTAACGATTTTTGGCTTCATTCTTTCTCACTG
>ERZ1370068.6854-contig-5810_pt1 | contig 42280 bp, 52 predicted proteins | sample MGYA00561227_ERZ1370068 | MGnify/ENA primary metagenome ERZ1370068 (study PRJEB38410, sample SAMEA6850437) | metagenome | study: Metagenomic assessment of the ecological functions of the soil: analysis of the soil microbiota associated with the... | reverse complement strand
TCTTGGCCTGCAGCAGGGCGGGAGCCGGCTGTTCTGGTAGTTGGCCGCCGCCTTCACCCGGGCCGGATCGCGTTGTCGGCGGTGTGCGGTGCCACGAGCTCTACCCCCACGTGGATGCCGGGCGTGTCGAAGTAGCGCTGGTCGGGATGGGCGCGATGACGTAGCTCACCGTCTGCGGGAGCAGAGCCCGCCGTCGTCGGTGTCGACGAAGACGATCAGGCGGACGTGCAGGTCCTCGCGGAGGTCGTTGCGCGCGGACTGACCTGCCCGCGTCCCTGCTCGAGCCGGCGTCCGCGGGCAGGGGATGCGGCGCGATCTTGGCCGAGCGCTCGAGCCGCCGCAGATGCTCGCGGCAGGCGGAACACGCAGAGCTGCTGGTCCGCGTCGCTCCAGTAGGCGCGCATCGCCTCAGTACGCTGGCCGCGTACTTCATCGCGGTGGAGCAGCACGTGGACGCGCGCGTCCTCGTAGGGAGTGATGCGGCCGTTCATCAGGAGGAGACGGGGGCTTGGCCATGCGCGCCGCGTTGCCCCGGAAGCGCCGCCGCCGCGCGGCAAGGGACGGACGGGACGGTCGCGCGCCGGGGATCGGGTCCCCGGAGGCTCGGGCCGGCGGGCGCCCGCCACGACGGGCGGCCCGCGCCTGCGGTACCCTCGCTGGAGACAGCGGTGGCGGACGCCGGCGGCGGCGCGTGGTGCACGGATCCGGGAGGAGGACGTGCATGAAGAAGGGGTTCCGAGCGGCTGGTCGGCGAGGCGAAGGCCCGCATCCGCATACTCGGTCAGCGTGAGGAGGCTCGCGCCCGACACGGCCAGGATGACGTCGTGCTCCGTCGATCTCCGCGACGTCCAGGGAGCTCGAGCGGGAAGGGATGATCCCCGGCGCCTTCCACTGTCCCGCGGCATGCTCGAGTTCTGGATCGATCCCGAGAGCCCCTACTACAAGGACGTGTTCGGCTCCGGAAAGGAGTTCGTCTCTACTGCAACGCCGGGCTGGCGGTCGGCCCTGGCGGCCGACACGCGCGCAGCAGATGGGCCTCCCGCGCGTCACCGGAGATGGACGGCGGCTTCACCGCCTGGAAGGCCGCCGGGCTACCCGTCGCGGAGCGCGCCGACCGAAGCCCGCCCTGACGCCGGCGATCGGGCGCCGCGCCGCACGCCGGGCCGAACGTGTCGGCAGCGGGCGCCTCGACGCGCCTCGCAGTACTCGGGATTCCGCCAGACGATCAGGGCCGCCTTGTTGTCGCACGACGGCGTCCGGTGACGTAGTTCTGGATGATCCCGCGCACCTGGAAGCCGCATCGAGCTGCGCGTGAGCGTCGGATCGACGAGCTCGCCCGCCACCACCTGGCCACGTGCATCGTCCGACCGCCATGCGGTCGCTTCCACGCGCCGTAGCCGTCGCAGCAGGCCGCCCGCGACGTGCCCGCGGAGGTTCAGGCGCCGCACGAGCGCGCGTGACGGGCCTCGTAGAGGCGCCGCGCCGAGCCCGCGTCGGCGATACTCGGGCAGGACGCCGACGTCCGCGCCGTAGAGCCAGTCGCCGTCGGGCCGTGGCGGCCGAGCCAGTTGTGGTCGACGGCGTCGATGTAGCGGTGCTCGATGTGGTCGAAGTCGAACGTGGTCCGGAAGTCGCGTCGAGCACGCCACCGAGCCGGCCGCGCCGCGGTGACGACGGCCAGCTGCCCCTCGGAAACCGCGCGATGTGGGCCCGGTAGTGCGCGGCGGTGATCAGCTCGTCCGCGGCCAGGGTCGGGAACGAGGCGCGCTGGATGGCCTCGAGCGCCGGGGCCATGTCCGAGGGTGCTCGGTGACGACCGTGAAGGCGGCGGGCCGCCCCGCGGCGCCGTTCACCGTCGCCGCGCCGGATCGGTCGTAGCTCTCCGGCGCGCCCCAGGCGAACAGGAGGCCGACGCCCGCCAGGAGGCTGGCGCCGGTCGCGAGGGCGGCGTCGATGCCGAAGCACGTCGGTGACCAGGCCGAGCACGATCGGCCCGACGACGTAGCCGGAGTCGGCCAGGCGTCCGGTAGAGGCTCATCGCCGCCGCGTTCATCCGCGGCGGCGCCACGTCGGCGGCGTAGGCCGCTGGGGCGACCCCGCCGACGCCCTGCGCGAGGCTCCACACCAGGCACGCCGCGAGATACCAGGCGTAGGACGGGGCCAGCAGGAACAGGAGGAGCGACACGCTGGTCAGGAGCGTGGCCGGCACGATCACCGGCCTTGCGGCCGTAGCGGTCGACCAGCATCCCCGCCGGGTACGCGAACCCGAACCCGGCGAGGCTGCCCAGCGCGAGCGCGAAGCCGATCCGGTCGGGCGTGAGAGCCGCAGCCGGTCCTGGCCGAGGACCGGGATGACGTTGAACAGGGCGCCCGTGCGCGTGAAGGCGCTCGCGAAGCTCACCAGGCTCACCAGGAGAAACCCGATCCGGCCGGCGAGGACTCCGAGCTGCGCCCGGAACGGCGGGACGCGGCGGAGCACGCCGCCGGCGTCGCGGTCCTGAAGAGCGCCATCGTCTCGGGAATCGGAGCCAGGCGACCGCGCCGGCGAGGTTGCCCGTGATGGCGTACGCGACGAACGGGGCCGCCAGGCCGAATCGCTCGGCCAGCACGCCCCCGGAAGGCCCGAGGCCGACGGCGAAGAGGAAGCTGCCCTGGTAGATGGCCATCGCGCGCCCACGCGCGGCCGGCGTCGTGATGTCGGCCAGCACGATCTGGCCGGCGGTGAGGACGAAGGCCGCCCCACGCCGGCGACGAACCGGGCGCCCACGAAGGTGGGGTAGTTCGGCGCGTAGGCGCAGAGGAGATTGCCGGCCGCGGTGATGAGGCCGCCGAGCGCGAGCGCCGGGCGCCGGCCGAGCCGATCGGAGAGCTGGCCCACCGGCACGGCCACGAGGAACCGCGCCAGTCCGTAGATGGCGATGGACGAGCCCGATCGCCGCCTGCGACACCCCGAACGACCGGGCGTAGAGCGGGAGCACGGGGACGACGCTCCCGAAACCGAGCTGGTTGATCGCGATCAGGACGCACATCCAGACCAGGATCCGGACGTCGCCGAGACGGAGGACGGGTCACGACCCGATCACGTGTATCCCGGAAGTCCCCGCCACGCAAGCCGGGTCGCCGGTCCGCATGGCGCCCCGCCGGCTCCAGGTCAGAGCGTCGGACCGAGGACGCCGCATGGCGGACGCGTCCGGCCGCGCGTGCTGCCGTGCTCGCGCGCCGCGAACGCGGGTCGCGGCGCGGCTAGCGGCCGGCGCGCTTCGCGAGGCTGCGGCAGGACTTGGTCGCGGCGCCTTCTGGGTCGTGAGGCCGAGCGCCTTGATGGCGGCGGAGACGCTGACCCCGTTCAGGCGGATGCGCACCTTCTTCTTGACGCGCGCGCGGGGACGAGCACGCTCCGGGCGGCGAGCAGCCGGTCGAACTGCGCGGCGACCTGCCCGAGCGGGAATGCCCGACACCGACACGTCGACCTTGTTGCCGAGGCTCAGCACGGCCGGCCGATCCGCTCGGCTCCGTCGCCGAAGCACTCGCAGTTGCACGAGTCCGATCTCGTAGATGTAGACGCACGCCGCATCCGCCAGGGGGCAGCGATCTTGCACCGGCCCGCTCTGCAGGTATCCACGCCGTGCCTCCTTGCGGCCGGCGCAGAAGCACGCCGGCCGTCAGCCCAGTCTGGCACGGACGTGGGGCGACGCGGAAGCGTGATGAACGACGCACGGGACCCGGCGCTGCCGGCGCCCCGCGCCTCACGCCGCGTCGTCGCCGCCGCGGCGGAGCGGCCGCACGAGCCGGAGGTCCGGCTGGCCGTCCCGCCCGTCCGGCTTCTTCTCGTTGGTGAACGGCGAGGTAGCTCAGGCGCTCGTCGCCCGCGCAGGAGCGCCGCGATCGCGTCGGCGATGACCGCGCCGGCGTCGATCTCGATCGCGAGGAACGGCCCGCTCGAGCCCGTCTTCTGCCAGGCCGCCCCGACGTCCTGCCGCCCGTTCCGCCCGCGCCGGATCGTCCGCTGTGGCCATGATCGACCTCCTCAGGTGGGGTCCACGCCGGTGGCGATGCGCGCCCGGCCCAGGAGGTTGACCACGATGCGCCGGGTCTCCCCGCCGCTCCGGATCGTGATCGTCCCCGCGGGCACCGCGAAGCCCTTCGACGAGAACTGGATCGTGACGTTGCTCGTGGCGACCGCCCCGTCCACGAGCGGGTGCGGGCCCTCGACGCGTGCGCGCCTCGCCGCCGGGATCGGCGACGATCCGGAAGCCCCGTCCGTCAGGCTCGAGCACCAGCGCGTGGGTCACGCCCTGGCGCGCGCGCGGGCCTTCGTGAGATGGACCGCCGCGTAGAGGTCGGCGGTCGCGCCGCTCGCCCGGTACCCTCGAGGCCGCGCCGACCGTGGGGACGGCGGCTCCCATCAGGATGCTCCAGGACCAGCAGGACGACGACGACCTCCACCAGCGTGACCCCGCGCTGCCCGTCTCGCATCCGGCGCCTCCGCCCGCGCCGAAGCAACGTCGGTGCCACTCGCGGCGCATGGCGAGCGCGGCGTGGCCGGATTCCCGCCGTTTCACGCGGAGTTCAGGTCGCGCGGTGCCCGACGGTCGGCGCGCGCGCCGTCCCCGGCTACCGTCGGTCGGCGTGGACGGGGTGGATCGGGATTGATGCAGGCGCCCGGGCCCGGCGCGGGCTAACCGGTGCGAAAGCGGGGCGGATCGCCGGGCAGGCGGACGACGCGCCCCTCGCGCTCGAGCTTGTGGAGGTGCGACAGGACGGACAGGCGCGCCACCGGGTGGAGCGCCGGGGCGACCTCGCGGTACGACGCGCGCGACGATGTCGGCCACGGTCTCGGCGCCGGCGCTCACGCGCCTGGAGGATCTGCGCGTCGCGCTCGAGCCGGTGGCGCGATGTAGCCCTCGATGACGGGCCGGGCCGGCTCGAGGACCGGCCCGTGCGCCGGATAGATGCGCTGGACGTCCAGCTGGAGCACCCGGCGGAGCGACTCGAGGTAGTCGGCGAGGTCGCCGTCGTCGGGCGGGATCACGGTCGTCGAGCCGCCGAGGATCAGGTCGCCGGTGAAGAGCGCGCCGCTCCTCCTCGAGGTAGTAGCAGAGGTGGTCCGACGCGTGTCCCGGCGTGTAGATCGCGTGGAGCGTGACGCCGTCGCCGCGGATCACCGCGCCGTCGGCGAGCGACTCCATCGAGACCGGCAGCGAGGCGTCGTTCTTGACGAGCTTCGCGACCGGGACCCGCGGGAACGCGCGCCGCACGTCGGGCACGCCGCCGATGTGGTCGACGTGCCGGTGCGTCAGGATGACCCGCGACACGTCCTCGAGCCCCTCGGCAGCCGAGGAACGCCATCAGGAGCCGGATGTAGCCCGCCACGCCCGCGCCCGTGTCGAGCAGGATCGGCCGGCGCGCGCCGACCAGGTACGTGTTGGTGCCGGGGCCCGTCATGAGCCCGGGGTTCAGCCCGAGCACGCGTCCGACCAGCGGCGTGAGGCGCGCCGTCTCGGGGACCGCGGCCGGGCGGGGCGTGCTCACGCGGGCCGCACCACGGTCGACCAGTCGAACAGGTAGTAGCGCGCGGCATCCAGGCGGTCGATGATGCCGTGGAACTTCGGCCGCCCGTCGGCGTGGTGCGCGCCACACCGCGTCGTACGACTCGAACTGGGCGAGGTACTGCGTCCCGTACTCGGCCGGCTCCGCCATCGGCCACTCGCCGTCGCGGAAGCGGCGGTGAGCCTCGGCCGGGTCCACCCAGAAGCCCTCCGACGCCTCCTCGGCGATGAGTCGCGGCCCCTGACCGGGCGGGACGGGACAGAGGAAGAAGCGGGCGGAGAAGCGGATCGGGCTCGCCGGCGGCGTCACGAAGTGCGACGAGATAGCGCGAGCGGCGCGAGGTCCGCGAACCACCCTTCCGCCGTCAGGATGGCGGTGAACGAGCGCTCGCCGCGGACGAGGGCCCGCCGGTGGGCCTCGAGGCGCGGGGCGACGTCCGGCGCGCTCGCCTCGACGGGACGTCCCTCGGCGTCCCGGGCCAGCAGCACGCCCGTCTCCTCGAAGACCTCGCGGACGCCGGCGAGCCAGTAGGCGAGGGCAGGAACCTCGTCGGCCGGGTCGCCGATCGCCCGCGCGGCGGCCTCGGGCGAGGTCCGCAGGTCCGGGCGAGAGCGTCGTGGCTCCGGTCGGCCAGATCGACCTTGCCGCCGGGGAAGGCGTAGTAGCCGCCGAGGAAGCGCATGCCGCGCGCCCGCCGGATCAGGAACACCTCGATCGCTGTCGCGCGCCCGGGCCGGATCAGGAGGACGGACGCCGCGGGCCGAGGCTCGACGGGCACGGTCGGGGACTCCTCAGCCGGCCAGCGACTCCCAGTCGCCTTCGGAGGCGTCGAGCGCGATCGCGAGGCTCCCGTTGGAGCCGGCGAACACGGGGTCCTCCACGACCCGCACGGCCCCGCCGCCGTAGTCGGCGAGGGCGCGCTCCATGGCGGCGGCCAGCCCGGGATCTGGGAGCCGCCGCCGGCCAGGATGATGTTGTGGCGGACGCGCTCCTGATACTCGGGCTCCACGCGCGCCAGGAGATCGGCCATCGTCTCCGTGATCGGCGCGACCACGCTCTCGCACGCGCGCCGAATCTCGCTCGTGATGTCGATCGGCGTCGCCTTGGCGGCCTTCATGACGGTGACGACCACCGGGGCCGGGCGGCTCGCCGACGAAGCTCCACTTCTCCTTCCAGTCCCGCACCATGTAGATGGAGAACTGGGCGTCGGGGTGCTTGGCCCGGACCAGCGTCATGAGCTGCTCGTCCACGGAGTCCCCGGCGTTGGTGAGCGTCCGCTGGTCCTCCTCGGTCGGATACCGGCCCCGCATGACGCAGAAGTCGGTCGTCCCGGCGCCGATGTCGACGATCATCGTGTGAAGGAGCGCGTCCATGCCGTAGGAGACGGCGAACGGCTCGGACACGATCATCAGGCCGTCGGCGACGCCCCTGACCGCGGTCCGGAGGTTCTGCCGGCTCACGCGGAGCGCCTCGGCGGGCACGCCCACGACGCGCGCGGATCGGCTGGCCGTCGCGCCCGCCGGCGAGCGAGATCAGGTGCCGGAGCAGCTCGCGCACCGCCAGCTCGTCCCGCTCGGAGCCTTCCTCGATCAGGCCCCGCTCGAGGGGACGGCGGAGGTCGAGCATCGGCCGGCTGTCGAGGGCCTCCCGGCCGAAGAGGATCGGCTTCTTCACGAGGCGCCGGGCGACCATGTCGACCGGCCACCCGACGTAGCTCTCGACCACGTGGCGACCGCCGTTCGAGGCCGAGATCGAGCTGCGGAGGTGCCCAGATCGATGCCGACATGGAGGACATCGGTCTTCTTGGTCATCTACTGGCTCCCTGGGGCCTGGCCCAGCGTGGCGACGCGGTTGCGGGCCTCCGCGTACGCGTGGATGCCGTGGAAGAGCGCGCGCGCGATGCGCTGGCGGTAGGCCGGATCGGCGAGCCGGCCGGCCTCCTCGTCGTTCGACAGGCAGGAGACCTCGGCGAGGATGCCGGGGCTCTCCGACGCCACGAGGACCAGGAACGGCGCGCTGCGCACCCCCTTGTCCCGGATCGCGGGGTTCGAGTCGCCCAGGACGCTCACCAGCTCCTGCTGGACGACCTGGGCCAGCTTCCGCGACTCCGCCTGGCGGACGTGGACGTACACGCCCTCGAGCAGGCGCCGGAAGTCGGCCAGATGATAGCCCGACTCGTGGTTCTCCTTGCCCGCGAGCTGCTCGGCGCGCGGGTCGTCGGCGGGCCCGAGATAGTACGTCTCGACGGCGTGGCACTCCTGCGACGGGACAGAATTCACGTGGATCGACACGAACAGGTCCGCCCGCTCCTGGTTCGCGAACTGGCGCCCGCTGCCGGAGCGAGACGAAGGTGTCGGCGTCCCGGGTCATCGGCGACGTCGTACTTCGCGCGCTTGAGCGAGGGTCCGAGCTCCCGGGCGATGTCGAGCGTGATCTCCTTCTCCCACACGCCCTGGGCCCGGGCGCCGGAGTCGTTGCCGCCGTGCCCTGGATCCAGCACGAGCTTCTTGACGCCGAGGGAGGCGGTCACGGGGCCGATCGCCTTCGGCGCCCGGAACGTCAGCACGGCGGGCGCCGTCGCGAGCACGGCCGCCCGGTCGGGCGCGCTGCCCGACAGGGGATTGTAGGCGACGAGCCTGAGCACCGGCAGCGCGACGAGGAGCGAGGCCTGCAAGGCCCCGCGCCGGAGCCGGGTGCTGACGCGGAGCGCCGGCGGCGGGAGCCCGCGGATCGTGTCGACGTTCTCCCGCACGGCCCCTGGAGGACCCGTCGCTTGAGCCGGTCGGGCGGCAGCCATCGGGCGGGCGGCTAGAGCTCCAGCAGCCGTGCCACGCGCTCCCGGTGGAGCGTCGCATCCCCGAACGCGACCTCCGAGCCCTTGGCGCGCTTGAAGTAGAGGTGCATGTCGTGCTCCCACGTGAAGCCGATGCCCCCGTGGACCTGGATGCCGTCGCCGGCGACCTTGCGGTAGGCGTCGGAGCACGAACGCCTTGGCCATCGCGGCCGCCAGCGCCGCGTCGGGCGCGTCCTGGTCCGGCGGCCCACGCGGCGTAGTAGGTGATGGACTTCGCGTTCTCGATCGCCACCAGCATGTCCGCGCACTTGTGCTTGACCGCCTGGTACGTGCCGATCGGCCGCCCGAACGGCGACCCGCACCTTCGCGTACTCGGTCGAGAGCTCGAGCACCTTCTGCGCGCCGCCGCACATCTCTCGCGCAGAGGCGCGACGGTGGCCCGATCGAGCACCGCGCCAGCGATCGGCCATCCCTGGTGGAGCGGTCCGAGGAGGCGTCGGCTCCGACCTCGACGCGCTGGAGCGCGACCTCGGCCAGCTTGCGCGTCTGGTCCATCGTCGGCAGGAGGGTGGTCGAGACGCCCTTCCGGTCCGCCGGGACGAGGAAGAGGCTCACGCCGTGGGCGGGGTCGTCCTTCGTGGGCGCGCGGTTCGCGCGGCCACGACGAGCAGGTCCGCGGTGTGGCCGTCGGGCACGAAGAGCTTCGTGCCGGAGAGCACGAAGCCGCCGCCTGCCGGGCTTGGCGGCGACCGTCGACGCCCGGGGCGTCCCAGCGAGCGCTCTCCTCGAGGAGGGCGAGCGTCGCCCGCGCCTCGCCCGGCGGCGATGCGGGGAGCCACGCCTTCTGCTGGGCCTCGGAGCCGCCCTGGAGGATCGCCAGCCCGCCCAGGAGCACGGTCGAGAAGAACGGCCCGGGCATGACGGCGCGCCCCATCTCCTCGAGCACGACGGTGAGGTCGACGAGTCCGAGGCCCACGCCGCCGTGCGCCTCGGGATAGATCGAGGCCGAGCCAGCCGAGCTCCGCCAGCTTCCTCCCAAAGTCGTCGGTCGTGCCGGTGGGCTCGTCCATCATCCGCCGGACGAACCCGGACGGGCACTCCTTCTCGAGGAAGCTCCGCGCGGTCTGGCGAAGCAGCTCCTGTTCCTGGCTGAACCCGAAGTCCATCGGGCTAGTCCTTCGGCAGGCCGAGGACGCGCTCGGCCAGGATGTTGCGCTGGATGTCGGTCGTGCCGCCCTCGATCGAGTTGGCCCTGGAGCGGAGGAACGAGTAGTGCCAGTTGCCGCGGTCGACGGCCCAGGGCGAGCCTCGCTGAGCTGGCCGTAGGATCCGAGGAGCTCCTGGGCGAGGTCCTGGAGGGCCTGGTGCCGGTCGCACCACCAGATCTTTCCGGCCGAGGCCTCGGAGCCCGGCATCTCGCCCCGCAGGAGCTTGGTGATCGCGCGCTTCGCCGTGTACTTGAACACGGCATTGTCGATGACCAGCTGCGCGAGCCGCTGCCGCATCACCGGGTCCTTCGCCGCGGGCTGGCCGTCCCGCGCCATCCGGCGCGCGAGCTCGAGCGTCGCCCCGGTGGCGATCTCGAACCGGGCCTGGAGCCCGAACCCGAGGCCGAGGCGCTCGTACATGAGCGTGGTGATGCCCACCTGCCAGCCCTGGCCTTCCACGCCGAGGATGTTCGCCGCCGGGACGCGCACGTTCTCGAGGAACACCTCGTTGAACTCGCGCGTCGCCGGTGATCTGGCGGAGCGGGCGCACCGTGATGCCGGGGAGTGCATGTCGAGCAGGAAGTAGGTGAGCCCTTGTGCTTCGGGACGCTCGGGTCGGTGCGGGCGAGCAGCATCATCCAGTCGGCGATCTGCGCGAGGCTCGTCCACACCTTCTGCCCGTTGACGACGTAGTGGTCGCCGTCCTGACGGCCCGGGTCTGGAGGGAGGCGAGGTCCGAGCCCGCGTTGGGCTCCGAGTAGCCCTGGCACCAGATCTCCTCGCAGGTGAGGATCTTCTGGAGATGGCGCTGCTTCTGCGCGTCGGTGCCGTACGCGATGATCGTCGGGCCGGCCATCCCGAGGCCGAGGACGTTGAGCGGCGGCGGCGCCCGATGGTGCACCAGCTCCTCGTGGAGGAGGAGCTCCTCCATCCAGGTGAGCTCGCGCCCGCCGTACTCCTTCGGCCACGTGAGGCCGAGGAGTCCCGCCTCGTGGAGCTTCCGCTGCCAGTGGCGGCCGAAGTCGTAGAGCTCGGCCCGCGGTACCTCGCTCACCACCGGGCGTGAGGCCCAGTCCGGCGGGAGGTTGACCGAGAGCCACGCTCGGACCTCGGCGCGGAACGTCTCCTGCTCGGAGTGAGCCTGAAATCCATCGATCCTCCGGGCTCGAATCGAGCACACGCCAGTATATAGTACCCGGCCGGCTGCCCGCGACGAACGCGCCAGGGGTGCCGACCGTGCCCAGGAGCCTCGGCGACTTGCGCCAGTGCGGCGCGGATGCCATCCTCCCCGTAGCTCACCCGAAGGGAGCCGACTGCTCCGTGCGAGCCCAGACGCTGAAGATCGAGCACGCCCGCTACGTGGTCACCCTCGACAGCACCCGCCGGATCGTCGCGGACGGCGTCGATCCTCGTCGAGGGCCGTGGATCCGGCGCGTGGGCAAGGCGGCCGATCTGGCGGACGTGCCCGCCGACCGCACCATCGACGCCCGCCATCTCGTGGTGACGCCGGGCTTCGTCAACGGCCACATGCACATCAGCTACGCGCACGCCGTCCGCGGCATCTTCCTGGACGATCTGGGCAGCCCGCTGCCCTACGTCTTCCGGCTCCAGATGGCCATGACGGAGGACGAGGAGTACCACACCACGCTCCTCGGTCTCGTGGAGCTGCTCAAGAGCGGCACCGTCTGCCTTCGTCGATCCCGGCAGCACCAAGTTCCCGGACGCGTGCCTGCAGGCCTATTCGGACGCCGGCATTCGCGTGATTCTCGGCGACGGCGTGTCGGATCAGAGGCGCCGTTCCCGCTCCGCGCTACGGCACCGAAGAGGCCATCCGGCGCACCGGCGGCATTCCTCCGGACGTGGAACGGGCGGCTCGACGGGCGACTCCGCGCGTGGGCGATGCCGTTCTCGCCGGAGACGTGCAGCGCCGACCTCCTGCGGGGCGTCAAGCGCGCGGCCGACGAGCATGGGACCGGGCTCACCATCCATCACGGGAGCGGGCCCGACGCGCGGCGCGAGTCCGTTGCCCGACACGGCCTGGGCCCCACCCAGTACCTGGAATCGGTCGGCGTGCTCGGGCCGAACGTCCTGCTGGCTCACGCGCCCGGCCTCGACGAGCGCCGAGATCGAATGCCTGGCCCGCACCGGCACGGCCGTCGCGGTGTGTCCGGTCATGAACGCCAAGGCGCGGAGGGGACCGCTCAGCACGGCCGGATGCCGGAGCTGCTGGAGAAGGGCGTGCGGGTCGCGCTCGGCTCGGACTCCCCGAACAACTCGAACCATCTCGACCCGGTGCGGACCATGAACATGGCGGCCCTCCAGTACAAGGACGCGCGCCAGGACATGCGCCAGATCCCGGCCGAGCGAGCGCTCGAGATGGCCACCGCTCCTCGGGGGCGCGGGCCCTCGGGCTCGGGGAGGAGATCGGCTCGATCGAGCCCGGCAAGCGCGCCGACCTCGTGCTCTTCGACACGCAGCGGCCCGAATGGCAAGCCCTGTTCAACCCGGTCAACAACCTCGTCTACAACGCCGACGGCCGCAGCGTGCACACCGTGGTCGTGGACGGCCGCGTCGTGGTGGATGCCTACCGCCAGGCCTTCGTGGACGAGGCGCGGCTCTTCTCCGCGTCCAGGAGATCGGCGAGCGCCTTCTCGCCCGGACCGGCGTCGATCTGCCACGGTCGCGATGGCCCATCGTCTGACCGAAGGCCGCCGCCGCCGTCTGGCCGGTGGTGCTCGCCGTTCAGCTCGGCGTGCTCCTCGCGGCGCTCGATGACGACGATCGTCGGCACCGCGATGCCCACCGTGATCGCCGCCCTCGGCGGTGCCCATCTCTATCCCTGGGTCTTCTCCATCTACATGCTGGCGTCCACGGTGGTGATGCCGGTCTTCGGCGGGCTGTCGGATCGGCTCGGCCGCCGGGGGCCCTTCGTCGCGGCCATCATCATCTTCTGCGCGGGTCCCTCATGGCCGGAGTTGCCACGAGCATGCCGGTCCTGGTGGCGGGCCGCGGCGTGCAGGGCGTCGGAGCGGGTGGCATCCTGGCGCTCTCGCTCATCATTTTCGGGGACCTCTTCGCCGGGCCGCGCCGGGGTCAGATGCAGGCGCTCATCACCGGCGGTGTGGGTGTGGCGAGCATTGCGGGCCGCTCCTCGGCGGCGTCGTCATCGTCGACGGCTGGAGCTGGCGCTGGGTGTTCCTCTTGAATCTCCCGCTCGGCGCGGTCGTCGTCGGCCTGGCCCTGGGCGGGCTGCGGGAGACGGGGGCGCACCACGCCGGGCGGGCGCTCGACCTGGCGGGGCGCTGACGTTCCTCGCCGGCGTGACCGGCCTGATGCTTGTCGTCCTCGAGCCTCGCGCGGGCGCGTGAGCGGGACTCTGGCGGCGGGCGGCTCGGCGCGCTCGCCGTCGCTCTCCTCGGGCTCGGCGGGTTCGTCTGGGCCGAGCGGCGCTCGACGGATCCGCTCCTGCCGTTCAGCCTGTTCGCGGAGCTGCCATTCGCCGCGAGCTCCGCCGCGGCGTTCTTCTCGGGCGCGGCGATGTTCGGGGCGCTGGTGCACGTGCCGCTCCTGGTCCAATGGGGGCGCGGGACCGACGCGACGACGGCGGGCTCTCTCTGATGACGATGAGCACGGGCTGGTCGGTCGGCGGGCTCGTTCGCCGGGCAGCTCCTGAACCGCCTCGGCTTCCGCGCACTCTCGCTCTCGCGGGGCCGCGCTCATGACCGTCGGGTATGCGGCTCTTGCCCTCCGGCCGGACGTCGAGTGGCTCGGGCTCCATGGTCGTCGGCGGCGCGATCGGGACCGGGATGGGCCTCCTGTCCATCACCCTCGTCGTGGCGGTGCAGACCGCGATCGAGCCGGCGCGGCGGCGGGGTGGCGACCTCGGGCGTCCTCTTCTTCCGCAACATCGGCGCGACGCTCGGGGTCGCGGTGATGGGAGCCTCCCTGACGGCCCACCTGGAGTCTCCGGCTGGCCGGCCTCGAGGAGGGAGCGCGGCACTTGCCGCCCGACCTCGTGCCCGCGCTCGTGGAGGCGATCGGCTTCGTCTTCTGGCTTGGCGTCGGCGCGACGGTGCTCGACCTTGATCGCGACCTGCTTCATGCCGGATGGAACCCCGGTCCGCACGGCCCCGGCCCCGGAGAGGCCTCGGATGACGCTGCCGGCCGAAGGCCTCGGGCGACCGGTGCGGGACTGGCGTAGCCCGTGGGCACGGACGGGCTGCGCATCGATCTCGGCCGGCTGCGCCAGGACATCGAGGCGCTCGCGGCCATCGGGCGCGATCCCACCGGCGGCATCTCGCGGCCGGCGTGGAGTCCCGCGCACGAGGACGCGCGCGCCTGGCTGCTCGGCCGGCTCCGGGAGGCCGGTCTCGCCGCTCGCGTGGATCCGGCGGGCAACGTGCTTCGGCCGGCTCGGCGAGGGACCTCGGTCGTGATGACGGGCTCCCACATCGACACGGTGCCCGCGCGGCGGGCCGCTCGACGGGGCGCTCGGCGTGCCTGGCTGGCCTCGAGTGCCTCCGGACGATCGCGGCGTCGGGGCGCGCGGCCGGCGCGGCCGCTCGAGGTGGCCGCGTTCACCGACGAGGAGGGGCGCTTCTACGGGTTCTTCGGCTCCCGGCGCTGACGGGGCTCGCTCGACCGCATCCTGGCCGCGCGGCTCACCGATCCGAGCGGACTCGCGTTGCCCGAGGCGATGCGGCGCGCGGGCTTCGATCTCGCCAGCGCGTCCGACCGCGCGCCGCGACCCCAGGAGATCGCCGCGTACGTGGAGCTCCACATCGAACAGGGGCCGTGGCTCGAGGCCGAGGACGTTCCGATCGGCGTCGTGGAGCGCATCGTCGGGATCCGCCGCTTCCGCCTGACCTTCGTGGGCCAGCCGGACCACGCCGGGACGACGCCCATGGACCGCCGGAAGGACGCCTTCCTGACCGCCGCCGAGTACGCGACGAAGAGCCGGGAGCTGGTGGTGCGGAGCGGCGAGGGCCGCGCCGTCACCACGATCGGGGTCGTGGAGGTGCGCCCGGGCGTGCCGAACATCGTGCCCGAGCGGGCGACGCTCCTCCAGGAGCTTCGCGACGTCCGATCCTGCGCTTCTCGAGCGGCTGGCGAGCCGCACCCTCCAGGCCGCTCGGCGAGTCGCGCACGCCAGCGCGGCCTGGTCCTCGAGGTGGAGCACCTCATGCGGGCCGATCCGGTCCGAATGTCCCCGCGCATCCAGGCGACCATCGAGACGACGGCCAGGGAGCTCGGGCTTCGCGACCCGGCGCATGCCCGTCCGGCGCCGGCCACGACGCGCGAGGTGCTGGCGGCGGTGACCGATGCCGGCATGATCTTCGTGCCGAGCCAGGGCGGGCGCAGCCACCGTCCGGACGAGTGGACCGGACTGGCCCGACGCTCGAGCGTGGCGCGAACATGCTGCCTCGGCACCCTCCTGCACCTGGAGCTAGCGTGACTCATGACCGCTCGATGAGACCTCTAGAGGAAGGCCTGGTGCGTGCACCAGGGGTGGCGTCGCAGGCGAGGTGGCGTCCGAGCGACCCGGCCCGCGTCCTGTTTGCTGCCGCATGGAGGGTCCGGTACACATAGACAGGGTTCGAGGAGTTCTCCTGAACGCCACGCTTGGCGTGAGGCGGTCGACATGAACGTCGCGGTGGTGGGAACCGGGTATGTGGGGCTCGTGACCGGGGCGGTCTTCGCCGACCTCGGGAACGACGTCGTCTGCGTCGACAAGGACGCCGCCAAGATCGCAGGCGCTCCGGGCCGGGCGGATGCCGATCTACGAGCCGGGCCTCGAGGAGCTGGTCGCCCGCAACGTCGCCGACGGCCGGCTCGACGTTCTCCACCGACCTGGCCGACGCCGTGCGCCGGTCGGACATCATCTTCATCGCCGTCGGCACTCCGCCCAAGGCCACCGGCGAGTCCGACCTGCACCGCCGTCGAGGAGGTCGCCCACGGCATCGCCGAGGCCCTCGACCGGCTACAAGGTCATCGTCAACAAGTCCACGGTGCCGGTGGGCACCGGCGACCTGGTGCGGAACATCATCGAGCGCAACCGGCGCCGGCCGGTCAGCTTCGACGTCGTCTCGAACCCCGAGTTCCTGCGCGAGGGCTCGGCCATCGAGGACACGCTCCGCCCCGACCGGATCGTCGTCGGCGCGCCCAGCCAGCAGGTGGCGATGACGCTGCTCGAGCTCTACGCGCCCGCTCGAGCGGCCGATGATCATCACGGACGTCTACTCCGCCGAGATCATCAAGTACGCGTCGAACGCGTTCCTGGCGACGAAGATCTCGTTCATCAACGAGATCGCCAACCTCTGCGAGCTCGTCGGGCGGCGACGTCACCCAGGTCATGAAGGGGCATGGGCCTCGACCCGCGGATCGGCGCCGCGTTCCTCAACGCCGGCCTCGGGTACGGCGGCTCGTGCTTCCCGAAGGACACCGACGCCCTGATCCAGACGGCGGCCGCGCTCGGCTGCGAGCTCCGCGACGCTCCGGGCGGTGGTGGACGTGAACCGCGAGCGGGTCCAGCGGCTCGTCGCGCTCATCCGGAAGGTCCTCGATCCCCTGGACGGCCGGGTCATCGCGGTGCCTGGGGCTGGCCTTCAAGCCGAAGACGGACGACATGCGCGAGGCGCGGAGCGTCGAGCTCATCGGCCGCCTGGTCGAGGCCGGGCGCGGGTGCGCACCTACGACCCGGTCGCGATGGACAACGCCCGCCGCACGCCTGCCGGAGACCGTCGAGTACTGCCAGTCCTCCTACGAGGCCGCCGAGCGCGCGGACGCGGCCGTCATCGTGACGGAGTGGAACGAGTTCAAGCTCCTGAACCTGGAGCGGCTGCGCCAGGTGATGCGTCGGCCCGCTCGTGTTCGACGGGCCGGAACATCTACGAGCCGGAGCGGATGCGCCGGCTCGGGTTCGAGTACCACTCGATCGGCCGGAAGCCGGTCTTCCCGGCCCAGCGAGTGGAGTCCATGCCCAAGGGATACTGGATCGTAGGCGTCGACATCTGCCGGATCAGGAGAAGTACAAGGCCTACGTCGCGGCCAACGCCGAGCCGCTCAGGAAGTACGGTGCTCGGTTTCTCGGTTCGCGGCGGGCGGTTCGAGGGCGTCGAAGGCGGCAGCCGCTCCACGCAACGCCGTGGTCGAGTTTCCGTCCTACCGAGGCGGCGTCGACTGCTGGAAGTCACCGACCAGCGGGCGATCGAGCTGCGCGGACGTCTCGACCGTCGACCTCATCGTCATCGAAGGTTACGAAGGGCCGCAACCCTAGCCCATGCGCGTGCTGGTGACCGGGGGCGCGAGGTTCATCGGCTCGCACCTGTGCGAGTTCCTGCTCGACAAGGGCGCCGAGGTCCTCGTGCCTCGACAACCTCTCGACCGGCACCAGCGACAACATCGACGCGGCTCGCGGTCCGAGCGGTTCCACGTTCATCAAGCTCGACGTCACCAACTGCATCTACGTGGCCGGACCGGTCGACTATGTGCTGCACTTCGCGAGCCCGGCGAGCCCCGTGGATCTACCAGCAGCTGCCCATCCCGACCCTCAAGGTGGGCGCGCTCGGCACCCACAAGGCGCTCGGCCTCGCCAAGGCCAAGCGCGCGCGGTTCCTCCTCGCGTCGACGTCGGAGGTTCACGGCGACCCCTCATCCACCCGCAGCGGGAGGACTACTGGGGCAACGTGAACCCGGTCGGGCCGCGCGGCGTCTACGACGAGGCGCAAGCGCTTCGCCGAGGCGATCGACCATGGCCTACCACCGCTACCACGGGTCGACACGCGCATCGTCCGCATCTTCAACACGTTCGGGCCGCGCATGCGGCGGGACGACGGGCGGGCGATCCCGAACTTCATCGACCAGGCGCTCGCGGGGGCAGCCGATCACGGTCTACGGCGACGGCTCCCAGACCCGGTCGTTCCAGTACGTGTCGGACCTCGTCGACGGCATCTGGCGCCTGATGGAGTCCGACGTCCACGATCCCGTCAACATCGGCAACCCGCACGAGATGACGCTCCTCGAGCTCGCCAAGCGCGTCATCCGGCTGGCCGGCAGCGCGAGCCCGATCGTGTTCCAGCCGCTGCCGGTCGACGATCCAAAGATCCGGCAGCCCGACATCACGCGCGCCCGCACGCTCCTCGGGCTGGGAGCCGCGGCGTCGACGTGGACGAGGGGACTCCGCCAGACGATCGAGTGGTTTCGCCAGGCGCTCGACCGATAGCCGGCGAGCCGGCAGGCTGTTCCGGGGAGGCAGCTGCGATGATCGACGACGAGCTCAAGGCCATCCTGGTCGTGTCCCGAATGCAAGGGCGACCTCCTGTTCGAGGACGCCCGCATCGTCTGCCCGGCGTGCCGGAAGGCCTATCCCATCCGCGACGACATCCCGGTCGATGCTGATCAGCGAGGCGGTCGACTGGGCGCCGCCGGCGGCCGCGCTCCTGACGGCGGGATGCACCGCATGACCGATCGCAGGCGGTGATCCTGGCCGGGGACTGGGGACCGGCTCAGGCCGCTGACGCTCGAGCGGCCGAAGCCGGTCGTCCCGCTGCTGAACGTGCCGTTCCTCTCCTACCAGCTCGGGATGCTCGGCGCGCACGGGTGCGGGACGTGATCCTCTCCATCTCGCACCGGTCGGAGGCGATCCGCGCGATCATGGCCCAGGAGGACCTCGGCCCGGTGCGGCTGCGCGACGTCGTCGAGCGGGAGCCGCTCGGCACGGCGGGCGGCGTGCGGAACGCCGCCGACCTGGTCGACAGGCGCGTGGTCGTCATGAACGGAGACGTCCTCACCGATCTCGACCTCACCGCCATGCTCCGCGCCGCACGAGGAGCGGCAGCGCGGCGGCGACCATCTATCTCATGCCGGTCGACAACCCCACCGCGTACGGTCTGGTGGAGCTCGAGCCCGACGGTCGCGTGCACCGCTTCCTGGAGAAGCCCGGCTGGGAAGAGGTCACGACGAACACCGTCAACGCGGGCGTCTACGTGCTCGAGCGCGAGCTCCTCGAGTGGATCCCGAAGGCGAGGCGTACTCGATGGAGCGCGAGTTCTTCCCGCTGCTCCTCGAGCGGGGCGCGCGCTTCTTCGGCTTCGTGTCGCCGGGCTACTGGGTCGACATCGGCACGCCGACGAAGTACTTCCAGGCGCAGCAGGACCTCCTGGCGGGCCGGTTCCGCGCCCACGTGGCGCCGCGCGGACGCGAGGGGCCCGAGGGCTGGATCCACCCGACCGCGATCCATCGCCGCCACGGCGCGGATCCGCGGGCCCGTGGCCATCGGTCCGGGTGCCAGATCGAGGCGGGCGCCGCGGTGGGTCCGAGCGTCGTCCTCGGCGCCGGATGCCGCATCGGCGCCGGCGCGCAGATCGACACCGGCGGTGCTCTGGGAAGAGGTCGAGGTGGGCACGGCCGCGCCGGCTCACGGGATGTCTCGTCGGACGGGGCGTGTCGATCGGCGCCCACACCCGCGTCACGCCCGGTGCGGTCCTGGGCGACGGCACGCGCCTCGGCGACTATTCCCGCCTCGCCGGGGATCTCCTGAGTGCCGCCGGAGGGCCGGGCCCCCGCATCCGGTTCGGCACGGACGGATGGCGGGGCGTCATCGCGGACGACTTCACCGAGGCGAACGCCGCGACCGTCGTCCAGGCCGCCGCCACCGACGTGGGCTGACGAGGCCGGCGGCCACGCGCGGCCGCTCGTCGTGGGCTACGACACCCGTTTCAACTCCGCGCGGTCGCGCACCTCGCCGCGGACATCCTCGCGGCCAATGGCTGGCGCGTGTGCTCCTGGCCGACCGGCCGGTGCCGACGCCGGTCGTGTCCTACGCGTCATCGCCCGCGAGGCGGCCGGCGGCCTGGTCGTGACGGCGAGCCACAACCCGGCGCGCTTCAACGGGATCAAGCTCAAGGGCGCGTTCGGCGGCTCGGCGGACCCGGAGTTCACCGGGCGCGTCGAGGCGGCGCTCGGCGGACCCCGCCGCGGCGGCGCCGGCCGCCGGCGGCGGCCGCGTCGAGACCGTCGACCATCCTGCCCGACTACCTCGACGCGCCTGCGGAGCCGCGTCGCCCGTCGACCGCCGGCCGGCGAGCGCCTGCCCGCATCGTCGCCGACGCCCTCCACGGCGCGACCAACGGGCTCATGCAGGGCGCTCGTGCCGGCCGCGCGTGGGGCGAGGTGCGAATCCTGCACGGCAGCGCCCGACCCGCTCTTCGGCGGGCTCCATCCCGAGCCGATCCCGCCGCACCTCGACCAGCTCGCCGCCGAGGTGCGCGCGAGCGGCGCCGACCTGGGGTCGCCGATGGACGGGACGGCGACCGGCTCGGCGCCGTGACCGGCGAGGGGCGCTACGTGACGCCGCACGAGGTCCTCACGCTCCTCGTGCGCCACCTCGTCCGGGTCCGCGGGTGGCGGGGCGAGGTCGCGAAGGGCTTCGCGATGGGCGTGCAGGTCGATCGGCTGTGCGCGCGTCTCGGGATCCCGCTCCACGTCACGCCCATCGGTTCAAGCACATCGCGAGCCTCATGCGGACCCGTGATATCCTGATCGGTGGCGAGGAATCGGGCGGCATGGGCTTCCGAGACCACCTGCCCGAGCGTGATGGTCTCCTGTCGGCCTTGCTCGTTCCTGGAAGCGGTCGTGGCCTCCGGCGACACCCTCGACGCGCTCCTGCGGGACCTGGAAGCCGAGGCGGGTGCCGCGCTCCTACCGGCGGCGTGACTACACCATTTCCCCGGACCGGGGCGCGCCCTCGTCGCCGCGCTGGACGCGGCCCCCGGACCGGATCGGCGTCCGGCCGGTCACGCGGCGCGAGACGCTGGACGGGCGGAAGTACCTGGCTCGGCGACGGGGCGTGGGTGTTGATCCGGGCATCGGGGACGGAGCCGGTGCTGCGCGTGTACGTGGAGGCGGAAACAGCGGTGGAGGTCGACCGGTTGCACGCGGCCGCCGAGGCGCTGGTGGGCCGGCACCGTCGTGACGAGCCCGGCGAGCCGGCCGTGAGCGATCTCGATCGGATCCGCAACTTCTCGATCATCGCGCACATCGACCACGGGAAGTCCACGCTCGCCGACCGGCTCCTCGAGCTGACCGGGACGATGGATCCCGCGCAAGGCCGTCGACCAGGTGCTCGACTCGATGGACCTCGAGCGCGAGCGCGGGATCACGATCAAGGCCCACACGGTGCGTCTTCTCTACCAGGCGCGCGACGGCCAGACCTACACGCTGAACCTCATCGACACGCCGGGGCACGTCGACTTCTCGTACGAGGTGTCCCGGAGCCTCGCCGCGTGCGAGGGCGCCATCCTGGTCGTCGACGCCGCGCAGGGGTCGAGGCGCAGACTCTCGCGAACTTCTACCTGGCCTTCGACTCGAACCTCACGCTGGTGCCGGTGCTCAACAAGATCGACCTCCCGCAGGCCGACATCGATGGCGCGACGCAGCAGCTCGTCGACCTCCTCGGGTTCGGGCCGGACGAGCCCATCTCCATCAGCGCCAAGTCGGGCACCGGCGTCGCCGACGTCCTCGAGGCCGATCGTCCACCGCATCCCGGGCCGGTGGGGATCCGGAGGCGCCGCTCAAGGCGCTCGTGTTCGACTCCTTCTACGACCCCTACCAGGGGGTCGTGACCTACGTCCGCGTGATCGACGGCCGCGTCGTGCCGGGCATGAAGATCCTGCTCATGTCGAACGGGAGGGTCTTCGAGGTCCAGCAGGTCGGCGTCTTCTCGCCGCAGATGGTGCAGGTGGACGAGCTCGCCACCGGCCAGGTCGGCTTCCTCACGGCGGGGATCAAGCGGGTCGCCGACTCGCGCATCGGGGAGACCGATCACCGACGCGGCGAACCCCACGGCCGCGCCGCTCCCGGGTTTCGCGAGGCGAAGCCCATGGTCTTCTCGGGGCTCTATCCCGTGGAGGACACCGAGTACCAGGCCCTCCGGGACGCGCTGGAGAAGCTCCGGCTCAACGACTCGGCGTTCAACTTCGAGCCGGAGATCGTCCATCGCGCTGGGCTTCGGCTTCCGGTGCGGGTTCCTGGGACTGCTCCACATGGAGATCATCCAGGAGCGCCTCGAGCGGGAGTTCGGTCTCGCGCTGATCGCCACCGCCCCGTCGGTCCGCTACCGCATCGAGACGGTCCAGGGCGAGACGATCGAGATCGACAACCCGTCGAAGCTCCCGCCGGTGGGCGATATCGTCGCGATGTCGGAGCCGTACGTCCGGGGTCGATCTTCGTGCCGACGGAGTTCATGGGCGGCATCTACAAGCTCGCCCAGGAGGCGCGCGGCGAGCACCGCGCGGTCGAGCACATCGGCAAGCGCGTCCACCTGACCTTCGACTTCCCCCTCGCCGAGATCATCGTGGACTTCTACGATCGGCTGAAATCCCTGTCGCGCGGCTACGCGTCGTTCGACTACGACTTCCTCGAGTTCCGGCCCTCCGGAGCTCGTCAAGCTGGACATCCTCCTCAACGGCGATCCGGTGGACGCGCTGTCCCTCATCGTCCACCGGGACAAGGCGCACGAGCGGGGCAAGGTGCTGGCCGAGAAGCTCAAGGCGGTCATCCCGCGCCAGATGTTCGAGGTCGTGATCCAGGCGGCGATCGGCAGCCGCGTCATCTCCCGTGAGACGGTGCGGCCGCTCCGGAAGAACGTCACGGCCAAGTGCTACGGCGGCGACATCACCCGCAAACGCAAGCTTCTCGAGCGCCAGAAGGAAGGCAAGAAGCGGATGAAGCAGATCGGTCGCGTGGAGATTCCCCAGGAAGCCTTCCTCTCGGTCCTCCGGTCCTAGGGCGCGCCATGACACAGCCGATCAACCACACGTCGCCGGGGGACGTCCCGCGGGAGACCGTCAAGGTGCGGAAGAAGTCGGTCCTCCGCGAGTACACCGAGGCGATCCTCGTCGCGGTGCTGCTGGCCCTCCTCATCCGGACGTTCGTGGTCAGGCGTTCAAGATCCCCTCCGGCTCGATGATCCCGACCCTCCTCGTCGGCGACCACATCCTGGTCAACAAGTTCGTCTACCGCTTCACGGCCCCGAAGCGGGGCGACGTGATCGTCTTCAAGTACCCGGTGGACGAGTCGCGCGACTTCATCAAGCGGATCATCGCGGTCGGCGGCGAGGACCTCAGCATCAAGGACCAGAAGATCTACGTGAACTGCAAGCCCGCTGGAGCCGACCTGCCGGCCGATCGACGATCCGTGGGGCAAGTGGGAGGAGCCGCTTCGGACCAGCGAGAGCACGTCCGGTGAAGGTGCCGCCCGACTCCTACTTCGTGATGGGTGACAACCGGAACAACAGCCAGGACAGCCGCTACTGGGGCTTCGTCAAGCGCGACAAGATCAAGGGCCGGGCCTTCCTGATCTACTGGTCCTGGGACTCGGAGCAAGGACTCATGCCGGAGCGCGTCCGGTGGAGCCGGCTGGGCAAGCTGATCTACTAGCGCGGCCGGCGCCGGCCCGTTCCCGGCAGGCCGAGCTCCAGGTCGGGTCCCGGCCGGCGAGCGGTTCGGCATCTACGTCCACTGCCCGTACTGCCGCACGAAGTGCCCTACTGCGACTTCAACGTCGCGATCCACCGCGAGGACCGCATCGCGCCGTTCGTGGCCGGCGCTCCGCGCCGAGATCGCGCGCTACGCCGGCGCTGCCGTGGGCCGCCGGGTGCGCGGCGGGCAGCCTGTTCCTCGGCGGCGGCACGCCCGTCCCTCCTCCCGGCCGAGGCGGTCGCGGCCGTGCTGACCGACGCGCGCCAGGGCCTCGGGCTCGCGCCGGACGCCGAGGTCACGCTCGAGGCGAATCCGGAAGGGCTCGACGCGGCACCGCCTGCGCGCGTTCCGCGCGGCCGGCGTGACGCGGCTGTCCTCGGCGTCCAGTCCCTCGACGACGAGCGTGCTCCGGCGGCTCGGACGGCACGCATTCCGCGGCCGACGCGGCAGCCGCCTATCGCGCGGCGCGCGCGGCCGGCTTCGACGACGTCAGCGTCGACCTTCTCTACGCGTCGCCCGGACCAGGACCTCGCGACGTGGGTCCGGACGCTCGACGCGGCGCTCGCCTGGGATCCCGATCACCTATCGGCCTACGCGCTCACGCTCGAGCCCGCGACCCCGTTCGGCCGTCGCCCGCCGGCCGGCGCTGCCGGACGAGGATCTCCAGGTGGCCCAGTTCGACGCGCTGGTCGAGCGCGCGCCGCGCGCGCGGGCCTCGAGCGGTACGAGGTCTCGAACTTCGCCAAGCCGGGCCGGCGCTCCCGCCACAACCTGGGCTACTGGCACCGCGCGGACTATCGTCGGCCTCGGGCCCGGCGCCCACGGGGCCTTCGGCGCGATCCGCTACTGGACGCAGCGCTCGGAGCCCCGCTGGCGGGCCGCGGTGCTGCGCGGGGAGCTGGGGGATCGAGGGCTGGGAGCGGCTCTCGCGCGCGGCAGGTCGCGACCGAGCGCCTCGTCCTCGGGCTGCGTCTGGCGGAGGGTGTGCCGCGCGGAGTGGCTCGAGCGCCACCTCGCCGAGCGTCGCGAGCCGGCGACCCCGAGCCTCGACGCGGTACGCTGGCCGCGGGCCTGATGGCCGTCCGCGATGGACGAGATCGCCCTCACGGAACGCGGCGTCCTGGTGTCGGACGCGATCTTCGCTGACCTCGTCTGAGGCTCAGGCCGACCCCGGAACCTTGACAACCCCGCGTCCTGCCTAGATATTTGCGATGACGAGCCGCCCCGACGCGAGGCTGACCGTCCAACCATCGACGCACACGGGGAGTTCATGAGCCGCTGACCGAAGGTCGTCCGATCGACTCGGGCGACGTCCAGGGTGCCCAGTGAGCACGGGCGAGCTGAGCGAGCGCGAGCGGCAGGTCCTGCAGGCCGTGCTGTTCGAATACACGGTCACGGCGGAGCCCGTCGGGTCCCGCCAGCTGGCGAAGAAGCACGCGCTCGGCCTCTCCCCGGCCACGATCCGCAACACGATGGCCGACCTCGAGGAGATGGGCTACCTCGTCCCAGCCCACACCTCGGCGGGACGGCGTGCCGACCGACAAGGCTTACCGGTACTACGTCGACAGCCTCATGGGCCGCGCGGAGGTCGGCCGCGCGGACGCGCATCGACTCCAGCGCCAGGTCTCGGGCACCCGCAGCGAGATCGACGACCTCATGGAGGCGACGTCGGCGCAGCTCTCGGAGCTCTCCCACTACGCCGCGGTCATCCTGGCGCCGCCGCTCCAGCACACGCGGCTCGAGCGCGTCGACCTGATCCCGGTCGAGGGCGACCGCGCGATCGTCGTGCTGGCGACCGAGACCGGGTGGGGCATGAGCCGCATCCTCGCCTTCGAGGAGCCGGTGCCGCGGAGCGAGGTGCGCGAGGTCGCGCGGCTCCTCACCGAGCAGTACGCGGGGCTCACGTTCCAGGAGATCCGGAGCCGGGTGGCCGAGCGGGCCCGCGCCGGCGACGCCCGAGCGCGTGCTGCCGCGTCGGCCGCCTACGGTGGCGCGCAGCGTGTTCCAGTCCCTCTGGGACCGGAACCTCTACGTCGGCGGCGCGATGAACATGCTGGACCAGCCCGAGTTCGGCATCGGCACGATGCGGGCCCTCCTCAAGACGTTCGAGGAGAAGCGCCAGCTGATCGAGCTGCTCTGAGCCGCGCGCGCAGGCCTCGGGCGACGTCCAGGTCGTGATCGGCTCGGAGATGCCGTTCCAGGAGATGCAGGAGACCAGCCTGGTGGCGGCGCTCCTACCGCTTCCACGACCGCGTGCTGGGCGTCCTCGGCATCGTGGGGCCGCGGCGGATGCCCTACGCCAAGATCGTGCCGCTCGTCGAGTACACGGCGCGGCTGGTGTCGCGGCGCCTCACGCGCCTCGGCGGCGTGTCGCCGCTCGGATAGGCCGATGGCCGAACGATCGGTGGCCGGGGCCGGGCGACGCCGCCTGGGGCGCGCGCGATGCCGGAGACGGACGCGCCGGGCGCCCGGACGAGGGCCTCGAGGCGCTCCGGAGCGGAGCGCGACGCCCGGGCGCGCGAGGCGGCCGAGGCCCAAGGATCGCTATCTCCGCACTCTCGCCGAGTTCGAGAACTTCCGCCGGCGGACCAACCGGGAGCGCGAGGACTGGCGCCGCCAGGCGCAGGAGACGCTGCTCCGCGAGATCCTGCCGGCGCTCGACAACTTCGACCGGGCGCTGGCCGTGCCGCCGGCGCCGAGGCGCGACCCGGCGTTCCGGACCGGCGTCGAGCTGATCCACCGGGACTTCCTGGCCGCGCTGGAGCGGCTCGGAGTCCGGCCGTTCGTCGCCGTCGGGCAGCCCTTCGACCCGACGCGCCACGAGGCGGTGGGACGGGTCGAGCGCGCCGACCTCGACGACCAGACGGTCGTGGCGGAGCCGCTCCGCGGCTATCTCGTTCCAGGACCGCGTGCTCCGCCCCGCGCAGGTCGTCGTCGCCGTCCACCCGGCCGCCGCCGCCGGGGCGGCGAGGCGCTGAGCCCGACCGCCACGGCCCGAGGCGCCCGGCCGGCGCGACGCGCCTCTCGATAGCCATGGCCCAGCGCGACTACTACGAGATCCTGGGCGTCGTCGCGGGACGCGAGCGGACGCCGACATCAAGAAGGCGTTCCGGCAGCTCGCGCTCAAGCACCATCCCGACCGGAACCCCGGCGACGCCCAGGCCGAGGAGCGGTTCAAGGTCATCAACGAGGCGTACGCCGATCCTCTCGGATCGCCGATCGCCGCGCCCAGTACGACCGCTACGGCCGCGTGGACCTGCCGCCGGGCGGTGGACCTCGGCGGGATCGAGGACCTGTTCGGCGATCTCTTCGAGGGCTTCTTCGGCGGCGGCGGGCGGGGCGGCCGCCGCGGCCGCGCGCGCGCGCGGCGACGATCTCCGCTACGACCTCGAGATCACGCTCGAGGAGGCGGCGCACGGGCTCGAGACGACGCCTCCAGATCCCGCGGCTCGAGACCTGCGAGGCGTGCAAGGGGAGCGGCGCCGAGCCGGGCTCGGGGCGGATCCAGTGCCCGACCTGCAAGGGACGCGGGCAGCTCCGCTACCAGCAGGGATTCCTCACGGTCGCCCGGACCTGCGCCCAGTGCGGCGGCGAGGGCGCAGATCATCAAGAGCCCGTGCAAGGTCTGCTCGGGCGAGGGCCGCGTCGCGCAGGAGCGGACGCTCAAGGTGCGCATCCCGCCCGGCGTCGACGAGGGCGCGCAGATGCGCATCACCGGCGAGGGCGAGGGCGGCGTGGCCGGCGGCCCCGCGGGCGATCTCTACGTCGTCCTCCACGTGAAGCCAGCATCCCTTCTTCACGCGGCAGGGCAACGAGCTCTACTGCGCGCTCCCGCTCACCTTCGCCCAGGCGGCCCTCGGGGCGCGAGGTCGACGTCCCGGTGCTGAACGGCGTCGCGCAGCTCAAGGTGCCGGCCGGGACGCAGAACGGCGACGTGCTGCGGCTCCGCGGCAAGGGGATGCCGAGCCTCCACGGGCGCGGCCGCGGCGACGCGTGCTACAGCGTGGTGGTCGAGGTGCCGCGGAAGCTCACCGGCGCGGCAGCGGGAGCTCCTCGAGGAGTACCAGCGCGTCTCGTCCGGCGAGGAGCAGGGCCCGCTCGTCGGCGGCTTCCTGGAGTCGCTGAAGAAGCTCTTCGGCGGCTGACCGGCGCTTGCGCCGCGGACTGACGTCCGTCCTCCATGTAGGTCACGGTCATCGCGTCGATGTCGATTGGCCGGGCGGCGGCGGCCTGACCCGGAGCCGCGCCCAGTGTGAACGTCATTTCCTGAGGAGGACGAACCTCTGGCCGTTCACCCGGGCCTCTATTCCCAGGCGAGCGAAGGATGCGGGCGCCATGCGGGCCATGGGCTCCGGACGCAATCAGATATGCCCCGCCGGGCGCGCGCTCGAAAGGGCCGAACTCGGTCAGGGGACGACCTGATGATCGGCATAGTAGTCGAACACGATTTCGGGACTGTCGATGGCATAGGTCGGCGCGCGGGCGGCGCGCAACTCCCAGACGATGTCTGGACGGCGGTCAGCCGCTGACGTTTCAGTGCCTCGGATCGCACGCGGAGTCCCAGCGTGATCACGACTAGGCAGAGACACACCACGGCCGCGAGCGCTGTCGTGGGGCGCGCCAGACGGCGGTGGTACCACGCGGCGACGAGAAGCGCGACCGGCGGTACCAGCGGGAGGTAGTAACGCCAGCGTTGTCGTTCGAAATGGCGATGAGGACGAACGTGGTCACCGCCCACACGATGAGCAGCCGGGACCGCCGGGCGTGCTGGGGATCGGGCTCGCGCATCGCCGCCCACGACGCGAGCGGCAACAGAATCACCCAGGGCAGGAGGTGCCCTGCGGCGAGCTTGAACGGGTGGGCGACCCGCTGCCAGAGACGTCCGCCCGAACCGAAATAGGTCGACTGGAAATCCTGGACCAGGCACAGTCTGAACGAATTCGTGTCCTCCGGTCTGGACCGCCAGCAACAGCCAGTGGCACGGTGAGAAGAGCGAGCGCCAGGAGTCCCGGAAGCGAGAGGAGGCCGGGCACGCCGCGCCAGCCGTGAGCAGCCAGCCGCCACGCGAGGGCGACGGCGAGCGGGATCAAACCGACCGGGCCCTTGGCGAGGAAGGCCAGACCCGTCGCGACGTAGAACGCGGGAGCACCCGCGCCGCTGCTCGAATTCGAACAGGGCGAAGGCGCACACAGCGCCCGGTGATGGCGAAGGTCAACGTCGTATCTGTCAGGGGCACGTGTGCTAGGGCGAAGAGCCCGATCGTGGTGCTAGCGACGAGCCCCTGCGGTCACCCCGACCGTGTGACCGAACAGCCTCCAGCCGAGGCCAGATGGTGCCGAGCACGATGCCGATTCCGCCGATCATGGACGGGAGCGCGGCCGTGCGCGGCGTGACCTCGCTGCCGGGCAGGAGACGAGCGCGATCAGCCACGCGTGCAGCGGCGGCTTGTTCAGCCTCGGCCTGCCGGCGATGGTCGGCGCGAGCCAGTGCCCACGCGAGACGATGTCCCGGGCCATGACGGAGATCGCGCCTCGTCGTTGGTCAGCAAGACCCACCCGCCAGGATCGAGCACGTAGAGCGGGATGATGACCGCCGCCATGACGGCGGCGTACAGTCCCGCTCGCCCCGCGTCCATCGTTGAGCCCGAAGGTAGCCCGGCCATCGCCAGCTCGTCTTCGTACTCTAGCAGCGGCTAGCGCGCTCTGGAGTGAACGAACGTTGGCCGGTACTAGAACCGCCAATGGTAACGTGACTTTCGAGAGCGCATCGATGCGACCTGGCCGCCGATCACCTTCCACAGGCGCGAGACGGTGACTGGCGGCACTGGCCAGTGAATGCGCTGACGCTCGGGTTCCATCCCTCGACGCTGGCCTGGATCGTCAATCCGCGATCGACCGACCTGGCGCACGACGACGACCAGCTGGACGACGTTCCTCGGTACGCACTGGCGGTTGGGCGAATACCGGGGTTCACTCCACGGCGAGCGGCGCATGCCCGGACGAGGCAGCCCTTGAGCTCGGCGGCGAGCTGTTCCACGTAGTGGTTCTCGCATGGAGTTCGGGTGATGCCCGTCAATCGACCGAACCTCCAGATTTCCCTGCACCAGCGTCTTCCATCCGTCGTGCATGTCCGGATGGGCCCAGGCGTGCAGTTTGCCTTTGAGCAGGACTGCGTCGCACCGGTGCGGTTGCAGTCGCGCGGACCACACGGCGATCGCGTTGATCTCATCCAGGAATCGTCCCGCGCCGCTGCCCACGACCTTTGTCCACCGCGCGTGCGAGACGCCATTTCAAGGTCGTCAGTGTGCGCGCAATGCTTCCCACGAGCGTACCCCTCGCGTTGCGCAGTCGCTCCAGGAGGAAGTCCCTCCTCTCTCCAGTCCCTAGGCGCGAGAACTCTGGCCCGTCGGCGGCCGAACCACTGGCGCAGCGTGGCGCGTTGCCTTCCCTGGCCCGAATACGCGTCGATGAGGGCCAGGAGGGCCACCTTCTCGCCTCTGGTCTGCAGCTGCCGAGTCATCTCGAAGGGCAACCACCTCTCCCATCGAGTAGCCGCCGAGGAAGTACGGGCCGGTCGATTGCACCTTGCGAATTTCCCGCACGGTGCGTGGCCATGTTTCGATGCGCGTCAGGGGCTCCTGCCCGCCGTCCACCCCGACCGCCTGATGGCGTAGAGCGGGGCACGTCCTCGCCCAGAGTGCTGCGCGAGCCCTCGCAGGTTCAGTACCTGGCCCAAGAGATCATGGACACAGAAGAAGGGTGGCCGGGTCCCTGTCTGGCGGAACGGCACCACGCAGCCGGTGGGCACGCCGTCTTCGATGCGGCGGGCCATCTCGGCAATCGTCCCGGACTCGATCAGGACTGATTGCGGCAGCGGGCACCGAGTCGCTCTTCGATGGAGGTCAGCAATTCCGCAGCCTGCAGCGAATCCCCGCCCAGCAGGAAGAAGTTGTCGTCCAACCCCGACGCTGTCCGAGCCCAGCGTCTGCTTCCATATGGTCCTCAGCCTGGCTTCGAGCGGCGTCGCCGAAGCGTTCGGCGTTCGCTTGGCGCTGCGCAGGGTGTCGACTACCTGGGTGAGGCCCAAGGCCGCCGCGAGAGACCGGCGCTGAACCTTTCCGGTCGGCCCGTTCGGGATCTCGCCCGCGATGACGAACCCGCGCGGGATCTTGTAGGCGGCCAAACGGTCCGGACAAGAAGTGAGCGAGCGCCTGCTCGGTCAAGGTCACGCCTGGCGCGGCCACCACCACCGCACCGACTCTCTTCCCCCAGAGTCGGGTGCGGGAAGGAAAACGTCGCGACGCTGACCACGTCCGGGATGATCCATCAACGCTTCGTCAACCTCCTTGGGTGATATCTTCTGTCCCCGCGGTTGATGATTTCCTTCAGCCGTCCGTGATGGTCAGATAACCGTCTTCGTCAAGCACGCCCTGGTCACCGGTGTGGAACCAGCCGTCGGTGAATGCCACGGTGCCGGCTTCGGAGTCGTTCGCGTAACCGGCAGTGACATTGGGACCACGGGATGAGCGACTTCGCCGGCAACACACCCGGGCCGAGCAGCCAGATGGCTCGGCTGTCCGCGATCGCGATCTGCAGTCCGGCCGCAATGGTGCCCGACCGTCCCCGGTTTGCGCACCGCCGGCGGCGGCGGGATTGCTCGCCGACCTCGATGCGCCGGCTCCCGTCATGCCGCTACGACTCAGATCAACCGGCCTTCTGGGGTCTTGAAGGTCCGTTCCAGGTCTGCGACATGACCGCCGGCGCCAGGGCCGCCGAGGACGAACTGAGAATCGAATTTTGGCTGCAGCGGAACCCGCTCGATGATCGCCCGATAAGCTGGTCTGCGTGCGCGAGGGATCGCCTGGTGCATCGCCGGAACGCGCCCGGTATACCAGGTCGGCTTGGCTTGTCGCCATCCAGCGGAAGAAGCCTGATCGCGGCTGGAACCCGCCGGCGAGCAAAGAGCGGATGCACCTGCGGCCAGCGGAGCGAGCACCCCCGCCATCAGGCCGTGGATATGAAAGAGCGGCGCGACGTTGAGGAGGCAATCCGCTGGGCGTGCAGCCTCCTCAGCGTAAGTCGACGACGATGATGCGCTGACGCCGTCACGCTACGCTGCGATGGCGGTGACACCATCTTGGGCCGCGAGGCGCCCGGATGCCCGACGTGAGCGACACCAAGGCGAGCGTCGCTCGCCGCGCGCCAGCCGTCCAGCTTAGGGGGGCCGACCGCCGTCTCCAGCCGTGTGGCGGAATGCTCCGGCAGGCTCAGATCCGCGTCAGTCGCTGAGTTCAGAGTGCCGGAACGTGCAACGATCGTGCGACCGCGGATCGCCGGTGACTGGCTTCCGTGCTTCAGGTGACTGCCAGGAGCCCTGGCGCTAGATCCGGAGGAGCAGACAGCGAAGGTTCGTGCAGCTCGATTACGCCGGGTCTAGCGGCGCGACGGCGGCCCCTGCGGCGATTCCTGGCGGAAGGCTGAGCGCCAGCTCTGGCCCGTTCTGGCAGAACCAGCGCGACATCGATCCGTGCCGACCGATCCAGCGGGCATTGATGCGCGGCAGACCGTCGCGCCGACGTCGCTGGCGCAAGCCTGCAGCAGGTGAGCGGCAACCTGCTTGGCGCCGTGAGACCGCCCCCGCCGACAAAGGCCACGACGCCCGGTGCTCGCGGTGAGGGCGCGAATCGATGCCCCCGGACAAGTGCTTCCTCGCCGGCGAGTACGCAGCGCCTCAGTGTGACGCTCGCCGGCGAGGCACCGAGCCCCGCAGCGTCCCCACGAGACGAGAAGCTGGTAGCGTGGCGCGCCGGCCACCGCCCCGTTCCGCACGCCCGGACTGAGTCTCGGACCATCTGCCCAGAGCTGGCGGCGCGCCCGCCCCTTGCCGGGTATCGGGTGGTGCGGCGGTCCGGCACGTTGCGGGCCCGGACTCACGCCGATGGCTGCAGCCGTCCTCACGGGCGCGCACCACGGGGCGACCTCGGGAGTCGACGCGACGCCCTGGCGGCTGACTGGATCCAGGCAGGCACGATCGCGGCATGAGCGTGGCCTCGCCCAGGCGGCCCCGCCCGTCTCGGCCAGCATTGGTGAACGCTGGTGGGGAGGCGAACGCGGACTCGCAACCGCAGAGCCGAAGCCCAGCCCTGGTCTCGCGCCCGCCGGAGGCGCCATGGCCGGGCAGCGCATCCCACCCGGTGCGGTTCTTGACACTCTTCGCGCCGGCGGCTGGCATCGGGGCCGTGTGACGCCGCACGCGCAGAGCGAGCGCTGTCCAGGACCTCCCTAGGGATACGATCGCGAACGAGGTTTCCACGCTCGACGAGCCGCGTTGATGAGCCTGATCGCACTCGCATCCGAAGCCGGCGCTGGATCGCAGACGAGGAAGCGGCGCCGCGCCACCTGACAATCCACAGGCCTTGCAGAAGCCGGGGCGATGCGGACCTGGCCAAGCTGGCCGATGCGCTGGATCGCGTGGCGCGTGACGCAGATCGGAGCTTCAGGACGAACTGGCGTGCTTCGAGAACGCAACAGCGATCCGGCGCAGAACCAGCTGCTGCGTCGGACCGGATGATCAGCGTGCGGGATTTCGGTGCCGGCGACCCGGGCGATCGTCGTACCGAGAGAACAGATGGGCCAGGGCGTGCTGGTGCGGCGCAGCATCGCGACAATTTGCAAGGTAGCGGCCACGCGCCGCCTCAGTGGGGCAGGGTGTTGTTCGCGATTGTGCGCGCCTTCAGGCCGGCTTGTAGCCTGGAGCTTGGCACGTCGCTGGGCATCTCCGCGTGCCTACCAGGTGCTGGGCAGTGAAACTGAACGGGCAGGGCCGCTTTTGACGACGATCGAGGGTGCCGAGGAGCTGGCACGCATAGCCGGCGAGACCCCTGCAAGGCCTCGGTTGGAACGGCGTGCAGGTGCTCGCGGGCCGTTTCGCGGACGTCCTGCCCGACGTGGCGCGATCCTCCGAACCCATCGGGCTGGCTCTTCGTCGATGGGCACCACGGACCAGGTCGCTACGAGGCGGTACTTCGAGATGATCCATCCCTTCTCGCGCAACACGCCGTGCGCTCGTCTTCGACGATATCGGCTGGTCTGATGGCATGCGGGCGGCGTGGAAGGAGATCCGCTCGGATGCCCGGGTGAAGTACGCCGTGGACCTCGACAAGTGGGGCATCTGTCTGCTGGAGAAGGACGTCAAAGGGCCCAAGGCCCCTCCTACGCGATCACGATCTGACGAAGGCTTCGCAGGATCCGCGCCACGATCGAGCGCGGAGACGCGCGCCCTGGCAGCCGAGAACTACGGGCGGACGCCTGACGCTGGCCACCGAGCCCGGGATGCGCCCCTGATGGCCGGCTGTCATGCGGGCCGGCGACGCTCCATCGCAAGCGCCGAGCGCATGACCTGGCCGCCCGCCATCTGGCCGCGGCGACCGCGATGGCCGACGAGCTCGGCATGGCCTCGAGTCGGAGCCCCCGCGGCCGGCTTCCGGCCGACTAGCGCAACGTCGATTGCGTCAAGCCGGCCGGGGTCCGCTACTTTCGCGCGTAGACCTCGGCCGTCGACGCTGATCATCCCGGACCGGATCACTGGCGCTCGTGGCGAAGAGCGTGCGGCGCCGATAGTCGCCGTCCGCGAAGGTGAGGATCGCCGCGAGCCCCTCGACCCGGTAGGTTCGGCGAGGCCACCGCCCTGGCCGGTTCGAAGGAACCGGCCGTTGCCGTCGAACGCGTAGAGGTTCGTGCCGCCGTCGCCGGCGTCGGCCCACCGGGCCGAGCAGGCGAGCGCGCGGTATGGGACGCGCAGGCCGGTGGAGGTCGCCGTCCAGGGTGATGCCGTCGGCGGTTGCGGCGAAGGTCCACTGGAGCACGCGGTCGCCATCCCAGCGCACCGTCAGCCGCCCCGCGGCAATCTGGTAGGCGGCCACAGGTGTCGGGACCGCAGCGTGGCGGAGTCGAACGCACCGCCGAACGGGTAGACGCGGCTGACGCGGTCGCCGGGCAGGAAGAGCCAGGTCCGTGATCGACCCGGCGCGGGCCGACGGCGGCGACCGCCACCCGGTAGAACAAACCCACGGGCTGGCGCCCGCGACGCGCCCGGGCTCGAGCGGTGTCTGCGCGTCAGCGCTCGCCATCGCGCAGGCCGAGTCCGACTGCCGCTACCAAGGCACCGAAGGATCTTCGGCGTGTCCTGAACACCTTCCGGCGCCTCCTTGCTGAGGGTTGTGGACCTCACCATCCGCAGCGCGCCGTGGCCGGCATCCTCGGGTGCGATCGCTTGGAGTCTCCTCATCCGGCTGTCCTCTGCGCGCACCAGGGCGAATCATGACGACTGTGACCCGCTCCAAACCCCCAGTCAAACGACGGGTTATCATTCACTCAGGTATTCCGGCTTACCCTCCAAATCGACGAAGCTCTGCGGCGGCTGAGGTCCGGAAGTCACTGAAATCGTGAGGCTTCAGAGGGGCCGCCCTCGCGGCTCCCGACTAGGTGTCCGCCACACCTCCGGTAGGAGTCGGCTCCGCGTTGGCTTACAGGTACGCCGCGTTGCGCCTGGAATCCCAGGCGAAACGACACGCGATTGGCCGCCTCGATGACGCAGGAAGGGTCCTTCGCCGGACGGTCTCGGTCATTCGCGTCTTGCTCCCGCTCACGCTCAGGGCGGCCACGACGTCGCCCCCGCGATCCCGGATCGGCGCCGCCATGCAGACGACATCGGCGCGCCGCTCCTCGCGGTCGATGGCGTAGCCCTTGGCGCGGACGGCGGCCAGCTCGGCCTCGAGGCGTGTGAAGTCGGCGATGGAGTGGCGCGTGTAGGGGCGCCAGCCGTGGCGCTCGATCGCGGCCCGCGTCTCGGCCCACGGGCGGTGGGCCAGGAGCGCCTTGCCGAGCGAGGTGCAGTGGGCGACGGCGCGCCGGCCGAGGGCGGTGTACATGCGGGGGACGCTCTTCGGCGCCGAGTGGGCGAGGTGGAGCACGTCGCCGTCGAGCAGCACTGCGAGGTTGGTGAGGAGACTCACCTCGTCGCAGAGGCGGTCCATTTCGTCGAGGGCGTGCTTGCGCACCTCGATCTGGTTGAGCGCGATGCCGGCGAGCTTCGATCACGCGGAGGCCGAGCCGGTAGCCGCCCCGCTGGTTGCGGACGAGGAGCCCGCGTCCTCGAGCGTCGCGACGTAGCGGTACACGGTGCTGGCGTTCAGGTCGAGCCGCGCCGCCAGCTCCGGCCAGCCCGAGCTGCTGGCTCCTCGGCGCTGAAGCAGGTGAGGACTGAGCGCGGCGCGCTCGATCGTCTCGACTGCGAGCCCGCCGGCCCGATGCCCGTTAGCGGCGACGGGCGTCTCGACGATCTTCGCGCGCGGTGCGGCTTTGACGCGCGCCAGACCTGGCGCCGCCTCTCGCGGCACCGTCCGCGATCTGGCCGCAATCCCCATGGCGCCTCAGGGTAGCGAGAGCTTGCGATATGCGCAAGTGATGATTCGACATTGACAAGTATCGCTGAGCGAGTGGGAGACTCCGGCCGGTTCCACCCATGGCCCCTCGACATCGCCTCCGCCCCAGCCTCGCCCCGTCACGACCCGAAGCAGATGCGCGGGGTCTACACCATCCCGGTCACGCCTGTTCGACCGGGACGGCGCGCTCGACGAGGCGTCGCTCCGCCGGTGCGTCGAGTTCTGCGTGCGCGCCGGCGCCCACGGCCTTGTCGCGCCCGTCAACGCGAGCGAGTTCACGAGCCTGACCGACGCCGAGCGGATGCGCGTTGCGGCCGTCGTGGTCGAGACGGTCGGCCGGCGGCGGCCCGTGGTCATCGGCGTTTCCGGCACGAGCGCGCGCCACGCGACGCAGTTCGCGCGCGACGCCCGCCGGATCGGCGCCGACGCGGTGATCGCCATGCCGCCGTACGTGCGGAAGGCCGCCGGCGAGGAGGTCGTCGAGTACTTCCGCGTCGTCGCGGGCGCTGCCGAGCTGCCGGTGTTCATCCAGAACTACCAGGCGCCGGTCGGCACCCCGCTCAACGCCGCCTTCCTTTCCCGGATCGTCAAGAGGTTGACGGCGTCGAGTACGTCAAGGAGGAGACGCTGCCGGCGGGACACGTGATCACCGAGGTCTTCCGTCAGGCCGGGCCCCGGCTCCGCGGCGTCATGGGGGGCATGGCGGGGCGGTTCCTCTGGACGAGCACCGCCGCGGGATCTGCGGACGATGCCGGCCTGCGAGGTGACCGACGTCCACGTCCAGCTCTGGGACGCCCTCGAGGCCGGCGCGACGACAAGCGCGCGCGAGGCGATCTACCAGAGCGGCTCCTCCCGCTCCTCACGATCGAGTGGCTCTACGGCGCTTCGGTCTACAAGGAGGTGCGTGCGCGTCGCCGCGGCGTGATCCAGTCGACGGTCACGCGCGACGCCGGGCTCCACAAGCTCGACGAGTTCGACCACAGGGAGCTCGACGCGATCCTGGCCGACGTGGGCGAGCTGTTCACGGCGACGGCGCCGTGACAGGCACGCCGTGAGTCACCGACCTCCGCACCGTTCGTCGTCAGGGAACCCCTGGAAGAACTGGCTCTTCGTGGTCCTCCGAGACCGACGAGGGGCTCACGGGGCTCGGGAGGGGACGCTCTGGGCTCAGCACCCAGCCGGTGCTGGGCGCGCTGGCCGAGCTCAAGCGGTTCGTGGTCGGCCAGGACCCGCTCCGCATCGGCGCGCTTTGGGGCACGATGGCCCGCGGCTGGTACCTGCCGACCGACGCCGTCCACGTCGGACGGCGATGAGCGCGGTCGAGATCGCCTGCTGGGACCTCCTCGGGCAAGAGCCTGGGCATGCCGCTTCACCGACTTCTAGGGCGCCGCGCGCGATCAGGGTGCCCGTCTACGCTAACGGCTGGTATCGCGGCCGCCGGACGCCCGAGGACTTCGCCGCGCGGGCGCGCGAGGTGGCGCCGGGAGGGGTTCCGCGGACTCAAGTTCGATCCGTTCGGGACCGCCCACGGCGGGCTCGACGCGCGAGAAGAGGCGCTGTCCCTCGAGATCGTCGCCGCCGTCCGCGAGGCGGTGGGCCCCGGCGTCGAGGTGATGATCGAGGCCCACGACCGCTTCGACGTGCCCACGGCAATCCGCGTCGGGCGTGCGCTCGAGCCATACCGGATCGCGTGGTACGAGGCGCCGGTCCTCTCGACCGACCTCGAGGCGCTGGCCCGCGTGGCGTCTGCCGTGCCCGTGCCCGTCGCGGCGGGCGAGCGATTGAGCCAGCCCGCTGACTTCGCGCGGCTCGGCCAGAGCCGGACGGTCCTGATCTGGCAGCCCGAGACGCTGTCCATCGGCGGCGTGTCCGGGATCCAGCAGGTCTCCGGCCATCGCGGCGGCCTACGGCGCGACGGTCGCGCCCCACAACGCGCGGGGCCCGGTCTGCACGCGCCGGTCAACGCCCACCTGGCCGCGTGGCTTCCGAACCTCCGCGTCCAGGAGTACTTCGTCGAGGGCGCGGTGCCGATGGCCTTCGAGGTTCTCCGCGGCGCACCGCGCGCGGCCGACGGTGTGCTGACCGTGCCCGACGGCCCGGGGCTCGGCGTGGAGCTCGACGAGGCCGCGGCCGCCCGCTATCCCTATCGCGCCGACCACTTTCATGCACTTCTTCGAGGCGGGTTGGGAGCAACGCTTCGACGACGACGCGTCCGGTGGCGCCAGACGGCGATGACGACGATCCGGCTGCCGTGGGGCGCGTGGTACGGCGACGAGACGCGCGAGCTCCCCGTTCCCGATCGCTGGCGAGTGACGGTGCCGCCGATGCCGTCCGCGCCGGCCCTTTCCGAGGCGGCGCTCCGCCGCGCCCTCGCGACGCCGATCGGGAGCCCGCCGCTCCGCGAGCTGGCGCGCGGCAAGCAGTCGGCGGCGATCGTCGTCGATGACCTCACGCGGCCGACGCCGGCGAGCGTGATCCTGCCGCTGGTGCTCGACGAGCTGCGGGCGGGCGGCATCGAGGCCGGCGCCGTGCGCGTCCTCCTCGGCTTCGGCGGCCACCGCGCGCTGGGGCGGCCGGAGCTCCTCCACAAGCTCGGGCCGCTGCGCCGACGAGCTCACCGTCATCAATCACACGCCCTACGAGCACCTCGCGGCGTTCGGGACCACGACGGCGGGCACGCCGGTCTTCATCAGCCGCTGGTACGCCGAGGCCGAGCTCCGCGTGACGATCAGCTGCGTGGAGCCCCATCCCGCGCTCGGCTGGAGCGGCGGCGCCAAGCTCGTCGTCCCGGGCTGGCCGGGATCGAGACGATCGCCGCCAACCACCGTCCGGGCCACCTAGGCGCGCGGCATCCTCGCCCTGACGACAACGCCCAGCGCCGCGGACGTCGAGGAGGCCGTGCGGCGCGTCGGCGCTCGACCACATCGTGAACGTGGTCATCGCCGGCCGGCGCTGAGGTCGTCGGGCTCTTCGCGGGCGACATGGTGCAGGCGCATCGCGCGGCCGCCGCGTTCGCCGAGCGGCTCTACGAGACGCCCGTCGGGCGCTCCGGCCGACGTCGCGTTGTTCAACGCCTACCCGAAGGACCACGGAGCTCCTCCAGGCGAACAAGCGCTGAACGCCGCGCTCGGCGGCGCGGACGTCGCTCCTCCGCGAGGGGCGGCGTGGCCGTCGTGGCGACGGCGGCCTCCGAGGGCGCGGGTACACGCGCCCTACCAGCCGGAGCGCGGTACTACGAGCGACCGGCCCATCGCTGCGTCGCCGACCGGCCCGTGACGGTGTACTGCCCGCACGGGCGCACGGCAGCGACCCGCCGCCGCTCGTTCCCGGCCGGCACCACGCTCCACCGCGCGTGGCCGGACGTGGTCCGGTGGGTCGAGTCGCGGGTCGGATCCGAGCCGACCGTGACCGTGCTTCACCGAGGGTCCTCCAGATTCGGTGGCCACCGGTCGTCCTGACCGCCGCCGGCGCGCTGGGGCCGCGCGCCGCTCGCGGACAGTCACGCCCGGCAAGCCGAGCGCCGGGAAAGGATTCGAGCCCACGACGACGTCGCCCTGGCCACAGCCGTGATTGACGCGCCGGCGGGCGGCCGCGCCGCGGGCCGGTTCGACCTCACTCCGGCCGGACCGCGCTCGTGACCGGCGCCAGCCAGCGGTATCGACGCGCGATCGGCCTGCCGTGGCCGAGGCGGGCGCCGACGTCGTCGTCCACTGCCAGAACGCGGCCGAGGCCGCCGAAGACTGCGCGCGCGCGATCGAATCCGCGGGCGCCGCGCCTGGATCGCCTCCGCCGATTTCTCCCGGGCCGGCAGCGGCGCCGCGCTGGCCCGACAGGCGCTGGGCATGGTCCCGCAGCTCGATATCCTGGTGCTGAACGCCGGCGGCGGGATCCGCCAGGCCTTCATCGACGTGACCGCCGAGGGATTTCTGGCCCAGGCTCACGCCAACTTCCTGGCGGGGTTCGAGCTGCTCCAGGCGTGCCTGCCGCCGATGGCCGCGCGCGGCTGGGGCCGCGTGGTGACGATCGGGAGCGTGCGGCAGGTGCGGCCGAACCCCGCCCCTCGGTCTACGCCGCGATGAAGTCGGCACAGCTCAACCTCGTGGTCAACCTCGCGAAGCAGTACGCGCGCCACGGCGTGACGGTGAATTTCAACGTCGCCCCGGGCATGATCGCGACGGACGCCACGGCAGCCGCAGCTCGCCCAGGAGGCAACGCGCGCGGCGATCCTGGACGAGATCCCCGCGCGCAGCATCGGCGAGCCCGTGGACTGCGTCGGCCCAGTGGTGATGCTCTGCTCCGAGGCGGGGCGCTACGTGACCGGCGTCGACCTGTTCGTCGACGGCGGCATGCACCTGCCCGGCCGCGCGGCCTTCATCGGCGCCGACGGGCGTCTCGGGCCGTCATGATCGCGAGCGACGCCATGGACTACGCCGCGGCTCCGCCCCGGCGCCGGCGCGGAAGCTTCGAGCGCCGGCTGTTCATGCCGGCATTCGTGTTCGTCGTGGTGGTCTCGTTTCGTGCCGTTCGTCTACGCGATGGTGCAGAGTCTTCACCGGTCGGACTTCCTGGACCTGGGCCGCTTTGTCGGCTTCGGCAACTACGTCGACTTCTGACCGACCGGCCGGGCATCGGGAAGACGCTGATCTTCACCGCCGGGTGCCTGGCGGTCACCGTGCCGCTCGGCGTGCTGTTCGCGCTCCTGCTGAACGAGATCGGCCGCGCCGCGAGCTGATCCGCACGATCCTGATCGTGCCGTGGCTCCTCTCCGGCGTGGTGACCGGGCGCATCTGGGCCTGGGTGCTGAACGGGGACCTGGGGCCGGTCGCCCACCTCCTGCGCGCCGTCGACATCCGCATGCCGAACGCGGTCACGACCCCCGCGCTGGCCATGCCCGCGGTGATCGTCGCCCACTCCTGGTCGGCCTATCCCCTGGTGATGGTGCTGACCCTGGCGGCGCTCCAGACGATCCCGAGAGGAGGTCCTGGAGGCGGCGCGGATCGACGGCGCGGTGGGCCTCCGCCGCTTCCGCCACATCGTCTTCCCGCTGATCCGCAACACCGCGCTGGTGCTGACCGTGCTGACGTCGATCCACGCCTTCAACCACGTGACGCTCGTGTTCGTGATGACGGGCGGTGGGCCGGTGGGGAGCACCGAGGTGATGGCGCTGCGCGTCTTCATGGAGGGCTTCCGCTTCTATCACCTGGGGATCGCGTCGGCCGGCGCGGTGCTCATGTTCCTCCTGAACATCGCCTTCACCTTCGCCTCACGTCCGCGTGCTGCGGACGGACCGCGCGTGATGCGGCGACAGAGGTCGGGTCACCGGCTGGGCGTACGCGATCCTGCTGGCGGGATGCGCCTTCGCCCTGATCCCGATCCTCTGGGCGTTGTCGACCTCGCTGAAGGACATCGCCGATGCGACGGCCTATCCACCGAAGTGGATCCCGGAGCGCCCGACCCTGGCGAACTACCGCGCGATCCTGTTCAGCGACCGCTACGTCCACTACCTCGTGCAACACGCTCCTGGTCGGCGCGGGCGCGGTGGCGCTGAGCCTTCTGCATCGCGGCGCCCGCCGCCTACGCGGCGGCGCGCGGCCGGTTTGCCGGCAAGGACTCGATGCTATTCGTGCTGTGGGCGACCATCATGATGCCGGGCGCGGCGATCATCGTGCCGCTGTACCTCGTCAGCGTCTGGGTCGGGCTCTACGACACCTATGCCGGGCTGGTGATCGTGCACAGTGCCGCCATCGTCCCGACGCTGGTGTGGCTCTTGCGCGGGTTCGTCCAGGGCGTCTCGCCCGACCTGGAGCAGGCGGCGATGATCGACGGGTGCGGCCGCTGGGGCGTGTTCTGGCGCATCACGCTGCCACTGGTCCGGCCGGGGCTGATCGCCGGCGCGATCTTCGCGTTCGTCACCGTGTGGAACGAGTTCCTGATCGCCTTCAGCCTCACCCTGCGCGACGAGCTGCGCACGATCCAGGTCGGCATCTACTTCTTCATCACCGACGTCGGGATCGAGTGGGGCCGGATGATGGCGGCGGTGATCGCGTCGATCGTGCCGATCGTCGTCCTGTACGCGCTCTTGCAGCAGCGCTTCGTCGAAGAGCATGACCGGTGCGATCAAAGAGTGAGGGGAGCGGCCGGCCGCGCGCGGCGGCCGCGATGACCGGACACCAGGAGGGAAGGGAGGCCACGATGACCATGCTCAAGCGGCTGAGCGTCGCGCTGGTGGCGCTGATGTTGCTGTTGCCCTGGACCGCCGGGGCGCAGACGACGACCATCGAGTTCTGGAGTTTCATTGACCCGGCCGGGGCCAGCGTCCGCTCGAAGACTCTCGCGTACATCATCGAGACCTTCGAGAAGGCCAACCCGGGCATCAAAGTGAAAACGACCATCGTGCAGTGGGACCAGATCTCGAGCCAGCTCCTCCCGCGCCGACAAGGCGGGCGCGGTCCCCGACGTCGTGATGCTCTACTCGCCGAACATCCAGGCGAACCTGCAGGCAGGGAACCTGATGGTGCTCGACAAGTACCTCTCGGCCTGGCCCGAGGCGGACCGCAAGGACATCATCATGCTCAGCGTCGCGAAGAAGGACGGCAAGGTGTACGCCCTGCCGTGGGAGCTGCGCGTGCTGGGTATGGCCTACAACGCGAAGGCACTGCGCGAGCGGGAACATGCCGGTGCCCGGCACCCTGGACGAGCTGGCGACCGAGGCGTCGGCGCTGACCAAGGAGGGCCTGGTCGGCCTGGCCTTCGGCTTCAATCCCTCCGACGCGACGGGCTCGGCGGAGTGGTTCATCCCGACGCTCAG
>ERZ1370068.10684-contig-9361_pt1 | contig 42282 bp, 50 predicted proteins | sample MGYA00561227_ERZ1370068 | MGnify/ENA primary metagenome ERZ1370068 (study PRJEB38410, sample SAMEA6850437) | metagenome | study: Metagenomic assessment of the ecological functions of the soil: analysis of the soil microbiota associated with the... | reverse complement strand
ATGTACTTCGTTCAGTTACGTATTGCTGCCCTCGGTCTCGTACTTCGCGCGGATCGGCGCGGTCAGCTCGTCGGCCTCGGCGGGTGACAGTGCCCTACCGGACGTCGCGAGCTGCTGCTGCTTCACGGTGAGGAGCGTCTGCGCGGCCTGCTCGTCGTCATGACGGAGATGCGGTTGTTCGGCCAGCTCCAGAGCAGCCGCGGCTGGTACGCGCGACCGCACATCCCGTAGTTGCCGGCGTCAGTAGGAGTTGCCGACGAGTTGAACTTCGGCACCGCCGCGTTCGCGACGGCGTTCACGAGCTTCGCGCTGTCCTTCGCGATGCCGCCGTGCTCGTAGCGTTGCCGACGCGGGCCGCCGGCGGCCCGACGCAGACCGCGGCAGCGGCGGTCACGTGCGGCGCGTCGCGGTCGGCCTCCGAGTACACCGCGACCGGCGAGATCCCGAGCGCGCGGCATCCGCGCGAGATGCGCACGGCGATCTCGCCGCGGTTGGCGATGAGAGGACACGCTGCACGGGGCCGGGATGTAACGGGTTTCTGGCGGGTGCGGCAAGCTCGACACGGCAGACGATATCGATTGCCGATGGCGGGTGACCTGGTCTATTGAGTCGTAGGTGGAGACGATCGACGATCGTCCGGTTCGAGGTCCGCCGAGAGCGTGGCGGACGAAGGTTTCGCGCCTTGCGATCGCCCTCCTCGTCCCCAGCGCAGTTTCGCGGTGTTCGATCCCGCTGGTCCCTTGACCGCATTAACGGTGGCCCTCGTTCTTCTGGGGTGCTACGCGAAGCATACGAGTCTCGCCGCGCCGTCGCCGTGTCTCGACGACCATCGGCATCAGCTACGCGGAAAGTTGGGCGACTCGTCGGGTGGCGTTCGCCGACGTCACCGCATGGGAAGGGAGTCGCAGGATCGTGCGCTGGTGCTCAAGACCCATGACGGGACCCGCTGGTGGATCAACCTCCGCGAAGTGTCGCCGGCCGATCGGAAGCGCGTACTCGCACATCTCACAGCTCGTCTGCCTCCCAATTGGATGCGAGCGCAGCAGGAAGTGATCAGCCCGAGCCATTCCCGCCTGCTTCTCCGTCGAGATGGCAGGGTTCGGCGTGCTGACGCTCGCCGTCATGCAGGTCTTGGGCTCGTGCCTTCCGCAGCGTGGCGCGGCGACGACGCCGGCGTCGATCCCGAGCGTATCCGTCGGAATTCGCGAGCCCAAACGACGGGCGCCGCTCCGGAAGAACGAACCGCAATACGGGCCGCACTCCGCGGCATACATGGTCCCGTTTCATCCGGAACCGAGCCCGCTGATTTTGATCGAACCGTGCTACGGTGGTCCGTGGGACGATCTAGTTACAACACCCACGACGCTCTTGGGCGTTGCGATCAGTGGATGCCTTCCGGCGGGCGGCGCGTCGCGACACGGATAAGGAACGCAATGGCAGCGCAGCGACATTTTGACGATCGAGATGCGTCGCGCATTCCATCACGTCATCCTTAGGGGGCTCATGGCCGCGTGCGGCTTGCCAGCCGCGACCGGGTTTCTCACGCACGGTGACCGATCCAATTGGGTGCCGGCCTTCTTCCTGGTGGGGGCGCTGCAAGAGGTGCGCAAGCTCCTCCGCCCGTGCGCCCGACTGGGCGACGACGGCATTACGTACGCCGAGGAATGGTTCACCCGCCGTGCCGGCTTCGCCGACGTGGCTTCGTGGGCGCACTATCGCGAGGGCGCTGTCATGCTGTTCACCACACACGACGGAAGGTCATGGGGATTGAATCTCGGCGAGGTCGCACGTGCCGATCGAGCGCGAGCGCTCGCCCACCTCACGGCACGTCTCCCACCAGCCACCATCCTCGAGAGCGTCGACCGGATGCACGGTGCTTTTGGTTGGCGCCAAGGTGCTGCAGAAATCGCGTGGTTCGCGGCCCTAGTGCTGGCGACGATGCAGCTGATCGACGTGGCGAGCACGTGGCGCGGCCCTGCGAGGTCCATTTCGTCGCCGGCCCATCGTCCGATCACATACGCGAGCGGATCGACGTACTGATCCGCCCAGCTGCCGGGTGTAGGTCCACTGAGTGCCGGGGAGATCGCGACCACAATCGATGAGCAGATTCGGGACCGGACATGAGCGACCTCCCGATACGAGGTCCATCGATTGTGGCTCTCGGGCGCGTTGAACCGTTTCATCCTCCTCATGATGTTGCCTGCTGTTCTCGTCATTGCCCCTTTCCCTCCTGGCGAGGTTTTCCCTCCTGGCGAGCTGCTCGAGAGCATGTACCTGGCAGGTGGTCGGCTCACAATGCTCGTGCTCGAGGTGCGGAGCTATACTATGGCCCTCGCAGTGATCGACGACGGCGGGATCACCTATGCGGACGGTTGGCGAACGAACCGCGTGAGCTTCGGCGATGTGGCAGCCTGGCACCGCGATCCGACGCGGCACCTTCCAGTTCACCACACGTGACGGTAGCGAGTGGTGGGTCAACCTCGAACCGCCGCCTATGAGGACAGCAGCGGGCGCTCGCCTTCATGACTGATCGGCTTCGCGGTGTGCCGTGGGAGGGAAGCTACAGAGGCTTCGCCGGATTTCGGGCGCCGCTTTCTCGCGGCGTCGGTACAGTTTGCGGTCCTCACTCCTGGCGGGCATGCAGCTGATCCACGCGTGGAACACATGGGAAGATCGTTGGCCCCATCGCACTTCCTCGATCCCGATCGGCAACCGCTCCCGTCCGTACGCGAGACACACGTTTCTCAACGGGCGCCGATCGAGGGTCCATGCGCGACCGTTGCTCGCAGGTTACTCGGCGCCGCAGGCGGCGGAAACGACGCTCCCGCTTTGGGTCGGAGGCGATAACGTCGGTCCTGGGAGTCGCCCAAACTGCGCCTCTACGCGCTCCGGTCGGCTCGTGCCGCGACCGGCTTTGACCGGCGCCTGCCCCGGCTGACATCCGGAAGACGCCGAACGTCGTCCGCGGGATCGGCGCGTTCAGCGCCGCGGCGATGCCGAGCGCCGAGCGCGTCGCGCGTCTCGAGCGGGTCGAGGATGCCGTCGTCCCACAGGCGCGCGGTCGCGTAGTACGGGCTGCCCTCGGTCTCGTACTTCGCGCGGATCGGCGCGCCGTGAGCTCGTCGGCCTCGGCGGCGACGAGCGTCTTGCCGCGTCGCCGCGAGCTGCTGCTGCTTCACGGTGAGGAGCGTCTGCGCCGCCTGCTCGCCGCCCATGACCGAGATGCGGCTGTTCGGCCACGACCACAGGAGGCGCGGCTGGTAGGCGCGCCCGCACATGCCGTAGTTGCCGGCGCCGTAGCGAGTCGCCGATCGAGCACGGTGAACTTCGGCACGGCGGCGTTCGCGACGGCGTTCACCATCTTGGCGCCGTCCTTCGCGATGCCGCCGTGCTCGTAGCGCTTGCCGACGATGAAGCCGGTGATGTTCTGCAGGAAGACGAGCGGGATGCCGCGCGCGCAGCAGAGCTCGATGAAGTGCGTCGCCTTGAGCGCCGACTCGGAGAAGAGCACGCCCTGGTTCGCGAGGATGCCGACCGGGTAGCCGTGCGAGGTGCGCGAAGCCGGTCACGAGCGTCGGGCCGTAGAGCGCCTTGAACTCGTGGAAGCGGCTGCCGTCGACGATGCCGCGCGATGAGCTCGCGCGCGTCCGTCAGCTTGCGCGGGTCGCGCGGCGACGATGCCGTAGATCTCGCGCGGGATCGTACGCGGGCGGCTCGGGCGTCGCGCGCGCGAGCGGCGTCGGCGTCGCGCGCGGCATCGCGCGCGAAGATCTCGCGCGCGATGCGGAGCGCGTCGGCGTCGTTCTCGGCGAGGTGATCGGCGACGCCCGAGATGCGCGTGTGCGCGTCGCCGCCGCCGAGCTCCTCGGCGGTCACCTCCTCGCCGGTCGCCGCCTTCACGAGCGGCGGGCCGGCGAGGAAGATCGTGCCCTGGTTCTTCACGATGACGGCCTCGTCGCACATCGCGGGCACGTAGGCGCCGCCCGCGGTGCACGAGCCGAGCACGACGGCGACCTGCGGGATGCCGGCCGCCGACATGCGCGCCTGGTTGTAGAAGATGCGGCCGAAGTGCTCGCGGTCGGGAAGACCTCGGCCTGGAGCGGCAGGAACGCGCCGCCCGAGTCGACGAGGTAGACGCACGGCGAGGCGGTTCTCGAGCGCGACCTCCTGCGCGCGGAGGTGCTTCTTCACCGTCAGCGGATAGTACGTGCCGCCCTTCACGGTCGCGTCGTTCGCGACGACGACGGCGTGGCGGCCCGCGATCTGGCCGATGCCGGTGACGATGCCGGCGCCGGGCGCGTCGTCGTCGTAGCAGCCGAAGCGCGGCGAGCGGGCAGAGCTCGAGGAACGGCGTGCCGGGATCGAGCAGCCGCTCGACGCGCTCGCGCGGCAGCAGCTTGCCGCGCGCGGTGTGGCCGCTCGCGCGACTCCGGCGGACCGCCGGCGGCGACGCGCGCGCGCGCGGCGCGGAGCGCGCGCCACCAGCTCGCGCCATGTGCGCGCTGGTTGTCGCGGAACTCGGGATCGCCCGTCCGGACGCGGGAAGGGAGCCGCATGCCGCGACGGCGCTCTACCAGAAGAGCGAGCGGCGCGCCGCGAGCCCGTCGGCGAGCATGGCCGCGATGCGCGCCTTCACCTGGTCGACCTTGCTCGGCGATGACCTCGTCCTCGTCGCTCGGGTTGCCGCTGAAGCTGCATCGGCTCGCCGAAGTAGATGCGGTACTTGACCGGCAGCGGCAGCATGCCGAGCGGGCCGAGCCACGGCCACGTGAGCGTCACCGGGAACGCCGGCATGCCGAGCAGCCGCGCGAGCGGCATCACGTTCGCGATCGCCGGCGCCTGCTCCTCCGGAGCCGACGACGGCGATCGGGCACGATCGGCGTGTCGGTCTCGAGCGCGAGCCGCATGAAGCCGTGCCCGAACTCCTGGAGCTGGTAGCGCTCCCAGATGAGCTTGTTCATGCCGCGGATGCCCTCGGGAAACGCGATCACGCGCTCGCCCTCGCTCGAGCATGTCGACGCAGTTCTTGCGGCGCGCCGACGACCGAGCCGGTCCGCACCATCGATGCTCGCTGACGAACGGGCACGGTCGGCAGCCAGTACTCGCCCATGCCGCGGACGATGCGCGGCGGCTCGGCCTCGAAGAACGTCGCGCAGCCGATCATGGCGGCGTCGAGCGCGATCTGCCCGGCGTGGTTGCGAGATGAGCAGGCAGCGGCCCTGCGGGATGTTCCGGATGCCGTGCGTCTCGACGCGGAACCAGTAGCGATAGAGCAGGGTGGTGATCGCGAGCGCGTGCTTCGCGCGTCTCGGTGTGGAAGCCCCACGCGTCGTAGCCGTAGGCGTTGAGCCGCGTCGGGATGCGCGCCATGCGGTCGTCGATCTCCTGCTGGAGGTCGCGGCGCGTCCGGCAGAGCCGGCGGTCGCGAGCCGCGCGCAGCATCGTGACGGCGTCGGGCATCAGCGACGGACGCTCGCGAAGACGTCTTCGAGGCTGAAGAGCGGCGTGAAGCCGGTCGCCTGCTGGAAGCGCCGGCCGTCGAGCGTGCACGGGTACTTCAGGAAGTTCATCGCGCCCGACGGCGTGTGGTAGAGGCCCCAGCGGAAGAGCTGGCGGAAGAGCGCGCGCGCGACCGACTCGGGAAGCGGCACGCGCCGTGCCGCCGGCCTCGCGGACCGCGACCTTGAGCGGGACGGCGCCCGGACCGGTGACGTTGAAGACGCCGTGCGTGCCCGATCTGGAGCGCGAGCGCGACCGCCTCGGCGACGTCCTCCTCGTGGATGAACTGCATCATCGGGTTGAAGCCCATGATCGTCGGCACGTAGCGCTGGCGGAGGTAGCGGCCGATCGTGCTGTGGACGTAGTAGCCGAGCGTGTTCACCGGCCGCAGGATCGTGGTCGCGACCTCGGGATGGCGCCAGAGGAACCGCGTCGCGAGCGTGTCGACCTCGGCGAGGTCGCGCACCTCGGGATAGTTCCGCGACGACGTTCAGCGGCGTAGTCCTCGTCCATGTAGTACGGGTTGTCGGGCAGCGCGCCGTACACGTAGCTCGACGACAGCACGACGACGCGCTTCACGCCGTAGCGCGATCGCGTACTCGAGGAGGCGCTTCGTGCCGAGGACGTTCACCTCGTGGCGCGTCTCGGCATCGCCGCGGAAGTGGCGGATGAACGCCAGGTGGACGACCGCCGACGGGCGCTCGGTCCGGAAGATGTCCTCGAACTTGCGCTTGCGGATGTCGACGCTTGTGGACGCGACGGCCCGGGCGGATGGCCTTCCCAGTACGTCCGGTCGACGCCGACCAGATCGAACGTGCTCGCGAGCCGTCGCGCGATCAGGCGGCCCTGGCCGCCGGCGATGCCGGTGATGAGGACGGTCTCGCCGGCTTCGCGCCGCCGCGCGGATGGATCCAGGTCTCGGTCGCGGCGCGGGGCTGCCCGCGCCGATGGCGTCGGGCGCGCCGAAGTGGAACGAGGCTCGTCCGGCGATTGTCGTGCGTGGCTCGCGCCATGGCCGCGGCTCACCGTTATGCCCGTGACAGCCCGCGCGGCTCAAGGCGTTGCGCGATCGAGCGACGCTCAGGACCGGCGGGTGCGTCTCGTTGGGCCGGCCGCTTCCGTCCGGCTCGGATCGCGTTCCGGAGCGATCACGGATCGCCGTGGCGGCCGGACCGCGCGGCTAGTGGTCCGATACGGCCGCACCGGTGTCACCACCGACGGCGGCCGCGCCGCGGGCGCCGTGCGTTTCGAGCAGCGCCGTCTGGCCACGGCGGAGCGAACGCGAGGGCGCCGCGGCGGAGCGGGGTGAGAGGCGAGCCCGCAGCGCCGGTGGGCGGCTTCGCGGCAGGGAAGGAGGTGCGCGAGGGCCGCGAGCTCGACACCTCGCTCCGCCGCGCACGGCATGGCGAGCGTGCTCTACCGCGCAGTACGCGGTGGGCGTCGAGCATCGTCGTCGCGGATCGGCACGCCGTGCGGGCAGGCGGCGCGGCAGGGCGCCGGGCATCCGACGCAGATGCTCGCGTCCTTCTCGAGCAGCGCGTACTGCGACCGTGCCTTCCTCCGCCCAGTCGTAGTCCTTCGCGTACATGCGGTAGCGGAGGACGTCGTTGATCGGCAGGTCGTGCGGGCACGAGTCGAGGCACTGCGCCGCAGTGCGGCTGGCAGTAGTCGCCGGCGATCAGCCGGTCGTACTGCTCGAGCGCGCGCGACGTCGCTCGGGCGTCGAGCGCCGTGCCCGAGGCGGCGAGGTACTCGTCGACGTGCTGCGGGTTCGAGAACGAGATGACGAGGCACGACACGTTCGGGTTCGACAGCACCCAGCGGAACGCCGCCTGCGAGTACGCGCCGGCTTCGCGCGCGGAAGTCGGCGAGGTTCGTGTGCTTCGCGCCCTTGAGCGTCTTCATCGCGACGACGCCGACGTCGTGCTGCTTCGCCTTCTCGAGGATGTGGCCGAAGCGTCGGCCACATGCCGAAGTGGTACGCGAGCATCATGACGTCGAAGCGGCCGGAGTCGATCGCCGTGTTCGCGACCTCTTCGAGGTTCGGCGTGTGCGTCGACGACGCCGAGGAAGCGGACCTTGCCTTGCTCCTTCAGGCGGTCGAACGCCTCGTGGATGTTCGGCGCCATCAGGCGCTCGACGCGGTCGCACGAGTGGATGTGGATCAGGTCGACGTGGTCGGTCTGCAGGCGCTGGAGGCTCTTCTCGACCTCGGTCGATGATCTCCGGGCACCGGCGTGTCGTTCGGCAGGTGGCCGGTCGGGGCGGCAGAACTTCGTCGCGACGAAGATCTTGTCGCGATGGCCCCTGCATCGCCTCGCCGAGGAGCCGCTCCGAGCCGGCGTCGGCGTAGTCGGGCGCGGTGTCGACGTAGTGTGCACGCCGCGCTCGAAGAGCGCGCGCGGCACGTCGCGCGTCCCGGATGCGTCCCGAGCCGAGCGAGATGTCGGACACCATGACGTTCGTCCGGCCGAGACGGCGGTAGCTCTGGACGTGCGACGTCTTCCACGACCGGGTCCGGCGTCGGCGATTGCGGTCTCGACCTGCGTCGTGAAGAAGGCGCGGCCGACGCGGAGCCAGCCGCGATTCGGCAGGATGATGCCCGCGGCCCCGGCCGACCGTCGACGGCCGTCGGCCGCGCCGGTCGCGCGCAGGACCGTCGCGGCGGGTGGCGCCGCCGACCGCGGCTCGGTCGCGCAGCGGCGTCGTAGCGGACCCGCGCCGCACAGCGGAGACAGAGGAGCTGGCGCGCGATCCGGTAGCAGCGCCGCCACCGTCGCGACGAACGTGACGCCGAGCACGACCCAGAGCCGCCAGATCGGAAGCGCGCGTGCGGTCGATGCCCTCGGCCACCTCGTGCAGCAGCGGCGCGCCGACCACGATCCATCCGGCCGAGGACACGGGCGGGCAGGAGGATCGCGCGCAGACCCGGCGCGGCAGGCGGAGCGTCCGCTCCGAGCGAGGCGAGCCGCACAGTCGGGACACGGGCTCACGCGCTCCGGTGCTACGCCGCCTCCTCCAGCAGCGTCAAGAATTTGGCCGTCGCAGTCCTCAAGTGCGCGGCAGGACGAGCCCGATAGCATCCGCTGGAGAAGGCCCTCAACGGGACCGACGGGAGCGAGACGCCATGATGGACTCGACGACGCTGCAGCAGTTCCGGAGCCGACGTGATCGCGCGCAAGAGCCTGCCGACGATCCCGCCGGTGCTGACCGGCATCATCGCGCTGATCGACGACGATCGCGCGGGCGCGAAGAAGCTCGTCGAGCCTGATCGAGCGCGACCAGGCGCTCACGGCGCGCGCTCCTGCGGCTCGCGAACAGCGCCTTCTTCGGCCAGGCCCGCAAGGTCTCGACGATTCCCCGGGCGGTCCTGCTGCTCGGCTTCTCGACGGTGCGCAACCTCGCGCTCGGCGTGAAGGTGTGGGACACGCTCGGCACCGGCGTGTCGCGGAAGGAGCTCGAGGCGCTCTGGACGCACGCGGTCCAGGTCGCGGCGCTCGCGCGCGCTGATCGCGCGCCAGCAGCGGCAGGTGAACCCGGACGAGGCGTTCACGATCGGGCCTGCTGCACGACGTCGGCCAGCTCGTGCTCGCGCTGCGCTTCAAGGAGCTCTACTGGGAGACCGCCCGCAAGGCGACGTCGACCGAGCATCTTGCGGGGCTCGAGCAGTCGAGCCTGGGCGTCGACCACGCCGAGGTCGGCTCGTGGCTCCTCGAGGCCTGGAACCTGCCCGCGCTCATGGTCGGAGGCGGTCCGCCGGCATCACGACACCGGGCGCGCGGACGGGTCTCGCCGGCACGATCGCCGCGTCGAGCCGACTCGCGCATCGCACGAACTTCCAGACCGGCGCGGCCTCGCCGCCGACGGCGCCGGCGATCCTCGAAGCGGTCGGGCCTCACGCCCGAGAACTGGGAGACCGCCATCGCCGAGGTCAGTCAGGACATCGGCGCTCTGTCGCCATCGTGGAGTCGCACGCGTGAAAGTCGTGCGGCCCAGGCTGGGTCGGGTCGCGATCCCTTGCGTCGAGGTCGAGGACTCAGCGCGACGACCTCCTCGTCTATCTGTCGGCCGCGCGGGCCATCCTCGACGTCGTGCGCGACCGGCGCACGGCGTCCGCGTCGACCGTCGCAGGAGCTCGCCGTCGTGCTCGTCCGCGAGCTCGGCGTCGAGGCCTGTGCGATCACGCTCCGCGAGTCGGCCGGCGAGCCGCTGCACGGCTCCGCGGCTTCGCGGCGCAGAGCGACCGCTTCGGCGCGCCGTGGCCGAGCCTGCCCGAGCGCGGCTGGCTCACGCTCGCGGGCCTCGTCGGCACGGCCGCGCGAGCCGATCTGCTTCCGGCGCGACGGCGACGGCGGCTTCACCGCCGGTGCACGCCCGCGGAGCTCACGACCGAAGGCTTCACCGACGCTGCCGTTCTCGGTCGGGGACGAGCGCTCGGGCGTACTCGTGCTGCACACGGTCGTCGGCGCCGGGCCAGCAGTTCGGCCGCATCCAGGGCGTGGCGCTGCTCGCCGACATGGTCGGCCACGCGCTCACGGTGGCGCGCACGCGCGACGCGGTCGAGCGCCTCTGCGACAAGCTTCGCTCGAGCTCGGCGTCGTCGCGGCGGAAGCTCACGCGAGAGCGACCAGACGCTCCGCGCGCGCGAGGATTCGATCAGCCGGCTGACGCGCGAGCTCGATCCAGTCGAACAGCGTGAAGACGGAGTTCCTGGCGACCGTGTCGCACGAGCTCCGGACGCCGCTGCAACGCGATCCTGGGCTACACCGAGCTGCTCTACGACGGCCACCTGGGCGTTCTCGCCAACGGACCAGGTCGAGTCGATCGGGCGCGTGCTGCGCGCGCGCGCGGAACCTGCACCATGCGCGTCGACGACATCCTGCTTCTTCGTGCAGCTCGACGCCGACCGCATCGTCGTCCGGCCCGAGCCGACGGCGGTCGCGCGCATCGTCGACGACGTCGTCGTCGGCGCTCGCGCGATCGTCCGACGCCAGGACGCCGTGCAAGCCTGCGCGTCGAGATCGAGCCGCGCGCGCGCCTGATCGCGATCGGACCCGGCTCTCTTGCGCCGCATCCTCTTCCACCTGCTCGGGAACGCCTTCAAGTTCACCGAGGCGCGGCACGGTGACGCTCGCAGTGCGCTCCGCCGACCGTCCCGGAGGACGTGGCGGTCGTCGTGCGCGATTCCGGCGTCGGCATCCCGCCCGAGCGCCAGCGCGCGATCTTCGACGCGTTCGTCCAGGCCGATCAGTCGGACGCGCGCCGCTTCGACGGGCTCGGGATGGGGCTCGCGCTCGTGCATCGCGCGGCGCAGCTGCTCGGCGGACAGGTGTCCGGTCGAGTACGCCGGGGCAAGGGCAGCGAGTTCACGGTCGTGTTTCCGGACGCGCGCTCGTGGAAGCTCCGTCGGAACGCGCCGCCGCGCCGCTCGCCTGATCCGGTTCGCTGCCCCGATCCTGAGCATCGGCTGCCCACGATCGCGTCACGGCCACCTCCGTGCGGGCGAGAAAATCGTCGCCGGCCGGTGCGACCGGATGGCATCGCCGTTGCTGTGTCCGGTGGGGACCCCGGATGAAGAAGATCGAGGCGATCATCAAACCCTTCGAAGCTCGACGAGGTGAAAGAGGCGCTCGACGAGCTCGGCGTCACCGGCCTCACCGTCACCGAGAGCAAGGGATTCGGACGCCAGAAGGGCCACACGGAGCTCTACCGGGGCGCGGAGTATCGGGTCGAGTTCCTCCCCAAGATCAAGATCGAAGTGCTGGTCGACGATGCGAAGGTCGCGCCGGTCGTGGACGCGATCATCGCGGTGCGCGCACCGGGGCGCATCGGCGACGGCAAGATCTTCGTGTCGTCGGTGGACGACGTGATTCGCGTTCGGACCAGAGAGCGGGGCGCAGAAGTGCCGTCTGAGGAGCCCTAGCGGCGCGGGCGCTGCGCGCCGGCATAGGGCCGGCGTGTAGTGCGTGCGGAAATCCCCAAGATGAAGCATGGCCGACGGGTTCCTTGCCCGTCGGCCTTCGCGTTCTCGTGCGGGCAGCCGCTCGAGGCGAAGGGCACGACCTGCTCAGGCTCTGAGCACGAGCGCGCTACTCGCGCGAGCCGAAGCTCCGTTGCGCGGGCACCGCGCACTGGCCGTGGCCTTTGCATTCGCAGCGGTGCCGCACGACCGATACCTCGACATGGATGCGGCCGGGGCGTCGGCACGGCTCGCCGAGGTCGCCGCGGAAGGCGACGAAGGTGGAAGTGATCCTCGTGGTCGCGCGGCTCCGTGCGTCCGGTCGACGGCAGCCGCGGCACGCGCTGGCGCGTGCGCCTCGACGGCGACCGCGTGCTCACGTTTCGCGCCGAGTGGGTGCTCGCGGCGCGCCCTGACGGTCCCGGGACCGCGACTGACGGCCCGGCCTCGGTTGATCCGGCCGGACGATTGTCTCACGAGTGACGCGGTCATGGGTGAGACCGCGCACGCCGGCGGACGTCGACGCTCTGGCGCACGCTCGCCACCAAGGAACGCAAAGGCGCCGAGCCGGACGGGCTCGTCTGGCACACGCCCGAGGGCATCGACGTGAAGCCGCTCTGGACCGCGTGCCGACGTCGCGGACGTCGACTTCGTCGAGACCGGCTCCCGGCGTCGTATCCCTTCGTGCGCGGCCCGCGTGCCACGATGTACGCCGGACCAGCCGTGGACGATCCGCCAGTACGCCGGCTTCTCGACCGCCGAGGAGTCGAACGCGTTCTACCGCGCGAACCTCGCCGCCGGGCAGATGGGCCTGTCGGTCGCCTTCGACCTCGCGACGCACCGCGGCTACGACAGCGACCACCCGCGCGTCGTCGGCGACGTCGGCAAGGCGGGCGTCGCGATCGACTCCGTCGAGGACATGAAGATCCTCTTCGACGGCGTGCCGCTCGACAAGATGTCGGTGTCGATGACGATGAACGGCGCCGTGCTGCCGGTGCTCGCGAGCTTCATCGTCGCCGGCGAGGAGCAGGGCGTGCCGCGCGCCAAGCTCACCGGGACCATCCAGAACGACATCCTCGAAGGAGTTCATGGTCCGCAACACGTACATCTATCCGCCGGCGCCCTCGATGCGGATCGTCGCCGACATCATCGAGTACACCGTCGAAGGAGATGCCGCAGCTTCAACTCGATCTCGATCTCCGGCTACCACATGCAGGAGGCCGGAGCGACGTGCGACCTCGAGCTCGCGTTCACCATCGCCGACGGCCTCGAGTACGTGCGCGCGCGCGCTGTCGAAGGGCCTCGACATCGACGCCTTCGCCGGCCGCCTCTCGTTCTTCTTCGCGATCGGCATGAACTTCTACATGGAGGTCGCGAAGCTGCGCGCCGCGCCGCTCCTGTGGGCGACGCTCGTGAAGAAGCACTTCAACCCGAAGCAGGCAGGACTCGCTGATGCTGCGCACGCACTGCCAGACGTCGGGCGCGAGCCTCACCGAGCAGGACCCGTTCAACAACGTCATCCGCACCACCGTCGAGGCGATGGCCGCCGTCTTCGGCGGCACGCAGAGCCTGCACACCAACTCGTTCGACGAGGCGATCGCGCTGCCGACCGACGCGTCGGCGCGCGTCGCCCGCAACACGCAGCTCATCCTGCAGCTCGAGACCGGCATCCCGAAGGTCGTCGATCCGTGGGCCGGCTCGTACTTCATGGAGTCGCTCACGCACGCGCTCGCCGCGCAAGGCGCTCGGCATCATCGAGGAGGTCGAGGCGCATGGGCGGCATGACGAAGGCGATCGAGGCCGGCATGCCGAAGCTGCGCATCGAGGAGACGGCGGCGCGCCGCGCAGGCGCGCGATCGATCGCGGCGAGGACGTCATCGTCGGCGTCAACAAGTTCCAGCCTCGCCGAGGAGCCCGAGATCGACACGCGCGAGATCGACAACACGCGCCGTGCGCGAGTCGCAGGTCGCGCGGCTCAAGCAGCATCAAGGCGACGCGCGACGCCGGCGCCGTGCCAGCAGGCGCTCGACGCGCTCACCGCAGTGCGCCGAGAGCGGCGCAGGGCAACCTGCTCGGCGCTGGCGGTCGAGGCGGCGCGCGCCCGCGCCACGGTCGGCGAGATCTCGTCGGCGCTCGAGAAGGTCTGGGGCCGCTACCACGCCGAGATCCGCTCGATCTCCGGCGTGTACGGCGCGTCCGTTCAGCGACGACGCCGAGTGGAAGGCGCTGCAGGGCGAGGTCGCAGCGCGTTCGCCGCCGAGCACGGCCGCCGGCCGCGCATGCTGGTCGCCAAGATCGGCCAGGACGGCCACGACCGCGGCGCCAAGGTGATCGCCACCGCGTTCGCCGATCTCGGCTTCGACGTCGACGTCGGCACGCTCTTCCAGACGCCGGAGGAGGTCGCGCGCCAGGCGGTCGAGAACGACGTCCACGTGGTCGGCGTCTCGACGCAGTCGGGCGGCCACAAGACGCTGGTCCCGCAGCTCATCGCAGGAGCTCGCGAAGCTCGGCGCCGGCGACATCGTCGTCACCGTCGGCGGCATCGTCCCGCAGAAGGACTACGCGATGCTCGAGCAGGCGGGCGTGAAGGCCGTGTGTCGGGCCGGGCACGAACGTCCCCAAGGCCGCCCGGCGCGTCCTCGGCTCATCATGCGGCGGGCGAGCGCGAGGGACGCGCGCGCTCGGCCTGACGCCACTCACGAGACGTCGTCCCGTCCGGTGACGCGCGAGGAACCGGTCGGCGAGCCGCTTGCCCAGACGATCGAGCGCGGCTCGGTCAGGCGGACGGATCTGCTCGAGGCTCCGATTGGTCGCGGCGAGCTGCTCCGTCGAGGCCGCCATCTGCCGCTGCGCCTCCGACGCGACCTGCGAGATCGAGCGCGCGCCGTCGACGAGCGCGATCGGTGACGGTCGCCATCGTGTCGAGCTGCTCCATCATGCGGCCGATCTGGTCGCCGAGCGGCGCGAGCTGCGCGCGGGCATCCGCGATGAGCGCGTTCGTCTCGCGCATCGTCCGCTCGAGCGTCGCGGGAAAGCGGCCGAGCGCCTCGGAGCGATTCGGCGAGCGCCCGCAGGACGTGTCCGGGGGTCTGAAGCCAGTCGAGCACGAGACCGTCTCACCGCCGTTCGGCGGCGGGGCGCCATCCCCTGACGCCTGGACGCCCGCCGGTCGCTTCGACGACGCGTCGACCGGCATCGGTGGTCGGTCGGCCGCCGCCAAGGTGCGCGTGGCCGCCGCCGTCGATCAGCGTCTGCCGCCGATCTCCGTTCAGGCGACCGGCGCGCGCTCGCGAAGGCGATCACGCTCGTCGAGCACACGCGCGGATCACCAGGAGCAGGCGCAGCGCCTCCTCGACCGGATCCTTCCGGACACGGGTCGGGCGGCGCGGATCGGCATCACCGGCGTGCCGGGCGCGGGCAAGAGCACGTTCATCGAGGCGTTCGGGCTCTACCTCATCGGCGCTCGGGAAGCGCGTCGCGGTGCTGGCGGTCGATCCGTCGAGCGCGCGCTCGGGCGGCAGCATCCTCGGCGACAAGACGCGCATGGCGCGGCTCTCGGTCGCGACGCGAGGCGTTCATCCGGCCGAGCCCGTCGGGCGGCTCGCTCGGCGGCGTCGCGCGCCGCACGCGCGAGGCGATGCTGGTCTGCGAGGCCGCGGGCTACGACGTCGTGCATCGTCGAGACCGTCGGCGTCGGGCAATCCGAGGTGCGCGGTCGCGTCGATGGTCGACTTCTTCCTCGTGCTCGATGCTGCCGGGCGCCGGGCGACGAGCTGCAGGGCATCAAGAAGGGCATCATCGAGATCGCCGACGCGCTCGCCGTCAACAAGTGCCGACGGCGACAACGTCGGCGCGCGCGACGCGCGCGGCGGCGGAGTACCGCGCGGCGCTCCGCCTCTTCCGGCACGCGAGCGCGAACTGGGATCCGCCGGTGCTCACGGTGTCGGCGCTCGAGGCGCGCGGCATGGACGAGGTCTGGCAGATCGTCGAGAGCTACCGCGCGAACGCTCGGCGCGAGCGGCGAGCTCGTCGGCGAAGCGGCGCGAGCAGCAGCAGGCGTGGTTCTGGTCGATGCTGCGCGACGGCCTCGAGCGCCAGTTCCTCGCGCGCGCCGACGTCGCGCGCGCAGCTGCCCGATGCTTCGAGCGCGACGTCGCCGAAGGCCGGTTGACGCCGACCGCGGCGGCCGGCCGCTTGCTCGCGTTGCTCGGCAACGGTCCCGCACGAATCGGACTGAGCTGAGCCGCTCGTGTGCGGCGGTGACACAGTGAGCGGGGGTCGTCTGTGCCGGCGGCGCTCGCTCCCCGAAAATTCCGGCGGTCTGCCCGCATCCGGGGCGCAGGCCGTCCCTTGCTTCTGGGTCGTGGCCCTCGTGTCCTCACCCCATACGCCGATCGTCCTGGTGGTGGACTACGACGTCACGCGTCTCGCCCGCACACGCGCGCTGCTCGAAGCCGAAGGGCACCGCGTCGCCGGTCGCGCGGGACTCCGCCATGGCGGCCGCCGTCGCGGACGCATCGATCGGCGTGTTGCTGCTGGCGGACGAGATGCAGCTCGTCGCCGACGCGCCGGCTCGTCGGCAACGCTCCGCGAGCACGTGTCCGGCGCTGCAGGTGGTCGCTCCTGGCGAGCGAGCGCTCGGGGCAGCTCTCGCGCGAGACGCTCCGAGCGCCTCGGCGTCCACAGCTACGTGCCTCGAAGCGGACGGTCCCGAGCGGCTCCGTGACGGCCGTCGACGCCGCCCTGCGTACGCACTCCGGCGTCGCGCAGGCGCAGGCGTCGGACCGGCTCAAGATGGAGCTCCTGGCGTCGGTGTCGCACGAGTTCCGCTCGCCGCTGCACATCATCCTGGGCTACCTGGAGCTCGCGCGGGAGGGCGCCTTCGGCACCGTCTCCGCCGGCCTCGCGGATGCGCTCGACAAGGTCACCTGGAACGCCGGACACCTCCTGGAGCTCGTCGAGGACTTCCTCGACCTCGCGAAGCTCGAGACGAGCACGCCCAAGATCGGAGCGCGTCGACGTCGCGGCAGCTCGTGCGTGCGCTCGTCGGCGACAACGAGCTCCTGATCCAGGCGCGGCCGATCGCGCTCCGCGCCGAGGTCGCGCGGCCGGCTGCCGCCGGTGCTCGCGGAGGCGCGCGAAGCTGCGGGTCGATCCTGCAGAACCTGCTCACGAACGCGCTCAAGTTCACCGAGCGCGGCGAGGTCGTCGTGCCGACCGAGTCGCCGCTGCCGACGCTCGTGCAGATCCGCGTCCGCGACACCGGGCCGGGCATTCCGGCCGATGCGCGCGAGCGCATCTTCGAGCTCTTCCAGCAGCTCCAGCCGGGCGACATGCGGAAGCAAGGGCATCGGCCTCGGGCTGGCGCTCGCCCGCCGCTTCGCGCCGCGCGATGCAGCGGCGACGCTCACCGTCGAGAGCGACGGTCGGCGTCGGCATCGACGCCTTCACGCTGACGCTGCCCGCAGTGGCGAGCCAGCCGACGCACAGCCGTCGCCGCGTCGAGCGAGCAGTCGCACGACGGCTGAGCCGCGCCGCGCGGGCCGACCGGGCTGGCGACAGCCGGTGCCGGCGGGGGTAGACTCGCGGCTCGACCATGACGCGCGACGCCCATCGGCTCTACGACAAGGACGGGCGAGCCCACGCGGGACCAGCCGTGGATCTTCCGCACCTACGCGGGCCACACGAACGTCCGCGCGTCGAACCGGCTCTATCGCGACAACCTCGTCGCGCGGCCAGACCGGCCTCTCGATCGCCTTCGACCTGCCGACCCAGTGCGGCTACAGCTCCGACCACCCGCTGGCCGCGCCCGAGATCGGCAAGGTCGGCGTGCCGGTCAACTCGCTCGACGACTTCGCGATGCTGCTTCGACGAGATCCCGGTCGAGCAGATCAACACGTCGATGACGATCAACGCGCACCGCGATGTGGCTGCTCGCGCTCTACGTCGCGCTCGCCGAGCGAGCGCGGCGTCGACCGAGCAGCTGCTCCAGGGCACGACGCAGAACGACATCATCAAGGAGTACCTGGCGCGCGGCACGTACATCTATCCCGCCGGTGCCGTCGATGCGGCCTCATCGCGGACATGTACGAGCACTGCCTGCACGCGATCCCGCGCTGGAACGCGTCGAACATCTGCAGCTACCACCTGCAGGAGGCGGGCGCGACGCCGGCGCAGGAGCTCGCGTTCGCGCTCGCGAACGCGATGGCGTGCTCGACGCGATCGCGCGCGCGCGGCCGCGTCACGCACGACGAGTTCGAGCGCAGTGCGTCGGCCGCGTCGTCGTTCTTCGTGAACGCCGGCATCCGGTTCGTCGAAGAGATGTGCAAGATGCGCGCGTTCGGCGAGCATGTGGGACGAGATCACGCGCGAGCGCTACGGCGTCGAAGATCGCCAAGTACCGGCTCTTCCGCTACGGCGTGCAGGTGAACTCGCTCGGCCTCACCGAGGAGCAGCCCGAGAACAACGCGTGGCGCATCCTGATCGAGGCGCTCGGCGTGACGCTGTCGCGCGAACGCGCGCTGCCGCGCGCTGCAGCTGCCGACCTGGAACGAGGCGCTCGTCGCTGCCGCGGCCGTGGGACCAGCAGTGGTCGCTCCGGCTGCAGCAGATCCTCGCGTACGAGACCGACCTGCTCGAGTACCCCGACCTGTTCGACGGCTCGCCGGTCGTCGCGGCGAAGGTCGCGGCGCTCGAGGCCGAGGCGTACGCGGAGATCGACCGCATCCAGGAGATGGGCGGCGCGCTCGCCGCGATCGAGTCGGGCTACATGAAGAGCGGCGCTCGTCCGCAGCCAGGCCGAGCGGCTCGCGCGCATCAACCGCGGCGAGATCACGGTCGTCGGCCGGAACCGCTGGACCGACGGCCTGCCGTCGCCGCTGCTCGCGGGCGACGACGGCGGCATCTTCAAGGTCGACCCGCGAGTCCGCCGCGCGAGACGCTCGAGATGCTGCGCGCGACGAAGGCGCGGCGCAGCCAGGCGGCGGTCGACCGCGGCGCTGCGCGCGCTCAGCGACGCCGCGCGAGCGGGCGACGAACCTGATGCCGCTCTCGATCGCGTGCGCGAAGGCGCGCGTCACGACCGGCGAGTGGGCCGACGCGCTGCGCGAGGTGTTCGGCGAGTACCGGCCCGGCGACCGGCGTCGAGGGCCAGCGCCTCGCCGCTCGACGGCGAGCGCGGTCGACGCGGTCCGCGCCGCGCGCCGACGCGTGGGCCGCGCGCACGGCGGCCGGCCGCGCATGGTCGTCGGCAAGCCCGGGCTCGACGGCCACTCGAACGGCTCCGAGATGATCGCCGTCGCCGCGCAGCGACGCGGGCTTCGACGGTCATCTACGGCGGCATCCGCTGATCGCGTGCCGGAGATCGTGCAGTCGGCGATCGAGGAGGACGCGAGCGTGCGTCGGGCTCTCCGTGCTGTCGGGCTCGCACCTCGAGATCGCGCGCATGGTGCTCGACGAGCTCGCGCGAGCAGGCGCGCCGGCGCGCGATCCCGGTCGGTCCTCGGCGGCATCGTGCCCGACGACGACGTGCCGGCGCTGCGCGCGCTCGGCGTCCGCGACGTCTTCACGCCGAAGGACTTCGACCTGATGACGCGTCATGGACCGCATCCTCGATGTCGATCGGCGCGCCCGCGGCGCAGCACGGCTCGGGCCGGAGAACGCCGTTGGCGCGTTACGACGGTCGCGCGGGACGGGTGTCGCGGCCGGCGACGCCGCGACAAACTCGAGTACGCGCGGTGCGGCTCGACGTAGACGGCGGCGGGGTCGGCGACGCGCTGCGCTGCCGGGACCGCATCGAGCGGTGGTGAGGACAGCAGGACGGCGAGCGTGGAGCCGGCGCTCGGGGCGACGCTGGCCGACGAAGAGGCGCCGCCGCAGGGCGATTGGCAGGCGGCGGGAGATGCTGAGGCCGAGGCCGGTGCACGCCGTGCTGGCGGAGACGCCGGCGGCCTGAAGTGGAAGTCGCGCGCTCAGCTTCGGGAGCACTCCGGTGCGATGCCGATGCCGGACGTCGGGACGAGTGATCGCGAGCCGGGCCTGGCGGCGGGCCACGCGATCGCCGGCGCCGAGCGGGGCGAGTCCGGCCGGCGTGCCGCGCATCAGCGGCCGCCACCTCGATGCTGCCAGCGCTCCGTGAACTTGATCGCGTTCGCCGCAGGTTGAGGACGATCTGCTCCACGCGGTGCGTCGGTCCGATCGCCGGCAGGTGGACCGCCGGTGACGGCGAGCGCTGAGGCCCTTGCAGTGCCGAGCGGCCGGGCGTCGCGACCGCCTGCTCGACGACGTCGGCGACGTCGATCCGATCGCGACGGATGCGGGCGTGCTCGCTCCACCTTCGCGAAGTCCAGCAGGTCGAGCATGCGGTTCAGGAAGAGTCCTCCGGCTGCGGATGCGATCGAGCAGCTCGCCGCGACGCCTCGACGACCGCCGCCTCTCACGCAACATGTCGGTGCTACCCGATGATCGCGTGCAGCGCGGTGCAGACTCGTGCGACATCTTCGCCATGAAGGCGCTCTTGTGCGCACGGCCTCCTCGAGCGCCGCGCGCTGCGGGAACGCGAGCCACTGGAGCCGGCTCGCGCACCATCCGTCGGCGGCGGCGATGATGCCGCTTCGAGACGAGAACGACAGGTTGTTCGTCAGATCGGCGACCGGGGCGGTCCCGCGAGCAGCACGACGGCGATGTAGCCGGCCACGATGACGACCGTGACGGCGATCGGCCAGACCGCGTCCGCACGCCATCAGCACCGACGGCGCGAGCAGCCGAGCGAGGCCCGGCCAGAGCGGCTCTCGATGCCGCCCGTCTGCGCGATCATCGCGTCTGATCATGAAGACGATGACGCAGGCGAGCGCGAAGGTCAGGAGGTCGGGCGGGGGCCCCGGACGGGCTCGAGGAGCCAGAGGATGGTCCCGATCGCGGCGACGCAGCTCACACGGAGGGCCAGCAGCGGCACAGGAGGTCAGGGAAGAGGACCGGGTCGAGGCGCGAAGCCCGGGACGAAGCGTGATGGCGAGCCAACAGGCGACCCACGCCCCCTGGCGCAGGCAGACCTGCACCTCGCGGGCACAGGCCTCCCGGAGCGCCGGCGCCGCCTCGTCAGCCATCGCAGACCGAGCTGAGCAACCGGCATACCGCCCGCCACCGCAGACGCACGCGCACCGTGCACATTCCTGTGCCACCGGGACGACGGTTCGTCGGATCTTCGACAGGCGCGGCTCTATGCGGTGTCGCGGTGACGAGCCGGATCGACCGGCCGGCGGACGGGCGTCGTGTCCCGGCTGGGAGCCAGGCCGCGCATAGCCGGTCGCGATGGCCGGTCTGGCGCTCCGCGACCGCCCGCCTCCTCGTCGGCGACCAGCGTGCCCAGCGGACGCAGTAACCACCGACACTTCCGGGAAGATTCGCCGGGATCGCACCGAGGCTCTGAGCTTCTGGCCGCAGGTTCCCGTTCGCCCGCGCCGATGAAGAGGACCGTGCGGACCAGGTTCGCCGATCTCGAAGATGCCCGGGGCGGCAGCGAACTTCCTGGATGGTGGACGGGTTGAGCTTTCTGCCAGCGGTCCGGATCTCGGCGGTCATAGGTGCGGACTTGAACAGCAACCGAATGTGCCATCCGTTGACGCGCGCCGGGCGTGCGGGCGAGAACCGACGCGCATGGCGATCGACGCAGTTCGTGGTGGATGCCGACGGCCACGTCTGCGAGCCGCCCGACCTGTGGACGACGCGCCTCCCGGCGCGCTTCCGCGAGCGCGCGCATCCGGCTGCGCTGGAACGCCGACGACCGGCTTCGACGAGGCCTGGGTCGAGGACTGGCTGCATCACCGACCGCGGGCTCGTCGGGCTCGGCAACGCCGGCACGTCGTTCGCGGACCTCGGGCGGGGCCGCCGCTACGCCGACGGTCACCGCGCCGGGTTCGATCCGCGCGCGCGCCTCGAGGTGCTCGACGCGGAGGGCATCGACGTCGCCGTGCTCTACGGCGGCCTCGCGCTCTCGCTGCCGCGATCCACGATCCCGAGCTCGCCGTCTGGCACTGCCGCGTCTACAACGACTGGATCGCCGAGTTCTGCGCGCGCCGACCGCCGCGCGGCTCGTCGGCGCCGCCGCGCTTCCGCTCCAGGATCCCGCGGCGGCGGTCGCCGAGGCGCGGCGCGCGCGCGAGCTCGGCTCTGCGCGGCGCGTTCACGCGGCCGAATCCGCTGAATCCCGGCGGCCGGCCGCTGCACGATCGCGGCGCACGAGCCGGTGTGGGCGGCGCTCGAGGAGCTCGGCGTGCCGCTCGCGTTCCATCCCGCCGGCCTCTGGGACATGCCGGGCACGTCGCGCGCGATGGCCGGGCTTGATGGCGCCCGGCACGCACCACGCGGTGATCCTCTTCTTCGACCAGTACATGACGCTCGCGAACCTCGTGTACGCGGGCGTCCTCGAGCGCCATCCGCGGCTCCGCGTCGCGCGTGCTCGAGTGCGGCGGCGGCTGGATCGCGCACTGGATGGATCGGCTCGACGAGTTCACCGAGAGCTACGGCTGGCAGCTGCCTCGGCCTCGACCAGAAGCCGTCGGCGTACTTCCGCCGCCAGGGCTTCGTCTCGTTCGATCCGGGCGAGCACACGATGGGCGCGCTCGCGCCGCTTCGTCGGCGCAGACACGATGATCTGGGCGTCCGACTTCCCGCACAGCGACGCCAGCTATCCCGGCGTCGTCGACGAGCTGCGCGAGCACACGACCGACATGGCATCCGCCGACGCGCGAGCCTGCTCGGCGCTCCTCGGCGACGCAACGCGTTGCGACGCTCGCGTACGGGCGGAGGATCCCATGAGCTTCGACCTCGTGGTGCGCGGCGGCCGCGATCGTCGACGGCACCGGCATGCCGGCGTTCACGGCCGACGTCGCCGTGCGCGACGGCGCGCATCGCGCGCATCGGCCGCGTGACGGAAGCCGGCGCGCCGCACGATCGACGCCGACGGCTGCGTCGTCGCGCCGGGCTTCATCGACGTGCACACGCACTACGACGCGCAGCTCCACTGGGAGCCGACGGCGTCGCCGGCGTCGTGGCACGGCGTCACGACCGTGCTGACGGGCAACTGCGGCTTCACGCTCGCGCCCGCGCAAGCCCGAGGACACGGGCTGGCTCGCGCAGATGCTGTCGCGCGTCGAGGGCATGTCGGCGGACTGCGCTCGCGCAGCGGGCTTCGCTGGTCGGGCGGCAGCTTCGGCCAGTTCCTGCACGCGCTCGACGGCCGCATCGCCGTCAACATGGGCGCGCTACGTCGGCCACTCGGCGATCCGCCGCCACGTCGATGGGCGACGCCGCCTCGGAGCGCGCGCGCGACGCCGGACGAGGTCGTCGCCATGCAGGCGCTCGTCCGCCAGGCGATGCACGAGGGCGCGATCGGCTTCTCGACGTCGCAGCTCGACATCCACGTCGCGCACGACGGGCGCGAGGTGCCGTCGAACCACGCCGCGCCCGAGGAGATCGTCGGCGCTCGCGTCCGTCCTCGTCGGAGTTCGACCACGGCGCGATCGAGATCATCCCGCGCACGCTTCGTCGAGGGCTACGACGAGGCCGACCGCCGGCTGCTCCTCGACCTCTACCGCGTCGTCGGGCCGGCCGATCGAGCTCAACACGCTCGTCGCCGCTGCCGCACCAGATGGACGGCTGGCGGCGCGGCGCTCGACTTCGTGCCGCGAGGCGTTCCGGGCAGGGCGCTGCGCCTCCATCCGATGTTCGCGACCAACGAGCTCGGCGCGCACTTCTCGCTCGACACGACCTTCCTGTTCGACGAGATGCCGACGTGGCGCGCGACGCGCTCTGCCTGCGCCGGCGAGCGCGAGCGGCGGCTGCCGCGACCCCGCCGTCGCGCGAGACGCTGCTCGCCGAGCTCGCCGATCCGGCGGGCCGCGCCTTCGTGTTCGTGTGGCAGGTCGTGTTCGTCGAGGCGGTGACGCGAGCCGCGAGCACGAGCGCTGGCTCGGCATGCACCTGGCGCGACGTCGCCGAGCGCGTGGGCAAGACGCCGCTCGACGCGTTCCTCGACCTGGCGCTCGCCGAGGACCTGACGACGCAGTTCCGCGTCGAGCGCGCCGAACGACCGCGTCGCGCGACGCGGCGACCGCCGAGCTCGTGCGCGATCCGATCGTGCATGGCCGGGCTCGAGCGACGGCGGCGCGCACCTGCTGTCGTTCACCGGGCGCCGACTACACGACGCGGCTCCTCGCGCGAGTGGGTGCCCGAGCACGCTGACGCTCGAGCAGGCGGTCGTCGAAGCTCACGATGGTGCCGGCCGCGGTCGCACGGCATCGCGCGACCGCGGCGTCGTCCGCGAGGGCGCCGCGGCCGATCTCGTCGTCTTCGATCCGAGCCGCGCTCCGCTGCACGGCGACGACGGCTCGTGCACGACTTCCCCGCCGGCGCCGGGCGCTACGTCGTCGGCGCGGAGGGCTACGTCGCGACCGTCGTGAACGGCGAGGTCGTGTTCGACGCACGGGCGGTACACCGGCGCGCTGCCGGGCACGGTCCTGCGCGGGTAGAAAAACGCGTCGCCGCCGGCGCCCCAGGTCGACGAGGGCATCGTGAAGGCGGGCGCCGCGGCGCTCTCAGGCGGCGCTCAGGGTGCGTCGGCGAGCTCGACGCGAAAGAGCGTGCCGCGCGGCGGCGCGGGCTCGGCCGCCGATCCGACCGCCGTGCGCCTCGACCGTCCGACGCGCGATCGCGAGGCCGAGCCCCGTCCCGTTCGGCTTTTTGCGAGAAGAGGCTCAGCACACGCGCCCGCGCGTCGTCGGTGATGCCCGGGCCATTGTCGCGCACCTCGAGGGCGCGCCGTGCCGTTCTCCGTCCCGACCGCGATCGCGAGGCAGCGATCGGCGGCGAGCACCGTGACGACGGCGTCGACGGCGTTGTCGACGAGGTTCGCGAGCACCTGGCGGAGCTTCTCCCGTCGGCGCGGACGACGACGCCCGGGTCAGTGGAGACGTCCATGCGGACCTCCAGCCTCCTCGGAGCCGCCGCCGCATGGGGCCGGAGCGTCACGCGTACGAGCTCCAGCCAGGTCGACGGGCTCGAAGCGGTACTCCTCGCGTCGCGCGAATTGCAGGAGGCCGCGCACCTGCGATTCGACCACGTTCGAGCTCGCCCAGGATGAGACCCACGTGCTCGGTGATTCTCGGGTGCCCGTCGGGTCGCGCACCAGCAGCTGCGCGAGGCTCCGTGCGGCGCGTGATCGGATTCACGGATCTCGTGCGCGATGCGCGCGGCCAGCTCGCCGATCGCCGCCAGCTTCCTCGGCGTGCGCGAGCGAGCGCTCGACCGCGACGGTGCGCTCGAGCAGCGCCGCGCCGTCGAGGAGGAGCGCAGAGCTGTCCCACGAAGCGCTTCGACCGCGTCGTTCTCCTCGAGGCACCGGCTCGAGGGAGGCCGCTCGTCGCGAAGAGCGCGCCCAGCGTCGCCGCGGGCTCGTGATCGGCAGGACGGCGATCACCTCGCTCGCGACTGAGGGCGTCGATGGCATCGCGGGCAGCTCCCACAGGTAGTCGAGCGTCACGAGACCCGGCGGGAGGAGCGTCGAGCGCCTCGCCGCGCGGCCAGCTCCGGCAGAGCGGCTCGGCGTGGAACGTTCCCTCGACGATCGCCTCGCCGTCACGCAGCATGATCGCGGCGCCGCGCAGTCCGAGCACGCACCGCCTCCGCGAGCGCGCGTCGGCAGCACGCCGTCGCGCCCAGCTCGGGCGACAACCGTCGACAGGAACGTTCGCAGGTCGGTCCAGAGATGCGCGCGACGGCCAGGAGGACGACACGGTCGATCGTCCGCCGCAGGGCGGCGTGCGCCGGCAGGACGGCCGCGACGATCGCGAGGACGGTCGCGACGTCCGCGGTGCGGACCGCATCGGGCCCGATGAGATACGGGACGATCGCGCGGCTCGCGAAGAGCGTGATGGCCGTCACGGCGACGACGCTGGTCGCGAGCAGCAGCGCGCCACGACGTGCGTCAGCTCGCGAGCCGCGATGGGAATCGTCACCAGCACGGTGATGGCGGCGTCGATGAGAAATTGCGGAGCGTCGGGTGGCTGGGCAGGCCGCCGACGGCGAGCAGCATGAGCACGAAGCGCCATGATGCCGATACCGCCCCGAACAGCAGGACGTCGGCCCCGATGACGGCGTTCGCGGCGGCGCCAGGACGCCACCGTCCCCGCCGGCGGACCCGGACCATGCGGCGCACAGCCAGGGCGAAGATCGCGATCATGTAAGGTGTTGCGGATGAGCAGGTAGGCGACCAGTGGGTTCGCGAATCCGCGCAGCCAGATCGGGAATAACAGCGTCAGCACCATGACGAGCGCTGCCGAGCCGTACATGAGCGCGATCGCGGAGCCGTCCGAGGCGGGTCGGCCTCCGCGCCCCAATGTCGCGTGAGATGCCAGGCCACCGGTGCGACCATGACGAGCGACCAGTCGTCGATCACGAAGACGACGCGGGAGCCAGACGGGCGCTCGGCATCACGTAGGAGATGTCCGGCGGCGTGAGGCAGACGATCGCCTGCGCGGTGAAGTGGATGGCTCCGCACGCCGCGAGATCGCGCAAGAGGCGGAAGAGCGGCGTGCGCGGGCGATAGGCCCTGAGCGTCTCCCATTCGCGACGCGCGACGCTGCCCCAGGCGACGGCGGCCGCCACGTTGAGCGCTACCGACGCGAGCTGGAGCGGCGTCAGGTCCGTCATACCCACCCTGGCGACCCTCTCCAGAGCAAGGCCTGGACCGTCTTGTCCAGCCCCGGAATGCGGTCGCACCCCGGGGAAAGCGCAGGATCGAGATTGCGCCGCCGCCTGTCGCGGCATGCGCCGGCGCGTCGCGCGCCGGGCTCAGGACGCTCCCTTTGCGGGACGGACGCCTGCGTGGTAGCCCGCCGCCCCGATGAGCGTCCAACCGCGCCTCGCCCGCCTGCTCGGCGCCGACGGCCGCTGCTTCGACGTGCGCGATCGATCACGGGCTCTTCAGCGAGCCGTCGTTCCTCGGCGGCATCGAGGACATGGCGCGCGCGGTGCGCGCGATCGTCGCGGCCGGCCCCGACGCCGTCCAGCTCGCGCCCGGCCAGGCGCCGCTCCTCCAGGACGTCCCGGGCAAGACGAAGCCCGCGCTCGTGCTCCGGACCGACGTGACGAACGTCTACGGGCGCGACGACTGCCGCGCCGGCCCGTTCGTGCAGCTGCTCGCCGGCGCGATCGAGCGCGCGCTCCGCCTCGACGCCGCGTGCGTCGTCGCGAACCTGTTCCTGCGTCCCGGACGCGCCCGCGCGTGCACCGCGCAGTGCGTCGACAACGTCGGACGGCTCCGCGCCGCATGCGACCGCTACGGCATGCCGCTCATGGTCGAGCCGATCGCGATGAAGCCCGTCGCCGCGCGGCGGCGCTCGGCGTCGACGGCGATGCCGAACGCATCGTGCGCGCTCGTGCGCCAGGCGGTCGAGCTCGGCGCGGACGTCATCAAGGCCGATCCGACCGACGACCTCGCCGACTTCGCGCGCGTCGTCGACGGTCGCCGCGGGCCGGCCGGTGCTCGTGCGCGGCGGCGGCAAGGCGTCGCGAAGACGAGATCCTCGCGCGCACGCACGCGCTCATGCAGACGGGCGCGCGCGGCATCGTCTACGGCCGGAACGTCATCCAGCATCCGCGCTCCGACGGCGCATGACGCGCGCGTTCATGGCGATCGTCCACGACGGCGCGACGGCGCGACGCGGCGCTTGCGATCACTGCGCGCGCGCTGACGGGCCGGCTCAGCCGCGCAGCCAGGAGCGCGTGAGCACCCAGGCGTTGCGCGTATACGAATCCGGCGCGGCGCAGGCATGTCGCGGCCGGTGGAGGGGACGGCGCCTCTTCCCAGACGACGGGATCGCCGACCTGGAGCTCGCCGTCCGGACGACGTCGGCGTAGACGCCGAGCTCGACGTGGCCGTAGTGCGTCGCGCAGCGGCGGAGCGGTGTCGAGGTCGCGGATCGCGGTCACGGGGTCGACGCGCGTCGCGTTGCAGCGCTCGATGTGCGCGGCGATCTTCACGGTCGACGTGCGCCGATGCCGGACCGTCGCGACCGATCCAGTCGCGCTCGGCCCACGCGGGGACGCCGGCGAGATAGAGGTTCGCGCGGAAGCGAAGCGGATGGACGTCGCGGCCGATCCGTCGCGCGAAGTCGTCGACGCTCGCGCGGTTGATGATCGAGAGGCCGTTCTGCGGGATGTCGGTGAGCGAGAGCGGGCCCGCGGCGACGACGCGCACGCCGCCGTCGGGGCGCGCGCCGAGGAGCGCGTCGAGCGTGCGCGATGCCGCGGACCGTCCGGTCGCCGTGCGGAGATCGGCGCGCACCGTCGCCACCGGGCGCCGCGAGCACGAGGATCTGCCCGTTCTCGGTATACCCACACGCCGAGCGCCGCGAGCGCTTCGTCGCCGGCGCGCATGCAGCATGACGAACGACTCCTTGCGGAGCCACTGCGAGCGCGCGCGTCGTCCCAGCGCGTGCCGCCCCGCGCGATCGCGTAGCGGCGGTCGCCGGGCACGCCTCGCCGGCCGCGACGGCGATCCGGTCGAGCGACTGCCGCGGCGAGCCCCTTCACGGGGTAGCGATAGATCGCGTCGATGCGCGCGGACGAGCTCGTCACGGCCCCGTGCGCGCGATGCGGATCGGCACGCCGTGGCAGCGCGCGAGCGTCGTAGCCGTCGACCGCGGCGCGCGCGAGCGGCGGCCGAAGCGCGCTGACCGCGCCGGATGGATCGGCAGCTCGAGCACGAGCCCGGCGATGCCTTCGCCGCCGCTGCTCGATGTCGGCGCGCGCCGGACGCCGTCGGCGCTGGCGGTCGCCGGCCTCGCTCGCCGACGAAGCAGAGGCGCACGCCGCCGACCGTGACCGCGGCGGCGACGATGCCCGGCGCGGCCGCGGCGCGCGTCGCGCGCGAGGCCGAGCTTCTCGTGGTAGAGCGTCGGCCGCGGCGCGTGGATCGCGGCTCCGCGCCGTCACCTCGCGGAGCGCGAGGCCGGCGAGCGCGCCCGGCCCGCACGGGCCGTGATGGTGCGAGCCCGGCGGCGGCGTCGCGAACTCGGTCAGCACGCCGCGCGTGCCCTTCGGGTGCAGGAAGCAGATCATGCCGGCGAGGCCCTGCCGCGGCGCCTCGTCGATCAGCGGGAAGCCGGCCGCGCGCGCGGCGGCGAGATCGGCGGCGACGTCGGGCGTCTCGAGGCACAGACGTGGTGCAGGCCTTCGCCGCGCTTCTCGAGGAACTTGGCGACGCCGCCGTTCGGGTTGATCGGGCTCGAGCAGCTCGATCTCGCTGCGGCCGATCGGCAGCAGCGCGGCCTTCACGCCCTGGTCCTGCACCGTCGCCTCGCGCCGACACGCGGAGGCCGAAGCGATCGCGCCAGAGCGCGAGCCCGTCCTCGAGCCGGCGGACGACGAGACCGACGTGATGGACGCGCGTGAACATCGGCCGTCGCCTACCACGCGTGCGCGCCGGCCACCTGCCACCGGCGGGCGTTGACCGCGTGCGGCGCGGCCGTCGGAGACTCGTCGGCGCATGGCGCAACGACACTCCGGTCGCGGTCGTGACGGGCGCGAGCCGCGGCATCGGCAAGCGGCTCTGCGTCGATCTGCGCGCGCGCGGGCTACGACGTCGTCTGCACGGCGCGCGACGTCGAGCGCGTCGCCCGCGAAGCTGCCGGGCACGGTCGAGGAGACGGCGGCGCTCGTCGAGCGGACGGGCCGGCGCGCCATGCCGGTCGCGCTCGACGTCCAGGACGAGGCGGCGGTCGCGGCGCTCGCGGCGCGCGTGCTCGGCGACGTGGGGGCGCGTGCGATCTCCTCGATCAACAACGCCGCCGTCGCGCCGCCGAAGGCCGCGCTCGACGACTCGATCAAGCGCTGGCGGCTCGCCGTCGACGTGAACCTGAACGGGCCGTTCTACGCGATGTACCACCTCTGCCCGCGCATGGCGGCGGCAGGCGGCGGGCGCGTGATCAACGTGTCGTCGGGCGCGGCCGTGACGCCGTCGTTCGGGCGCGCGAGCTACACCGCGACGAAGCTCGCGCTCGAAGGCCTCACGCGAGTCGCTCGCGCACGACCTCGCCGGGCGCGTCGCCGTGAACTGCATCCGCATCGACATGCCGATCTGGACCGGAGGGCTTCGACGCGACGCTGCCGGCCGACTTCGACCGCTCGTGGTTCGAGGACGCCGTCGATCATGACCGACGCCGTCCTCTGGCTCGTCGCGCCAGGCCGCTCGACTACACCGGGAAGATCCTCACGCTCGGCGAGCTGCGCGACGCAGGGATCGTGCGCGCGCCGACGCGGGCGACGCACGACCGCCGGCCGCGCGCGACGCGGCACGCGGAAATCGCGTAGCCGGCGCGGTACGCGCGGTCCGGGCACCTCGTACCGGCGCGCCAGTCGATCGACTTCGCCGCCGGACGGGATCGCGCGGCGATCCTGGCGTTCCTGCGCGCCGACTATCCGATCGCGCTGCCGCTCGAGCCGCGGCTCCGGCTCGTCGCGCGCTTCATCCGCATCACGAACCACGTCCGGACGTACCACACGCAGGCCGAGATGCTGACGGTCGCCGACCGCGATCCTCCGGCTCGCCGGTCGGCCGGAGCTGACGGTGCTCGAGGCGGGCGCCGGGAAGGGCGGCGGCACGGCGAAGCTGACGCCTCGTGGCGCGGCTCGCGGGCGCGCGCCTCGATCGTCTGCGATTCGCTTCCGCGGCATGCCGCAGAACGGCGAGCGCCACGAGAACCTATCGGGCCGCACGGACCGAGTTCCGCGAGGGCGCGTTTCGCGGCACTGTCGCGCGTCGTCGCCGCACGGTCGCGCGCTTCGGCGCGCCCGAGACGATGCGAGTTCGTGAAGGGCTGGTTCGCCGAACACGCTACCGGCGCTGCGCGATCCGCTCGACGTCGTGCTGCTCGACGTCGACCTCGTCGAGTCGACGCGGACTTGCCTGCGCTATCTCTTTCCGCGCATCCGCGAGGGCGGCGTCCTGCTCTCGCAGGACGGCCATCTCCGCGGCGACGATCGATCTCCTGGCGGACCGGACGTTCTGGACGCGACGAGGTCGGGGTGGCGATGCCGTCCGTCGTCACGGGCTCGGCACCGCGCAAGCTCGTGGAGATCCCGGTCGGCTGAACGCTCGCGCACGCCGGCGCAGACGGCACCGGAGGTGGCCGTGTGGCCACCCCCGGTGGATTGCCTTCGAGATCCTGCTTGACCGCGGCCGCTGCGCTCGACAGCCGCCGTTGAGCGTCACCGATCGAATCGGTATGACCACCGACCTCGATCTGGCGTCCCTGCGGCTCAGCCGCCGCGACGCTCCGGTCGCCGGAGGCGGGACCTTCGTGCCGGCCGGTGGAGGAGGCGGCGGCGGCGCAGCCACGACCACTTCCTCGGGGCACGCGTAGTACCCGATCAGATAGCCGACGAGTCCACCGCCGACGAGACCGCCGCCGGCGCCGGCCGCGATCTCACCAGTCCTCCGGACCACTCTCCACTCATGCACGCCGACCCCGCCACATGGTCGCGCCGACCGCGGCGCCGATACCGCGTCATGACCGCCCTGCAGGCCATCGGGTCCTCGCGCAGCGCCGCACACCACTCAACGCGAAGGCGGCGAGTAGCAGCAACAGCCATCCGTTTCATCACATCCCCACGATCCTCCTCCTCCTGGATCTCGGCGTCCGGGGACCAGAGGTCGCATACGCTATGGCCTTTTACAAGCGATCGCGCTGCGTCATGGGCTCAAAGCCCATGTGCGGCAGGGTTTCCGCTCCGGAGCTGCGTCGCAGATCCGTCGTATCCGCTGGATTTCTCATAGTTTGAGGGCTTGCTGGGGGTGGTTCGACTCAGACCAGCGGATGCCGTCGGCGACCAGATCGTCCACGATGCTGCTCGCGCTTCGTCGGCGGTGGTGCCGAGCGACGCGGCGAGCGCGACCAGCCGCGCACGCGGAATCTCGCGCTCGGCCGCGGCCAGGACGGCGGCGAGCTCGTCCGACAGCAGCTCGAGGCTCACGTCGCCGCGTCGGTCCGCGCGGGCACGAGCAGCGGCTCGTCGGCCTGGGCCGATCGCCGGCTCGTCGTCGCCGCCCCGCGTACGTCGACGGAGCAGCGCGAGCGGTGCCCGGCGGCGACCCCGAGCGACGATCGCAGCGGCCGGGCTCGGCGGAGCATGTCCGGCGCGCTCGGCGTGGATGCGACCGGGGCGCGCGCCGCACGACGGCGATCGCGGTCTCGAGCCGCGCGACGGCGGCGACGCGTGGGTCGGCGTGCTCGGCCATGTGCGCGCCGAACGCGACGCGCGAGCGAGCCGCGATCCTGGACGGCGGCGTGGAAGTGCGGCGAGCGGAGGAACGCGCTCGGCACGAGCCGGCGCGAGCGCCGCACGTCGCCAGGATACTCGTCGCGCGAGCGCCGGCGAGCACGCGCGCGCGGCCGGTCGGCGATCGGTGCGCCAGGCGTGCGACCGGCACGGCGAGCGAGCCACGCGCGCTCCGCCGGCGAGAGATCGACGTCCGGCGAGCGCGCGCGTCGGGATCGGCGCGCGACGCGCGCGACGAGCGCCGGATCGTGCAGCAGGCGGATCGGCGACGCGCCGGAGCGCGGTGTGGCTCATGCGCCGACGCAGCGCCGCGAGGCGGGCGAAGCCGGCGAGGCACGCCGCGAGCGGGTTGCGCTCGCACTCGAAGACGACGGCGCGCAGGTTCGGCGCGCGCGGCACGACGTGCTCGACGATCGTCCACGTGTCGGCGAGGACGCCGGCGTGTGGTCGTCCTCGACCCACGCGAAGCCGTCGGTCGTCCGCTCGCTGCCGCCGGCGACGTGCATCTCGACGACGCGCTCGAGCGGGAAGCCGTCGAGCGCCGGTCGAGCGGCGCGTGGCCGCGCAGGCGCTGGAAGATCGCGAGGTGCGCGCAGTCGAGCAGCATGCCGGTGTCGGCGCGCTCGAGCGACGCGCGCGAAGAAGTCGAGCAGGTGGAGGTCGCCGAGATAGACCTGGCCCGGCGGATTCTCGGGCAGCACCTCGTAGCCCGGTCGCCTCGCGGAGCCGGACGATGCCGTCGGCCAGTCGCGTCGGCCGCGTCGCGCGTCAGGATCGGCGGCAGGAGCAGCATGTGGCCGCGCTCGCGGCGTCCGAGGTGCCACATGCCGGCGTCGCCGCAGAGCCACGCCGGACGCAGCGTCGCGGCGATGGCGCGCACCTCGTCGAGCCACGCGTCGTCGAAGTCCTCCGGCTCGTCGAGGTTGACGTCGAGGTAGTGGTACGTCGTCGGCAGGCCGCGCGCGACCCAGGCGCGCGGCGTGCCGATCGAGGCCCTTCGCGGTCTCGACGCCGATCTCGAGGAAGCGCGCGTACGCCGGGTGCGCGTGCGCGGAGCGCGAGCACGTCGAGCGCGCCCGGCGGCGTCGCCGGCGCCGTACTCCGTGGAGACGCCGAGACCCGAGGCGGGGCAGGCGCGCGACCCGCTCGGCGAAGCGCATGCGCTACTCCCGCGGCGCGTCGTCCGCACGGTCTCGCCGGCGAGCTCCGTGCCGGGATCGAGGCAGAGGAGCCGCACGCGGCCGGTCGCGACGATGCGTCCCGTGCTCGTCGCGGCAGACGGCTTCCCAGAGCTGTACGCGCCGCCCGCGCGTGATCGGCGTCGCCGTCACGGTGATCGGTGCCGCTCGCGGACGGCGCGCACGAACGACGTGTGGTTCTCGATGCCCGACGACGCTCTGGCCGCGCGCCATCGCGTCGATCGCCGCGCCGGTCGAGCAGACGGCCTCGATCACGCCGCAGTGCACGCCGCCGTGGACGATCCCGTACGGCTGCTTGTGGATCGTCGGCGACGTCGTACTCGACGACCACCTCGTCGCGCGACGATGCGGACGTAGCGGAAGCCCATGGCGGCGTCCCATCCGGCCGTCCACTGCGGCGCGAGCTCCTGCGGGATCGTGCGCGTCGTCGGCCATCGCTCAGAGCCCGTAGGCCTGCTTCAGCTCGGGATCCTTGCGCGCGAGCAGCTCGGCGAGCGTCACCATCACCTTGCACTGCTTCCAGGTCGCGTCGTCCTGCATCTTGCCGTCGATCATGTGGACGCCGCGGCCGTCGGGCATCGCCTCGAGCACCTTCTTCGCGAACAGCACCTCGTCGACGCGGCGGGCTGAAGACCTTCTTCGCGATCGCGATCTGGCTCGGGTGCAGCGACCAGGCGCCGACGCAGCCGAGCAGGAACGCGGCGCGGAACTGGTCCTCGCAGCCGAGCGCGTCGCGCGATGTCGCCGAACGGGCCGTAGAACGGCAGGCAGCCGGTCGCGGCGCAGGCGTCGACCATGCGCGCGATCGAGTAGTGCCACGGGTCCTGCTGCGCGGTCGGGCGCGGCGCGTTCGGGTTCTGCGGGTCGGGATCGCTGCGCACGAGGTACGCCGGATGCCCGCCGCCGACGCGCGTCGTCTTCATGCGGCGCGACGCCGCGAGGTCGGCCGGGCCGAAGCTCACGCCCTGCATGCGCGGGCTCGCCGCGCAGATCTCCTCGACGTTGGTCACGCCGAGCGCGGTCTCGAGGATGCGCGTGGACGAGGATCGGCCGCTGCACCTTGTGCTTCGCCTCGAGCTGCGCGAGCAGGCGGTCGACGTAGTGGATGTCCCACGGCCCCTCGACCTTCGGGCACCATGACGACGCTCGAGGCGGTTGCCGATGCCGCCGACGAGCGTCGTGATGTCGTCGAGGCACCACGGCGAGTCGAGGCTGTTGACGCGCGTCCAGAGCGGCGTCGTCGCCGAGGTCGACCTCGCGGCCGATCCGCACGAGCCCGTCGCGCGCCGCGATCTTCTTGTCGGCGGCGATCGCGTCCTCGAGGTTCCCGAGCAGGATGTCGGCCTGCTTCGCCAGCTCGGGCAGCTTCGCCGCCATCTTCTCGTTCGACGGGTCGAAGAAGTGGATCATCCGCGACGGCTTGATCGGGATCTCGCGGACCGGATCCGGGGCGCCGAGCGCCAGGGGCTTCAGGAAGTCTCGCGGGCTACGCATCGTGCTCCTGCCGGAGTCGATACCCGCCCAGGGCGCACGGTACGGAAGTCGACCTAACGAAAGCGCGCGCCGCCGGCGCTGGCGATTCGTAGAGCTTGACGACCTGGACCGTGCCCGGCGGGCGCGGCCTGCACGCAGAGATCGCAGAGCGTGCACTCGTCGAGGTTCTCCTCGACGATCTCGAGACGGCCCGTCCGGCGTCCTGGCGCGAAGATGTTGACCGGGCAGACCTCGACCAGCTTCTTCGCGAGCGCGGCGTCCGTCGGCGACCGCGGGCGTCGACCGTCGACGTCGATGAACATGCCGGGCCATGGCCTAGTGCTCCGCCTGTGCGAGGCGCTCCTTGACGAGCGCCGGGAATCTCCTCGATGCGCTCGGCGACCGAGATGCCGGCGGCGCGCATGCGCTCGATCTTGTCGGCGGTCGTGTCGGCCTTGCCCTCGACGATCGTGCCGGCGTGGCCGAAGCGCATGCCGGGCATCTCGTCCATGAAGCGGCCCGCCATGAAGGCGACGATCGGGAGGCGCGAGCGTTGCTCGCGCACCCAGTCGGCGAGCTCGGCCTCCATGCGGCCGCCGGGCTCCGAGTAGATCGCGATCGCCTTCGTCTCGGGATCGGCTTCGAAGAGCGGCATCAGCTCGGCGTAGGTCGAGCCGATGATCGCGTCGCCGCCGATCGAGACGCAGGTCGACTGGCCGAGGCCCGCGGCGGTCAGCGTGTTGGCGATCTCGGTCGTCATGCCGCCGGAGCGCGACATGACGCCGATCGGTCCCTTCTTGAACGCGCGCCGCACGTTCACCGCCGGGCCGCCGAGGCCGCCGATCTTCGCCTCGTCGGGCGACAGGACGCCGAGGCAGTTCGGCCCGATGATGCGCGCGCCGCGGAGCTTCGCGAACTCGACCATCTGCGCGACCTCGCCGCGCGGGATGCGCTCGGTCACGACGACGACGAGCTTGACGCCGGCGTCGATCGCCTCGAAGACGGCGTCGCGCGTGAAGCGCGGCGGCACGGTGACGATCGACGCCGTCGACGTGCTGCTTCGCGGTGATGTCGCGCACGCAGTCGTAGACCGGGCACGCCGTAGACGTCGCGTCCGGCGCGGCCCGGCGTGACGCCGCCGACGATCTTCGTGCCGTAGTCGAGGCCCTCGCGCGTCAGGTTCACCGGCCTCGCGGCCGGTGATGCCCTGGATGATGACCGTGGTGTCCTTGTTGATGAGGATCGACATGCGATGCGCGCGCCAGACGGGCGGCCCGGGCACGTAACACGCGGCGTCGCGAAGGGTCAAGGCAAACGCGCGCGGGCTCGCCCGCGGCGCGCGGCGTGGTAGGCAGCGCGCATGTCACGCGAAACCGTCCTCGTCGAGCGTCGACGGCGGCATCGCCGTCGTCACCTGGAACCGACCGAAGCAGCGCAACGCCTTCAGCCAGCAGATGTGGCTCGACGGACGCGACACGCTCCGCGAGCTGCTCGACGACGGCGGCGTGCGCGCGGTCGTCGTGACCGGGCGCCGGTGCGGCGTTCTCGGCCGGCCAGGACCTGGGCGAGATGACGACCGCGCCGGCGGACGGCGAGCACGGCTTCCCGGGCTTCATGGACGCGCTGTGCGCGTTCGACAAGCCGCTCGATCGCGGCCGTGAACGGCGTCGGCGTCGGGATCGGGCTCACGATGCTGCTCCACTGCGACGTCGTCTACGTCGCGGAGAGAGGCGCGGCTGCGCGCGCCCTTCATCCCGCTCGGCGTCGTGCCGGAAGCGGCGTCGAGCTCATGCTGCCGCTCATCGTCGGCCATCAGCGCGCGGCGCGAGGTGCTCTTCACCGCAGAGTGGATCGACGCGCGCGCGCGCGGTCGAGCTCGGCATCGCGTCGCGCGTCTATGCGCCAGTCGGAGCTGCTGCCGGCGGCGCGCGCGATCGCGGACCGCATCGCCGCGGGCCCGATCGGCGCGATCCGGCACACGAAGCGGCTGCTGCTCGCGACGCGCGCGCGAGCAGGTGCCGCGGCGCGCGCGCGCGAGGACCGCGGCGTTCGAGGAGCGGATCGGCACGCCGGAGAACCTCGAAGCGATCACGGCGTTCTTCGAGAAGCGGCCGCCGGATTTCTCGAAGATCGCCGACTGAGAGCGCGCTAGGCGCGCATCTTCGCGACGGCGCGCCCTGCGGCCTCGTACATCGAGACCGTGCGGTCGCAGTACTCGACGCCGTACTTCTTGAGGATCTTGAAGCCGTCGTCTTCCCAGGCGCCCGGGATGCGGAAGATCGCGATCGTGTCGGCCGGGGTCCGGCCCGACTCGACGCAGCCCTTGATGACGCCGCGCGCGACGATGTCGACGCGGGTGTTCGAGACGACGTTCATCATGACGGCGATCTTCTTCACGCCCGGCTTCGAGAGGATGAGCTTGGTCAGCTCGCAGCGCCTTCTTCACGCTCGGGTTGCCGCCGATCTCGCAGTAGTTCGCGGGCTTGCCGCCGTGCTTGCGGATCGCGTCGAAGAGCGTGAGCGAGCCGCCGCCGGCGCCGATCACGAGCCCGAGGTCGCCGTCGAACTCCCGCACGTTGCCGGCGACGCCGCGGTGGTCGGACGCGTCGACCTGCGCGCCCTTGATCTCGAACGCGGTCGGCGGGCGCGCCTCGCGCGTCTCCTCCTTGCCGATGCCGAGCTCGGCGATGAGCTTCGCGTGCTTGTCGCGCGCGTCGCCTTCGAGGTCGACGTGGCCGTCGAGCACGAGGAACCGGCCGTCCGTCGGTCTTGCCGAGCGGGTTGATCTCGGCGAGCGTCAGGTCGTAGCGCAGGAAGATCTCGACGAGCGTCTGCGACGATCGGCGCGAGCTGTCGAGATCGTCGCCGCGTGACGCCGGTCGCCGACGACCGCCTCCTTCGCCCTGATAGGGCTGGAACGGCGGCAGAGCGTCGAGACGTGCGTCCGCGAGACGTGCTCCGGATGCTTCTCGGCGACCTCCTCGATGTCGATGCCGCCCATGTCGCTGAAGATGATGACCGGCAGCTTCCGCCGCCCGTCCCACGTGACGGCGGCGAAGTACTCCTTCACGACCGGCGCGCGTCTCCTCGACGAGCACGCCGCGCGGCGTGCTGCCCGTTGATCTCGAGCGCGAGGATCGTCGCGCGCGGCCGTCTTCGGCCTCCTCCGGCGTGTCGGCGAACTTGACGCCGCCCGCCTTCATCCGGCCGCCGGTCAGCACCTGCGACTTGAGCACGACGCGGTCCGCCGATCTCGGCTCGCGATCTGCTTCGCCTCCGGCCGCGCGTCTTCGCGACGCGGCCCTTCAGGAGCGGAATGCCGTGCCGCGCGAACAACGCCTTGGCTTCGTACTCGTAAAACCGCATCGCGGCCGTCGGCCCGTAACACGCGTCCGGAACGACGGGTCAAACCAATGAGCGTCGACGCGCGTATCGCCCGACGATGCGGCGCTGCGGCTGCCACGTCGCAGTCCGCGAGGTGGGGCGCGGCGCGACGGAGGCTGCGAGACGCGCCGTAGTCCGCGAGGCCGAAGCCGGGCCGCGACCTCGCGACGACCGACGCCACGGAAATCGTGACGGCGCTAGGCCGCCATCTGACTAGAGCCGCGCGATCCGTTCCTCGAGCGGCGGATGAGACATGAACAGGCGAGTCACGCCGCCGGGGTTCGAGATCCGGAACGCCGCGACCGCCGGCCGGCGCAGGCTCGACGACCTCGACGTTCGCGCTGCAGGGCCTCGCAGCGCGCGGATCATGCTCTGGCGGCCGGCGACGCGGGCGCCCGCCGGCGTCGGCGCGGAACTCGCGCCAGCGCGAGAAGGCGGCGACACCATCGAGCCGAGGAACATGAAGCACGATCTCGAGCGACGACCTGGATCGAGTCACATGAGCGCGTAGGACCGACGCTCGTCGCGGTCGTTGCGCCGGTCGGCCGTCGCGATCGCCTATGCGATCACGCGAGCGAGGAACATCACGAACGCGTTCACGACGCCCTGGAGCAGCGTCATCGTCACCATGTCGCCGTTCGCGATGTGCGTGATCTCGTGGCCGAGGACGCCCTCGCAGCTCGTCGCGCTGCATCCGATGGACGCAGGCCGCTCGACACGGCGACGAGGGAGCGCGAGCGCGGTCGGGCCCGGTCGCGAACGCGTTGATGTCGGGCGACTCGTAGACGCCGACCTCGCGGCATCGGGACGCCCGCGCTCGCGCGAGGCGGCCGACGGTCTGGAGGAGGGCTTGCGACCCGCGCGTCGCGCGCGTCCGGGTCGATCACCTGCACGCCCATCATCGCGCTTCGCGATGATGCGCGACAGCCCGAGCGAGATGAACGCGCCCGCCATGCCCCACACGAGGCAGAAGCGCGAGCAGGCTCCGATAGTCGATCCCGTGCGCGGTCAGGTAGGGGCGAATGCCGAGGATGTTCAGCAGGATCGAGATCGTGACGACGACGAGGACGTTGACGGCGAGGAAGAGCACGATGCGTTTGCCATGGCCGGGAGGATAGCCTTCGATCCGCGTAGACGGCGGACCGCCGCAGTGGGGACGCATGATCGAGCGCTTCGCCTTCGTGAAGCTCGCGCCTGAGCACGCGACCGACGCCGAACGTCGAGCGCTCGCGCGATCAGGCGCTCGACGACCTCCGGCCGCTGCCAGGCGTCGTGTCGATCACGGTCGGGCTGCCCGCCGACGCCGACTCGGCGAAGGCGTGGGACCTCTGCGTCAACGTCCGTTTCGCGACCCTCGCCGACGCCGCCGCGTACCGCGCGCATCCGGTCCACCGCCGCTTCGTCGACGAGGTCGATCGCGCCCGCGGCGGCGCGAAAGGGCTGGACGTTCTCGATCGAGACGCGCTGACGCGGTCAGGATGGCGCCGGCGCGACGCGCGCGCCTCAGCGACGCAGCAGCCCTTCGTTCGCTGACGGTGGATTCGTCGAGTAGTCGTAGAAGCCCTTGCCGGACTTCCGGCCGAGCACGCCCTCCCAGCACCATGCGTCGCAGGATGCGCGGCGGCGTCAGGCGCGATTCCTTGTACTCGTCGTGCAGCAGCGAGGCCATGTGGAACACGATGTCGAGGCCGATGAAGTCGGCGAGCGCGAGCGGTCCCATCGGGATGGTTCGCGCCGTTCATCATCGCGGTGTCGATGTCGGCGATCGCGCCGACGCCGTTCTCGAGGCAGCGGATCGCGTCGACCATGTAGGGGACGAGGAGCCGGTTCACGATGTAGCCGGTCGAGTCCTTCACGACGACCGGCGCCTTGCCGAGCGTCTTCGCGAACGCGATCGCGGCGTCGACCGTCGTCTGCGCGGTGCCGAGCGCGGGCGCCACCTCGACGAGCTTCATGGCGTGCACCGGGTTGAAGAAGTGCAGGCCGACGAAGCTTGTCGGGCCGCTCGGTCGCGGCGGCGAGCTCGGCGACGGTCAGCGTCGACGTGTTGGTCGCGAAGATCGCGTCGTCCTTCACGATGTCGTCGAGGCGCTGAGAAGTGCTCGCGCTTCACGGGCAGCTCCTCGACGATCGACTCGATCGAGCGAGGTCGACGTTCGCGAGGTCGTGCGAGGTGCGTCGTCCACTTGCAGGCGCTCGAGCAGCGCGCCCATGTCGGCGGCGGCGAGCTTGCCCTTCTCGACGTCCTTCTGGAGCTGCTTCTCGATCTTGCCCGCTGTGCGCGTCGAGCGAGCCCGGCGTGGCCTTCGCCATGATCGTGTCGTAGCCCGCCCGGGCGGCGGCCTGCGCGATGCCGAGGCCCATCTGTCCGGCGCCGAGAATGCCGACGGTCTTGATCTGCATGATGCGGAGTATCCCCTCCGAAAAGTGGGCGAGGAGCTACGACAGGATCGCCCACGGCGACGTCAAACGAACAATTTCGTTCGCGTGCGCTACGACCATCGGCCGCGCGAAGCGCGGAGCAATACCCCGTCACGGGGTTTCGCACTCCCCGTCGTTGCTGCGCGACTCCCAGCGTCACCACCCTGCGCTCCGCGCAGAACCGTGCGAGTCCAGGAGGTGGGCGGAAGATCGACAGCGACCGAAGGAGGTGTCCTCATGATGCAAGTGGCTCGATCGTCGCGTCTGGCTGGATCGTCGGAGCGCTCATGCTAGCGGTGCGCTCGGCACGGCGAGCGCCGACCCGTGAAGTGCGAGCGGACGATCGCGAAAGCGTCTGCGGAAGTTCGTCGACAGCAAGGCGAAGGCGCTGCAGAAGTGCGAAGACAAGAAGGCGGACGGCGGATTGGCCGCCGCGACCGACTGCCACGCCGAGCTCGAACACCGCGAACAGCATCCAGCAAGGCCGCCCTGAAGCTCGTGACGGACGTCTCGAAGGATTGCGGCGGCCGCGACAAGACGTGCGGAACGGACGGACGACGATTCGCTGGTCAGCATCGGCTGGGGCACGACGACCGTCATGCCCCAACTTCGAGAACGGCGACGTGCAACGGACCGATCAACGAGCTGCGACGGCATCGTCGCGTGCCTCACCTGCGTCGGCGAGTCCGCGGTCGACCAGGCGATCGACGCTCTACTACGGCGATCTCGACGAGAGCCAGTTCGGCACGAACTCGCCGGTCAACAAGTGCCAGCGCGCGATCGGCAAGGAGACGACGAAGTTCCTCGCAGTCGAAGTCGAAGGCGCTCGCGCAAGTGCTGGGACGAGCGCCTGAAGGGCAAGCACACGAACCCGTGCCCGACGCCGGGTGACGGCAAGGCCGCCGCGGCGATCCAGAAGGCCGAGGTCGAAGAAGGTCGCAGAACATCTGCAAGGCGTGCGGCGGCCCCGACAAGGCGCTGCGGCGGCGCCGACGACCTGACGCCCGCCGCAGATCGGCTTCGCGTCGAGCTGTCCCGGACGTGACCGTGCCCGGGCGGCTCGAGCTGCGGCGGCGCGATCCTCGACCTGCAGGACGTCGTCGACTGCGTCGACTGCGTGACCGAGTTCAAGGTCGACTGCGTCGACCGCCTCGACGGTCCCCGGCCTCGCGTCGTATCCGCCCGAATGCAACGCGGGCGTCGACCACGACCACGACGACGAGCGCAGCACGACGACGACCACGGCGCCCGTCACCGTGCGGCAACGGCATGGTCGATCCGGGCGAGCCGTGCGATCCGACGTCGCCGGGTGGCGCCGTTCCTCGTGCGAGCCGGGGCAGGCGTGCTCGGCCGAGCTGCACGTGCGTGCCGCCGTCGACCACGACGCTCGACCGACCACGACGTCCAGACGGCGCCGACCACGACGACCAGCGCCGACCACGACTACCGAGGCGCCGACCACCACCACGGAGGCGCCGACGACGACCACGGAGGCGCCGACCACTACGACCGAGGCGCCGACGACGACCACCACGAGCACCACGTCGACGACGCTCTACGGATCGCCGAGCCGGGCGTTCTGGTCGGATCCGAGAGGTTTGCTCGATTGAACGCCGGCCGTGGGCGGACGCGGATTCGCCGCGTCCGCCCCACGGTCGCAAGAATAGCCGTCGCGCGCGGCGTGACCGTCGCCGCGGGCGAGACCAGCCGATCCGACGCCCGCGGCCCTGGTCTTGGCGGGGCGTCCGATGTTAAGTCCGCGGGCGATGAGCTCCGAGACCAAGACCATCCTTTCGGCGGCCCGCTCCGCCGTCACCAGGCGCTCGCGGCCGCGCGCAAGGTCACCCGCGACGGCAAGGACATCGACGACCACCAGGTCCACGCCGAGCGCGTCGCGTACGCCGCCACCGAGACTCGCCGCCGCCGAGGCGCTCGCCGCCTACGCGGCCGACCGTCGCGCCGCCGGCCAGGGCGACGACGCGACGCGACCTGATGGCCGCGGCATTCGCG
>ERZ1370068.1473-contig-11370_pt1 | contig 42286 bp, 64 predicted proteins | sample MGYA00561227_ERZ1370068 | MGnify/ENA primary metagenome ERZ1370068 (study PRJEB38410, sample SAMEA6850437) | metagenome | study: Metagenomic assessment of the ecological functions of the soil: analysis of the soil microbiota associated with the... | reverse complement strand
ATGTACTTCGTTCAGTTACGTATTGCTGGCATCAACCTCGCCGTCTGGCGACTTCATCACCATTTCGCGGAACGGCGCGTAGTTCCCGTCGATAATTCCCTGAAAAGCAATGAGCTGCTCTTCGCGGGTCAGCTTCGGGTTGGCGCGTGGTTTCAAAACGTCAGGATTCTGCAACAGCTCGCGGATCGATTCGCTTGTTCCTTTGGGAAACCCAGCCGTATCTGCCTGCTTTAACGCAGCCATAGACGCTGGAGTAGCCTGGCTCATCAGGATTGCCAGCGCATCATCGCGATGCGGGTGGTTCAATTGGTTCGCGATCTGCAACAAGACCGGCGTGGCCAGGTCTTCCTCCATGCTGCCGCGAAGATGAAAACGGCTCCGAAGAACGAGCCTACCGGAAAACCGCCGTGAAGTTGAATCGTTGTATATTTGGCTTTGGGATAAGCCAGCCACTCGGCCCCGGCTGCTGAAGTATCAAAGCCTTCGACGCCGCGGCGGCGCCATCGATCTTCACCCAGTATTCGAGGTCTGTTCCATCCAGGTTAGCGTTGACGAACTTGCGCACCTGCAAGGCCGTTGCGAAGCGCGCGATGGATCGATGTCAACCAGAAGCATGCTGCCATCAATATTGAAAAACGAATCGGAGCGTCTCTTCGTTGAGCGCTTTGCGAAGACAAGGGAGAAGCGTCCGCGCGATTGCCTGACCTTGCCCCAGAACGCGTCCAGCCTCTGCGACTGAGCTTCGACCTGGCTGTGGTTCATGCGAGCCGGACTGAAGTCATATGTCCGGGCGATCTCCTGCTGAAACGCATCGCACTGACCAGGCACGATGACCTCATTCGGCTCCGCTTCGCAAGCCTTGTTCGAGGCTACGGCGGCGAATCGATCCGAGACTATTTCGCGGACGCCGGGTCGCGCGATGATCACCCGTGCCGCCCTGGCAGGAACTCGACACTGATTTCACCAGAGATGACGAAAGCCCTCCAGGTAGGGGCGCACCCTTGCAGATCACCTGCGAAGTGTTTTGAGCGAAGGTGGCGCCGGCGAAAGAGGACGATGATTACCGGAACGATCGCGGCAATTCGAGATTTCATGGGAAGTCCTTTCTGAGAGTGGTGAGGGAGGTTTCCAGGGCGGGCCGCGGAATTGCGACACCAAAAACTATAGGTGTCGCGAAAGCAGGTCAATCAACTTTCCAAACTCGTGAGGTTAAGAGGTTGAGGAGAGTTTTTGCCAACTGCAAAGAAAGGCAGTGGGCAGAAGACTTTGCTTATACGGAGAGATCATGAAGCCTTGAGCCTGCTAATGACCGCCCACCCAGTAGTAGAAGACAATTGAGGCCAGGAATACCAGGCAGCCGATACCAAATAATGCGACGGTAACGATTACCACAATGCTGATTGTTTTCGTGGACTTATCGCGCAAAGTTCTGTCCAATCAAGGGAAAAGCATTCAAGCTTTAACCTTGGCTGCGCCGTGAGAATTTGATCTTCCACAATCGGACAACTATGAACGTTATGTCACCACAAAACCGGCAACTGCAAAGCGTAAATGGCCGCAGCGAGTTTAACCGTCGATGTGTCCTCAGGCGGTCGTAAAAGCGAAACCAGAAACAAGCCCGGAACATTGAACGCGGGTGGAAAGCCAGCCAATGAGGGCAAAACCTCCTTCTGGCCCAGCATGTCCCATGGTGGAAAACATCCGCAAACAACGATCCCGTCTCAACGGTGAGCTAATCAAGAAGGAAATCACTACGGCGGTGAAGTCCCAGCGGTGTATAGTCTCGCGGCGTTGAGACATCATTTCCCTCCCTCAATTGCTGGTCCTGTTGGATCAACGGGGGCGGGAGCGCAACTATGCGATCGCTTCGTCTCAAGCATGGCGGGATCGATATCCTCAATCGAGTGCGCGCGACGGTCATAAAGTCTCCTCCAGAGGCATTGAGAAAGTCATTGGGAAAACCAATTGAGGCTATGCTTCATCTCGCCTTGTAACGAAGGTGAGACCGTTTCCAACTGTTTTTCCTGTGTCAGAACCGCCTTTCGATCGGCCAGACCTGCGCTAGTAATTTCAATAGTTTGGGAATCAATCCAGACGGCAGCTATGTCGTAAGGAACCGCGCAGGCTCAAGACAGGTTTTGTCTCTGGTTTTGACAATGGGCCTCACTCTCATGCATTAGGTTCACCCAGGTGTACTGGGCTGAATTGTTAGCACATGTACGATGATACGTAACAGCCGTGTACTTGCCGTCTGGCGATCTCTCGCGGCGTAGTTCAGCGTCTTCCACAGCGCGGCATGACTCACGTCACACGCGCCAGAGGTAGACAGCATTAAAACGCTTAATATGACTGTGATTAGCTTCATCGTTGAGCCCTTGCTGAGTTAAATCGTTAATCGGTAGTCATCCGTTCAAGGTCTGCAAGGGCCAGCTGAGTCGATTAGTTCAGCGGTCGCCAATTCGAGATGCTCAATGACGTCCGCTACAGTTTCCGCAATTCGGCAAGGGAAACTCTTGCACTGTCTGGGCCCCATGTTCTCCGGGGGTTTCAATGCGAGATTCTATTACCCAGTTGTTGTCGGGCCAGTGGACTTCCAATACCCAAATCAATGACTTCCCTGTCGACAATTCAACATCAACGTACCAGTCGAGTAGACAGGGAGATCCAACTCCGAATTCGGTGTAGCTGAAATTCTTTGAACATTGAAAATCCTGAGTGGCGCGTATTACTTCAGGTAGTGCCGACATAGACTCCGCCATCCGAAGAGCCGCTGAGTTGTTTCAGCGATTGCCCCGAGTAGTTTGGTGGATTGCTCACTTTCGGTCCATTGTTGAACTCCTATACTTTGGAAAATTGCCTCCGTGCGCTGAAACAATTCACCAGGTGCGTAGACAACTGACAGGAGTACCGAAAACTATCAATCTATTTCCGGTGGAGAATGAGCTTATCCACCACTAATCCAATTAGGTAGTATTGAATCAAAGTAAGTAACAATGGGACTGGCACTGTTAAAGCGTTGACGAGAAACGTCCAAGCAGTCGAAGTCGGGGGCGATGATTCGCCGCGAAATCAAGATCTGAAGCAGGCCGCTGTGCAAACCATTGAGCCGGAAACATCGAATCTAAGAAGCGCTGGCACCAAATCGAGTGACCTAGACTTTCGGAAGCAGCTGGCAAATAGGATAACGGCAACCATGGCATAAACCACCGGCAAGATTATTCGAAATCTAACTTTTCTGATGCTCGACGTGTTCTTGGTTGCTTTTCTCTTTATGGTCTAACGTAAAGAGACATCAAGGATTCTTCTCTTACCGATCTGGTCACTGTTACTAGTATTTAGAAACGCGGCGACTTGGGGCCACCAGGTGCCGATATCAGCAAATGTGCATTTGCAATCCTTCTTTCTAGCGAACTCATAAATTGCAAAAAGTATTTCTCGCCATTTCGTCCGACTTTTCCGGGTGCCAATTTGTATTGTCAACCACGAACCCGCCGATTACGGGGAAGTCCACACCGTTGAAACCAAATTGACCATACATCGAACTTTGAAATCCGCTATGGCTATACGTGTCCTGAAGAAAATGCAGATAGCGTCCCATGCCTACGTAATTGTGATCTTTGCACACAGCCGCCGCACGAAGCTCACCCATTCTCGAATTCACCCAAAGATTGAACGCGTGATAATCATTATTCTGTGATGCTTGGGTAATGGACAATCCGGGAAACGGCTTGGTATCTGGATTTTCATCCGTACTTTGATCCGCGTCGGCAATCAACCTCGCCTCATTTCCATTCAAGCATGAGAATCTTGTCGCAATGAAATAAGTGAGATAGTAATGCACATCTTCATTGTAGAGACCCGACGGATCCGTCGCATTCTGCGGATTGTTTCCAACATATCTAAACTGATTTACTCCGCCACCAAACCCGATAGGATCCTCAGAGATGAATCTCCCCACCTTTGCGTCGTACCAACGCGCCCGGTAGTAATAGAGTCCCGTATCGGAATCGAATTCCCTTCCCGTATAGACGTAACGAGTCAGATTCGGGGCCGTTGCTGGATTGCCAAAACTGTCATACCTGATTTGAGATACCGCGGCGCCCAGCGAATTCGTAAACCCCGTCGTACTCCCAACCTGATCCTGCAGAAAATAAAGGGGGCCACTCGCAGTCAAACGCGAATCCGTCAATCTCAGCTTGTTGTCGACGCCTGGCCCATTCAAATAATCCACAGTCGAGCCATCGCTGTTGATGTCCTTGACGACATCCTGTCCGTCATAGACGAAGTTGGTCGAGATACCGGTGCTCGGTGTTCGCTGAATCCTTCGTCCCAACGCATCGTACTTATAGGCAACGGTCAACCCATTCGGCAGCGTTACTTGTCTCAAGCGATTCTCGAAATCCCAGGCATATTGCGTCGTCCCACTCGTATCACTCTTTGAGATCAAGTTCCCATTCGCGTCGTATGAGTAGCTCGCAGTCGCTGTGCTCGTCAGCCGGTTGAAACGCTGATAGGCATAGGTCGCGCTCAATTGAGACGCAGTGCGATTGCCAACTTTATCGTATGAGTAAGTCTCGTTCGGCAGGACTGGGTTTGTGTATGCAGCCGAAGTCAGACGATCGACGGCGTCGTATCCGTAGCTGCGCATAATCGCGGGTTCAGCAATCTGGGTAATTTGGCTTGCGTTGTTGTATTGATATTGATGATCAGCAACGGTGGTCGCGCCTTTCGTGTCTACCAGTCGCGTCAAACGATCAATTCCATCGTACTGATAAATAGTCTTGACACCGTTGGGAGCTTTCTTCTGCGTCAACTTATTCACCGCGTCGTAATCGAAGGTGAAGGCAAGACCCGCCGCATCGACAATCTTCGTCAACCGATTCACGGCGTCATACTTGTAGTGTTTCCACCACCGCGGAATTCAGGCTTAGTCTTTTCTGAAGAATGGGGACGCAAGCATCTCTGTTGCCGTTCGCGAGACTGATCTATCACGAGTTAGGGACTTCAATTGAGTGCTTAGGTCTTTGATCTCAGCGCTAGTCAACGGACCGGATTCGAGCAGCCTATATACAGTTGATCTCGTTTCGGTCGATTCGCCGTTAAGTTGAGTCAGGAATCCTTTCGGATCAGTGCGCAACTCACTCGCGAACGTATCTGACAAAGCCTCGCCCAGGGACGCATCTGCCAAACGTGCGACGGAAAAAGGACCTTCAGAAGATTTTTATCACCTCTTTTGATTAGCCTGCCCAACATAACTGTCGCCGTATCAGCATACTCGTTTGGTTTAGGGCGCGCGGTGAGGGCAGAGGTTAATACCTTGACGTTATTCTGATATTCGTAATCGAGATTCGCCAATGTAAGGAAATTGCATATCGCTGGGGGTCATCTTTGGTTGCACTGCTCTGCAAACCCTAAAAGGGAGTTGGTCAGCTCGGTGCGAGGGATACGATTGCAACTTTGTCCAGGCAGCCTGACCATTTGGGCCAACATCTTCTGCGAAGGTCTTAACCAGCCTTCGAAGATCTTGATCTATAGGGGCTCCATTTTGGTTCATGTTTTTTGCGCCGGTGGTACCAACGGCGTCTGGACGTTCCGGGCGGTGCAGGCAGAACTCATCGTAGCGATAATTAGGCTAAAAAGAGTCGTCCGCACAGTAAGCTCTATTTGCGCTCTATTACAGTTTCTCATGGTTAGTGAATTCCGAGGTTCGTCCTGATTACGGGGCGCCACCGCGAATTAACCTGGGAAGGATCATTCGCAAGTCCAATTAAAATAGGATGCGTCGCCAATAAAGAAATAAATTCAAGGGATCATCTTTGGGCAAATTTCCAATTGCCTGTATCAGGCCGTTGACGTCCCCGTTCTTCATTCTCACGCAACCTCCGGTTGGCAACGGGTCCTGATCAAGATCGTGACCGGATCCTCAGGCGGATTCCTCTTCAACAGATTGCTTCCGCCGCCGTGAAGGCGAATCAAGCTACGGCCGCTGGCAATTATTTCACCATAAATACCGTGCATCTCTGATTTTACCCGTGCCAAACGCGGCCCCTAATCTGCCCGGCGTTGTTCCTTCAGTGTAGATTCAGTATCCGTAAACACCGAATGGTGTATCTCCGACCTCGTTGCCAAAGCATTCTGTTCGGATCTTTCGCGACCGCACGTCCCTGAGAAGCGTCGGCGTCAGAACAGTCACAGTCGCGGAAAGGAATGCGCGTTCCGTTCTTATCCACCAATATTATGTAGGCATCACCAGAGCCTCCGTTGTTTCCTGGCCGCAGCGATTACGATAATGCGAAAGGCCGAAAGGATCGACGGCTTCGATCGGGCTACTTCCGACATATGCAAACTGATTAAAGCCTCCCTTGAATCCGTGCGGATCCTCACTTGTAAACCTGCCAATCTGCGGATCATGCCAGCGTCCGCGGTAATGCAGGATTCCGGCATCTGGATCGCGTTCTCTCCCTGTGTAGCCATATCGAGTACGATTGCTGCCGGGCCCGTTGCCAAAGGAATCATAACTCGGCTGCTCTAGCAGATTCGCGCGCTCGTGTCGGTCAACGCAGAAGTCGAACCCAAATGGTCTGTCAGAACGTACGAGACCCCAGTGTTCGCGCTCGTTTGTCGTAGATGATTATCAACACCTAAGCCGTTAAGATAAACAGTCGTTGCCGACCAGTCCGAGTTGAGGTCGATTAAGACTTCTGTAGTGTCGTAAACATAGCGTTCATTTGAACCGGCGCTCGTTGTCCGCTGGATTCGGCGACCCAAGCCGTCATACTTGTCGTTGATGGTCAGTCCACCTGGTCTGTTCACCTGTGTTAACCGATTCTCTTCATCATAATCAAACGTCCAGTTGCCGAGAGAGTCAGTCTTCGAAACGACATTCCCATTGTTGTCATAGCTGTAGGTTGCACTAGCGGTGCTCGTCAACCTATTGAATGGCTGATAGCCATATGTCGCACTGAGATGCGAGGCAGTGCGATTTCCCACTGCATCGTAAATGTAGTTTTCGGTCGGCGTTTCGAAATTGGCGACGCCGGTCAGACGATCAACCGCATCATAGGTGTACGTCCCGCTGCGCCGTCTGGGTCGTCCAACTCGAGGATGTTGTTGGCATCGTTGTATGTGTAAAGATTCCCGCTTAAAGTCGTGGTGCCCGCCGTGTGCATCAGGCTCGTCAGGCGATCCAGATCGTCAAAGGCATACGAGGATGTCACTCCGTTGGGCGCGCTGCGGCTGACCAGACGGTTAGCGGCGTCGTAGTTGTAAAGTGAAATTCAGGTTCGCGCTGTCGGCTCAGGTTAGTCAAACGGTTCGCTGAATCATAAGTGTAGGTCGCATAGTTTGCGCCATTGACCTTCAGCTTGGGTGCGATTGCCGACAGTGTCGTAGTTGTAGCTGATACCGTAATAGAACGGATCAGAGAAGCTGCTGACGCGATAGCGATTATCATAGCCGATGTAAACCGAGGCCATTTTCGTTCGTCGCCCGCGTCAGATTGTTCAGGGATCGCAGGAATAGGTGACTGTCCGGCTCGGGTAAGTAATCGTCGTCAACCGGTTGAGATTGTCGTAGGTGTAGTTGGTGACGACGCCGTTGTAATCCGTACGCTGCGTGCGATTGCCGACCTCATCGTAAACATAACTCATCGTCACACCGGCGCGTGCAATCGAGGTTTGCCGGCCTAAAGCATCGTAACCAAACTGATACTGCTGGTTGATCGCATCGGTTAGTGAAGTAAACCCGGCTCAGTGCGTCATACCCTAAAGTCGTCGTTTGATTGGCGGTGTCCGTTGCACCGGTAATGCGATTGACGTTGTCATAAGCATAGCTCGTCACGCGTCCGGCCGTGTCCGTGTGCGACTTGACATTGCCGTCGCCGTCGTAGGTCATCGATTCGAACAGGCGAGTCGCGCCCGCAGTCGCCGGTGGATAAGTAATTTTCTTCCGTCGATTGAATGCATCGTATTCGTAGTCCGTGACTCGCGACATTGCGTCAGTCACGCTGGTCAGGTTCGACATTGAGTCGTAACCATAGCTCGTCGCGTGACTCGGCGCATCGGTGACGCTGGTCAAACGGTAAGCGCCGTCGTAAGCGTAGTTCGTGGCGTTGCTTCGCTCATCAGCAACCCGCGTCCTGCGTCCCAGCGAGATCGTATGTGAAGCTCACGAAGGACAAATCAGGATGCGTGACTTTGTTGACGCGTCCGAAGGTGTCGTATGCAAACAAGGTCGAGCGGCTCAGACCGTCGCGCACTTTCGTCAAACGGCTGCGAGCGTCATAGAAGAAGAATGTAGTGATGCTACTGGCGTCTCTGCGTTGCGTCAGGTTGCCGGTTGTGTCGTCGTAGGTGAACGCCGTCACCTTGCCGCGCGCATCCGTCGCGGTCCGCAGTTGCCCGCGCGAGATTGTAAGTAAGGGTAGTCGTGTTGTTCAGCGCGTCGGTGCTCGTGAGTAGATTCCCCAGTTGGTCGTAGCTATTCGTAGTTGTCCCATCCATCTGATCAGTGCGGGTCAGTACTTCAGCAAAGCCGTTATGGGTGAAAGTAACCGTGCCCGTAGAATCGGTCTCCAGTCAATCGATTGCCGTTTGCGTCGTAAGGTGTGGCTGATCACATGACCGAGCCCGTCCACCTTTGAAGTGACATTCAACTGACTGTCGTAGGTCCAGGTTTGCACCTGCGAACCATTGCCACCGCCGCAACTGCAAAGACTTTCTACCCGGGTTACCACGTTGCGACCCCTGCTTGTGTCAAAGGTATATTTCGTGATGCGACCGAGTCCGTCCGTTACATCGGTTTCACTGGCGCTGACATAGCTCAACGAATAGTGATCGACACCTCCCTGCCGCTCTGAGGCGATCGCGCGGCCCTGCCCGTCGTAGGTGTGCGATTCGACAATATTACCGAGGGCGTCAGTGACGGTGGTCAGGCGCAAGCTACCATCGTAGCCGAAATTGAAGGCCGAGTTATCGGCATACGTGACTGACAGCAATTCGTTGCTTCCTCCATAAGTGTAGGTTGCAACCGTGCCGAGACTGTCGTTGATTGATGAAACTTGTCCGTTTGGATTCGTGGCAATCGTCAGCACCCGCCCAAACGGGTCGGCTAGACGACGAAAGAAACCCGTTCCCGGCGTAAGTTAGATTCGTGGTGTTTCCGTTTCGATCTGCCACTGCGAGCAATTGGCCAGCCGCATTGAATTGGTGAACGCTTCCATCTTTCAGGCTGAGCGCGAAGCCGTTGCCGCTTTGAGTGACTTGCGCATGCAGATCGCCGATCAATTCAGTGAACGCGCCCGAAGAGCCCGCCGGTCTGCTGAAATAGACAGCCCGGCCATCAGCCTGCTTGAATCGCAGCAAGCTGTCGTCATAGATCGAGATAGATTCGTCATAAGCGGTCGACCACCCTCTGCCAAACAAACCGATCTGCGACGAGTCACTGTTGAAGGTGCGAGTAATACCTAAGCCCGGACCGACGCTCGGCAGCGAATAATCACTTTGTTGTAAGTACATGTTGCCCGTCGTGACATTGATTGGGCTGCCAACTGACATCGCACCGCCCTGACTGGAACAATTGGAGCAGACTCCGTCATTTTCACCTAAGCCAATAAGTATGAAGTAAACAGTCCCTACTGAAGTCGCGCCCAGACTGTCGTGGAGCGTGTACGGGATGGTTAACACGCCGGTAAAATTCAAGTAGTTGTTGCTGCGTACAAAATCGACTCGGCCATTCGGGTAGAGTCCGCCACTTGGGTAAACAAAACCCGTCCCTTGAGCAAAGTCAACTCTGTTGAAATCGATTTGAATCGAATCACTTTCAGGATCGCTATCGTTCTTAAGCGGGCCAAACGGTGCCGAATTAGGCGGACTGGAGAAACACCGGATCTCTCACAATGTATATATCGTCTGCCGCGGTCGGGGCACTATTGACGACATCAAATGTAATCGTGCTGTCGCCGCACGCGCCGTGGCTGTCACAAAACCGTATAAGGAACACTAACACTGCCTGTCTTCTCCAGCAGCGGCAATGAAGTCCACCCGCCCGTTCGCAAAAATTAGCGCCGTGCCCAGGCTTGTGTTTACAGCGCTGAAAGCGCAGCTTAAGAAATCCCCGTCCGGATCAGAATCATTCTTGAGAACACCGTAGGGCGGAGCATCGAGCGGCGTCGAAAAAGCGCCATGCACGGTGTCATTGATCGGGAGTTGCCGTCGGCGGCTGATTGTCAGCGGGCGTATTCCCTGGCGAAAGAAGAGAGAGAAAACACCGGCACGATCAAAAGACTGTGAAACCTAATCAGCGTTTGAAGAACATGGGGCCTTCCTTCGTTCACAAATCGATTTGAAGAATCAAATCGACAGGTTGAGAGCGATCTCTCGGAAGAAACACTTCCTCCGAAGAGGTCGTCGAGAGATTAACTTTTTAAGAAACGCGAAGATCGTAGCAGGCAAGTCAACGCAATTTTCTTGCATTGACGCAGTTGGACAAGCAAATTTCACATCTGAGTTTTTCTCAAATGAGAGTAAGCGACGCGGATGTAATTTTTAGATTTTGTCGAGTGCGGGAAAAAAGTTTTGAGTCAGTCCTTGAGGACGAGGCGGAGCTGAACTTATTCAAGCTGAATGTTCACCGGCCAGCGGAAACCGTCACGTCGTCCGGCGTGTTCTCGGTTTGTCGCGCGAGGAGCGCGAAGCTGGACAAATCACTTATGCAGATTTGAGAGGTAATAGTTCCTAATCGTGCCGGTGTGATCGTGTGTTCGACCACCAAATACCAGCCAACATAAGAGGTCTGTTCGATGAATCCGTCTGAGGTTTTCGCGCAGGGGTTGTTCGGCAAAATAAACCACGCCGGTAAACGAGAAGCCGTTTCAGAAGATGAGAACCAAAACTCTCTGGCGCGAGATCTTGGTTGCGCACGCTCAGGCACACCTTGGTTACGTTAGCGACTTGGCTTCTACCTCGCGCAGTCGATGAACTCGATGGCGATGAAGCACCCGGTTTCCGTCTCACGCACTCCAAAGTCATCGCTTCAAGTCTGCTGTCCAGTTGAGAACCAGCGTGATGGGCGCGGAGGCTTTCTGTTCCACGGCCGTGTCGACGAGGAAGCGCCGGCCGTCGGTTGTCACGTCGTACGCATCGTACGGATGGACCTCAAACAGCGGCCGCAGCGCACCGACCACCAAACTCGCGACCTGGCCGCTGACCACCGTCGCCATTAACTTGTTATCGGGGGCCAGAGTAGAAGATCTCTTTGCCATCGCCCCGCCATTTCGGCTGTCGGCCACCTGAGGTGGAGATCTGCTGCTTGCCGCCGGGACCTGGAAAGGGCCCCACATAAATCTCGTTCCTGCCAGACTCATCCGAGGTGTAGGCGATCCAGCGACCGTCAGGGGAGAATTGACCGTTAAGCTCATTGAACTCCGTTTGCAAGAAATGGAAACGGCTTCCGGTCTCCCACCAGCGGCAACACCCACAAATCAACCTTTGTCTTAGGATCAACGGTGGAATAGAGGAGGAATCGCCCATCCGGCGACCAACTCATCGGATGTTTCTCAAGGTCAGACTCAAGGAGCGAGTTCGTCGTTGCCGACCCCGCCGGCAGATTTTTGATAGAGATCAATATGGCCTTTGCGGTTTGAGGCAAAAACAATGCGGCTCCCGTCGGGCGACCATACCGGAGATCTCTCGTCTCCCGGATCGACGGTTAAGCGCGTCCTGATGCCGCGCGCCACGTCGTAGAGCCAGATGTCCTGATTCCCGTTCTGAGGGTCGACGATGGCCACCGCTAGCGTCTTGTCGTCCGGTGAAAGCTGAGGATATGCCGCTGATCGCCACGATCACCGAGCACACTAAGCTGCTTTGCCGCTGCGATCAAACCAAGCGAGTTGCGAGCCATTCTTCGCAGAGCCTGTTTGATAAGCCAGGACGCCATTCTCCGAGACGGCAAAGACTCCTCTGGCGATGGATGGTTCGGATTGAACCTGTTCGGCGATAGGAAAAGCGTCTCCCACCGTTTCCAGGCGTTTGGCGTCGAACGCCTGGGCCATCAGCGTCGCCCTCGCGCAGGAAGAGCAAATGCCCCTGGGCATATGCTACGTTTGAATTGGCGCGGAGCAGCTGTTTGCTTTCTTTCGACGCGAGCGAGGTAACGTAGATCGTGCCTGTCTCGCTTTCGCTGACGCTGGCGCCCCTGCTGAGATAAAGAAAGTGCTGGCCGTCGGGCAGAAAATAGGGCCAGCGGTGAGTCAGTTCACCTCGCGCCTGATCGAGCTGCGTGACGGCGCTGGGTGCGCCACCCGAGAGCAGATACTGCTGTAGCGCACCGGCAGCTAGCCGGGGCAAAGACGATCACGTCCGTCTCGGTTCCAGGCGCCGCCACGAGCTAAGGGCGCATCGCAAAGCGTGAACGTCGGCCCGCCCGCAGCCTCGATCCTTTTGAGCTTGCCGCCCGCAAAGAATCCGATGAAGCGGCTGTCCGGTGACCAGAAAGGGTACGAAGCACCCTCCGTGCCTGTCAGCGCTTGCGCCGAGAGCGTATCGAGGGAACGAACCCAGAGGAGATCTTTGCCTTCCGCCGTCGTCGCGACGAAAGCCAGACGACGGCCATCGGGCGAGACGGTGATGGGGCCTCCAAAGTTGCCCATGAAGTTGAAGCTCGACTTTTCCGGCGCGAGAATGGAAGTGCGGACCGCACGGACTTCGACCGGAGCGCTCCGGAAAACGCAATAGCCAGGCCCAGCGTCGCCACTAAAAGCAGTGCTGTCGCCGCTATCCAACCAGAGATGCGGCAGTGGCCGCTTGGCAGGAACAGATAGTTCGCTCGGCCTCTTTGAGATCCTCGAGATCAAGGAGCAGGTCTTTGACTACTTGATAGCGTCGCTCAGGATCTTTCCGGAGTGCGCGGCTAATAATGTGCTCCAGTTCGCGTGGCACCTCGTGCGCTCCATTGGCGAGAGGCTGCGGCTCGCTTTTCAGAATCGCCGCCAGGACATCGCTTGCTGTCTCACCCTCAAACGGCGCACGTCCCGTGATCATCTCGTAGAACACTACACCGAAACTGAAGATGTCTGTTCGCGCGTCTACCTTTTGCCCCCGCGCCTGCTCCGGCGACATATAGCGGGCGGTCCCCATCACCATTCCGGTCTCGGTGTTCACTTGAGCCCTGGTGGGCGCATTCGAACTCAATCCTGATGTGGATGATTCAGTGAGCTTAGCGAGACCAAAGTCAAGAACCTTGACCAAGCCATCGCGGCGCAGCATGATGTTTTCCGGCTTGATGTCCCGATGTACGATCCCAGCTTGATGGGCTGCAATCAAAGCAGACGCGACTTCACGAGCTATCTCCAACGCGGCCGGCAATTCTATTCGGCCTTGGTTCAGGCGCTGACGCAGAGTCTCTCCATCGATGAGTTCCGTCACCAAATAATGCCACCGCCCGCTTTCACCGATCTCGTGAATGGTGATGATGTTCGGATGATTGAGTGCAGAGGCCGATCGTGCCTCTTGCTCAAAGCGGCGAAGCCGGTCTCGATTGGCGGTGAGTTCCGCGGGCAGCAGCTTGAGCGCGACCTTACGCTTGAGCCGAGTGTCTTCGGCCAGATAAACCTCTCCCATTCCGCCCTCGGCGATCTTGGAGCGGATCTCGTAACGACCGAGTCTTGTGCCGGGTACAATGGTCATCCCTTTATGTCAGGCCGGAAAGCCAGGACGGAACCGAACAGCGCAGATTCTAGCTAGGTTAGACCCAGCTGATTGTTATTAGTAAGAAAATGACGACCACGCCACTCGTTGTCCCGCAAAATGCTTCCGCACATAGTTCAGCAACTACTGCGCACTATATGGCAGACGCAGCGATTGCATCAATCTCTGGTGATCGGTGAAAGTGGCGGCGCTATGATGGTCCACATCAAGTCCCGGCGAAAACGTCATAGTCGCGCGTCACAAGTACTTGAGCGTAAACTGAGACTTGAGCTTGAATCGTCATCGTCGTTGTCCTCCTGAGTCTGGCGACTCATTCTAGAGACTCGACCTGACATTCAACTTACATGTCTCAAACGTTCGACGGCGCGACTCCCGATCCTGAAGGAAACACGGTGACTGACGTGAAGCAAGCAACCCACGAATGGACGCTGTGGGTTATCGCTGCTTCATGCGCTGCATGCGACGGAGGAATACTTCACCGGTTGGCAGACTTGGGCGGTCAAAGCCTCGGAATCGCAATGCCGACACCGAGATTTGTGATTATGAATTTGGTGCTCGTTGTCATAGCATGCTTTCTCGCCAAAGTTGGGTGGAAACTGCCGACACTCAGCTTGGTCATACCGGCGGCGACTTTGGTCAACGCGATCTGTTTTCACATTTTGCCAACAGTCGTGCAGAAACGAATCTCGCCAGGCATCTATACCGCGAGTATTCTTTACGTGCCCTTCTCGATTTGGGCGATCGTTGGGGCATCGTGTGATGGTGTACGCAAGCGGTCTATCGGTGTCGCACTAATGTCGGGCGCCTTAATGATGGTGGTGGTGGTCTTGCTTGCCAGATCGCTATCAGTCTAAACCGAAAGGGATACCATGAACGCCACTCACGCTATTCAAGAGTTTTTCGGTCTGTACGCACAAAGTCGCAGTGCGCTGGATGTTGATCTCATCACCTCCCAATATCCCGATTCAATCATGTTTGCCGGCCCAAATGGCGCACGCGTCGCCGAGAAGCCGGCGATTCTTGCAGCTTTCCCCAAAGGACAGGAATTCCTTAAAGCGCACGGTCACAAATCTACAAAAGTACTGTCCTTGGATGAAACCAGGTTGGATGACCATTATGTGCTGGTGCGCGCTCAGTTCGTATGGCGCTTTGAGAAATCACCGGTGCAGCTGATAGACGTCAAGATCGACTCCACCTTCATCTTGTATATCAATGACGGTCAGCCCAGGATTGTCTTTCAACATGAGCGTGAAGATTTTCAGCAGGCAGGCACTTCGAGCGAGCGGCGTGTTACCGGCAACACCATAGACTCCATTGAACGGTGGCAAATATCGGCGTAAAAGAAATAAAGGGGTCAGCCCGAGCACGAGGTGACGGGACACCGCACTCGCAGTCCGGCTCACGGAAGAAGGAGCAGGCGTCTCTGCCGTTCGCCGCATGGCGCTAACGAGTTTTTTGAGAAGCACGCAACCCAGACAAGGCGCGGATAAGGACGTAGGGAAAGGAAATAATTCTCATTTCTCGGCGGTTTCTTCTATCTTGGTGAATTGAGAGGCGACAATCTGCCAACGACTTTGCTTCTTTGCATAGGTCGCCGTATAACGAAACGATGCACTCATCACAAAGTCGTTCTGCGACCATGTGATTTTGCCTTTAATTACAAGCCGCCCAGTCAATAGCGCTATTGCGCCGTACGGACGCACCGAGAGGTCTTCGGTTGTCGCGGTTACAGTTGACAATGAATTTGCCGGCGCAGATTTAATCCACTGCATCTCCTGGGACTTCGTGACAACTTCACCATTAGCGTAAATGCTTCTGTAGTCCTCCGAGATAATACGATCCAGCGCTACTGAATCGAGTTGCAGGTACGCCCTAAGGCGTTGCTGTTCGAGGCTTCTTATTTCCTGCTGAACACGGACACTACTTTCAACGCCCTGCGCGACACAAACCACTGGTGCGTAGGCAAACACGGCAATCATCCAAATTATCCAAGCTGATTGTCTGAATGGCATATAGAACCCCCCAACTATTATCTTAGATCCTATGACTTTCAGAGACACTCACAGACTGTAACTTGGCCGTCCGTTGAGCCGGCAGCGGCAACCTACCTCCTAACCCGAGGCAGCCGTCGTACCCGAAACCGGGTCAGGCCTTCGATTCTGCGATTCTCAATCGACGCTTCCGGAAACGCTCGACCTGCGCGTACGCTTGCGGGGCATGGGACGCGGATGCTAACGCGATCGGAATTACCGGTTAGCGCTGATTGATGACGAGATTGACTTTAAAGATATTGCTGCAAAGTGCGATGAAGTCTGCCAGAACAAATGATATAAAATGGCTAGCAAAATTAGTTGACATCCCTCAGACCGATCCCTATACTGCGCGCGTTTTGATGGTTTTGTCTTTAGAGTAATTAGTCCAACTCCGATCTCCCGCAGGATTCTGCGAAAGTTTTGGGCTTTTGTGACAGCGTTTTGATCGGCTGAATTGCCGAAAGGTAAACCGCCGCATTGAAAGGAAGCCCCCATGTTGTTGCCGTCACGAGGATTCTGTGGCCTGATTCTTGTTCCAGCCTTCATCTTCTTATCACTACTGATCGGCTCAAGCTCGTGGATTCGCCATTCGTCAGCTCGCCTCGCCGAGAACAATGACCCGCCAGTCGCGGTGACTGACTCTTACACGGTGCATGGCTCGAAGCTGCTCTCAGTGATGGGAAACGACTATGACCCTGACGGAGACATGTTCACTCTCGAAGGAACACCGACTCAGCCGCAGCACGGCTCTGCATTTCAAGTTAGCCCTTCAGTAATCAATTACACCGCCGCGCAAGCCTATATTGGTTCCGACAGCTTCACTTACACGATTAGGGATAGTTCGGGCAATACCGCCATCGGGACAGTGAACATCACGGTAGTAAACGAGGCCCCGATTGCAGAGGCTGACTCTTATACCGTGCACGGCCAAATGGTGATTGCACCAATTGCCAATGATCACGACCCTGAGTCTGACGGCGTCACCTTTCAAGCCATCGTCACGCAGCCACAGCACGGGACACTTACTCAATACAATGCCACAATGTTCACCTACCAGCCGACGTACGGTTATGTAGGCGAAGACGGTTTTACCTACAGAATTCAGGACGGCTACGGAGCGGTCGCCACCGGAACAGTTCATATAACAGTTGTAAACGAGAATCCGGTTGCCGAGGATGACTCCTTCACCATCCACGGCCAGATGGCGATCTCGCTGGTTACCAATGACCACGATCCTGAGTCTGATGGCGTCACTTTTCAGGCCCTTGCGACGCAACCACAGCACGGGGTCCTTACGCCTGTCAACTACACCGGGGTATTCACATACAGAGTGACGACGTATGACTACGTAGGTACTGATAGTTTTACTTACACCATTCAAGACGGCTACGGGGCGGTTGCCACCGGCACCGTACACATTAACGTGGTCAATGTGCCGCCCATCGCCTTCCCCGATCTTTACGTGTGGAAGTGGGGGTTACATATGACTCCCGCGGAAAATGATATCGATGTCGAGGGTGACGGAGTTACCTTCGACAGCATCCAGACCTGGCCACAGTTCGGATACTTCACTGGCTCGAGTCCGGGCACCTATATCTATTTTCCAAGCGTGAATCTCGTCGATTTTTTCACCCATCAGATCAGGGACGGTTATGGCGCCAGCGCCGTGGGTCTTTCACTCATACTGGTCCCCGATGACAGGTGGAATCTCGGCAATCCGGGTTGCAAGGGTGTGCACAAGCCGGTTGACGTAACTACTGGCAACATGTATCTCCGCCAGCACGACTATCAGAGTTCCGGACTAAGTGTTGCGCGAAGCTATAACAGTAAGTCGCAGGGCATCGGGCTATTCGGTCGCGGTTGGTCCTCAGATTACGACAGCACCATAACCACGGACAACGTCTACGTTGTGCACTTGCGACAGGACGATGGCCGAGTGATTTATTTCTATCGGACCGGCACCTCAGGAGCTTTCACGCCCGTAACGCCGGATTTTCATGCCCAGGTCACGCAGGGGGCCGGTGGCTTCACTTTGTCTTTCGAGGAGGGCAGCGCCGAACAGTTTGATGCAAACGGTAAACTGCTCTCCCTTGCAGACCGAAATGGGAATACGACTTCACTGACTTATGCCACAAACGGCTTTGTCACGTCAGTCACAGACCCTTTCGGAAGGCAACTAAATCTAACGACAGATACTAACGGCCAGATCACCTCGATCGCCGACACGACGGGCACAATCGCCACCTATACCTACGGCGGTGGCCATGAGTTGCTCTCAGTTACTTATGCTGACAATTCCGCTTATCACTTCAGCTATGACGGTAGCTATCGTCTGCTCAGCGTCACCGATGCCTTAAGCAATGTAGTTGAAGCGCATGCCTATGATAGTCAGGGACGGGCCACAACTTCCGAGGTCCAGGGAGGCCTCGAGCATTACTCTCTGAGCTATGTCAGCGAGACCGAGACGGATGTGACCGACAGCCTCGGACATGTCACCAAGTACACGTTCGACAAAATAAAGGGCCGGACTGTACTGACCAAAGTTGAGGGCGTATGCAGTTGCGGTAGTGGGGGCGGTTCGCAGGTACAAACCTGGACGTATGACGACAAGCTCAACCTTACCTCAAAGACTGACGCTCTGGGACATGCCCGATCGTATACATACGATGCCAACGGCAATCCGCTGACTGTGACTGACGCGAGCGGGACCGTCACGTACACCTACGACGCGCGCGGCGAAATTCTTACTCGCAAGGATCAATTAAACGGAGTCACCACCAACACCTACGACGGCCAGGGAAACTTACTGACGTCGAAGGATGCTTTGAACAACACGACTACGCTTACGTACAACTCTCGTGGTCAGGTGCTGACTGCCACCGACGCCCGCGGAAAAACAACCACGCTAACCTATGATCCGAATGGCAACCTGTCCGAACGAGAGGACGCCGGCAATAACGTAACCACTTTCAGTTATGACGCGCGAGGCCGGATAACCCAGGCAGAAGATGCGCTGAGTCACGTGACGGAATATGCGTATGATGCGGCCGGCCGAATCAATAAGATCACCCATCCCGACCTGTCTTTCGTCAGTTTCACTTACGACCTGGCTGGCCGGCGCACGGTGGTCACCGACGAGCGCGGTAATCCGACTAACTATGCGTATGACGGCGCGAACCGTTTAACCAGCATCACCGACGCCGCCAGTCACATCGACGGCCTACGCTTACGATTCGATGTCGAAGTTGACCAGCGTGACCGATGCGCTCTTACGAGTAACAAATTACGATTACGACGATTTCAACCGCCTGGTGAAGACTACATATCCAGCAGCCACCACGGGCGCTACGCGTTTGTTCGAAACGATCGCTTATGACGCGGGCGGAAATGTGACGAGCCGTACCGATACAGCCGGCCGAACAACCAGTTACGCGTATGACAACGTGAATCGGCTAACCGGCGCCACGGACGCCGCCAACAAGACCACGACTTTCCAATACGATGCATTGAGCCGGACCACCTCAGTGACCGACGCTCTCAGTCAGCAATATCAATTTGTTTACGACTTGCTCGGAAGGCAGACGCAAATCACCCGTGGCGGAGTGTCGATGAACTACGTCTATGACGCAGTCGGCAATCGAACGCAGCGGACCGATTACAACGGTGCGGTCACAAACTACTCGTACGATGATCTAAATCGTTTGACGACGACGATTACCTATCCTGACTCATCCACCGGCAGCTATGGATACGATGAGTTATCTCGCTTAGCGACGGCGACCAACCTCGAACGACACGGTCACGATGAGTTATGACAATCGGGGCCGTACCGCGAGTGTTGCGGGCGTGTTTGGCCAAACCGTAAGTTACGGGTACGACGTTGGCGGCAATCGCACGTCGATGGCTATTGGCGGCTCAACCTACGCCAGCTACGGGTACGATGTTGCTAATCGGCTCAACACAATCACAGATAGCGGTTCGTTGGCGGTCACCTATGCCTACGACGACACAAACAAGCTAACTTCGCGAATGCTTCCGAACGGGATCAACACCGCTTATGATTATGACGGTCTGAACCGGTTGACGAGGTTGCGACACACGACGGCGACCGCGACGCTCACCGACAATCAATACGGCTACGACAACGCGAACCGGATCAGCCAGATGACTGATCTCGGAGGTGCTCACGCCTACTCATACGACTCAATTGATCGACTTACGTCGGCGAATTATCCTGGCACAACGTCAGAGTCGTACACCTATGACGCGGTGGGCAATCGCACGGCTTCGCACCTCAGCGCCAGTTACACTTATCAACCCTTCAACAGAGTCACGAACGCCGGCGGGGTGATCTTTACATACGACAACAACGGCAATCCGCTGACTAAGGTCGTCGGCGTTGACACGACGGAATACGCCTGGGACTTTGAGAACCGCCTGAAGCAGGTCACGCTGCCGAACGGGACGGTTGTGAATTACAAGTACGATGCCCTGGGGCGAAGAATTCAGCGAACGACCAGCGCCGGAGCTGATGAGCGTTATGTCTATGACGGTCAGAATGTCGTTCAGGATCTAAACTCGAGTTCATCGGTCGTCACCAGCTACCTGAACGGCCCCGGCCTCGACAATCACCTGCGGCAGACAAATGCGACTACCGGCGTTTCATACTTCCTTACAGATCATTTGGGTTCGACCGTTAGTTTGACTGACAACAACGCCAACCTGGTCGAGCAAATCACTTACGACTCGTTTGGCAATCACGTTGCAAGCAGCCGCACTCGCTATACCTACACGGGACGCGAACGCGACGCGGACACCGGATTGATGTACTACCGGGCGAGGTTCTATGACCCGCAATTGGGCAGGTTTATCAGTAATGATCCGATTGGTTTGAATGGCGGAATTAATCCGTATGCATATGGATTAAACAATCCGACGCGATTCGTGGACCCGAGCGGCTTGGATATCGGGGACGTGATCCTCGGAGCTCTGGCGCAACCCTATCTCAATGATGATATGCGGTGCTGGGACCGAGTGCCCATGTGGCAGCCGGTTACGGTGATGGTGTCACCGGTGGGCTTTTCGACTTCGTTACGGAGCAAATCCATCCCGGATTTCCTGCACCATCTTCATTGGGCTGGACTCCTACAGGGGCGCTCAGGCCGGGTAACGTGATCGATCCATGCAGTGCGTGGTACAAGGCCGGACAGTGGGGTGCGGTGGGCTGGTCCCTAGCCATGATGTGGGCTGGCGTACCAGAGGCTGCAGGATCAACAGGGCCGGTATTAGCTGCAGACGAAACAGCGATCATGGGCGAACATGTTAATGGTGCTCTGGCTAGGCTCGCTGAAGAGGGTTTAACTGAGGGCCAGGAGGCGGCAGTTGCGAGGACTGGACGTCTAGAATCAATGTTCCGAGGCGAACGGTTGGACACGTTTTTTAAGGAGTCAGTGGCAAACGATCCAAGGCTTGGACATCTCGAGATCACGCCTAGGGCTAAGTTCGGGCCTGATGTTCTTTGACCCAGCGACGGGGCGCTGGTGGGACCTGACAACTCCGCGTCAATGGGGTCGGCACTTCAAACAAGTACAACGAGCAATTTGGGATCGGCAAACCACTGTTCCATTGAGGAGCGAATACTGCGACCGTAATGATAAATTCTGATCTTAGCAAACTCGTTTGGGGACGACTGATCGACGGAAGTCCGCTGGATGATTTGAATGTCTTCTCGAGTAGACGGGCGTCTCGATCTACGAAACTTGCGAGCGCCCGATTCTGTAATCGTCGGTAGATATAAAACTGCCAGAGCTAACGTAAAACAACTCGGAAATCTGGTGCAGATCAAGGGTGGACGATGGAAGGACATTGACTTTTCGGGTGGATATTTTAGATCCCTGCGCTTCTTTGATGGCGAGATTGAGAATTGCTGTTTCGATGGCGCCAACTGCCAGGACTGGCGCATGGGGGACGAGCATTTCAAATACGACGTTCCGTTCGGCAGACCTGCGGCGGTCTGCCTTGGGCGGGATCGATAGCGGAAAACGTAACTCATTTCGCCATATCGATTTTAGTAGAGCGGATTTCCGTCAGACGGCGCACGGTTCAGCTGATTTCGTCGAATGCATCTTTAGCGACACAAACCTGAAGAAAGTCGATTTTGGAGGCAGCGTCTTCGTTCGCTGCGCATTCAAAGGGAAACTGGATGAAGTGATCTTTCACCATCGCGCATTCCGAGGCGAAATGTTGCCGGCGAACGAAATGAAGGGAGTTGACTTTCGACAGGCACGCTTTCATTTTCGTTGAATTTCGCGGCCTGGATATGGTCGATGTCATATGGCCGGAAGACGATGATTATATCTTATTAACGAGCTATCAAAATGATCTGAAAGAGAATATTGAAATTAGCCGAACTTCGGACAGACCTTGCATCCAAAGCGCTGGTTGCGATTCTTGAGTCTAAGCTAAAGTGGGCCGGACCAAACTCAGAAAGAGGGCGTCATCAACAAGAGTGATTTGATTGAAGTCGCTGGTAAGGAAGTCACTGATGAAATCTTGCGAGTCGTTGATAATCCGTGATTGATCTTCACTTTTAGTTCGCTTTCTACCGGGATCCCAAGCCGTCAGGCCTGCGATATCGCAATTCTCGTTCGACTTCGCGATGAAGCACCCTCGATTTCCTGCACCATCTTCGCCATGGCCGCGTCAGGTGTAGTCTCGGCTGCGGCGGAATCACCAGGTCACATGGCCTCAATAATAGAGGGGAAGCAAAGTAGCCGAACAGTATTTGAGAATAAGAAGGAAAATGATGATGGCAACCAAATCGTTGACACCGCGCGAACGGCGAATAATTCTTGAATGTCTCAAGGCGGCTGCTGAAGGTCCTTTCTTTCCAGATTGGGAAGTTGACACCTTGTTAGGATTCTCTCGGAACGAGCTGAAAAGTTTGATCGCTCGTTGGGATACCCTGGACTTGAATGAGGCTTCAGTTCAACAAGCGATAAACAATTGTTTGATAAACCTTCTAGGTCACCCACATGGGCATCATGAGGAATGGTCAAGATATATCTCTGTTGATCCTGATGAGTTGTCAGCACTGTGGGAAAGTTGGAGGGCACAGGCCTGACCTCCGTCTGTTCCTTACCACCTACGACAACAACGGCAACGTGTTGACGAAGGTCGCAGGCACGGAATACCACGCAATACGCCTGGGACTTCGAAAACCGTTTGATCCAGGTGACGCTACCTGGCGGCACTGTCGTTAACTACAAGGTACGACGTCCTGGGCCGAAGAATCCAGCGGACGACCAGCACTGGTGCAGATGAACGGTATGTACTACGACGGGCAGAATGTTATTCAAGACCTAAACTCCAGCTCTTCGATCATTAACGAGTTGACTTAAATGGCCCGGGCCTCGACAATCATCTGCGTCAGACAAATGCGACCAGCAGCGTCTCATACTTCCTAACAGATCATCTCAGTTCAACTGTTGGTTTGACGGACGCGAGCGCCAACCCAGTCGAGCAGACTGAGCTACGACTCGTTCGGCAATCACCTCGCATAGTAGCCGCACGCGGTATACCTACACCGGCCGGGAACGCGATCCGGATACGGGTCTCATGTATTACCGGGCACTGGTTTTGTGATCCGCAGGCTGGCAGATTCATCAACGAAGATCCGATCTGGCTTGAATGGGGAATTAATCCTTATGCCTATGTTAGTAACCGACCGACAGGTTTGATTGATCCATCTGGCTTGTCCCAGGACGGCCCTGTGAACTATTTGCGGGATCCTTTCCCGTCGATTATGTCGTTGCGAATGCCTGCCGCAGACACCCTGTCCGATCTTCTTCTGTTGGACCATATTGCGCACTATAGTTGGCAAGTTGAAGATCGTTGTTTGTCGAACGGCGAAAGGGCCTGGGCCGGCGGGAAACTGGTTGGCGCCACAGCGATCTTGGCAGCCGGTGGCCCAATAATGAAAGGCGCGTGGACGTCTCCTGGGCGCTGGCGCTGGACTGCTCAGCGCAGGTGGCGGTGCCGGGGCTGACCTGTTGGGAGCGGGGGGAGATGCTCTCATCGACGGCGCGGCGGCAACCAGTGGTGCTCCTGAACTGATTACTTGATACAAATGCGGTCATCACAGAATGGACAAAGTCTTCTCAGTTCAGGACCAAACATCGTAAGACCGAGCATTACGGATGTGGAATTGCAAAACTTGGTTCGCCGAGGTCGACTTCAAATGCCAAGAGCCGCAGGTGAAATACCAACTGTCCCCGATTCCATGGATATCAATTTGAGAAATTAATGTTCGTGGGCAGCTAACTCCAAGAGTGCGAGGAAACTTTGCTGACGGCGTAATCGGTGCCACCGCGATTGAACGCAACGCGATCTTGGTGACCCACGACGGGAATCTGCTAAAAGCAGTTATGCGACTAGGAGGGTCGGATTCAAACCATGACTTGGAATGAAATCACTCTAGATAACCACGCTTCCCTGATTGTAAATGGTGAAACTCTGGGTTCGCTGGAATATGTCCAAAAAACAGCACCCTCAACATCAATGTTTCCAACGGTAGATGTTTGGAGTTGCCGCATGCGTAGATGTCAGCGAGCAAGAGTCTAAGCCCGAGTCTTCATTGTGGTCGACAGACTTGGCTCAACCTTTATGATCTTTGGGGGTCCGATCGCATATTTGTTGGGAAGAGATATCTCTCCCTAGGGAAATTAAGCTCTTTCGTGATCGGAGATCGACCAGGAGTACTGGAAGACGGAATTCGTACCGAGAGAAAATAGGTTAATCATCATTTATGAGGCAGGAGTGCTGGTACTAGACGATAACTTGAGTGTGCGTTCTCATCAGCCAAAACTTTTTAATGATCTCTTTCAAGGGATGGACGGAAATGCAATCAGGTTCATCAGGGACCATGAGCAAGAATGGCTCATGATGTTAGATGAGAGGTCAGCTTAGTGTATTCGAGAGTCGAAACGCGCGTCGCGGACTTCTCTGCCCAACTGCATAATCGCGTGAAACGAATCGCGCAGTCAGCTTCTTCCCGCCTGTCTCACTCAATTGAATCATTTACTCATTGAATCATTTACTCATTGACTGATTGGATCAATGAATCATTGAATTTGTGTTCGCTAAGAAAAGACTCATGGCGGTGAGGTTCCTCGTTGGCCTGCACCGCCCGGGTGAGTCGGACGCGCTAATGCGTCGGGGTTAGGTTGTTACCGGCGCCGGGTTCGGATTTACCGGGCCAGCCGTGCGGCGCCGGCGCTCGCCAGTGCGGTGCCGCCTACCGCCTCGTATTCACTACTATCAGCACCAAACTGCGCCCTGACCGCAGACAGTACTCGGGACATGAGATCCTCCAGACTGTCCTCGGTCCGTGTCGACGCCGTTTTGTTCGTCGTCGAGGGTCGCGACATGCTGATTGTAGGTGTCCAAACGGGTGCCGAACCCGTTGGTCTGGGTCTCGATCATGGGTATCGTTAGATTAGGTCCAAGATCGGGAGCTGGATTGATGGACTTGAGCCCAGCAAGACGTTGCCGGGCCATTTCAAGCACCGCTGAGGTGCGTTTTTCTCGCCATAAGGTTTCCTCCTGGGGGCGATAAAAACGGACCAGAAGTGGACGAGGCTACGCGCTGCCCATTATAGCCAGACGACGCAACATTTCGAGCAAATTCTTAAGTGTCGGCTGAAGTTTGCGGGAATGGTAAGGTTTTTGGCGTAATTCGGCCTCTCAAGGGCCGCCGACACGAGCTTTTGACTCGCGATTTCTGTTACTAAAGTCGCGATGGGAAGAGTTGGTATCGCGATGACAAGTCCTGGGAACGCGAGATCTGGATCATTAAATGGGACCGGGGCTCGGAAGAGTTCGTATCGGGCCGCGAAGACTTGAGAGCGCGTGGGGAAAAGTTCCCGGCGCGCGAGCCAGGGCTTGGGGGCGCGAACCGGACAGTTGGGAGTCGGCGTCGGAGGTTTGGCGGCGGGGTTCGAAGACTTCGCAGCGCGAGGAAAGGTTCTCGGCGCGGGCCAAAACCTGGGAGCGCGACAGAAGGAGACCACGGCGATTAGGCGCGAAGCGCCCGACTTGAAACTAGCCCTGACCGTCAGGTCGCGGTGCGCATCCTATAAAACAGTTGAGGCCCGAAGGACCGTAATGTAATAACCCCGACCGTCACGGTCGGGTGCATTTATCGTAGATAATAGGGAGGTCCGAAGGACCACTGATTCATATCGGCCCTTCGGGCCTCAATTTGTTTTGTGGTGACTATTACCCCGGACCTGACGGTCGGGGCTACCTGCATCTCGGCGCTTCGCGCCTCACCCGGTCTGACACTTTGTTTTATGCAGTGCCGGGCAAAGCGCCGAGGATCCATCACTCAAGTGGTTTGCTCAGCTTCCCGGCGATAGTCACGTCGTCGGCGGTATTCGCTTTCTCGTCCGGTCCGGCGGAACGCAGGACAAACGACGAGCGACTGCCTTCGTACGCGTAAGGTTGGTGCCGGGGATCGATGCGGATGACGCGCGAGAGATAACGAGGATTGAGGTGGTCGATTAGCGCGGCTGAGTCTTTGGCTTCCGGGATAAGCGCCGCGCTCGCGGCGAAACGATTCGAGCGCCGCCGCGATTGATTCGAAGTTCAGCCCGGGCGTGGGAAGTCTTCTCCGCATTCAGTAGTTTCATCAGAGTCTCGACATTTTCCCAACGGCGATCGCCGGTCCTGATTTCCTACCACACGCCATTTGCCGTTAGCGTCTTTCTCAAATTTGAACGCGGTCTCGACCTGCGCGGTGACGGTGGCGGAATTGCCCGCTGATGAGACATCTTTGACGCGCACGGCGTCTGAAGGCAAATTAATTCCGCCATGTGCGCGATTAGGCGACGGGCCTCTTTCGGAGACAGATCGCCCGCGCGCGGAATGTTTGCAGAGTGATGCCGGCTGAGATAACAACCAGGACGAGTGCGATGATCAGGACATTTCGTTTAGACATGATTGATGCTCCTGGATTGCGCGCGTCAGAACGGGGAGCGGTGGCTATGCTGCGCACCCTCACCCAACCTCTCCCAGAGGGAGAGAGAGGACACCTATCGGTTCTGGGCAGCGTCGGCCTTCGCTTTGCCGAATCAGCATGCGCAACATTGTCTGCAGTTGCGCGTTGAAGTAAAGGCTTGGGCAGGAAGACGACTGCGCCGGCGGCAAAGCTGTCCCGCGACAGTTTTGGATCCTGCTCGGCCGTCATCATCATCACCGGAATGTTCATGAAGCGTTTTCGGTCTTCATGAACCGCACCAACTCAGGTCCGGCAATATGCGGCATCACCACATCAAAGACGGCCGCAGTAAAATCCTTATTATCCTGGAGCGCTTTGTACGCTTCTTTCCGTCCCGCGCGCCCACCACTTCATAACCCTCTTTCTCGAGGATCATTTTGATCAGCTTAAGGATTGCCGGATCATCATCGGCAACCAGGATTCTTCCTTTTGTTTCGCTCAATCGATTTTCAACCTTGGTCAATCTCAGGAATCACGGGTGGGACGCCCGGGCCACCTACGCGCGCTTCCAGCGCCCGGCCGCTTTCGCCGGCTTTCAAGAGAGTTCGGCGGCCAGCTTAATTGCCTCCACCATGCTCGAGTGTTCGGCTATACCCTTCCCGGCGATATCAAAGGCGGTGCCGTGATCAACTGAGGTGCGAATAAACGGCAGACCCAGAGTGACGTTGACTGGCCTCACCAGACGACAGGCACTTCACCGGAATCATTGCCTGATCGCTGATAACACGCAATCACACGCATCGAACTCGCCGCGTGAAGCACGCTAGAAAGACTGTGTCCGCTGAATACGGGCCACTCACGTTGATGTCGTCGATTGCTCGGCGCTTCGACCGCCGGCAGAATCTCTGAAGACTCTTCAATGCCGAACAATCCGCCTTCGGCTCCGTGCGGATTCAGGGCGGCACGACGGCGATGCGCGGCCGTTCGATACCCCAGCGGCGCAGCTCGAGATCAGCCAGCCGGATCGTCTTTTCAAAACGCTCACGTCTGACCAAACCAATCGCTTCGGACAAAGGCACATGCGTCGAGATCAGCACCACGCGCAGGTTTGCGGCGACGAAGCCCATGGCGTAATCGTCGGTGCGAGTCAGGTGGGCGAGAAACTCCAGTATGACCGGAAAACTGTAGCCACCCAGAAACAAAGCCCGCTTGTTGATGGGGGCGGTGGCGATGGCGTCGATGCTGCCGGCGGCGCATCAGCTCGACCGCGGCTTCGATATACTCCCCGGCGGCCCGGCCGGCGTCGGCTGATTCAATTCCGGGTTCGACGTGTCCCTGAATATTGTTGAGATGAAAGATCAGCGGTGCGGTGCTGTGCAGCGGCGGCGTTTCGTCGCGGCGAACGATTTCATATCCGCACTGCAAATTGAGAGTGCGCGCGTGGTGCGCCAATAGTTGTGCGTCACCGATGATTATCGGCTGGCAAACGGCGCGAACTTCTGCTTCTGCGACCGCTTTGAGCACGACCTCCGGGCCGATGCCGGCCGGGTCGCCCATCGTAATGCCAACGCGAGGGAGGTACGCAGTGGACTGAGGAGAATCCTGAATCGAGCTATTCACTGGTGAAATCGCGGCGCTCGACATTTCGCCGAGCGCCGCCTGGTGCGCCGAACTTTAGGTTTCAGCCTGATGAGGCAGACTATCGTCGATGCGCGTCATTTGGGGCACGTGCTCGTCAGCTTTGTACACGCGCTCTTCAGCTTTGTAAATGTATTTGATGTGGCGCTTGAGCACGAGCAGGTTAGGCGCCGAACGCCGGTTGATCTTCAGCGCCCCACGGTCGTACCACTCGATCGTTCCTTCAACTTCTTCACCGTCATCCAGCACGAGCACCATCGGCGTGTGCGCATCAATTTGCTTCTTGTAGTAGTAGATTTCAGCGTGCGTTTCGGTCGGTGGCGGCTGTCGCTTGCGCACCTGCACCGAAGACGGTTGCTGCTGACCGGGACGTTGCTGACCCATGCCCCTGGACTGGGAATGACCGTTGGTGCGGTCACGTTGGGGGCCTGTTCACGTCTCGCTTTTACATCCGCGAGCGTCGTCCTTATAAGTTTGCGATTCACAATGCTTCCTCCAAACGAATAAAAAAGAAAATTGCCGACCCTGAGTTCACCTCAGTCGAGTGCGGTAAAAGCAGCAAGTCGCAGGCTGCGGCCTTCCTGAGGAGAGATGCACTGACCCAATCAGATTAAATAACTTCAGGGATTGGGCGCATGCTACACGACTGAGGGAAAAAGGCAAAGCACAAACGCATTAACTCTATGCTATGCGTTGAGAGCGAGGGGAATATTACAGAGCGGCTGGATTTTGCAATGTTTTCTAAACCCGACCTAATTCTGTCGATTGCTCACTGCCCTGCGGTCAAAACTCTAATCCGCTTTCTTCCTGATAAATGTCGGCACGTCGAGATCATCAACCCGCTTGTTGGGACCGGACGGAAATTCTTCCGGTGAGCGCGGCGCGTATCGCGGCGGCGTAGTCAAAGGCATTTGCACGCCGGTCGGGACGCTTACCGTCGCCGTTTCGTGACGGAATCCGGTCGCAATGACGGTGATCTTCATCGCGTCCGGCCATGGTTTCGTCAATCACGTGTCCGAAGATGATATTGGCATCTTCGTCGGCTTCTTCCCGCACGATCGAAGCAGCCTCGTTAATTTCATGCAGGGTCAAATCGGGTCCGCCGGTAATGTTGATGAGCACGCCCGCGCGCTCCTTTGATCGAAGCCTCTTCCAGCAAGGGTGAAGAGATGGCTTCCTGGGTCGCCTCAATGGCGCGATTCTCGCCACGGGCAAAGCCCGTCCCCATCAGCGCCATCCCCATGCCCTGCATGATGGTGCGCACGTCGGCAAAATCGAGATTGATAAAACCAGGAACCGTGATCAGATCGCTGATGCCCTGCACTGCCTGGCGCAGCACGTCGTCAGCGGTTTTGAAGGCATCGGTTACTGAGGCCTTCTGCGCGACCGCGGCAAACAAACGCTCGTTTGGAATCGTAATTACGGTATCGACCGATTCGTGCAGTTCGTTCAGGCCATGCTCGGCTTGCTGTAAACGACGCCGCCCTTCGAAATTGAAAGGCTTGGTCACGACTGCCACCGTCAGGGCGCCCAGCTTCAGTGGCCAGTGAAGCTACAATCGGCGCGCCGCCCGTGCCGGTGCCGCCGCCCAGACCGGTCGTCACAAAGACCATGTCTGAGCCTTCGAGAACTTCGATAATTTTGTCGGTATCTTCCAACGCTGCCTGGCGCCCAACTTCCGGATCAGCCCCGGCGCCAAGACCTTTGGTCAGTCTTCCGCCCAATTGGATTTTCACTGACGCGCGCGAGCGCTTTAACGCCTGCAGATCTGTGTTGGCAACTACAAATTCAATTCCTTCGATGCCGGCGTCAATCATTCTATTGACCGCATTACTGCCACCGCCGCCCACCCCAATCACCTTTATGCGTGCACCGGTGATGGGAGGCTCGTCATCTATGAAAATATTTATGCCTCTGCCGGGTTCGCGTACCTCTAGGTGTCATTGCTTTTTCCTCTCTTCCGAACTTGGAAGGCTTCCAATGCCTCTTTCGTTTATTTTGGGCTGGCAGAGCCAAGGGCCTCTATATGTTGCGGTCTATATATTGTGCCACAGGCGCGCCAGCATACAATACTTGCTCAGAAAATACTACCGCTAAAACGATTGCGAAACTTCGAAACGAAGTGCGTTAAGCGGCCAGAACCGCCGCGCTTCGCACCTCCCGCGCGTTGCTCTAATGCATGAGCGCGTTGCGAGACCAGCGCGAGTCCGGCTGCTGCCGCCCACGAAGGACTCTGTATATCTTCGACCAATCCGCCGAACCGATCTCGCTCCGGATAACCGAGCCTGACGGGCGCATCAAAGACCTGTTCGGCGATTTCCACCATGCCGTCGAGCAAGGCGCCGCCGCCCGTCAGCACTACGCCACTCAGACAACTGTCGATTCCATCCCGCGTCCCTGATTTCGTCGGAGACATGCATCAACACTTCTTCCGCGCGCGGCTGCAGGATGTCACAAAGAATCTGCCGCGAGAGTTGGCGCGGCGCGCGCCCTCCGACCGAGGGACTTCAACCATCTCTCCGCGCTGGGCATCACTCAACGACGCGCTGGAAGCGCATCCGACTGAGCGCTTGATGCGCTCGGCTTCGGGAATCGGCGTGCGCAGTCCAAAAGCGATGTCGTTGGTAAAGTGCGAGCCGCCCAGCGGAAAGACTGCCGTGTGCTGCACTGCCCCGCGCTGATAGACGCAAAGACCGGTGGTCTCGGCGCCGATATCAACCAAAGCAGAGCCGTATTCCTTGTCATCATCCGTGAGCGTCGCTTCGGCCGCGGCCAGCTGTTCCAGAATCATGTCGGCGACAATTAAACCAGCGCGATTCACTGCATTGATCGCATTTTGCCGCGCTGTTACCGGGCTGGTAACAATGTGAACCTTCACCGCCAGACGCGCGCCGGTCATGCCCACCGGATCGTTAATTCCATCCTGATCATCGACGATGAATTCCTGCGGTAAGCGATCGACAATCTCGCGTCCGGCCGGCAACTGAATTGCGCAAGCCGAATCGATTGCCCGGCGCACGTCGTCCGAGGTTATTTCCCGATCCCGGCCGGCCACCGGCAACAATAGCCTGGCCATTGAATCCCATGATGTGCGAACCAGCGAGATTAATCGTCACCTCTTCCGCCTGCATGCCACTCATGCGTTCAGCTTCTTCCACGGCCCGCTTGACTGATTCCACGGCAGCGTCCGGATTAACGATCACGCCTTTGCGCAACCCGCGTGATTCGGCTTCGCCTACACCGAGCACCTGAAGGGCTCCGTCTTCGGTGGGCCGCGCCACGATGCAGGTCACTTTGCTCGTGCCAATGTCCAGCCCGATTGTGTGATTGGTGCGCTTCGCCATCAGTCTTTCTCTGGGACAATCAGCTTAAGAACCTAACGAAAACGACCGGTCCCGGTGGTCGTTTGATCTCTCGGCGCCGGTGGTTTTCGTTCATTCTTTTGCCGGTTGTCGTTCGCCGAAGTCTTTCTCGGTCTGAGTCTTTCTGGCACCCACGTTAGCGTTCGTGTTTGGCGCAGTCGTCGAAGTCTGGGCGGCCTCCGAGTTGAATCGGGAGTCGTCTTGTTTCCCGAGCTGGATCCGATGACCACTCGGCCGGTTTGCAAATCGACGTACGTAATCGCTGAGCCACGCGGTGTTTGTTTGTACTCGTCGAGGTATCGAGCGCGATCTTCAAACGCAGCCCGGGATCCTGCGAGCCCGAGCCTGACTTCGATTTGCGAATCCTTACCGGCCAACTGCACGCGAATGTCCCGCAGATCCACCAGGGTAACTTCACTTACCCGATCAGAAAGGCCGGCCGCGTTCCACTCCCGAACCAACGCGAGATATTTCTTCACGCGCTCGATGTTCTCGACGCGCGCTTCTTCAGTGCCATCTTCGTTCCAGCCGCGGATGAAGAAAGCCGGCATTTGATCGGCAGGCTTCATCTCGCCAAGGGCGACGCCTTCGTCATCAACCCAAACGAAGTGGCCGGCCACGGTGCGAATTACGGCGACGGGAACGCGTTCGGTAATGCGCACGCGCAAACGATCGGGCAGCACTCGACTGACTACGGCTCGCTGCACGCCGGGCAGACGCGACAGCTCGCGGCTAACGGCGTTAAGGTCGGCCCGCCAAACTCCAGTGCGCGCGACGGCCCTTCGGGTTAAGCCCTCGATCTCTTCAGCCGAGGTGCGCGTGGTGCCGGTCACATCGATGGTGCGAACCTGAAAGAGAGCGGCCGACGCGGCGACCCGGTAACCAACGATCAGAGTGATCGAGCACCAGCACCGCCAGCACGACCTTCAATGCGGCGGGCAAATAGCCGAACAGCGCGCGCGGCGAAAAGCTCCGGGCCGCCGGGCCGCCATTGCGGCGCGCCGGGCGTTGCACAAAGCCTTTCGGTTGAGCGGCTGACCGGCGCGAGCCGCGCGAGGCAACGACTTGTTCTTTCATATCTGTTTTCCGTTTAGAGTTCAGCTTCAGGCTGCTCGCCGAAACTGCGTTCCAAAGCGTGAACTCTAAGAGTTATTTGCTACTCCACAACTCGACTTCGTACTCAAATCGATGCCGTGTTCGCGTTTTACCTTCTCGCGTAATTTCTTCGGCCAAAGCCAGAGCGTCGGCCGCTTTCGCATCGTCGCCTTCGGTAACGATGAAGTTCGCATGCTTCGGCGAAACGACAGCGCCGCCGCGACTGAGTACCCTTCATCCCCAGTTCATCAATCATTTTGCCCGTGCCCACAGGACTCGCCGGGGCATTCTTGAAGAAACAGCCGGCCGAGCGGGCGCCGTGCGGTTGCGTCGCCATCCGCTGACCTTTGGCCTGGTCCATACGGGCGGCGATCGCGTCTTTGTCGTCCGGTTGCAGCAAGAGCGTCGCGCCCAAAAGCAATTCACCTTCGCGAAAGGAAGTGTGGCGATAATTCCATTGAATTTCATTGCCCGGAATTTGATGCACTTTGCCGGCCCGGGCCACGCGAACCGTATCAACCACGGTGCCAATCTCCTGGCCATAGGCGCCGGCATTCATCCAGAGCGCGCCGCCGACCGTCCCGGGGATTCCATTCAATCCCTCAATACCTGAAAGCCCCTGCCGCGCGGCGTCGATACAAAGGCGCGGCAGAGAATATCCGGCGCTTATTGAAACGCGCCGGCCGTCAAAACCGGATTTGCTTTCAAGTCTTTCAAGCTCACGATCACGTAATGATGTTCGCCGTCATCAGCCAAAACGTTGCTTCCGGAACCCAACGGCCGCCAGGCAATTCCACGCTCTTCCAACTGGTGAATCAAAGCCGCGGCCTGCTCTTCAGTTCGCGGCGACAGCACCCAATCAATGGCCCCGCCCACTCGCAGGCTGGTTAATTCAGCAAACCTCAGCCCGCGTTCCGCCGACACTGAGAGGGTCGTCGCAATCTTCTCGATCGCGGCATCGCGCTCGCTTAACCCGGCCGATTCATTTTCTTCAAGCTGGACCATCGAACTTTGTCTAACTCCCTCCCCCAAAGAGAAAGGGAGAACTCCCTAACCGGTCTTGCCATTACGCAAGAGCCCCAGCAATTGATCACCCACGCGCGTAACAGTTCCCGCCCCGAGGGTGATCAACAGATCTCCTTCTCGCACCACGTCGCGCAGGACTGCCGGGGAGCCTTCAATACTGCCGATGTAGTCGGCGCTCTTGTGACCATAACTCTTGATTCGATTCGTCAAAGCCTCTGCCGTGATGCCTTCGATCGGAGTTTCGCTGGCCGCGTAAATATCACTCACGAACAACACGTCTGCGTTATTGAAGGCGCTGGCAAACTCGTCCATCAGGTCAGCCGTGCGGGTGTAGCGATGAGGCTGAAACAAAACGACGATGCGTCGGTTCGGCGCGCCAATTCGCGCCGCGCTCAAGGTCGCCTTGATCTCGGTCGGATGATGTCCGTAGTCATCGACGACCGTAACTCCCTTCTCTTCGCCCTTGAATTGAAAGCGTCGCTCCGCGCCGGTGAATTCCGAGCGCGTGCGCGATCGTGTCAAAGGGCACATCCAACTCGAGTCCGGTAGCAATCGCCGCCAGCGAGTTGTAAACGTTATGTTTGCCGGGAACACGAAGCGTGACCTTGCCCAGCACGTTGATTCCGGCCAAAACCTGAAAAGTCGATCCGAAAGAGTGATCGTATTGAATGTCGTGCGCTGAGATGTCAGCTTGCGCGCTCATCCCGTAAGTGATGCGGCGGCGGGTGACGTTCGGGATCACTGCCTGCACATGCGGATCGTCAAGGCACAGAATCGCCGCGCGCGTAAAACGGAACCTTGTTGACGAACTGCGCGAAGCATTGGCGCACATCTTCCATGTCGTGGTAGTAGTCCATGTGTTCGCGATCGATGTTTGTCACTACGGCAATCATCGGGTCCAGCATCAGAAACGAACGGTCGCTTTCATCGGCTTCGACCACCATCAACTCGCTCTTGCCGAGGCGGGCATTGGCGCGATACGTGCGCACAATGCCTCCGACGACAAAGGTCGGGTCAAGGCCGGCAATGCCCAGCACGGTCGCCACCATCGAAGTCGTGGTCGTCTTACCGTGCGATCCGGCAACGGCCACGGTGTAAGGCTTCATCCGCATCAATTCAGCGAGCATTTCAGCGCGCGGAATCACCGGAATCGAACGGCGGCGCGCTTCGATAATTTCCGGATTGTCATCACGCACAGCAGTCGAGCGCACCACCACGTGGGCGTCGCCGACGTTCGCGGCATCGTGGCCTTCGGTGACTTCGACCTTCAACTCTTCGAGGTGAGCGGTAACTTCCGACTTCTTCTGATCAGAGCCGGAGACCCGAAAGCCCAGATTCGCCAACACTTCAGCGATGCCCGACATGCCGATGCCGCCGATGCCCACAAAGTGAATATGTTGGAATGGTCTGAACATTTTCAGCTTTCAGATCTCAGATCTGAACTCCCGGATTCTTTCCTCTTACCAACTCTTCCATAATCTCAACTGTGACCGCCGCCGCGTCACGCCGCCCCAGCTTGCGACCGGCATTTTCCATCTCTGTAATTCTCTCCGGCTCATTCAGCAACCCGTTGATCTCATTTGCCAGTCGCTCGCCGCTCAAATCCCGCTGCAGAATCATGCGGGCCGCACCGCCATTTTCCAGCGCTTCAGCATTCTTCCGCTGATGATCGTCAGCTGCCAGCGGAAACGGAATCATGATCGCCGCTTTGCCCGCGGCGACCAGTTCGGCGCTGGTGGTCGCGCCCGCGCGGCAAATGATCAAGTCGGCCCGGGCAAACTCGCTCACCATGTTGTCAATGATAACGTTTCACGTCCGCTCGCTCCTGCCAGCCGGCCGCCTGGTATCCGCGCTGCACTTTCTCGAATTCGACTTCACCGGTTTGATGCGTCACGTGCAGCACGTCCTTCCTAGCCAATAGACCTGGCAAGGCCGCAATCATCGCGTCGTTGATGGCGCGCGCTCCCTGCGAACCACCGAAAACGAGCAAATCAAAACGCTGCTCGTCGCGTGGCTTCGCGGGAATTTCAAAGAACTCACTGCGGACCGGATTGCCGGTCAAAACCCTCTGCCGCGAAAGTAAGGCAGCGCTTCCTGAAACGAAACGGTCGCCTTGTCAACGAACCGCGCCAGCACTCGATTGGTCCAGCCGGGCAGCGCGTTCGAATCCATCACCAGTGTCGGAACGCGCAGTAGCGAGGCCATCAACAGAACCGGTCCGGACACGTAACCTCCGGCGCCCACGACAATATCGGGACGAAACTCGTGAATCAGACGACGGGCCGCCAGAAAGCTTTTCGGCAATAACCAGAGGCCGCGCAGCTTCGCCGCCAGGCTAACGTTCTTCAATCCCGCACTTTCAATGATCGATAATTCAAAACCTGCCTGCGGCACCAGACGATTTTCCAGCCCACGTTGAGTGCCTACAAACCTGACCACCGCAGTTGGATCGCGGCGCATTACTTCGTTCGCCACCGCAATGCCCGGATAGATGTGACCGCCGGTGCCGCCGGCCGCAATCAAAACGCGCATCGCTTATCCGTACCGCGCGCGCGCGACGGCCGACGCTCGCTGCCGTGGCTGACGCTTTCTTCCGTGGGCGTGGCGCTTCCTGCCAGTCGTCCTCATAATCGCCGTCGTCAGAACTCTCCGGCCTTCCCAGCGCAGCATATTGAGAAATGTTCAGCAGGATGCCCACGCCGGCCAGCGTCGGCACCAGAGACGATCCGCCGTATGAAATGAACGGCAGCGGAATTCCTTTCGTCGGCACCAGGGCCAGCACCACGCTGATATTGAGCAGGGCCTGGGCCACGATGCCCACCACGATCCCAATTCCCAGAAACATGCCGAAACTGTCCGGCGCACGCAAGGCTGCGCGCATACCGCGCCAAAGAAAGACTGCGAACACTGTAACAATGATCAGAGCCCCAACCAGGCCCAACTCTTCGCCAACCACCGCGAAAATAAAATCAGAATGTGCGAAGGGCAGAAACAGGAGTTTCTGCCGGCCCTGGGCAAACCCAAGTCCGTGCGTGCCTCCTGAACCAACCAGCAATCAACGACTGCACCACCTGATAACCAGTTCCCTGCGCGTCGGCCCAGGGATCGATAAAAGCCGATAGCCGCTTCATGCGAAACGGCGTGAAGATGAGCATCTTGCCGACGTACAGCAAGGCCGGCACGACCGCATAAACCAGGTGCCGCGGACGCGATGCCGGCGGCAAAACAGATCGTGAAACAGATGATGGCCAGCATCAACGCGGTTCCCAGATCGGGTTCTTTCGCAACCAGGCCGGCAACCACACCAAGCACCAGGAAGCACGGCAGGAACGTTCGCCAGAATGAACTTTCATCGCCGGCCCGCTTTTCAAGAAATCGTGCCAGGAACAATGCCAGCGACAGTTTGGCGATTTCCGAAGGTTGAATCGAGAAGCCCTTGAACTTGATCCAACGTCGTGCGCCGTTAATCGGCGAGAAGCCAAACACTGCCACCAGCAAGCAGCACGGTCACCAGCAGCAGTCCATAAATAATCCAGCGGCGATTGAGCAGTTGATAATCGAAACCGCATGGCCACGAACATCACGAAGAAACCGATCGAGGTCCACAATGTCTGTTTGGCGACATAGTGAAACTGGCTGTGGTTTTCCTGTTGCGCGATCACCGCCGAGGCACTGTAAACCATGACCACGCCAAACAGCGCGAGCCCCACAGTCGCTGAGAATAACCACTTGTCGATTTGCAGCTTTTGCGGCATTAGCTTGCAGCTTCGAGTTACGAGTTTCGGGTTTCGGGTTGACGCGAACTCGAAACTCTAAACTCTAAACTCGAAACTTCTTCCTTAAACACCCTTCCCCGGTGCTCGAAACTGTCGAACATGTCGAAGCTGGCGCAGGCCGGCGCCAGCAGAACTACATCGCCTTTTTCGGCGGCAGCGAAACTCCTGGCGATCGCATCTTTCATGCCGGCGGCGTGCTCAAACGGCGCGGCATTTCCGATTTCCGATTCAATCGTTCCGGCGTCCTCGCCAATCAATATCAGCTTGCGCACATTTGCCTTGATCAGATCGACCAGCGGCGAATATGGCGTGTGCTTTCCCTTGCCTCCCAGGATCAGCACGACTTTGCCGGCGTCATCAGCAAACGCTTCCGAGGGCTTTCATCGTGGCATCGACGCTGGTGGCTTTCGAATCGTTGATAAACCGCACGCCGTTAATTTCGGCCACCTCTTCCAGCCGGTGTTCCACGGGTCGAAAGCGACGAACCGTTTCGCGCAGAGACTCCAGGCGACGCTCCGCAGGCCAGGCCAGCCGCGATCGCCGCCAGAACGTTCTTCGACGTTGTGGGTTCCACGGAGTTGCATCTCGTCACGCGACATCAAAACTCGCTCGCCATCCTTCGTGCGCGAAACCAACTCTCGGCCGCGCAGAAACAACCCTTCGGCTAATTCACTTTTCACACTGAAAGGCACGACGTGCGCTCGCAGCCCGTTCGCCCAGGACGAAACAATTTCATCGTCGGCATTGAGAATCGCCGCGTCGCCGGCGGTCTGATTGCGAAAGATGTTGTGCTTGGCGGCCGCGTAATCCATCAACGTCTCGTAACGATCCATATGATTCGGCGTCACATTCAGCACCGCCGCCACCGTCGGATGAAAATCCACGATCGTTTCGAGCTGAAAACTCGACAACTCCACCACGTTCCAACCATCATCGCTGCGAAGAATCGATCATCGAGATCAAGGCCGTGCCGATATTGCCACCTACCTGAACCTTCAAGCCCGCATCTTTCAACATTTCCCCAACCAGCGAAGTGGTGGTGGTCTTTCCGTTCGTCCCGGTAATCGCCACGATGCGACCGCGCAGGAAACGCGACGCCAGTTCAATCTCGCCGACGACTTCCGCGCCGCGCCGATCTGCGTAGCGAATCGGAATCGCCTTGGTCGGCACCGCCGGGACTGATCACGACCAGATCAACTTGATCGAGCAACCACGAGGGCGGGTCACCCTCGACCAGACCCACGCCTTCAGTTTTCAATGCGAGCGCAGCCGGCGACCACTCGCTCAACGGCTTGCGATCGTTCAAGCGCTACCGGTGGCGCCGCGTTGAGCCAGAAACCTCGCGCTCGCGATACCGCTGCGCGCCGCGCCGATGACCAGTGCTTTTCGTCCCTAACATCCAGGTTTCAAGTTCCAGGTTTCAAGCTCGACGTTTGAGGCTCAACTTGAAACCTGAAACCTCGAAACTCGAAACTTCTTATCTCAGTTTCAAAGTCGAAAGACTCAGCAGCGCGAACAGGATCGCCAGGATCACGAACCGAAAAACGATCTTCGATTCTTTTCCAGCCGACCATTTCAAAATGATGATGCAGCGGCGTCATCTTAAAGACGCGCCGGCCCACCCCGCTGGTGCGCTTTGTCATTTTGAAGACGCCGACTTGCACCATCACCGACAAAGCCTCCATCGACAAACACGCCGCCGACCATCACCAGCATCACTTCGTTCTTGGTCAGCACGGCGATGGTGCCGACCGCCCCGCCGATGGCGAGGCTGCCCACGTCGCCCATAAATACTTCTGCGGGCGGCGCATTGAACCAAAGAAACCCGAGACTGGCGCCCGCCATGGCGCCGCAAAACACCGACAACTCAGCCGCTTCGGGGCGATGCGTTAGGTCCAGATACCCGGCCCAGCGCGCATCGCTGCTTAAATACGTGAAGGCCGTCAGCGCGGTCATGGCGATAAACGTGATGCTGATCGCCAGGCCGTCCAAACCGTCCGTCAAGTTCACCGCATTGGTCGCCCCGAGCAGCACAATGATGATCAATCCCGCGATAAAGATAAGGACCGATAACGCTGATGCCGTTGGGATCGGCGGTGCTCTTGAAAAACGGAATGCTGACGTTCCATGAATACTTTGTCTGGAAATATTTCGTCGCAATGAACAGCGCCAGCCAGACAGCGATCGCGATAATCAATTGAAACGTCAACTTCTGACGTCCGGTCAGGCCCAAACTGCGCTGCTTGACCAGCTTGATGTAATCGTCCGCGAACCCTACCGCGCCGAATCCAAGGGTGGCGAGGATAGTGATCCAAATATAGAGGCCTGATAGTTTCGCCCACAGCAGCGTCGAAATGATTACCGAGGCGATAATCAATAATCCGCCCATCGTCGGCGTGTGCTGCTTGGCGATGTGGGCCTGCGGTCCCTCTTCCCGAATCTGCTGCCCAATGTTCCATTTCTTCAGACCTTCGATTAGCCTGCGCCCAAACAGGAGCGCGATCAGCATCGCGGTGACCGACGCGTAGGCAGTGCGAAACGTGACGTACTGAAAAACATTAAGCGCCTTTACGAGATACCAATCCTGATCTTTGAAGTGACCGTAGATCAGTTCGTAAAGTAGGTAATAGATCATCTCTCAGCAGTCCGTTGTCAGTTGTCGGTTGTCAGTTGTAAATCACCCCAGGTCCAAATGATTACGACTGACGACTAACAACTGACTACTGACAAAAATCATTGATCTTTTCCGGCCAGCGGAAACCTTAGTTTCAAAGCCTTAACCACCTTGTCCGTTTCAACGCTGCGCGACCCTTGACCAGGATCAAATCGCCCTCGCGAACCTCATTTACTATCGCCGCCGCCGCATCTGCAGAACTTGCAAAAAACGCGCCGCGCGGAGACCCGCGCCCAGCGCCCCGTTAACGATGTCCTCACCCAGGCCGCGCACACCCCACAGTACCTCGATTCCCAGTTCCGCGATGTCGTGGCCAGCCTCACGATGCATCTGTGGCGAATCCGGGCCCAGTTCCATCATCTCGCCGGCAATCACGATGCGTCGCATCGCCTTGCCGCGGGCTTCGGCCAAAGTTCGCACCATACTCATCAGCGAACGCGGATTCGAGTTGTACGAATCATCAACCACCGTAAATCCACCCGCGAATTCCAAAACCTCACCGCGCATCTGTGGCGGCTTGGCAGTGCTCAGAGCGGCGGCGATCAAATCCGGCTTAATCTTGAGCGCGGTGGCCACCGCTGCGGCCGCCAGCGCATTCATCAGGTTGTGACCGCCCGTCATCGGCAATTCCGCCGCCGCCTGGCCTAACGGTGTCTGCAGTTGAAATCTAATCGAGCCAAAGCGCGACGTGTCGATTGCTTTCGCGGTCACGTCGGCAGCGTGCTGAACGCCAAAAGTAATCACCAGGCCCGTTCGTTTGGACTTCATTTTCATCACAAGTTCGTCATCCGCATTCAGCACCGCCACGCCGGCCGGCTTGAGACCTTCGATCAGCTCAGCTTTCATCGCCGCTACCGTTTCGATCGTGCCTAAATGCTCCAGGTGCACCGGGGCTACCATCAATTCCACGCCAATGTCGGGCGGCGTGATTTGCACGAGACGTCGAATCTCGTGCGTGGGTGAGGACATTCCCATTTCGAGCACGGCCAGATCGTAATCGGCGGGCCGGCGGCCACGGCTGACCATTTGCAAAACCGACAACGGCAACCCGAGGCCGTTGTTGTAATTGCGTTCGCTCTTCAAGACCGCGATGACCGGTCTCGGATAAGAGCATGCGCCGTGAGCTCCTTGGTAGTAGTCTTGCCGGCGCTGCCGGTGATGCCGATTACCGGACGGCACCATTGCTCATAAACCTTACGCGCCAGGGTCTGCAGGGCCGCGATCACATCGTCAACCACCAGCAGACGATCAGTCAGCGACTGCATGATCCTCGCTGCCGGTCACCCGCTGCCGGCGCGCGACTGCGGCGATAGCGCCCTTCTCAAACGCGCCCGAAATAAATCCGTGCCCGTCGACAAAGGTGCCATTGAAACCGGCCCGCTCGTAGTCAGGCTGCGACAGCGCGAAAAGATTTCGCCCCGCGCCCACCGTCCGCGAATCGATCGAGAAATCAACTATTTCTTTGTCAAACAACTCCGCGCGCAGACCGTCGGTCGTGGCGCCCCATCAAGCTGGCTGCGGTTCTAATGTTCACGGTCTCAGGTCAGGACCACCTGCCGGTAGCGGGTGGTTGCTTCTATGGTGATCCTTTCGGCCATATCCAAGATCAGCCGCCCGCTACCGCAGGCGGTTCTGACTCAATTCCGCCTGCTGAACTCAACTGCACGGTCTGGCCCGAATCAATCTCGACCCCGGCAGCCGGATTCTGTTGCGCTGCAAGTCCTTCGCCTCCGCGCGCTCCAGACGCAGTCCCAGAGCTGAGCGCAATATGCGGGCCACATCGCGGACGCTTTGCCCGCGCAGGTCCGGCATGACCGCGCCGCGTCTGGTGGCCACCGCAAAGGGCGACTTCGTTTCGCTGGCCGTTGAAGCTTTGGCCCGCAACGACCCTGGCAGAGTTGCTTCGCGCTGCTCGGACTCGCCTGCGCTGCCTGCACTTGCTGCGGCGACGGAGCAATGCCGCAACTGAACGAAGCATGC